>Ga0256407_10000541_pt1 | contig 89573 bp, 112 predicted proteins | sample RumenRJG_04DNA_FD_193489 | JGI IMG/M metagenome (GOLD analysis project Ga0256407, IMG submission 193489) | Bovine rumen microbial communities from Lethbridge, Alberta, Canada - RJG_04 | ecosystem: Host-associated > Mammals > Digestive system > Stomach > Rumen | place: Canada: Alberta... | reverse complement strand
TTAAACTGTGATTATTTATAATCACGCCTGAACAGCCGTTACGATTATTTAAACACAAAGACAAATAAAAATACGATTATTTGATTCCTAACGTGTGATAAATAATCCGTAATAATCCTGATATATGGAAGAGTGTGGAGCTAGGCGGCTTCCCTGCTAGCAAGGTCAATAATAGTGCGCTGTGCTACTCTAACAGTTTCCGTCATTGTGTTTAAAATGAAAGGAACTGTAAACAATACAGTGCCATTCTTCCGGACCTGCATCTCACATGTATCACGATAAGACCAAGCACGAACCCTTGCTTTAAACTCATTGCCGGCATGATTAAGAGTAACGAAAGTATTAAACACGGTGTCAGTGTCGCACCATGTAATTTTAACTTTTTTCAAAATAATCATTTTTTCAAATCTCCATGTTATGCGGGACTTTTTCCCGCTGTTCATGTGTATATGATCTCATAGGTTCGGATCTTTGCAAATTGTTTTTTAATGTTTTTGTGAACTGTATCACAAATTTAATCAAAAAGCAGCTCAGGTGATATTAGGTTACTTTTTAAGCGTATCATATCCAGCTTTTATTATATTCTCAAAATATTTTGTATTTGGTCTGATAGTTTTTATGCTGATTTTTAAAATTATTATTATAATTTTAAAAGTTATTTCAAGCCGCCAAAGTCAGGTTTCCCGTATAATTTTTCGATATACTAGACCCAGCTTTTTTGGTAACTCGTATAAAAATATTAAAATTCCTGGGTGTTAAAAAATTGTTACTTTTGGCAATTCCTGAAAAAACAAAAACCGGAACTTTTTACAGTTCCGGCATATTTTAAGATTTTAAAATTAGCCTTTAATTATAATCAGACATAAAATGAACAATATAATCATTTATGCCGCCTTATAATACAATTTTACTGATAATTATAATATCCCTGTTTTCGGTATTTGTAATTTTAACACTATTGCTTTTTGCTATAAATTGGAATTCTAAAGATGTGTATTTGCTGTCGAGGCTTTTACAGATATCCAACAAATAATCGCAACTTAAAGCAATTTCAAGGTCTATCATGTTAAATTCATTTTCAGCGTTTAATTGTATTGTTTTATTGTATTCCTGAATTGCACCGTTTTTACATTCATTCTTTTTTGTTCCTTTTAATAAAATGTGATTATTTGCTCCGGTTCCGGTAATAATCACTGCATGATTCAGTTTGTTAGTATATTCTTTTATGCTTTCAAGTCCTTTTTTCAGCTCAGATATTCTAATACTAAAAGAATGATCTGTGTGATTATTCGGTATTATCATTTTCATGTTTGGGTAATTTTCACTGTCAGGCAAAAAACCTAAATTAAATCCGGAATCATTTTCAAGTGATATATTGCAATGATTGTCAGAAAACTCAATTATATAATTCTTGCTCAGGTTTTCTTTTTTATTTGCTTTTATATCCTTCTCCAAAAATAACAGTATGTTTTTAGGAATTAAAAGATTATTTTTTGAAACGTTTTTATTTTTCCCGGCATAACTGACCCACAATTTACCAACATTCCCCCGATAGCCATCGCAGGAATAAACATCAATATACGTGTTTATGCAGCTTATTTCCGGCAAAATTATATTCAAATTTTCTAATGATTTTCTGAAATCATTATCAGCCACAAAGCATTTTTTAGTTTTTATCATATCTAATAAATCATCCCCCCGAACCGATATTTCATTTTTAAACACAAAATTATCAATTTTCGGAATAATGCCAATCGCTGTTTTTTCTGTATTTAAAACCGGAACGAAAAATTTGTTATATTTTCCCTGTTTGATCTGTATAACAGTTTGTTCATAATGATCGATCTGTGAAATCGTAAAGGAAAAATCACTTGTATTTATTCCCGAAAAATATTTAATAAAATCATCGGTATTCATTTTTAAAAGCAGATCGCTGTTATGGGATTTAATTATAATATTATTGTCATATTCAAACCGGGGAAAAATTTTAAATTCCTGCAAAAACATTTTCCCGTTTTCATAAATCCGATAAAGATTCATTCCAAGATCGCAAAATTCAAAATAAATCACATCATTTTTAAGATCTTTTTTAGTTTTTGCAATTTTGAAATTTTTAATTCTGCTATAAATCCGGTTAAAAACATCGGTTTTAATTTCAGCTTCATTAATAACATTTTCGGCATTAATTCTTACATTTTCCATGATAAATAGTCCTATATTAGTTAAATTTGATTTTTTAATTTAATCCCGGTTTTAAAAACCGGAAACATTTTATTTTATTTTTCTGTTTTATTCCTCCGGATCATCTGAAAAAATCTATTATATACTCTGCTAACTGTTTATCATTATCAAAATAATAATCTTTTATTAATTTAATAATATCCGATATTTGATAATGATCAAAACAAAAATCGTTTATTCTATCATGCAAAGTACCGCCATAAGTGCAGATATAATTAAACGATTTGTAAAACGTATCTTGTAAATATCTCCCGATCTCTTCTTCTGCATCCTCGCTTTTTAACAATTTCTGAATATCTTCAATACTCAAAAAATACGCCAAATCTTCATGATCGTTATAATCAAATATCCCGGAACGATTTTTTAATTCATAAAGATCTAAAAACTCCCACAATATCCGTTCCCCTGCTTCTGTATATAAAAGATCCGAAACGGTTTTTATTTCGCTGTTGTGGCAGTAGTCTGTAAAATCACATTCTAAAACTTCCCAAAAATCGCATAAATTGCGATCTATATATTGTAAAATATCATTATATATGTGATTTTTGATGCTGTTTACATGGTGCAAAATGTCGTATAAATTAGTATCTTGAATATCTTTTTTAAGTAAAATCATTTTTTAATTTCTCCATGTCTGTAAAATCCGGGAAAAAATCCCGGATGTTAAAATTTTACGCTTTTATTTTTATTCCTTTTTCCCTGCATATTACCTTTATTTTTTCATAACCTTTTTTAGCGTATTTCGCTTGCATTTTTAAAAAGTCTATATATTTATCTTCATTTTCCCACTGTGTAAACTTCTCCGGAGTTAATAAGGTTTTAGCAAGATCATAATTAGAAATTAATCCGCATCCGCCGTTACTCCACTGTTCAAAATCTTTAGCACCGTTCAAAATCGTTTTGATCAAAGATCCGTTGCTCCATTCAATTTTAGAAATGTTTTCAATTTCAGGATCTAATTTTTCATAATCCAAACAATTTGAAACATCTTCTAAATGACTAATAGCATAATAATTAATGTTTTTATCTTCCTGAGTATTACAGATCTCATTTTCAATTAAAGCAATAATATCATTGATTTTCATTTTTATTTTTCTCCATGTTTGTAGCAATGCGGGATCTGAAATAATCCCGCAAAAAATTATAAATTTATTATGCCTGTAATGCTGTAAAGTTTGTGAAAGCTGTTTCGCTGTTCACGATTCTATGATCTCACGATTTGCAGAAAACTCAAAAACTCTTTTATCGTTTTTGTGATGCACTTCACAAATTTAACGCAAAAAGTCTTGAAGTCTTTGTATTACAAGCCCTAGCAGGGATCGATCCTTTTAAACCCTTACATTATAAGCTCTGATCTGTTTTTTAATCCCGCCGATCCTTACGTTACAAGGCTTCGCAGGTTGTCCAGGGGTTTAAATAAAAATTAATCCCGTTCTGAAATAAAATAAAAAATCGGAACTCTTTTTAAGTCCCGATTAGTCTAGTTTTTTGCAGCTGCCGGATGCCCCGAAGGGATTAAATTTTATCCGTTATATGTCTAGTTTTTAAACCTCGTCTGGCTGTTCAGCACTTGCGATCCGACTACTTTTATTGACCTTGGTAGCACCTGGCGTTCCCGCCCCCAGTCTGCCATTGACCGGTAAACCTTGACCCAGCTTTTGCCCTCAGATCGCCATCTAAAGCCTGCCTCTTTAACCTTTTCTTTATCGTCAAAACTGCACTTGACCTCGATCTCAATACTCACCTGCGCCGCCGCCTCGCACAATTCTCGCAAGGTTTGTGTAGCCCGTAACACCTGTAACAGCATCAAAACATCGTTTATTGCTCTATGTGCTTGATACCAGTACCCGCATAAATACGCCAGCATCTCCAAGTTTTTAGCTTTATAGCCTTTTTCAGCCCACCTAATTTCGGTCAAACTGTCTGCCCAGTGAAGATCCCAGCTTTCAGGCCGGTTAAAGGTTTTCTCAAAGATTCTTCTGTCAAAACTCGCATTATGCGCCACCACCAAACACCGCTCCGGAAGGTATTCCGCAAAATCTTCCCACATCAGCCTTTTTTTCAGCATGTCCGGGCGGATGCCGGTTAATTGTTGGATCTCCTCGCTCGGTTCCCGTTCCGGCTTTGAAAACGCATCAAACAAACAGTCAATGCTCAATACTTCCTTTGTTCTCACGTCATAACTGCATACACAAAAAGCCAATTCTATGAGTTCTGCATCAGCCGTGATTCCCGTTGTCTCAGTATCAAGTATCACCAGCTTTCTCACCCGCTTTTCCGGAACCTGTGTATCTGAAAGTATGATTTTCTCAAAACTTTTTCCCGCTCCGGAGACAAACCTCAGATCATCAGTCTCCAGCGGATTGCGTTCAATCGCTTTCCATCGCTCCGGCTCCGCAATAATTTTCTGTAATTCTTCCTGCGTTACCATATCTCCCACACTCCCATATCATTTTTATGATAAATCCGCTGATTATCTGATCCACGATACGGCAAAAAATGAGTTGCGTTTTTATCATATTTTCCATCTACAAGATAATCAAAATATTCTGTAAAATAATAAAAAAATCCGTTTTGAGAATCCGTTTCCGGTTCCTGAGCGTTCCCGCCCCCTTCGTCCAAAAATCCGTTTACAAGTTCCCGATCTTCTGTTCCCCAGCTCCCGCCGCCTATTTTGTCGTATTGCAGAACATGTTTCTCATAGCCTGTATAGCACCAAATCTGAATCTTATCGTCAAAATTCCGTTTTACCTGTTGTGCAATCCACAGAACTTTATTCCGGTTAAAAAGAGCCAGCGGATCACCGCCTGAAAAAGTAATTCGTTTTATTTGCGGCCTTTCTAATATTTCAAATAATTTCTGCAACGTTTCTTCTGTAAATATTTTTCCCTTTTTCCGGTTCCATGATGCCCGATTAAAGCACCCCTCGCACTGATGATAACAGCCTGACACAAATAATGTCATGCCGTAACCTAATCCGTTATTATTTTCACATTCTTCAATTTTTAAATATTTCATTCCGTAAAAATCCGTTTTTATTTTTATTTCCGTTTTTGTTATGTAAAATCCGTTTCTCTATTCTACCACCATTCCCCTAACCATGCCGCCCCCTTGCTCACGAATCTGCTAAACATTCTAGTTCCGTTAAATATTCTTTCCCGCAAACAAAAAAAAGCCCTCATTTCTGAGGGCAAAAAGGACTAAAATCATAATCGTATTGTAAAACAAATCTGTTAAAACTTCAATATTTATTTTAAATAATTTTCACCTGAGACAAAAATCCGTTTAAAAGACTGTCGAGTCTCTGCGCAACCTGATTCACTTCTGCCCAAAAAATTTTACTATCAATTTTTTCTAAACTGTTTTTCCGATACTCCAACAAAGCAACCGAAAAATCCATAATCACAAGTATTCTGTCATACTGGCATTGAGCCTGAAGGAAACTCATGTAATCCATTGTTAAATCTCTTTTCCCGATCCTGAATGTGATTTTTATTCCCGGTTCAGATCTTTCAGAACAAAGATCCGTTTCAAAATTCGTCATTTCCTGATTTGCGATCTCGCATATACCCAGTGTGATTGTTATTTTTTCCCGCATACAATCCGTTTTCCTGCTGTCTGACCGGGAGCAGAACGGCCCTGCCCCCTTTTTGCGTCAGATTATAGCATACCACAATCACCCGAAACCCGTGACCATTTCTGGCCGTTGTGCATGACCTCGGCCCCAGTCATAAATCCGATTCTATCCACGGTAGTTCCAATATATAACACTGTTCCCTGAAAAAACTGCTTTTTCAAAGCCTCTTTCCTTGCATCTTTCAGGCTCTCTGCATTGAGTTTAACAGCTTGTCTGCATCTGTATCCGCAATTCTGCAATGTTTCTACCATGTAATACATAATCTGTCCCCTTATTCCTTTTTAAGCCCACTTGTAAAAAGCACCATGCAGAATACATTCAAAAAGTTCTTTTACATTCTTTTTTGATCTCGGACGGTTATTTAATGTTAATACCCGATAAAAGTAAGTGACACCCGCCATAATAGCATTTTCATCGCCGTTTCTCAGACAAAGCCCTACAACCTTTCTCCCGGCCTTATCAGATTTTACAAGATCTAATTCCAAGTGATCAGATACAATGTATTTCATTCTCAGTTCAGGGCATTTTCTAAATAATTCCTGATTTATTTCGTCGGTTGCTTTATCAAGTTCATTCAATCTGCTGAATACAAACATTTTATTTTCCTCTATGCTTTTTCAAAGCGGGGTCCAAGCCCCGCCGATCCGTTTTTAATCCACTACCTTTGCTTTAAATTCCAAAGTAGGTGCTGCCTCTTTAGTAATCAAAGTCTGGTCCACAATGCCTTTCTGTTCTTCTGTTAGCATCTTGTATTTTTTGTTATCCAGCGAATGCTTAACTTTGAACAAACTGCCTACGTCAACCCCGCAAATCTCAGCTTCAGCGGCCACAATGCTGAACTTTTCCTCGTCAACGGTAGTATTGAACTTTTTTGTAAAGATAAGTTCACCGCCCTTCACATCAGCCTTATTCTTGCCCGTAACGGATTCCTTAAAAGTCTCCTGAACCAACTTTTTTCTTAAATCCATTTCGTATGCCTTGATAGTTTCAAGTACCTCGCCCGCCTGTCTCCAAGCTGTAAGGATATCCCCGCTGTTTACAAGTGATACGATCTGTTCCTTGACAATTTCATTTAAAGTACACATTTTTTGTTTCCTCTTTAGTTAAGTTTACTGCAAATTATTATTTTTCAACCACTGATCAAATTCTGTTTTCCACGCCGGGTAAAGTTCCTCGGCTAGTTTTTCAATGTCTGACCAATCTTCATAACGGGATTTACACAGCTCATTTAAATCTGCATCTTTCGCAAATTTCTTTAACTGCCGATCTACTTTATCGGTAATAAACATGATAAAATCTTTATCTGCTTTACCGTTTTGTATGTCGGTCGCAATCCGATATCCGGTAAACAATGCAAGATCAGTCAAATTGAATTCTTGCGGAATTCCTTTTTCAAACAGCCTTTTCATAACCTTTTTCCTTATGTTTGAACTTTCCTTTGTTAAGCCCCTTGCTTAACTGTTATAAGTATATCAAAGGGCAATTCCTTTTTAAATATTCTTTTATCTGTTTTGTGAAGTCTATCACATTTCAGTGAACATCTCCGGTAAAGCCCCAAGCTCTTCACCTTTGCGGTGAAAAAATTCCATCTCCGGATCTTCTTCACCGCCATTCCCGTTAATGCGGTTAAAATGTTCCCTCAAATCAGCATCCCGCTCCGCAAACTCGGTCAATATCATTCTGATCGCTTCTTTTACGGTTTTATTCTGCCCTTCGGCTTTCTCCTTAACCGTGAGATACACGCATAAACTAAAAATGTTTTCTTTATCATCATTCTCTACAAGATAATGAAAAGTCTCTCGCAAAATATCATAAACTGTTACTACATCACGAGACCTCATTTTATGGCCGAACCGGTAAATCTCAAAGCAGATATACAACCGGTTCATAATTTGTAATTTTTTAATATCTGACACCAGTTTATGATCGTTAATAGTTCCGTTGCACATGGTATTCACTCCTTTTAAAAAATCTGCTCTGCCAAAAATTCCAAGTCATTTTCATACCGTGCTAAAATCTCGCTTGCTGGCATATCTTTCGCTAAAAACCTCTTTTTGTCTGTCATCCTTACTGTGTATCCGAAACCGCTGTTATTATCGGTTTCGTTCTGAAGTTCATGCAAAAATTTGAACAAATCTTCGTAACCTTCTCCCGTGTAAAGTCTAGCCGCATTTTCACTGTCAATGATATGAAATCTAAAATCGTTAATATTCATTTTTCGCTCCTGGAGGGCAGATAACCTGCCCTGTGAAATTGTTTGTTATTCAGCTACAACCGCTAATCCGTGAATGTAATCTGCAATTTCTGACAAGCCTTCTAAAGCCTTTTCCAGTTCGGGCTTTTTGCTCCTGATTTTCTTCAAATTTGCTTTCACGTTATCGATCATGTTTTCAATAGTCCCGACTGTATCTGAACTATCATAGTTTTCTGCAAGGTGCTGAATGTATTCAGCGTTCCATGATTTAGGATCCCGTTCCTGATCCTCAACCTGATTACAGCATTCTATAATATGCTCTGCCGTATCCCGGTTAAAGACATTTTCCAAAAAGTCTTTAAGTTCATACGGGCTGATAAGTTCTTCATCTTTAGTCCTGAAATAACACATTTTATTTATTCTCCAAGTTAGTGTTTTTGCTCCGCAACCTTTCGTTGCTTTCTGATTGTAAGTTTACAGCTATTCCTTCTCACGGTAAACTTTCTTTTATTGTTTTTGTGAGTTATTTCACGTTTCTCAATTCTTCTGCTTTTGCAAGGATCTGATCCCAGTCCTCAAACCGGGTCATGAGAGAAAACCGGACATCATCTTCCCAGCGTGTCAGCCGTTCCCTGTCATGCCATTTCTGAATGATCCTTTCCGCATAATCCATTAACGCTCTTATTTCCGGAGCAAAAAACTCCCACAGATATTCGATCCCGGTTTCCCGGCCTGATACACACCTCCAACCCTCGTTTTCACGATATACTGCCCACTTGTAATTTACAAGAGTATCAAGATTTCCAGCGTTAATCAGACAGGCTTTCATAATTTCCCAATCTTGCTCCCCGTTAAACTCACGGTTGAAAGTATGGAACCTTCCGCCCTGTCCAATAATACTTGCATATCGGCACATATCCCCGAAAAATCCGTCCATGTCTTTTTCTTGCAGTTTTATGAAAATACACGCCTTCACCTGATTCTTTAAGGTTTCAAGATCTTTCGTTTCTGCAATGTTAATGCTGTCGTGAATGAGTTTCATAATATTCTCCAAGTTGTTAATGTTTGTCGTTTCTGAGTAATAGTTTACTACCGTCTGTATCACAAAGAGTTCCGAATGTTTTCCAAAAAATCATACGCCTCGCCAACTTCATCTTCTGTCCATTCCTGACGGGAAAGAAAACTTCCGTCACATAAAGCATCCATAATCATTTTGACGTTGCTTTCAAACGTTTCGTTATCATCCCAATAATTCTCAAATTCTGAGATAACATCAAAACAACCATTTTCTCTTGCAGTATTTTCAAGATCTTTGTAAGTAGTGAGTTCTTTCATTTGTTTTAGTCCTTTAAAGTTAAAAAATCACCGGTTGTTGTTCCTCAACCGATGATTCCATTTTACTAAAAGCCTTTTTGACTTGCAGAAGTCTTTTTACAGTTTTGTGATATAGTTCACAAATTTAGCTATTTCCTGTCCCGGTACTGCCGAATCCACCCGACCCCCGTTCGGTCTCGGAGAGTTCTGTCACAAGGCTTAACTCAGTCTGTAACACCGGAACAAAAACAGCTTGCAGAATCCGATCTCCCCGTTTATACGCAATTTCCCGATAAACCGTTCCGCTGGTCTCTACATCTAAATGAGCAATCCATTCGCCACGGTAATCACTATCAATAACTCCTACAGTATTCAGCAATCTGATCCCGTTTAGCCCCGCACTGGATCTCATCATCAGCAAGCCACAATATCCTTCAGGAATTTCAGTTGCGAACCCTAGCCGAATTACGTTATCCGCTTTTGAATTTAAAATCACATCTTCTTGCAGTTTTAAATCATAACCAGCCGAGTTCCTTTTCCGCTCCGGCATCAGAAAATTATCACATAACGCTTTTATTTTAATCATCAGGTTCATACTCCTTTATAACTATCTTGTCCTGAAAATTGTTAAACAACTCCGGCTCAATCACTGTATCGCCGACACAAATACATCTGATAACTGATTTTTCTATCCGTTCCACCATTTCCGCATAATCCCGCAGAATTGCCCGAATAATTTCAGCTCCGCCTATTGCGTATATCTTGCACTTTTCACAGTCATAACTGCTCGCCAGTAGTTCCGCAGTCCGAATCGCATTGCCCAACCCGCATACAAACAAGAGATGGCTTGTATCCACAAACTTCCGGTTCATCTCGCTGACCCATTTTTCATCACGACTCACCACCACATTGATCCGTTTCAGCAACGGTTTTTCGCCTATACTTTCCCATGTTTTACGCCCCATGAGCACCACATTGCCCTCGGTTGCCCGCTTAAAGTCCCGCATATCCTCCCGGCATTTCCACGGAATCCCGCCTTCGTATCCGATTGTTCCGGTAATATCACAGGCAAATTTAATAATCATTGCAACACCTCACAGCACCTTTATGTAAATCAAAACTCTTGCGTTGTTCTTGTCAAACCCGCCGTCATTCCATTCTTCATGAATAACAATTCTTTTGTTATCGTCCGGTATTTTTCCGTATGCCACAAGTGCGTCAAGGAAAAACTTGCTCACCACGGCCACAATATTCATACCGTCATGAACCCGATTATCCCCGAAAATTATTTCATAGTCTATGCTGACCTTTTTCATATTGTGCGGGAGATCAATAATCTCATTGTGCATAATCCGTTTATATTCGTCCTTTGCCCGATTAAGCACCTGAAAATGAGCGTTCCGGTACGGGTTCAGGTTCAGCATGAACTTCTTTTTGCCTACCAAAACACTTATCGGACTCTCTACCACAAAACATTGTGTTTCTTCATCAAAATGCATAAAAATCCGTTTTCCTTTGTTTCGTTTTGTTTACAATCCGTTATTTCAAAAAACCCGTTTTTCCTGAAACAATCACAGAAAAAATCCGTTTTTATTTCAAAAAATCCGTTTCTGAAAAATCCGTTTTTGGCTAAAACTGGAAAATCCGTTTTTAACCCCCGAAAAAATCCGTTTTGGTTCAAATCTCCTATGCTAACTCAGAAAAATCCGTTTTTAACCCGTATCAGTCACTTCAAATCAACTTCAAACTGACTTCAAACCGACTTCAAACAAAATCCGTTTTTCTTCTAAAAATCCGTTTTTCTTCTAAAATCTCCTGAAATTAGAAGAATCCGTTTTTTAAAAAATCCGTTTTTCAAACCGCCATTTCAAACTTGATCGCCGGACAATGCTCATAACCCGTCAGAACAAAATCGCTTGTCTTAACTGATTTCAAAAATCCGTTTATGTCCGAATAATCCGCTTTTTCCGGCAGTATCAGTTCTGGTAGTTTTTTCGGTTCTCTCTGCAACTGTTCAATAACCCCGTCAAGATGATTCAGGTAAATATGACAATCCCCTAAACTCCCGATAAGGTGCAACGGCTTCTTTCCGGTTATTCTTGCAATAATACAAAGCAATAATCCGTAACTTGCAATATTGAATGGAATTCCGATTGTGCAATCTGCTGACCTTTGATTCCACATCAGACTCAAATATTCCGCATTTTCGCCGCTCACGTAAAACTGAAATGAGTAATGGCAAGGTGGGAGGGTCATATAGGGCAGTTCCGCCGGATTCCACGCAGAGACAAGCAACCGCCTTGACCACGGATCATTTTTAATTCCGTTTATGACCTCAGCTATCTGGTCAATTTCTATTGTCTTATGTTTGCCCCACGGGATGCGTTTGCAGGCATATAATCCGTTTTCTTCACCGGTGTAAACAATTCCGTTAAAATCACGCCATTGTTTACCGTAAATTCTCCCAAGTTCTCCGTTTTCGTATCCTAAATTCCGTCCCTGACACTCGTAATTTGCCGTCCAGATCGTCCGTCTTTCCTTTTCCGTCAGCTCCGTATAAGGCTTGCTATCGTTCTTAATCTCGGCTAAACGGTGTTCATTTGCAGAACCCTCTAAAAACCATAGCAGTTCCGACACAACCGAACGCCATGCCAGCGATTTTGTGGTAATTGCCGGAAATCCGTTTCTCATATCAAACCGGATCTGCCGCCCGAATACTGAAATTGTTCCGACTCCAGTTCTGTCCTTTCGTTCCGTTCCATGAGCCATAATGTCTCGGATTAAATCTAAATACTGCTTCATTTTTCATTCCTTTTAGGATCGTACCATTCTATTACGGTATTCTTTTTGTCAGAAAGTACCGTGTCCACTCTGATAAACGGTGAGTTAAAATCAGAAAATCCGTTTCCACAATAATATTCATCGTATATTTCCATACGATTCTGATGTATAAGTTCTTGAAATCTTTTTAATACAGACGGTTTGAGTTTGCGTCTGGTTCTTGTTAGATCCCTTAGTAGGCAATCCAGTAATTCCGTATAACTGTCCACGGCACATCTAAAGCCATCGTCCCAGTCATAAGACGGAAAACGCATACGATCTTTCATATAAGCCATGTCTCCTTTAGCTTTTCATAGGTTTTCTGATTAGTGAAAATCCGTTCCAGTTTTCCATGAGATTTTCCGTTTGCACTCATTGTAGATCGTTTTTCACAACTCCACACTTCTATAAAATTATCCGGCATTTCGTATTCTGAAATGAATATATCGTCCTGTTTTTCTGCCCATTCATAGAACCGGTCATAGTCAAACTGAAGGCGGTACTGATTGGAATTTTTGTACGGAATATCGCAGTAAACAATACGATTCTGTGCAAGTGTAACTTGCTCATAATCCAACGATTCCAACGATTCCAACGATTCCAACGATTCCAACGATTGCAGACGTTCTAACGATTGTAAACGTTCTAACGCTTCTAAATTCTGTTGCTCCACCCGTTTCAGTTTTAATCTTTCTTTTACAGTTCTTGTTATTTCCTGTCTGTCAGTCAGATTGTGATCTATTTTACCAATAATCTGTTCTAACTCGCCAAAGTCATGAAACAATATCGCTTTATGCAAAATCCGTTTTAAATTCTCGTTCTCTCTTGAATAACAATACGTTCTCAGATCGTTTCCAAAACTAAAACATATTGCCGCATACGGATCACTGTCTTTTAATCTAAAAAAATCCTCTCGTGAGATCCATCTTTTTTCATTTTTAAATCCTCCGTGAATTGCCATCTCAAAGCCTTTGCATACCACAGGATTTATCTCATTGTAAACAACATGTTTCCATTTGCCTGATAATAATGCACAATGCGTTATCGCTCCGCCACCGCCAAACAGATCATAAAACCATTCTGCACTCGGCAGAAAATCTATGATCTTCTCGGCTATTGCGTTTTTACTTCCCTTGTAAGGCAAACCGTAATTTCTCATAAATCTGTTTACTGCCCCGTTGCTTTCCTGATAATCACTATCTTCATTAACCGCTGGTAAAGTTCTTTATCAGCCTTTCTCACCACCGGATCCAGTTTGTTCACCACGGGCATCAGGCTTTCTTTGTACTGTCCGTGAACCAATACCTCTAAAAGATCTCCTGCCTGTTTTTCGTCAAGCTCCAAAATCACTTTTCTTTTCACCGTTCGGGTTCCGGAAATTACCTGAGCCGCTGTCATGGTAATTGTCATTAACAACCTCTCTGATCCAATAATTTGTAACATGCGCCCTTTGTTTTGAATACATTGAAAGCCATACCCTTGCTCACAAGTTCAAGACTTCCGTCAGTGCATAATCTTTCCAAAGTGCTGTTTATTGCTTTTGTGTAACCTAAACGATACTTTGAAAACACTTTCTGTTTACTCAGAACAAAATGCAAATACTTTAAAGGAATAATCCTCGTATCCTTCATCTTTTTGATAACATCTCCGCTTAAATTTGTCGCATTGCATAAGGATACAATCGCTTTTTCACGCACAAACGTCTTACAGGCATCCAAAACTGCCGCCGCCATTGTCTGCTCATTATTCATCGTCAAATTCGTTTCGCCTGAGATAATCATATTATACACATTTGCAATATCAAGCATGACAAGTCGCATCGCCCATGCCATGTGCTGTATGTTAATCTTAGGTGAGGTATGATTCTGTGATACGGCACACACACCCGCCAATTTCAGAACTTTAAGCTGACACCGGTTCCATGCCTGCCGGTAATATTCCGCATCTCCCGCTGCATCCAGCATTTCAAGACACCAGTATTCAAGCCGGTTGTTAAATTCAATCGCTTCCTCTGTCATGCTGATTGTAACAAATCTGCTCTGCCCTCCGCTTTGTCCGGAAAGCGAATCCTCATCCACACAAAGATTATACAGTTCGTCAAGTATGTAATCCGAGATCGGCATGTTGAGACCGGCATAGTTCTGAAATACACTTTTGCCGTGGTATGTGATCGTCAGGAACCGGCTTAAAAATCCGTCCTGAGCCATTGTGGGTGTTAATGCATCGGCTAATCCGCTTATGGTTGTTTCCCCTACAAGGCTGAATCCCGGAGCGTTGACTTCTGACACATTATTTTCGGAACTTGAATAACTCATTCCGCTCAAAACATCGCCCATTGCAGAACTTGTGTAGAGCCGAAGATATTGTCCCCGCAAGCCCTGAGCCTGAGAATCACGGGTGTTTTCAGCCATGTTGCCTAAAACCTTTCCAAACTCTTTCTGAAAGTTTACAAAACTTGCGTACACATCTACCGGAATACCGAAGTTATTCTGTTTCTGCCCCGTTACCGCTCCCGCTTCCTGAGCGCATCTTTTTACAAGTGCCTGAGCCGAAACAAAATCATCGTCTATCACATGACGCTTTAACCGGCAATTCGGATAACGCTGTTTCATCTGATACACAAGATCGTTTTTGGTTGTGTGAAGTCCCTCTTTTCCGATACCCGAACGGGCACATAGGATTATGTAATTGTTTAATCCGGCACATGTAGGTAACTGCCACATTTTTCCCACAATTCCGCTCATTATCGCAATCACGCTCGCCAGACTTACCTCCAGCACGGGTTTGATTCTGCTTGCATAACTCCACTTTGTGAGTTCATATATAAGTCCGGAACTTACCGGCGGTACAATAAGAGCATTGTTTTCTGAGATGTTAAATCCCTTTGTGCAGATATAACCTTTGTCCAAAAGGCGTTTGTAGCTTGTTTCCGCATCGGAATAAAACGGTACATAATCCGAACTCGGTATCACATTGATCTTTTTAAGCTGTTCTACCACCCCGCAGGCAATCAGCGTATCCGCAAACAAAGTCGGCAAATCGTATTCAGGATCCGTTTTTTCATTCTGCCACCGTGAATTGACAAGAATCGTCTCCGGATCCACGTTAAGATATTTTTTGTTTATGAGTTCATCAACAAGGGCTTTCTTTTCAGCTTCTTTTTCTATTTCCTCGCTTTCGTAATTTCCGGAGATATCAATGTTGTTCAGAATTTCCGTTTCGGTCTTGTCATCGGAAAATGGAAGTTCATATTCCACATTTTCATCAGCCCTTACCCTTTCCACAATTCTGTTTACATAATCAAGTCTTGTGGCTTTCGGACGTTTTGCAAGTTCCGACTGAGCAAAAATTCCTTTCATGACATCGGCGTTATCGCAATATCTCACCACAATGGAAAACAGGGCGAAATCCGCTTCTGAACGTGAAGGGAAGGTGATTTTGTATTCGGGGTTACATACCATTTTGTCAGGATCGGTATAGTCGTAATTGCACCGGTTATTGAATAAGTCTAAAAAGTTTTCACAGTCCGGCGAATTAAAGATCTCGCAAAGCGTCCAGTTGATCAGACTTCCTAAATCCTCGCTCCCTGACAGTTTTATTTCCATCTCCGGATCTGCTGTACTTTCCGATACGGGTTTTTTCAGAAGCGCACAGAGTTCGTCAATTTCCTTTTGCCGTTCCTCAATAACTTTCGTTCCGCCCTCCACTATATTCTCCGTCATTACGGCAAAACGATCCTGAGAATACAGTTCAAACCCTACAATACCAAGATCCTTGTGAACCTTGCCAGATCTGATCCCGCTTGCTCCGGTCTTGCTTGAATTGGGATACTTTACAGGATCAATACTGCCCCGCACGATTACATGATAACCCAAACCTGACACGCTTCTTTCGGTATAGCTGTTAAACTTTGAGATCCATTCATCCTGATACGCTATTTCAGATTGAGTGATACCGTCTTTCCGGTCAAAGTCTATGATTGTGATTCCGAGATCCTTTGTGAATACAAAACCCATGCAGAACTGAGAATCCCTTTTGATCGGAAACAGCATAATACTGTTCCGGCAGATCTTGTCAGCCGCTGCATAGGTGAGCCATGTCTTTTTAAAATTTTCCGTTGCTCCGGTATTTGCAAGATCTCCGGAATAGGTTTTATTTCCCTTTTCATTCACAGTGCTGGTGTATTGCAACCACAAATCATCACCGTTCTGAATGTAATCCTCATTTCCCGGCTCAAAATAGTCAGGATAAAGTTTTTTGACCTTTTCGATCCATTTCTTTGATACCACAACCGGAATCTTTTCTCCGGTTTTCCCGAAACATAAGCACCATTGTGGGGTGTTTTCAATATCCTGTAATGTCTGTATTCTTTCGCTCATATCAGCCTCTTTAAGCCCTGCTGTGTCCGGTAGCATTACCGCTTATGGTTGAACCGTCAAAATCATAGGAAACAATTCTATTATACCCGCCGGACGTTTTTACAGTAATCGCTTTCGGTTCCCGCATTTTTCCGCTCAGGCACATCACGAGAAGCTCCTGCGTGTTTTTCGGTATATACCCGTCCCTGCTCCGTATCCTGATCCATTCTTTTGCGGCGGTGGCAAAAAATGATTTTTCACTTTCTATGTTTATCCAGTCTTTTGCAACTGTCTGTATTCCGCTCCGGTATTCAACCAAAACCTGAACGCCGTTTTTGGTCTGAATTTTTGCATATTTTACATGAGTTACCTCAACTGTCTTTTCCGTTTCCTGTTTTTGTTTCCGTTTTATGATCTCGTCCAAACTTGCATGAGCAGTCAGCTTGGTTTCAGTCGGAAATTCATAGTTACATGCCGGACAGAATTTTGCGCTTGCCGGAGCATAACAGTTACATTTCGGACATACCTTGACCGGGGCCGTACCCTCGCCATCATCACGTTTTTTGCCGGATTTCTTTTTTGGCTGTAACGGATCGTTGATACAACCTAATCTTGCCACATTGCCCGCAAAATCAAGAATGAGACAGTTTTCCTTGTTCGGAGAATATCTTATTCCCCTTCCGCAAGCCTGAATATACAGACTTACGCTCTGCGTGGGTCTCAGCATTACAAGACAGTCAATATCCGGGTAATTAAATCCGGTGCTTAACACATTCACGTTCGCAACCGCTCTGTATTTTCCGCTTTTGAATCCGTCTATGCGTTCCCGCCTTGTGGTCATGTCAAGATCACCGCTTATTACAGTGCTTGTAATTCCCGCCTTGTTCAGATATTCCACAACATGTTTTGCATGTTCAACGCCGGTGCAGAATATGAGCCAGTGTTTCCGGTCTTTTGCAAGCTGAATTGTTTCGTTAAGAGCCTGTCTCGTTACGGCATCAGTATCAACCGCCGCCTGTAATTCCTTTTCCACATATTCCCCGCCCCGAATTTTTACATTGCTGACATCGATCTGAAATTCCGGCCTTCTCGGAATCGCATCGCACATGTAATTGTTCCGTATCAGCCAGTCAAACGTTTCCACGGTACACATGTTGTAAACAATATCATCAAAAATTCCGTTTTCGGTTATCCACCCGCAGTCAAGCCTGAACGGGGTTCCGGTAAAACCCACAACCTTTAATTTCGGATTGATTTCCTTTAATCCGGCAATAAGTCTCCGGTATGTTGTTTCTTCTTTTGCCGGTACTAAATGACATTCGTCAATTACAAGACAGTTTACCTTACCGAACTTTTTATACGTTTCAGGCTTGGCAATACTCTGCACACCACAACAAATAATTCTGTTATCGGTCTGCTTTTTATTCAGACTTGCAGAATACACTCCTAACGGCGCACCCGGCCAAAAATCCACAATAGCCTCATAATCCTGCTCTATCAGTTCTTTGACGTGAGTAATGACAAGTACCTTGCTCATACGGGTTCCGAACTTGTCATAACAGCGTTTGATAAAGCCCGCCATTGTGGGAGACTTTCCGGAACCTACCGGCATAACAACCACCGGATTCCCACGGTTTGCAGTTTTTTGCCAGTATTTGAAAATACTGTTGATAGCTTCTTCCTGATACGGCCTTAATGTGATCATGCCGTTTCCTCCTTGTTTTCAGTCATTTTGAAGTCTATTCCCATATAACAATCCTCCGAGAATTTATCCCCGCCCATTGCACAAGACAGTTCACCGTTCTCACAATTCTGCATCATGCATGTACGGCAATTATGGCTTAATTCCCTGTTTCCGTAACAGAAATCCGAAAATCCGCACATTTTGCAGATATAGTAAGATTCACGGTCTGAAATGCCGTCAGGAAGAATTTTGTTGTTGCAGATCTCCGGGACCCGTGCAAGCATTTGTTCTGCAATGAGATCGTTTCTTTTAACTATAACACCGTGGATATCGTCATTGTTTTTATTTACCGCTAAAAACAACGTATGTTCGATTCTTTGTGATTTTAAGTCCTTTGTCTTGTCCTGTATCAGACTTGTGAAAATCTCATGCGTATCAGCGTATATGTTCATGCAATGCATATTCACATGGCATTGTCTTTCGTACTGCGGAAATTCCCCAATTCCTCTCGCCACAAAATTATCAAAATTTTTGTCGTTCATGGTTTTAAATTCGAGCATGACAATCTCATTCTCGCAATCCGGGATGTTGTAAGCCAGTCCGTCAATACTCCCTGCAAAAATCCCGTTTTTATACCCGAACTGCCTTCCGTCCCCCCGGTCATTCCATACCTCAATCCCCGCCTGTTCAAGCAACGCCAGAATCCTTGCTTCTTCCAAATGTCCCCGGTTCCACAATCTTATCAGACGTGCAGAAGGCTGTGATTCCCTTGTTCTGAATCCGAGCCATACCTTTCTCAGACAATCCCCGCCGATCTGACTTGCTCCCAAATGATCTCTTAATTCCCCTGAATCCGCTTTCCATGCGTCCGAGATCTGTCCGAACCATTTCTTTTCACATTCTTTGAATTTCTTTCCGTTGTCTTTTTCAATCCCTTTGTCAATGAGATCAAGCGTTTTTTCAGCCACATGATCAAACAGACTTCCCAGCTTTTTTACCTTCATACCACACCTTGTCAAACTACCGTTGATGCCGTTGATATCACTTGACACCACCCTGTAAAACCCTAATAAAAAAGGCAACGTTACTTCCCTGTAAACATTGCCTTTCTCTCCCACGCTATAAATTATAGCACATCAGAACGGCAGATCATCTTCTGCAACCATATCCGGTTCTTCCTGAACGGGAGCGGGAGCCGGTTTCGGAGCTGGTCTTGCGACCGGTTTCGGTGCAGGCTTGGGAGCCGGTCTCGGCGTAGTCTTTACCGCCGGTTTGGACGCTTTTTGTTCCATAGCTTTAAGCGCATCCGTAGATTCCTGTTCCTTTGCAATTCGCTGTTTGAGGTAAGCGTATGCCTTGCCGATATCCTTTGCCGGAACCTGAGCCGGATCTGCGCCTTTCTTTTCGATTAACCACTTTTCCCTTGCGGAACGCTTCTCAGTGTCAAAGAGATTAAACACAGTATAGTTCGCATATACCTTGCCGTTCGGAGCCTCGTAATCCCCCGCTTTTCTCAGCACCGTGGCAATAAGCTGAAATTCGTTTGCACACAGACCTTCGTATTTATACATGGGATTACCCTGACCGTCCAGCACGTCCTCGCCATCCTTGTTCGTGATTTTGGTTTCCACAAGTCCGGAGCCGTTACCGGTCAGGAAACAAAGTTCCTTTGTCTTGCTGAAATACTTATCACTGGGTTCAACGGAATAACTACTGCTGAATTTTCCAATCGGTTCATTCCCGTCATTGTCCAAAGCAACAAAGGTGCAGGAAATTGCATCGCCATTACTTCTATGCACAAGAATTGCGCTTGCGATAAAGCACTTATAAAGTCCGGATTCAACCCATTCAAGATCATCAGTCTTGGTAAAACCGCCGCCAACGCCCTTTTCAAGGGATTCTTCAAATTCACTGTCATTGTCAAGATCAAGTTCGAGATTCATAAAAATTCCTTTGTAAAACCTTTAAATCAAGTTCGTTAATTATATAGCAATCCGGTTATTCTGTTACCGTTTCGCTTACCGTTTCAATAACTCCTGTTTCCGTTTCTGTATTTTCCTCCTTGTTTTCAGTTTCGAGTTCTTTCAGTTCAGCCTTCCGGTCTGCAAACATTTTTACCACAGCCTGAGCATTTTCCGGTTCAATCCGGTTTTTGATCTGAATGTAGTATTTTCCGAGATCCTTTTCCGACTGAATCCCTTTTAATCCTCCGCAAATATCCTCCACACTCATGGCAGTTTCAATCTTCTGAGGAATTTCCGGTCTTTTGACTTCTTCGGCAGTTACCGTTTTTCTCACTTTTGCCACAGCCACCACATCAGAATAACTTCCGGTAGCAGTTGTAGGCATGTCATACGCTTCTTCAGTGGTGATAAGACCGTGTAAAAGATCGGGGAATACATCACGATAGGCAAATCCCCTTGCCCGCATCTGAGCCATGCGTTTCGGGTATTGTTTCCATACCCCTTTACCCCACAATCCGGCTACTTTAGCATCATCAAAGCTGAATGTACGGGTTTCCTCCCCGGCAACGTCTTTACGCTCAACTGTGCAAACCGCCGTCATGGTTTCCTCGTCAAAATATTCAACCTTTTTCTTCAAAAATCCCGAACTGTAAATTATCGCATTGATCGCATCACCGTAAATGCTCATGTGGCCATTTACATTCATGCAATGAGTCAGAGCCATTTCCGGAGAAAGTCCTAAAGCCTTGCCGTAAGAGATCACCGCCATCGCCTTGTTAAGACTCTCCTCGCTGATCTGCGTACATTCCTTGTCCTTTTCATTGACTTTTATGTCAAGATAAGACTTCGGTAAAACTCCGTTCTCAAACATGAATTTCAGTTTTTCCCGGAAATCCTTAACTTCGTCAACACTCTGATCCACAAAAGTGGGCTGTGCAAGTTCGTTTTGTTTCATGATTATTTATCCTTGTTAATCAACAACTACATCGCCGTTACTGCTTACGTCAGGAATAACCTCCCCGCCGTCCTTAATATAATTCTTATACACCAGTTTTTTCAGGTTCATGATTTTGCGCTGCATGACCGTGGAATTAAGACATGCCATTGCGTCAAAAAACAGTTCCCGATCCGTTGCATCAGGATAGATATCCTTTAACTCTTTCAGACAGTTAATAATTTGTCTCGGAACATACTTACTCCGAAAACTGAACACCGCCCGAAACAGGTTAATCGCCCTTATATCAAGAAAAGTATTCGCTTTCAGCTTTTGCGCTATGACAAACAACTGTTTCCGAGGCGTATCTTTTTGCAATTCTTCTTCTATTGCCGATACTGCGTCTGTTGTACTGACATCAATACCAAATTTATTTGCAAGAATTTCACAGAACTCCATGTTTTTCAGCAAAATATTTTGCCTTCCCGCAAAACAATACAGCCGGTTGTTCGCCACTGTCTGACATTGATCCGTATAAACTTCCACGGGAATACGCTTAAACACACCCTTTTCGTTCATAAGTTCGGGATGCTGTGCCAGAGTCCGGAGAACGTTTAACTGTACACAGATCCGATAAGGAAGCGCACCGTTCACCGAAATAAAATACCTGCCTTTATCGTCCTGTTCGTTCTCATAAATGAGAGCCACGTTGATCGGGATATATTCATCGTCCTTTGCAACTTTCATTGCAAGAACAACGGCGTTTTCATAGGTGATCATATACTCACCTCCCACGATTCGTTAATTTCAGGCACGTTAGCCACCGGATTTTTTTCAAGGCGTTTGTCAATTTTCATGTCGAACAGCACCGGATCTTTGTTACATTTTGACCAGTAAATATACAGGGTATTCTTCTGTAACCCGGTCATGTTACTGAGTTCGGTTGCGGTATATTCTCTGCCATGATAACGCAAATGACTGTAAGATTTCACCTTACTTCTGCTGACATGTGAGGGAGTGTATATCACATTGTTACGAACCCATGTTCTGATATAATCAGGATCTACAAGTTCCACAAAGTCTCTTGACTGTTCGGGGGTACAGCCCTGATCGCCTTTTGCATTTAACTGCTTGCATACCACGAGATATATGTCTGCAAAGTCTAGTCCTTGCTGACCGGCGGTTTTTGCCAGTTCCGGAGTTAATGCCCATGCGTATGCTCTTGGATCTGTTTTCATTACAATTCCTTTAAAAGTTATACGATTTAAAACACTATTATTTTCAAATTTTCTTTTACTGCTTTTCAAAATTTGTATAAAAGTGTTTGTTCACGTTTCTATAATACTACCTGTTAATCACCTTGTATAGCAAAAAATCGCTTTTCTTCAAAAACTGCGATCATTCTCAAATTTTGCCCGATACTCGCATACGGTTCTGATCACCTCGTCAATTTTCAAAGTCTGATAATATCTGGCTTCCTTCTCAGCATACGGCTTTATCAGTTCAAACTTTTCAGGGTTTGCCCGATATTCAAGCAGTTTGTTCATGTTGAAATACTGTACCGCTTTTCCCGGTTCCCTGATACCGACAGAATGATCCCAGCCCCTCATTTCCCGAAGTTTGATCCAGTCATTCCGTACCACACATTCGCAATACGCAATATTTGACAGAATCACAGGACGAACCTTTTTCAGCTTTTCCGCAAGTCCGACCACCTGATTATAAGACCAGTCCTGAACACCATTTGCGATAAAGGTAATAGAAGAACTGGTGATCCACCCTTTGAAGAAATCCTTTTTCTTCTGCTCGGAAAGAGCCGCAATCTTGTTTAAAGTCTCCCGTGAAAACAGGAAAAGATCATCGTTTTCGTTTTGCATGACATACCTCTCAAAAACACTAATAATCAGCAATCCTATCATAACGGAAAACGCACGTCATTATTTAGCGTTGTATCACAAAACAAAAATTTTTCCGTCTTTCCTGTCTGTTTTCGGTACACTTTGTTTGTTGTTGTCTCATGCGGGTGATAGGATCTGCAATTACCCCTTTTCGGGGAAAGCAGTTTTTAAAAGGTGAATAAAATGAAAGTAATAAAAAGGGACGGTTCCTCCGAAAACTGGAACCCTGATAAGATCAGACAGGCGGTGTCAAAAGCCGTTGTCAATCACGAGAACACGGAAAAAGCAGTTGCCATCGCTATCGACCGTATTCAATCCTCTTTTTGCACTATTGATGTAGAGACAATTCAGGATATTGTCGAGCAGGAATTAGGGTATAACGGCAATGTAAACACGCTCCGTAATTACGCTCATTATCGGGCTGAACGGGCGAACGTCAGAAGTGTAAATGCAATTCTGAATGATATTTACAAAAAGCAGGATTCCACTATTCTGAATGAGAACGCAAATATTGACGGCGAGACAAACTGTGCAAAGCGTGATTTTATCGCCAGCGAGATCTGTAAACAGTGGGCTTTAACACACTTTCTTCCGAAGGACATTGCCAACGCTCATATCCGGGGTGATATTTACATTCACGATCTCGGCTTTTCTCCCGCCGGTGGCTATATCAACTGCTGTCTTGTTAATATTAAAGATATGCTCGAAAATGGCTTTACAATGGGAACTGCACATATCACAGAACCTAAATCCATTCGGGTTGCCACCAACGTTGTCGCTCAGATTATTACCGCTGTTTCTTCTCAGAATTATGGCGGTACGAGCGTTGATCGTATTGATGAAGTTCTTGCTCCTTACGTTGAAAAAAGCTATGAAAAGTATTGCAATGAAGTTCAGGAAGAATACGGGGATATTTGCGATGCTGATGTTAAGAAAATTGCCATGAAACGCACTGAAAAAGAATGTGAGGATGCGTTTCAGCAATTAGAATATTCCATCAACTGCTCCCACAACTCTCACGCCCAAGTCCCGTTTGTAACATTAGGATTCGGACTGGGCGAAAGCAAGTGGGCGAAAATGATTCAGAAATGGATTCTGAACACCCGTATCAAAGGTTTGGGAAAAGAACGGAAAACCGCAATATTCCCGAAACTTGTATTTGCTCTGAAACGGGGATTAAACCTGACGCCGACAGATCCGAACTATGACATCAAACAGCTTGCATTAAAATGTTCAGCACGGAGAATGTATCCGGACATTGTAAGTTATGATAAGGTAACGGAGGTGACCGGCGGTTTTAAATTTCCGATGGGTGAACTTTAAAGACTGCCCATGTAAAACCTGTCTAAACAGGGGATCTCTTTTGAAATAAAGACAATCCTGTGCTAAATGACGAAAGTCTAAAAGCTAAACGACTAACCCTGATGAATGTAAGGGTGTAAGGTACAAGCAAATGGTATCTGAAATGATAGGCACTTATCATAAGATAAGCGAAGATATAGTCTGATCTGTATGGTGACATACAGCAGTTCATAAGAGAACGGGCGTGAACTTGCGATCCATGCCGAACACAAATGTGCAGAAGTTTCTTATCTGAATGGACTAACGAAAAGGGAGAAAAACAGTATTCAGGACGTTGGAATTTAGGTGTGACAAGTGTTAATTTGCCCCGAATTGCCCTGAGACTCACCTCGGACAAAACAGAAGAAAGAATTGCCGAATACTTTCTTGAACTTGACAAGGTGAGTGAACTTGCTCACAAGGCTTTACAAATGCGGATTAAAAGGCTTTCCACTGTACGGGCAAAACAGGCTCCTATCTGCTGGCAGTATGGGGCATTGACCAGACTGAAACCGGATGATTATATTCTGCCGTCATGTCAGAACGGACGGGCAAGTATTTCCCTCGGCTATGTAGGCGTGAATGAAGCTGTGCATCAGATTTTTCTTTCCGATGATACGTTGCTTGAAAATGCCGAAATGAGAAAGGTAGCCGAGGATATTGTGAAATTCCTTTCAGATAAATGCAAGGAATGGAAGGCGGTTGAACATTACGGGTATTCCCTGTATTCCACACCCGCTGAAAGTCTTGCTCATGTGTTTGAGAACAAGGACAGAAAAGAGTTCGGGGTTGTGAAGAATGTTACCGACAAGGAATATTACACAAACTCATTTCACCTTGACGTGCGGGTGAAAACCGATCCTTTTACAAAGATCGATTTTGAGTCTCCGTATCCTAAATGGGCATCCGGCGGGCATATTACTTATGTAGAGACCCGCAATTTAGAGGACAATCTGCCGGCACTGGAAGAACTGTGGGACTATGCTTATGACAAGGTTCCGTATTTTGCTATAAATGCTCCGATTGACTCATGCACCTGTGGTTTTCACGGTGAGAGTGTGTTTAAGGACGGCAATTTCACCTGTCCGAAGTGCGGTACATCCGATCCGGAAGAACTGCATTGCACACGCCGTATCTGCGGTTATCTTGGAGAAATAAACAGTCGGGGTGTGAATATCGGCAAGATTGACGAATTTCAGAAGCGGGTAAAGCATTGTTAAACTTTGTTTAATTTTGCTGAACATCATCAAATTGTTATTGACATTCTGAAACAATCGTTTTATCATATTTTTCGCATGAGAATCGAGAGTTCCCCGTCAGAAATGGCGGGGTTTTTTATACTTACCGGAACGAATATGGCAGAAAAACAGATAAAATCACGCAAAAGAGTTCAGGAACATGCAGAAGTGTTTACAGCCGAGCGAGAAGTCAATGCGATGCTGGATCTCGTAAATAACGAATTGTTACGTCCTGAATCCACTTTTCTTGAACCGGCTTGCGGAGAAGGAAATTTCACGGTAAAGATCCTTGAACGCAAACTGACCGCAATTATAAAAACCAATCCTGAGAATTACCGTTATTTTGCTCTTATTGCCTTATCCGGAATATACGCCATTGAACTCTTGCCAGACAACGTAAAGATTGCAAGACGGCGTATGCTGGAGACGTTTGTCGCTTTTTCCGTGATTGCAGATCCTGACACTCCGGACAGTTATTTCAAAACAGCCGAACATATCATAGAAAAGAATTTTGTAAACGGTAACACGCTTACAGGTTTACAACCGGACGGAACGCCGATAAAGTTTACAGAATGGACGATTGACGGGACAAAGATTTACGGAAGGGATTATGAGTACAATGCTTTAGTGAACGGAACTTTGTTTTGATTTTTTTTCAATCACCAAAAGTAATAACCCTGATCAAGGGGTTTTGCTTTTAGCCAAATATTCAGTTCTTTCATGTCGTATTTCAGTTTTTCATTCATTCTGCGAAGCTGAATAAGTCTGTTATTCAGGCAAGCCTGACAACCTTTATGGTTACGACAATACACGTCAAAGACTTTAGATCCCCTATAAGGTTTCCTATGCTCTTTTCCATGTTCTATTGCTTTATCCAACGACATAAAAATTCCTCAGATAGATCCCGAAATATCGGACTCGAACCGATAACAATATCCTAGGTTTATTTTGCCTGTTAAACTAATTCCGGCGATCCATCTTAAATGACTCTTTCTCAAAAGCTATTTAAGATGGTGGAGAGGGAAGGACTCGAACCTTCAAACCGCAAAGGGGGCAGATTTACAGTCTGCTGTCATTACCATTAGACAACCTCTCCAAAATGGCGGGGAATCGGGAATCGAACCCGTATTCTGACTGATCATTTCAGAACTCTCACCAGAGACTTTTAACCCCATAAACTGGTACACCCGACCGGATTCGAACCGGTATTACCACCGTGAAAGGGTGATGACCTGACCATTAGTCGACAGGTGCATGGTTGCGGGGCAAGGAGTCGAACCTTGAACTGAAGCTTATGAGACTTCAATGATACCCTTTCAATACCCCGCGATTATTGGAGGCTCCCGGCGGATTCTGCCACCGCAGCTCGAGGCACTACAGCCTCGTATCCTTACTTTTGGACGACAGGAGCAAAAATGTTCAGAGGAAATGGCTACCCCGATAGAATCGAACTATCAAACATTGAAGGAAAGCTGACGAACAGTTGTTACCGATCATGTTGCAAACCTGCGGGGTCTTAAAATGCGGAATCTGAAATCAGTTAAGTTATCAAACCGTTTTTGAGATAACGGCAAGGATAACCCGTTTTGAGATACGACTTCATTCAAACTCCGCTGGACAGCAAAAAACTGAAACCAAATTAAGCGTCCGACAAGCGGAATCATTGTTACAGCCCGTTAAAAATCTGTCCGATCGGATTGTTTTTGCTAGGACAAACACCGATCTTTTATCACGGTTTTTCTGTTTCGATACCTAGTGGAAACACGGATTATCTCAACTTTATCACACTCAGAAACCCGTGTCAACAAAACAATGTTTGTTTTTTGTGATACACCTCTCATTTTACAGCCTTACCTACTCAAATTCAATCCGGTTTAATGCGGTTTCAAACGCTCCGATTCCGGAGAACAAACTCAGTAACTTTATCATAAATCAAACCTCTTCCGGAACATCAGGCCAGTAAACAACCGTAACAACATAGATCTCTATGCGATCATTCCCTGTAACGGAAACATTAATGCTTTTTACTTCAATATCGTTCTCCTCCAAAAACTTATTGACAGACGCCTCGGCTTTTGCGGCAGTAGCCGCCGAAAAGATTTTAATTCTCATATTCATCGCTTATATTCTCCTTTGCGTAATTCATAACAATATCATTTTGTTTCCGGAACATCGGTTTTGAATATTACAACAACATCTTCTTCTCTTTTGCTGAAATAATACTCGGAATATGCCAGGTTAAAAACCTTGTCAAACTCCGTTCCAAGCCTGACATAACTGTTATACAAACAATGATCCCGCCCCATTATCATCACATGGACAGCATTGTAAATACCCAATAAACGGGATACCTCCCGCCCTATAATTTCATTCATTCATCTTTCCCTAAATAATTGTCCTGCCCGTAATCAGTTCCCAATGTCACCCACACCATCACAATGATGGCGGTCAGCCATATTGCAAGCAACACCCCGCCGACAAGCAGAACCATCGTTTCAAGATCCATATTTAATCCCCGAATATACTCACATAACTTCTAACGGCAATCACGGTAAACACCGCAACGGCAATCATTATCTTACACAGCAATATCATCATACCAGTTTTTCCTTTCATTTCTGTGAGGATCAAGGTATTTCTCACAATGATAACGCCCTCTGGACACGGGAACTGTTAAAGCGTATTCCACACTCCATCCGGATTGCATCCTCACCCGAAACCTTCTGGGTTGGATACCCCATTTTCTGCACATGGCGGCAATGCTTTCAAACACCTCGCCCGTATGATCTCTCACCCGTTTTCCGTAATGAGGCTTATACGGCGTTGTCAATGCCTTTTGTACGTCCCCTTCATACCGATCTAACCTTTTCGACAATGTTTTTAACGGCATCCCCCAGTATTCAGCCATTTCAGTCAGGCTTTCAAACTCATGCCCTTCATGATCCCGACAGGGAATTTTGTTAAGACAGCCGTCAAAGTAAATCAGATCCTCCCGATCTTTAAATCTTTTAGTTCTCATGCAAAGTGTACTGTGACTCATTCCCCTTGCGTCAGCCCACTCAGTCCGAGTTACCGGAAACCCGTTTTCAGGATCCGTAAATTTCTGAGCGTATTTTACAGGTGTTGTCAAAGCCTCCTCAATCGACATGCCACGGGAACGTCTCACCCGATAATTATCAGCCTTTATTCCCCATGCTTTAGCCATGTCCGTCTCACTTTTAAACTCCCGTCCTGTGTGATCCGTTACACCGTGTTTGTGTGTAGTCAGAATCTTCTCTAACGACCACTTATTCCTTGTCCGGTAATTCCATGCAGAACTGGAAACGCCCCAGAACTCCCGCATTTCCATGACGCTGTCAAACTTTCTGCCGGTGTGATCCTGACATGCACGGTAATGCCTTTTCAATTCAAACTTATGATCACTCATAATTCTGAACCTCATCAACCCCGAACCGGTGAAAGTTCCCGCCACACTCAAACTCAAACTCCTCAAAAAGAGTCTGTAAGGATACGCTCATATTTCCCAGATGCACAAAAGTCTCCCCGCCATTCCAGGTAACAATGGCGGTGATCATAAACTTTCCGCTCGCAATATAAGCAGAATCACCCGTTTTGCGGGAACGAATGTTTACAACCTGTCCTACTGAAAAGAAAACCGAAAACTCAAATCTGTTATATGGTCTGTACATAATAAACTCCCTGATAGCTGTTTGATTTACTGTTGTCTGATTAACGGTTTGTTACCCGTTACTTTCCGACATCTTTCTGACATTTCTTCTTTTTACCGGCAAGTCCGTTGTTTTTCACCGGTGTGGTAAGTGCCTTTTTTACGCTCCACCCGTTATTGATCCGGTTTACCACCGCCCAATAACTGATATTCCATGCTTTGCACATATCCGTAAGGCTGTCATATTGTTTCCCTAAATGATCTTTTGAGGATACGTTGTTCAGTTTTCCTTGGTATTTCAGCAAATCTCCTGTGAGATTCTTTTTCAGCCTTGCCTGTAACCGTGATTCGGGAATTCCTATATATTTCGCCGCATCATAAAGATTGTAAAATTGCTGTCCGTCAATTTCTATAAGCCGTTCACGGTAATGAGTTCTTTTGCCTTTTGGTGTTGTCAGGGCTTTTTCCTGAGACCAGTGTAATCTCAGTCTCCCGTAATAAATATTCGGATCTATGTTGTGCCATCTGCACATAATCGCCACGCTTGGGAATTCTTTTCCATTATGGTCTTTTACTATCATGTATAACTCCACATTCACACTGTTTAATTTTTCTTCAAAGCGTCTGCAAGCGTCATTTTCTGATAATTTATTCTGCACCACAATGTTGTGTACGGGATATTGTGATGTTCGGCACATTGTTTCAGACTTTGAAAAACCTGCCCGTTCTCGTCCGTGAACTCCCGAATCCGATACCTTTTCGGACGGTCGTTATGTTCCTTTGCCTTATATTTTCTTACCACGGGTCCCGGCAATGCCCGCCCTTTTTTATGGTGTTTCTTTACAAAATCATGCAGTTTCAGGTTCATAATCGTTGCGTTCCTTCTCTTATTATCTCATTCCCTTATTTACTCACCCGTCAAAGCCTGTTTCAGCGTTTTATTCGCCCACCTGCGATGCAGAAAAGTATTGTAATTCACTCCCCATGCGTCACACATTGCCTGAATTGTCGGAAAACTCTGTCCGGTGTGATCTTTCACCGCCCGTCCCTTACACGGAATTTTCACAGCTTCTTCAAGTGTCATGCCGTTTTCAAGTCTCCCCCGTATCTGATACATCTCGGCGTGAGAGGCGATTATAACTTCTGAAAACTGCCGGTATTGTTTTCCCTCAAGTTCGTATTCTCCGGCATCGGATCGAAAGTTTTTCACCTTGCGTTTTCTTTTGCCGTGAATTGCCTTCTCCAGCATAAACTCCGGCTTTTTGTCGCTGTCATAATCACGCATCTTTGTCCCGCCCTATCTTTTTGATAATCTGTTTGCGGTTCAGCATAATAATGCCATCGTATTTTTCACTGAAAGCATACACGCCGTAATCTGGTTCAAACAGTTTGTTTTTATCGTTTTCGGTCATGTACTTTATTTCCGCAAGCCAGTAATAAGGCGGGGAAAAACCGTCCTCAATATCGGAATAACACACAATAATGCAGTTTTCCCGCACCTCGGCATTATCCCGTAACACGCCTTCAATTTCCCGCCATATTCCGTGTCTTTCTGACGGTTCCTGACAGATATTGAGACGGTCTGCAAGCTGAGACAGCCGTCCTTTCTGATTATGACTGAACATATACCCTCACTTGTAAATTACAACCCTCTGCAACGGGCTTCTTCTTCCAAATTCTGCCACTGACTCTGACACATTCTTTCCATAGCACCGTTTTCCACGGCACTATTCAAATCTTCAAACGCAAGAGCGAAAAATGCAATCTCATTCAAAAGATTATTCTTTCCCGCACATGCGTCATGAACCATATCAAACATACTGATTCCATTCCGGTCGTATTGAGCAACAATTTTTTTCACCCTTTCCGCACTTTCAAAAAACGGTTCGGTTTTAGCGTCTTTTTCCAGCTTCATTGTGCTGATCCATTCATCTATTGCCTTATCGCTGTTTAATTTGTCGGCAATAACATAGAGATAATCTGATTTATAAATGTATTCTTCTGCAATGAAATCCCATACCAGTTCATCTTCCGGATATCTGAGATAATAGCGTTCAACCACGCAATTTCCGTCAATAAACAGATCGGCAACATTCCCCCACAGTTCATCATAAGCACGATCCGCAGTATCGTATTCATTGCAGGAAAAACTGAATTCGTCAGCAGGGTGTTCAACGGCGTACATGTTGGTCATAATAAAATCCTTGTTTTGTAGTTTGTTGGTTGTTTGATTGTTTGTTTAACTGTTAAATTCAACTTCTGAATTTAACCTCTGAACTTTGCTGTTCATGAGTTCATTATCCTGAATCCCCGAACGTCTTTCAACAACTTTTAAAAACTTATTGATGTTTTTATGAACCGTATCACAAATTAACAATAGCCTTTAACAGATTTATCATGCCGTTTTTACTGTTTCTTTCTTGCAGAAGTGTTTCAAGATCGGCGTAAAAATTCAGATACCGCATGTCAGGAGGAACCACCGCTTTCGGAGGAATGTCAAGCATTTTAGGCGGTACGCATGAAAGGTACATCTCCGACTGATCTTCACAGACTCCGTGCTGAAATGACGGTTTTCCCGACACTTGTTTCGCCAGATATGACGTTTTTCCCAGCATTTGCCCGTTGCAGGTCATATACAGACATTCACGGGCGGGATAACCTTCAAGCATTGAATCAATAAACCGGAACAAATTAAAAGGCTCAAGTTGGTTATCTTTATTGACAACACCCACTGTGAGATCGATGTCATTCCGGCTGTCAAAAGTCAGAGCATACATAAACGCTCCGATAACATCATAGGGCGATACCGGATAAATCCATTCCCGCATAGCCTTGTTTGCATACCCGCATACAACCGGCACATTAACGGCGGTAAGGTTTTTAACCCTGTCAATCTCATTCTCAAGCGTCCTCCCCCTCACAACAGGAACAAACGGCAGAGTTCCGTACATCATGCCAATGTAAATACTGACAAACTTTGTATCGCAGTTAAAAAGACTTTCTTCGCATATTCTGCTTTTGCAGAGTTTTTTGGAAACTCCGAGGTAAGACCAGTTCTCCATATCAAGGGAACACAGAGTGTCAGGGAACACAAATTTGTCAGGACGTGTCTTTGACGCAATCAGAAGGGTGTTTTCAAGGGTGATTATATTCTGACCAAACCGGTTTTTAAGTTCGTCATGATTCTGCTGTCCTGTTTTATCAAACGCTCCGGCACAATGACAGATACCGGTAATCCGGCATTTCATATCCCGAATGATTTTAAGACAGTCGAGTGTATCGCTCCGGCTTTCAAGGTTACATTTAATAAAAACCGTATCTGACGGGGAATCGTAAATTTTTCTGAGCTTGTTCAGAATGTCAGCGGAGTTGTCTTTTACGTCAATTCCTATCAGGTTGTACCCCTGAGCGATTATGGCACTTGCAATGTGCAATCCGATATATCCTAAAACTCCGGTAACGATTATGTAATTTCTCATGAACAATCCCTGTAACAAACCCGAAAAATTATCACTAAAAACTTATAAAACAGTGATCATACCGCATTTTTCATATAGAATTTTGTGATCTGAGATTAAAATATACAATCTTAACAGTACAATATCTACCATGAAAACGGTTTTTTAATTATACTCTATCGTATAAAAATCTGTCATGACATACATAACTGATAACAGAGGTGCATACATGATACTGAAAATAGAACCGCAGGAATACAATGAAACGGAATGGATACGCAAACAAAGCAATCTGAGAACACGGCAGATTTCAGCAAAACTCGACAAAATCAACACCGCAATCAACGCAATCAATACGGCGTATGAGGATGTTGTGGAACTGTATCAGAAAACCGCATACGAACATGACGATCTTGCCGACATTGTTCTCGCCCGCATTGCACGGAAATACGGGCATATCTTTGATGTGTGGGGAGTGTTTATCAGCGAGGATATTATCGCCGTGAAGGATATTACAACCCGTTGCAACCGTTTTCGTGAAAAAATTATGAACAAAACTGATATAAAAACTACACGGAGTATAGACACCAACAAATGAGTGTGATACACTTCACACAATTAACATTTTGGTGGAATTTTTATGCAAAATGCGGATTTTACGCTTGCATTAAGGAAAAAGTATGTTATTATTCAGACATCCGCCGGTAACAAAGCGTTATCATTTTTCGTACAACCGTGAGAACTGGTACACTTCGTTATATGGTATGTGATACCTCATCTAACTCCTAATTAAAAAAGATCCAAGAAAAAGGGTATGAGCACCAAACATACCCTTTCATGTTTCTGTTCCGTAATTCATATTCTCATTGTGATAAAATATATACATGTATTTCATTGCTATTGAGGACGTGGAGACAGATTCGGAACTTTCCCCGCCGTCCGATTATTTTGTTACTACCGATAACACGATTCCTGAAAAGAAAATTTTAGCGTCTTTTGCGGAATGGGAGCTTATTTTCTACAAAAACTACTATCCGAACTACAAGACCATAACGTACAATATGTATCTGTCATTCATTGAATGGCATTATCAGTTTTTGCGGTACAGGTATTCAAAATGATCTATAAGTTTGACGGAAAGTTTATCGAAGGCGAAACATGGGCAGTAGCAACAAATTCAAACATGCTTTTCGCCCGCAATGAACGTGATCAGTATTTCTGTATCCGATCAGCCGAGGATCTTGAAATTCTTATCGGTTTTCAGAACGCCCACAATATCTTCATCACCTGGGACACTGACGTTATCAGGTATATCAGACAAAAGTTTTCATTGTCTCTTGCCATTATCTTTATCCGCATGGCTGGCCTTGTTCGTAATATCCCCTATGATCTCGCCTGTATTCGCTCCGGAATTATCAGACTCCACACTCCGCACCCTGAAAACGAACTTGCATTAACAGCAATGAACCTTCTCACACTGTATAAAAAGTTTCTGAAGAATGAGTGCAAAATGCTCATATCGTTAAGCCGTGAGTATCATAAGAACTTTTTACAGACAACGACATCAGAAGTAATCGAAAAACTTGACCGGCTTAAACCCGCATACAACCGCCCTACACTTGAATTTTATTATCAGCCTCCGCAGAACCTTAGTTTTACCATGCCGTTTCTTAATCAGCTTTTATCAGACATTCTTTCTGAACCATTTAAGGTGATAAACGGCAAGATAACTCATGCAAAACTGCCACAAACATTTACCATAAACAACACTGAAATAACGGTAGGTGTAGGCGGTATCCACGGGTTTTCGCTTGAAATAAACCGTAAATCCACCTCAAACAAACTTTTGCGGGACTGGGACGTGTCAAGTTATTACCCGTCTATGATCTGCTTTGATCCGGTTCTGAAATCAATTCTCGGTAATGATTTTGTAAATGAATATGACAATATCCGGAGAAAGCGTATTGCCGTAAAGAAAACCGATCCGGTGCTGGCTAACGGTCTCAAACTGGTTCTCAATTCAGCAACCGGAAGATTAAACGATAAAAAGAGCCGCCTGTATAACCCGCAGGCTTACATTCAAATCACCCTCACAGGGCAGCTTTATTTGCTCATGGTTGCGAATATCTGTTACGACAAGGGTATTCCATTCTACTCGCTTAATACTGACGGTATTACGCTTTTAGACAACAATACAAACATATCCAAACCGATCTTTGACCGTATGACGGAACTCACCGGACTCAATTTTGAGGATACGGTGTTCACTCATTATTTTGCCCGTGATGTAAACAACTATTTCGCAATAAAAGAATCTGATGATAATGAAGTTCATATCAAAGGCAAGGGTGTGTTTAATTTTGATAGAAATATAAATAGAAATTGTAACAATCTTGCTGTAAACAATCTGATACGTTTATCTTTAGACGGAACTAATCCGGCGGTACATTTAGCAGAAATACCTATATCAGATTTTGTTGACGTTGCCTGTTCAAATTCTACCAATGAACTTTTCCGGTTTTACCGTTCCATTTCTTCTGATGATTGTATCAGAAACAAAGCCGGACGCAAGATACCGTCCACCGATCATTGTGTGGCCATATCTGAATTTGCACAGGAAAACGATATTAAAGAAGATATTGACTATGACTGGTATTTAGAAAAGGCAGAACTTCAGTTAAATAAAATTCTGCCATGTTTTATGAAGAAATGAGTCACACTGTCTTTTTGAGCAAGGCGTAAGTAGGCGTGTAGTTAGCAGTATATTTCACACCTGAATAAATTGCTAATTGAGCAATACCCCGGTTGTTATGATAATTTAAAGAATTACCATCGTCAACTAAATATCCAAGATAAAACTTCGTAAAATTAAAATGATTTGAATTTGTTGCCGTATTGTTTCTTGCCAACGTACCGTTAACAAATAAGTTTACAGTATACGAATCTCCTGTGCGTTTGATTGTGATTGTAAAGTCGTTAAGATTGTTCATTCTCAAATAGTTAGAACTATATGTATTACCGCTGCTGGCAAAAAAATCAACGTATGAACAATTGCCGCCAATACCGGTGGAGCTCGCAACGCCGGTAACCAGCGCATGGATGTCGGTGTTTAGAGACACACCATCGTCAATGATCAGGGCGTGTTCCGATGCGGTCATGGGAGAGTTGTTATTCATTCCAATGCCGAGCAGCCTTGACCCCGTGGATCGCGATTCTGTGCCTATCCATTTCAAAAAAGACAAAGTAACCTCATCTCCGTCAGTCAAAGCAAGGCAGGGTATGTCATAATACGGTAGATGGGACAAAGGAGCGGAAGTGTTTAAAAAATACGTTTCAGCGCAATTTATCGAAGGCATGGCGGGATTGAGTTCTAAAACTGCTGACCCCGCTGAGAGTTCGGTCATTCCGTAATGCGTAAATGTTCCGTCAACTTTTCCGGTTGCACTGTTAATCACACTCCAAAGGGCAATGAGATCATTGTCGGCTTCAACCGTGTTATATGCAATACTGACCGATGATTCCGGAATATATGTCGGAATAGCCATCCATTTTGTTGCGTCCCAAGTTCCTGTCAAACCGCTTTCCATTGCAATATAAGCCGTAGCGCCGTTTGTTACAATGCTGTTAATATCGTAAACGCTTGCAGGGTTATACTCCCCTTTCCCGGCAAGCCCCCGGCTGATGCAGGTAAAATAATTCGCATTGTCCGGATCCGTTCCGGCGGTTGCGTCTGCAATACAGAGATACACACTGTTATTGTATAAGAACGTATCCCACACGGTATAAGCCGTGCTTGCAGAATACACACCTTTCCATGTAAAACCGATCTTTCCGATATTGACCGTTGTTGTGCTGGGCATTATTGTTTTTCCTCTTTGTCCTTGATTTTAAAAATCATACCGTCAATTTTATAAAAAATAAACGCTCCGATAATCTGACCGATAATAACATTAACTGAAAAAGGTACGTCATAGTATTTCATTATCAGCATGAATGGCAACATAATAAACCCGCTGATAATCCATCTTATCAGATAAACAGCAAATTTAACCGTCAGAAAATCTTTGAACATTGTGTTCCCACGTCATTTATATAAGGCGAACGGGTGATAATGGCATAAAGACTGTTATCCTGAGTAAACATCTGCAAATAATTAAACCCGTTTGCATTGTCAGACAGGCTTATCGCCCTGAAATTCAAAAAAGACTGCATCCAGTAGGCCGTTCCGTATGCCCACCCGCTTGATCCGGAATACTTGTCAGGAGCAATACCGGTTACGGATACCCCACAGATATAAAGAGAGTTATGCCATGTTACCACGTCAAGAGGTTTGTATGTTACAGTTGCGTCATATTCGCCTTTAAACGTCAGTTGCAGATTAACCTTTTTGCTCGCCGTTGTCATGCTACACCTCGTATGTTCTTATAAGATAACCCGTATCTTCTCCGGTTCCGGCAGAATAAACCGTGTGATAATCGGACGGGGTTGTTACTTCAAGTTCGCCGTTTACAATGGCAAAGGTTGTCGGATTTCTTGTGTTCATTGTCACAGTAAGCTGTCCGGTTGTCAGGTTCATTCCAAACTCCATCACAAGATCCGGCAATTCACCCTCAAACACCACTTTTTGTATGCTGGCCACACTGTCTCTTTCAGACCACACTTCAATTTTAGCATAATCCTCAATATCGCACGGTACAATGATATCGTAACTGCTTGTATTCGGAGACACGTCAGACACGGAATAAATACTGCCGGAACGGTTGCTGATGCCGACTTTGTAAACCGTACCCGTTTCAACTGCAACCCCGTCAGTGTCAATCCACAGCATGTAATCATCAGCGATCTGAGTGAGACGGTTCCGGTTTTTCCACGTCATATTGCCCCGATGATACCAGTCAACTGCTCCCATTTGCGGGAAAAATACTCCGCCGATCTTCACACATGCCGGAGGATAAGGACGATAACAACGTGCGTCAAACACCACATTCTGAGTATTGGTAGCCGTCAGATCGGCAAGTGTGTTTCCTGACATGACAGCAACTTTGATCATGTAGTTTTCACCGCCGGTAAACTCATCATCATTGCAGATTGAACTGTTATTCAGATTTGCAATAAACAATACCGCACCGGGCTTATGTATTGCGGGAACGGTATCAAACAAACCACGGCTTATCTGAACGGTTTTGTAATACGGATCAATCTCTCCGATTCCGACAATTTCATCATCAATAAATCCGACACACCCGTCTGCCACCGAAACAGAACTCAAATTACTGCCGTTTTCATATCTCATGGACGTTGCAAGCTGGGAGATCTCGTTTACAAGCACACATGACGGAACAAAATCTTCTTTGTTTACTGAGCCGATATAATTAAAAGACGTGCCGTTTGAGGTAAGATATTCCTCGGCAGAATCAACCTTGACGGTATTGTATGCAGACACAAACACCCCCAGTTTTCCGGCGGTTTTATCATCATTCAGCATACCGTCCGGATCCTGTTCAAGTTTGTAAAGAACGTAATAAGGAAGCTCTGTTGCTTTTACATAATCAAAGTTTGTAGTGATTGCGGGAGCGGTAATCACCGGAGTTCCGCCCGCAGTATAACCGGCAGAATCCGGCATAAAGAATTTGTCCTGAACAAGTTCCATTTGCACATTATTGCTTGAAGAACCGCCGTAATTGATTTTCAGGATTCTGAATACGGAGTTTTCAATTCCGAGATGCGGGAAATCAAGTATAATACAATCGCCGAGATTAAGCGTTCTGCCCTGTAAACCCACGGTAAGCGAACATGTTAAAAACTGACTGGCGTTTTCATAAAGATCCCTCTGAGCAAGTTTTACGGCGGTATCCTTCCAGTACACATACGGATAGTCAAAATCTGCATTTATCGGTTCACCTTGCTGTTGAAGAAGGGCGAGATCCTGATAAACAAGGCTTGCATCCTCACCCGTTTCCCAGTTTTTGTATTTGATTGTTACCTGATTTACACATTCACTTAATGCGGTTCTTTTCACGTCTTTGATTTCAAGAACGTTGTCTGAATTAAACGTCAGAAGATCATCAGTGTCGTAATCGTCTCTGAAAAGTTTTAATTGCACAAGACCGGTGGATCTGTCAACTCTTAACACCCCGCCGATAATCCTCAGCACATCGGAAATAAAATCGGAGACTTTATCATCGGATTCAAACACAAAACTGATACCTAACTGTTCGGCATAAAGGGTATCAGCCGCCGCCCGGAAATTTGCATCGTCAATTACACTTGCGTCCTTGCCGAGTCCCCATACCTTGCTGGTGATGGCTTCTCTTATGGCATGAGCGGGGTTGTAATCAAGCTGTGAACCGTCATAATCGGCAAGTTCAAAACTTCTGACAAAGCGGATCACATAAGTTCCGCAGAACCCGATCATGTAGGATCTTGTCATGACAAAGCAACATTCCGTATCTTCTGCATACGGTAACAGACTTTCATACGTTCCGATCACAACATTTTCAAGGTTTTTCTGAGAGGTGATATTGTTGATTCTGACAATGACATCATCGCCGTTATGAACCATAAGATAGGCAATACCCTTGTCGGTATCAACACCGAACGCCAGAACCGTATCGCCTGAATCAAACGTTCCCTGACTTGCGTAAAACGTCATGCCGTATCCGGTATTTGCGGTATTGTTTACCGGTTTTACACCTTGAACCGTATAATTACTGCCTGATTTGTTTCCGCAATAACAGGCACGACCGTCCGTAAATACAATGTAAGAGGATGCAGAGGTGGTGTTTCCGAAATTACCGCTCACCACATTGTAAACAGTTTCCCGTCCGAAATGTCCGGTTTCTCTTGCTTCTTCAACACCCAATACCCAGTTTAACTGTGTTCCGGTGCTGTTGTTTGTCGGTCTTTTGAATATCCAGTAGCCGTTGTTGTAGCTTATATCCGATCTTGCATTTATTGTTCTCGGAAAATCTGTGAGATCGCCTTTGATCGGTTCGTTGGTGTAAGGGGAGTTGGTGAAGTAGGTATCCTTGTCATAATAAGTCTGTCCGTAAACCGGAAGCAGAATTTTAACCGGAGTCAAAACTTCTGTATAGATCACCCCTCCCCAGCCTTCCTGAGTGAGTGAATACCGGTTGTGTGTATAAGTCTGCCCCTTTCCGGAAACAACCGAAAGATCCTTTGCGCTGAACGTATCCACAGTAGCGGATTGCCCTTTTTCAAGGGTAGTGTAGGTATCGTGAGTACCCACGGCATACCCGTAAAGCTCATCGGTTCCGAGATTACTGGATACACGCCAGTATTGCCCCGTGTTTTTCTTTGCCTGTAAACGGGAGCCGTCAGAACTGCTATCATGAGCAATGGTGGCTTTTTCCCGATACCAGTTTTCGGAATAATCGTAATTACATAAGGTGCTTTTAATTCTGAAATGCCACGGTTTTGCATAGGGAGACTGCCCGATATAGAAGTCTTTAGCCACTATGCTGAGAATACCCCGGCATGCAGAAACAAGTTCTTTTGTTTTATCCGCAAGGTATTGAGATTTTTCCTGGAGAAGATAACCGAATCTTGCCTCGCAGGATCCGGAAACACCGCCTTCGGATTTATCCCCGCCAAAAAGGTTTGGAGCGTCTATACTGAAAATTTTGCTTTGAGTTATAGGTTCGTTATAGGCGAGTTCGTCATTTATTTTGATACTGACAATAGCATCCACAGGAGCCATGCAGATCGCCTGTTCAAAGGTTGCGTAATATTTGACGGGGGTGCTTCCCTTATTCTTTTTGCTTCCCATATATCCCTCATTCTTCGGAAATATCCGCACTCATTGTATCTGCAAGGTTATCCGCATCGGTGGCAAAATCATCAAGAGTGCCCACCCTGATAAGCTGATTAACATAATAGTCATTCGGCAAGGTGTCAGAATCTACTCCGTGTCTCACAAAACTTTTGTAATCCACGCCGTTTCTTTTGCACCATTCCTTTACGCCTTTAAGACAGTATCCGGCTTTCCGGCAGGACTCAACCGTAATCAGCATATTCAACCTCCGGTAGTGTAGGAATCAACCCACGCCGTAATCTGAGAACTTGTAACCCATGCCGTTCCCCGGACAACTGCAATCTTGCGTCCTTCTTCCGAAGTGGGTGTATCCACATCAGCATTGTTATTGCTTGTTTTCGGAGTTTTCATGACAAGACAGATCGCCACAAGTGCCACAACCAAAGCAATTACCGCAATTATCCCCGCTGTTCCCATTTTATCACCCGTTCTTCTGTTCGTTCACATAATCCCGCATTAACTGAGAATTGTCTTTAAGGTTTGTCTGAGCCAGCGGGTTTCTTTCAGTCGGGTTTTCCAAAGGCAAAAGAGTAAACCCGCCGTAATTATCATCGTTGTTAAATCTGTTTCTGCAAGTCTCAATGGTTCTGTCGCACCCCTGATAGACCATAACGGTGGCATATCCGTCAACGGGTTGCAGATAACTTGCATAAACAGGACGTGACACAGTGATTATATTGTTTTCGTAATCAACCATACGAATAAAAAATAAAGCCTTGTTAGGCATAGAAATTATACCACCATCAATGTTATCGGGCAAATCAGCCGCACTTTTCAAACGATAATCATCAAGTCTTGTCCAGTTGGAAACATAGCTTATATGAGCATGATCTTCTTTGTTTACCTTGCATTGTTCACCGTACAGGGCGAACGGGCATTGCCTCTGATAAACAAGTCGCATTGCTCCCCTTTGCGTGTCATACAGCACATTTGTGAATGACAGGGTAGCCTCCTTCACCGAAAATTCTATTGTGCTTAACGTTCCGACAAACTCGGTTTCCACATCTCCGGTTGCCACATAATACCGCAGAATTTTCAGGGTTGTCAGATAAGCGTCATACTGTTTCAGGATACTCTGAATGTAATCGGTCTGAACGGATATTTTGACCGAGCATTTACTTTTTGTAACCTCGTCAGAATCATGCTCCAAAGCGTCATGAGACACCGGAACCGCACTGTAAAGATTATCATCGTACAGAAGATCCCGATTGGCATTGGTGTAAAAATATTTTTGTTCCCCGTTGTCAACGGCATAAAGAAAAACCACTCTTGCAAACATAACCCGTCCTTATTATTCTGTTATCTGAACCGCCGGAAGTCTTTCATTCTGCAATTTTGTCATGACCGCCTCGGCGTCAAAATCTCCCTGATAATGTTCGTTTTCATACGCTTTTATACAGGAAATATATCTTGACCAGCCGTTAGCCTGTCTGTTACCGCCATAATACAAAGTCCCCCATATTGCCCCCTGTCCGGTTCCCGCCTGTTCCATAAAATGCTTGCAGTAATACTCAACATAACCCTTAAACAGACTTGCAATTCCGCTGATATTCCCCGAAAGTCCGTCAACGGTAACGTTTTTGCGGTTGTATGCAAATTTTGATTTGTACTGATTCCACCATTGTTCAACGGTCTGATATTCCTTGCCGTTTATCCACACCTTTTCGATCTGCTGAATACTTGAATAGGCGTAATACCCGCCACTGTTAAGAATATTTGTCATAGAAAACTGTACCACTACATGAACCGGATTCACATTTGGAGACATATCGGATCTTTGCGGGGTGAGGTGTATCTGATACGGATCAATGCCATCGGGTTCGGGTATGACGCCATCACGATAACCCAGTACATAATTGTTCTGATTTATTCTCTGATTCCACTGAGACCAGTAATCACAGCCGGATCTGACAACAAGCCCAAAAACTGCGGAATAACTTGTATATTCCGAATTTGCAGGCACTTGATAATCGGAATACAGATCATAATTTTGCAACCATCCGATTTCCATGCTCCACATCTGCATGTGCCGTGAGTCATACTGACATGTATCTCTGTAAGCAGAACGGTCATATTCCGCAAAACAGAAGTTTACAGGCGGGTTCACCACAAATTCCACCTGTTTGATATGGTGTTCGTTAAGCCATCGTGTCATGTTTTTGGGAACCCGCAGATCTCCCGGAACTTCGGTTTTTCCCGAATCGCCCAAAAAGTCTATGCTGAACTGATAATCGGTGTAATAAGCATGTCCTCTGAAATAAAGCGAATTTCCCGTTCTGAGATAATCAAGGTTGTTATTGGAAGGCACAACTGCAATATTTCCGGCTCTTAATATGGTAACATCATAGGGCTTGTAATCCCCGTCAGATACACTGTACCGGATTGCGCCTATATCGTTTACCACATCATAAGTCTGTGTTCCGGCATTATATTCCTGATGGCTCCCGATCCGGCTTTCAAAAAGCACACCTGTACGGTTAGGATAAACATAAAACCACCCGTGCCCGGAGACTCCGGTTTTAGGATCGGTAAGGGTAACGGTATATAAGGTGTTTTCCACGGGATACTGAATCTCGGTTTTCTTGCTCCCGTCAGACCATGTTTTATTGCAGATATCCACCTCGGTACATTGTTTGAGTCCGAGGAAATACGGCGCAAACGGGTGAACGCTTTCAATGTTTTTCAGGGACAGTATTTTTGTGTTGCTCAGATTGTGTGTACCGTATCCCATCGTGAAATGAACGGTATGATAATCCCCTAAAGTCCACTCATCTGCCACCGTATAAGATTCGTCAACCGTGAGACATTCTTCAACGAGTCTTAATCTGTGAAGATAATATGTACGGGAAGGAAGATTAGTGCCTTTTCTTAAAGCCAAAGGATACACGCTGATTTCACCCGTTTCATTCCCCGCCATGTAGGTATCAAGCGGAGTCATGGCGGATCTGACACCATTAACGTATGTTACAATTTTGTTATCCTGACTGCTTACACCTAAAGCAAAAGTTAAAGGTTCGCCGATATTGACGTAAACACCGCTCCCCATGTTACATGCCTCAACCGTGTACTGCCCGCCTGAAATCAGAATGTTTACCATAATCCCCCGTAACGGGAATATGCATTGTTTTGTCCACGACTGATCATCACTGAGAACCATTGTGAACTCAAACCAGAAGTCATGGAACATCTGCATTTCAAACCGGATATTCGGGTGTAAACACCAGTGTATACTGTTTGTGATTGTGAGTCCGGTAGTATTTTTGGTGTATACGGGACTGGTGTTATTATTTCCGGAAAGCACCGGCTGATCTGCTGTAATTTCCACAGCCCGTCTGACACGGGGCGAATTTCCGGTTAAAAACTGAATAACGGAATATGTATCATAAGTTAATCCGGAAACACCGTTAAGAAAAGTCTGTCCCATTTGATCATTGTAATTTTTGAAATCCACAATGCATACTGTTGCATTGTCAAATTCACGTAATTTTGTCAGGGAATAATCATTGAGTTTGTATTCACGGTTCATTACCGACATTTCACCGGTATAGACATTTAAACCTTTTGCAAGTCTGAACTGCTGAACCGTACCGCCTCTTGCAATCTGATATTGCGGATAGTTCATTGCGCCGTCATAATCGGTAGTTCCGGCAAACCCGTGCTTGAACAAATCCCGTGAAGTTCCGCATAAAAGACCGTCACACAGGAAATACAATTTGCCGTTATGCCTTTGCACCGCCCATTCATGCCAGCCAAATTCATCTCCGAACCACCGATTCATTTTCATGCTAATTTCAATATATCTTGTATTACCACCGGGACGCTTTTCCGCTCCGAGACAAATCCAGTAATACCCGTTTTTTCTGAAAAGATGAATACAGTAAGACGGCATATTACTGCTTAACAAATACCTTTCGGTATTTCCTTCGTATTCATCAAACTTGCCTTCCACCTGAAAAACAAAATCATCATCATCACCGATCAGGGATTTTCCCCATGCAGGTTTAAGAATCCATGAGTTTGAGCTGTTTACATCTTTAATGGCATAGGTTCCGTCATATTTTCCGGGAACGATAAAACTTTGCCAGTCAGAATTATTGTTTACAATCTGATACCCCGGAGCGTTGGTATTTTCAAAAACGTACCCGTTTTCCGTAACCTTAAACAAATAAACCGTATTAACATCTCTTACCCTTCCCCATGTATCATCATAGTTTATCAGGGCAGAATCATAAAAGTCGGTTTCAATAAAACTGACATCGCAGTTCCACACAGTTTCATTATCGGCTGACACACCGGCAGAACCGAATGTAACAGAATCATCGGCAAGTCGGACAAAGTAAAGGATCTGCACACTGTCAATATCCTTGTATTTAAAGGAAAAAGATTCTTCAAGAACAAGAGTGATAAACTCGCCGGAATAATCAGATTCGACCGGATTACCATTATCGTCCTGTAATGCGATTACATGTGCATAGTTAGCAGTTTCATCAGTCTGAATGACAATATACGGTCTTGCCGTAAAGTCGTGTTTATTGTTGCGTATGCGCAAATACGAGCCAACTGTATCACTTGCGTTTCCCGCTTTCTGAAAATCAGCCTGACCGGACGGCATAAAGCATGAATAAGTCATGCCCCACCGCCTTTTGATAAAGTTTCTGAAAACCGGAAGTTCGTTTTCCTTGCAGAATACCGTCACCCCGAAAGAGTTATACATGCGGTCAAAAAAGGTGAACCGATCACTCACACCTATTTCGTAATCATTCTCCTGAACCGTCTGCCCCGCCTTTACGGTTACTTCGGAGCTGTCAGAAGTCACACTGAATCCGCACCATACATCATGTCCGAGATATTTTGTGTTCCAGTCGGACACGGCAGAAAATACCGGTCTCTTTGCTCTGAGTGTGAGATTGACCGCATAACACAAACTGTTAGCCTGTGTTATTTCGGGTTCACCCACAACCTCACACGGAAACAACGGCATAAGAACCGCCGAATCATATTCTACTGTGCTTTCAAATATCAAAGTCCCGTTTCTGACGGTTACTTCAACAACTGTCCATACCGCATCGGATACATACAGAACGCCGTATTGAGTTTCCGCAAAGTTTGTCATTGTTACCGGAAATTCGTTATCCCCGCTGACTATTGTGTTCAGCGCATGACCGGCTGACCAGTCAGGAACCCATACAGAATCCACATTACCCGCCTTATGGATTTGGCTGTTAAGGTTCAGTGCTTCTTTCAGATCGGATACAAGGAAACTGTACCCGAACGACATGCGGGGAATATCCCTCTGAGCGATCCTGTCCTCTTTGTTTCCGTAACTTGCAAGCACGTCAGTTTTGTATTCATAGGTTGTACTTGCGTTCAGTACCGGTCTTTTTATCAGATAAAAATCAGTCATGACATTCCCCGATTATTTGATTGCCCTGTATATACTATCACATGAATAAGCCTTATAATTATACCTGTTTTGCAGAAATAAAAAAAGGGCGGTTTCCCGCCCTCATATCAACCTGTCATGCACTCATGTGATCACGCCGTTGTTACAATCTGTTTTACGGTTTTCGGATTATGCCGAATCGTATTGAGAATCGCCCTTTGTCCGTCAGGAGTATTCAGGTACGCTTTCAGCATATCAGGATCTACCATGTTCACAATGCTTACGGAATTGCCTTGAGAACTTATCTGAGAACCGCCGGAACTGCTACCGCTACCCGCAGTCAATCCTTCTGCTCCTCTGTGCATCATTTCAAGGTTGTTAAGTCCGATCCGTCTCACATCGTCCTGAGTGAATACATACTCACCCTTATGAACCACGCCCGCGGGATCGTATTTTCCGCCGTTTCCGGTATAACCACCTTCTGCATAGGAACCGGACATAGCGGCGAGTGCCTTGTTCGTTCCCCATGAGGCGAGGATTGCGGCTTCACCCATTTCAGCGGCGGCCCCCATAGTTGCAGTTGCTACAAAGGTTGCGGCGGTTGCCCATTCTGCGGCGATTGCGGAGGCTGTTACGGCGTTGGTTGCAACCTCTTTTTCCTTTGCCGAATCTCCGATTATGGACATCATAAGCTGAGTTGCTGCCCACTGAATACCCATCTTCACGATTGCGCTGATAACGTTCGTCAGGATACTCTGAGCAACATTGTTCATGGTTTCTCTGAGATCTTCGCCCTTTACAATCGCACCGGCAATACCGTCTGCAAGTCCGTCTGCAAAGGTGGTAAGGGCATTTCCAAGCGTTTCGGTAATACTTTCTCCGAGACTTGTAAAGCCGTCAGTCAGTTTGCCGATTGCTTCAAGACCTCTCAAAGACCAATCATCCCACACGTTCGGATCAAGCCCCATACTGACAAGCATACCCTCGCCCTCGGAGGTTCTGCCGAACCCGCCGGAATAGGCATTGTATTTTGCAAGCTGGTCACGGAAAGAACTCATGTACGCACCCTTAGACATCATACCGTTCCGGTATGCTCCTAGGGTTGCGACATTTTCAGCACGGATACTGTTATCAGCCGCCCAAAGCCGACCACCTTCACCCCATGCAATCTGCCCGTATTTCTTTGTAACCTGATCCTGCCATTCCCGTTCCCTTGCGGTTTTCATCAGATCTTCGAGTTCTTTTCCTTTTGGTGCTCTCAGTTTTTCTTCTTCAAACGCCTTTTTAAGTTCCTCAAACCTGTCAAGCACATTGTTTCCAAAGTCGGAAAGCAGATTCTTTTTCAGCCCTTTTTGGAACGCCTCTGCAAGTTCTTCCATCGGAGTTTTGAGTTCTTCGAGTTTTTTCTTGTAAATACTTGCGTCCATATTCAGGGCTTCATGTTGCTTTATAAGTTCCTCTAAAGCCTGTTTCTGATTGTTGTATTCCTCCATTGGTTTCTGAACTTCATCGGTAATCTGCTGTTTTACGGCAAGGATCTTTTCCATTTGCTGGCGCTGATCCCACAATGCTTTGAGTTCAGCGTAATCCTGTTCTGTGAGTTTCACGCCTTTTTCAAGTGCCTGTTCTTTAATCTTTGCGACTTCTTCATACCATTTTTCCGCATCACGGCTGATACCGATAAGGTTCTTATTTCCGCCGGGAACGGATTCCTCAAAAGTTTTCAGGATCTTCTTCGGGTTGTAACTGTCATAAAGATTGCCGCCGAGACCGACCATGTTCAGCCAGTCAATTCTGAACTTTTCTTTCTGACTGCCACCACCGGAACCACCTTTTCTACCACCTGTACTACCCTTACCATCTGCACTGCCTTTACCGCCCGCAGTTTTCAGATCGGGGTTGTGTTTATGAAGTTCTTCAAGATTTTTAGTGTGAAAAGTTGCATAACCCGTTTCTCCTCGTATGAGATCATAATCTTCTAATTTCACTGGTATTGATTTTGAAAAATCATTTTTAAAACCGTAAAAGATCTTGCCCATCGCATCGAGCCAATATTCGGTTTGCAGGATATACTTTTCATTTATTTTGGCATCATCTTTCACAAACTTATTAAGTTCATTCAGATGTTCTTCATCAGCGGTCTTTTGTGTTCTCAAAGCGGCGTTAGTCATTTCTGCAATCCCGCTGTCCTTGCCGGTAAGATCCGCTGTCAGTTCCGGCAACAATTTCGGCAGTTCGTCAACCCATGTGGTTTTATTGATTTCGGCAAGATGATTGGCTTGCTCTATCAGCCCGGAAATCTCATGTTGCATCTTGTCATAACTCATGCCGAGTTCCAACATGGTTTTAGACGCTTTTTTGATTGTCTCATTAAACGTTATCAGTTTTTTTATGTCCATGCGAGAACTTTCCTGATCCTTGTAAGAATCGCTGATATTCTCCCATTTAACAGACTCAAACCGGGTTGCGAGACGTTGTATTGCGTCAACTACTGCCGTATAATCCCGTGCCGTTGCAGTTCCGGCGGCAACTTTTTCCTGTAAGGTTGCATAAAGTCCGGTAGTGAGAGAATATGCCTCTCTGTCCTCTTTTGTTAAGACGCCCGCACCCGTACCCTTTTGCGTAACAACCGACATGGTATCACTGATTTTTGACAAAAATTCTTTTCCGGCTCCGTTTAAAAACGCTTCCTGTTCTTTAAGCGTGTCCAGAACATCGGTTTTAAATACCTCAAAACCGTGAGAATCAAACACTTTTTCTCCGTAAGCGTCAATAGCATTTTGAGACGTTGCGGCGATAAAGTCCCGACTCTTAAATACCTCCTGAATTGCTTTCTTTAATTCCATTCCGGATTTCACGGTTTCAGATCTGCGGTTTGATGCAATTAAACCTTCTGCAACATCACCCACTGGTGTTGTAAGAGAATAACCGAAAAGCGATTCTGACGCTTTATTCACCCACTTTATCGGTGCGGGCAAATAAGAAGAAATGGACTCATACCCCTCTTTTACTCTGTCCCGTACACCCTCGTCTTTTTTCTTTGACTGTTTTTCAAATTCTTCCTTGTTAATTATACCGGCCTTGTATTTCACATAAGCCGCCGCACTTTTGTCAATGTCTTTCAGATTGCCAAAATCAATACCGGAAATACCTTTCAGAATTTCATAAAAATCCCGCCAGCCTTCGAGTTCACCGCCTTTGCCGAATTTTGCAATAGCGTCAGCATTACCCTTAATCGCCCGTTCGGTTTGTTCGGATACCTCCGCCCATTTTGTCCACAGGTTCAGGATTTCATTCAGAACCATCAGACCGCTAATAACCGCCGTCAATTTACCCACTGCGCTCACCGCACCTATTACCGCCATTTTAGACGCATTAATAGCTGCTGTCTGGCCGTTTATAGCGGCGGCGGTTTGTTGTATGGCGAGAACTCTTTGTTTTTCAGCCGCTATTTCTCTTTGAATCTGTAATAATCTGCGAGATGCGGCATAGTCATTAGCCGCTAGTGCTTTTGTCAACGCCTGTTGTACCAAAACCCGATCAGCTTCAAGTTTTGTCAGTCTTGCTTCGACAATAGCCTGTTTGTTCATGATCGAGTTTGCCTGTGTCATAGCGGCGTTCATTCGCTGTTCTGATGCGGCTATCTGTTGCTGAACGGCAAGTTCTCCGGTCATAACAGAAACATAGCGTGAACGTGCGGCGGTAAGGCTTGTTTGCAGGGCAAGGGTTGTGTGCATGGCCGCACGATAAGCAATAATACCGGCGGTAATTAACGCCATTTTACCACTGACATTGATAATACCCCGTCCCCATTTTTCCATCATTGTGGCAACAGAACCGATAATATCTCTGATATTTTCCAATGCCCCTTCTTCAGCAAAATGCCCGATAAACATTTCCCATGCGTTGTCAAGTTTTGCAAAAGCCTGAGTAATGGTCTCGGTGGTTCCTCCGAACTTTCTGTCCATCTCGCCTTTCATGTTCTTTAAAGCGTTCAGCAGAATGTCAATAGTCAGTTTTCCGGTTCTTGACCATTGCATAAGCTCTTTCTGTCCGGCCCCTACAACGCCCATAGCTTTTCCGGCTTCACGGGCTAATGCTCTCATAAGCACAGGTGAGTTTTCCATCACGGATCTGAACTCATCACCGTCTAACTTGCCCTTTGACAAAGCCTGCGACATCTGGAGCATTACGGATGCCGTTTCGCTTGCGGTTGCACCACCTACTGTCAGTGCTTTTGCAAGTGTGTTAGTCATATCCACGGCCTCCTGTGCGGTAAAGCCGTATTTTTCGGTAGCAAGCTGAACTTTTAAGAACGTTGTGGAAAATGCGTCCATACTCGTTCTTGCGTCCTGAGCGGAACGATAAATCATATCCGTAACTTCAACGGCCTTTTCTTCGCTTTCGTAAAGTCCCCGAATCTTGTTTTTGACAACATTCAGACGGTCTAACTGTTCAGCCATGCCCTTAACGCCCTGAATGGTATTCTGAACAACATACACCATAGCGGCAACACGTCTTATATCCGAGATCGTGCTTTGCATGGATCTTGTGAGAAAGTTGAAACCTTCTCCCGCACGTCTTGCGGCGTTACCTAAATCACCCAAACCACGCCGTCCCGCACCGGTAGCACGATTAAGTCCGTTAATGGCATTGTTGCATTGTCTGAGATAAGTCGCAAGTCTCATGATAGCGGGAATCAGTACGGTCAGATCTCGGATAAGTTGTTGCAAGTTGGTAAGTCTTGATAAGCCTTTTGCAAAAGCGTCAAACAACTGACGGAAGTTTGTTGTCATAGCGTTGGTTATCTGCAAACGTGAAAGCCTGTCAAGTTGGGTAACAAAAGACGTGAATCCACGGGTAACAGAACCAATTCCGCTTAACGCATTTCTCAAATTACCAATGGATGTTGCAAGTCTGTCCACACTTGGAAGCAACGGTGCGATACTTTGTGTGGTACGTCTTAAAGTAGAACGCAAGTGAATTAAAGATGTTCCGAGTGCCTGCCAGTTGATATTCTGTATTCCTGAAAACCGGTTTAACGCACCTTCTAACACCCTGAGACTTTGTGCAAGCTGATTGATAGGATTGACATTGATCGCCCCCAAAGAACGAATAAGCAGATCCAGTGTTTGATAAAAACCGTGAGCGGATTGCGGGTTCATACCACGCATAGCGGTAATCAGTTGGTTGACACTCTGAGCAAAAGAGGAGATATGGCTAGTAGCGGGTATCCGTCTCACGGCGTTTGCAAGATTAATAACCGCCTGTCCGAACTGAGACCAATTACTGACATTTACATATCGCAACTGTGCATCAAGACTTAACAAACCTTTAACCTCAGTAACAAAATAAGGAATATTTGTGTTTGATGGCAGTTTGCTCAACGATCTGCCGAGCATGTCAAGTCCACGAGCAAGCATGGAAAAATCGGTAGTGATCTTAACATTGCCTATTGATTGCAGAAAACGGACAATCCCGTTCATTTCATTCTGATTAACTTTAATGTTGTTGAGATTGTTCATGGCGGTTATAAATTTGTCAAAACCGCTGGCATTAAAATTAAACTGAAAACCTGAGATACTTCCGAGAAAATCTTTAATCTTGTCAATATTGGTCTGAGACAGACCCTTTGCGGCGTTTGAAAGCTGAGTAAGTCCGGATGCAAGCGTACCTAAATTACGGATATTGCCCTGAATATTTGCAGTAAAATCAATCTTCGGCAGATCCGAAAATTTGTTTTTGATGGCGTCTTTGATCTGTCTTTTTACAGATGCAAGGCTGTTTGCAATCGCTTTTGTGTCAACGTCTGCGAGTTTAAATTGATAATTAAACTTAATTACATGATCTTCTTCAGTAAGAGACTTAATCTTTTGTTCAATACCGCTAAGGGCTTTTTCAACCTTTTTATCGCCATCAAGAGATATGTTAGTTTTGACATTGATATTTTCGTCTGCCATTTTTCACCCCGTTACTTTATCCTTTTCAGCCCTGCATTAAACGAATCTCGGAATTTTCTTTGAACGTACTCATCCATGCTCTGTGAGTTAAGCGTTACCCCTGAATTGTATTTACCGAAATTGTTATCCACCATAAATCTTGTATAGTATCCCTGAAATTTCAGGCGTTTAATTTCAGTACCAAACGGGGCTACAAAAGCATAGTTGCTAATATAAATAGTATAGCCGTTTTTGGACAGCGGTTGCAAGTCAGGATTAGACTGATTCGCCCTTTCTCGTGCGGTTGCCTCGGCTGTTGCAGAATGATACATAGAACTTCCGGTACTAGCCTGTGCAAGTGCTTTCAGATATCCTTTAGGGTTTTTGTAATACTTTCCGTGTATCTGATCGGCAGAATTTTTTGTAAGCGTAACATGCCATGAAAAAGCCGCATTACCGGTAGTCCCCCGTGTTTTGGCAATCAGATCCACGCAAATATCCACGGCGCATTTCAGCATTAACGCCCGAAGTTGTTTTCTGAATGATCTGCTTCCTTTTCCGAAAAGACGGGAACCTATTTTGTCTCCGAATACACTGGAATTGTAAAATGCACCTCTTGAAGAACGCCCGCCCCGCAAAAGATTCAAAGCCTGATCAAGTCTTGCAATCTGCCTTGCAACTTTTTCTTCTCCGGTGGTGGTGAATCTTATGGCATACACAATCCCCTGAGACTCACCTGTGTTAAGATCCTGTTTTACAGCCATATACACCTCATAAAAATACAAATATCCAAAAAATAAAAAGGGATCATCCGATCCCTTTTATTTACTTGCGTTTCTTGCTTTCTGCCTTTTCCCGTTCTTTTTTTGCCTCATCAGCAACACGGGCAAGATAGTGATCGTCAAGTCCGGTGACAAAATATATAAGATTGTCCTCGGTTTCGGGATCGCACCGGTAATGTCTTGAATATGTCAGAATACTTGTGAACGGTATTGCTGACGGAGAAAAACCGCTTGTACGATCTCTTGCAAGATCCTTAAAAGCCTGAAAATAGAAAAACATTTCATGTTTAAGTTCCGGCGGCGGTTTACTGAGTTCTGTTTGTATTTTCTCGCTAACCTTGCGTCCGAACCTTTTTGCCATTTCCACGGCTCTTATAAGATCCTGTCTTTTCTGACTCCCGCTGTCATAGCAGTAATCAAAAAACGCAATCAGTTTTTTAAGGCGTTCTCACGGTTTCCGATCAGGAAATTGCTCACATCGGAACTCTGCTTCATAAGCCACTGAGCGACCTCAATGAAATCCGGATCACACAAAAGTTCTTCTGCGGCGTTCTTGCTGAACGGAACCTCTTTACATACCGGAATCCCGTTTTCATCGCAGATATAAGCACCGGTCTTTTCATCAACCTCGGCAGGTTCCTTGATATTACGCCAATCCACAAGAAAGTGGTTTATATACGCCTTGAACAAACGCCTGTTTGCATCAACAAACTGAGCGGCGTCCGGAGTATCAGCCTTTGCAAGTTTCTGCAACTGAGCAAGGATCGGAGTGATCTGCGCCTGATAAGCACGTTCGTACACGGTAATACGCTTAACCTTAAATTCCGGCTTGGTTCCATCATCATTGACCGCATCTTCAAAAGTTACCCAAACGCCGGACGCTTCGGAGTTTTTGTTGGTCTTGTATTTGCTTAAAAGTCCACCCATTTTTTATTCCTTTATTTTACAAAATTAAGGGAGATAACACAAACACAATCATTATAACACATTTCATTTTTATTTGAACAAATAATAAAAAAAGGGGCATTTCTACCCCTTACTCTTTTTTTTATTTATACAGCTTTATCCGAGAATATTGTGGTTAGTGGCCATAGCAACATCCGGCAGATAACGGAAGTTCTGGAAAGCAAAGGTATAGCCGTACTTAGACTTAGCACCGTTTGCAGTCAGATCCATGGTGATAGGTTCTCCTTCAGATACGCTAGGAATACTAGATCCCATACCCATCATCGGAATATCGAATATAATTCCTTCATTGTTGCGGCTCATAATTACCTGCATACCAACGTCAACATTGTTCTGCATGGCGGTTATAGCTTCAACGTCTGAAAAATAAACTGAGGGACTTGCCGTACAATCGAATTTGCCCACAGCCACATCAAACGCCCCCAAAACTCCAACAGCCTTCTGAGGAGAGGTGTTGTTGTTGATTGAGATATTACCGGAACTCATGTAGGCAAACAAAGGATCGGGCTTGGTGGTTTCAGCGTCAGCGTCAACGATTGACAGACAGGCAAGGTACACTTCATTAGCGTTGTTGTAACCCTTTTCGTCCCACGGTTCCAAACGGGTTCCGGTGGCGAGAGTGCCCTTCTTTGTGTAGAACCGGCAACCGGTAAAGGTGTACTGGATCTTGGAAAGAGCGGAGTTTTCAACGGTAATGGTCATTTCAGAAGGAACACATCCGGACACATAAGAAGCCTGCGGAGTAGTCTGTTCCTGATCGGCGTAACCAAGACGTTCCTCAATGGTGTAGGTGGTGCGCTTGATCTTGTCAATATCCTTTTCGTTGTGAATGGTGATACCCCAGTAAATATCAACGGTAGTAGCGGCTTCGGCGGTCAGGGCGGTGCTATTGGTAGTAAAATCAAGCACGAGACCATCTTCCTCGATCTTACCGACACGGGCAAAGAAAGTACCGTTATCGGAGAACTTATTGCTATCCCCGCCGACAAAGATCCACTGACCGGGTTCAAGACCGAGTTCATCAGCGTCGGTGAAATTCAGTTTAACGTTTCCAACTACAGAAATGCTTGCGGAAACTTCACAACCGACAACTTCAAGCCAGCCGTTACCCACATCTTCAGCGGTAACACCACTTGCGGAAATTACACCGGAATCAATGGCAGTAACCTTTTTCACACCGTTATTACCGGCGGTTTCAAAACCGGAAGCCTTGACAAGAGAACCTACTTTCAGACCGGTAACAGCGTAAGAGGTGTTGCCGAGAGTGTAAGTTCCCGAACCGGCGGTAACAGTAGTGCCGGTAGTGTTCATAGGCTTGGTAGTCCACGGTTCATGAGCCTGAGCAAAGCAAAAACCCTGCATAAGTTCATTAGCGTTGTTCTGAGAAAGTTCCTGAGTGAAATCAGCACTTGCAGAAAGATCGGTGATAGCACCACGATTGTTCTGACGATCAGGCCGGATAATGGTGCGGGATGTCTGAGTGGTTTCGCCGCCCACATCACCGATCTCAGAAGGTTCAAGCTGTTGCCATACCGGAGTAACAGGCAGAGTATTCAGGCTTGCTTCCTTTGCCATGTAAAGACCCACGGAAGCGGAGTCAATTTTAAGTGTCTTAGTCATTTCAATGTCCTTTAGCTAAAAGAGGGAAAAAGAAAACAAAGCGTATTATACATCAGAATATTTTTTGTTGCAAAACAGGCTAAATAAACCATGTGTAGCCTGAAAAATCATCAGTTGAAACATCAGAAAATATAATCATAATCAAACCTCATTTTCACGATTATTCTGAAAAAATCCCGATAACGCTCATCATCTTCGGTAAAAGAAAAATCTGAAAAATTTATCTGACAGTCTGCGGGCGGTCTCCGGAACACATTCATAGTCCCCTGTGCAAGATCGTATGCAAGATCCATAGCGGTATTTGACGGAACATAAATACTCACGGTTACATACCCTGTCTGCCGGAATCTCCGCCGTCCTTCGGTTCCTGTCAGTGTAGCCTGATCCGCCATGACGTGAATGACATTGAGTTCGGCATACGGAACCTGATCATTCGGTGTTTTCATAGCCACGTTGTCATAACCGCATTTGTATTTAAGTTGCTGTCCCCAGTAGTTATTGAACAATGTTTTGATATAGTTTACGGCATCTTTTGTATTCATATTACCTTCCCAAACCATACGAGAACAATATCACCTTTTCAGCCGGTTTCATGGTATCGGAGAAATACACCTTGTATCTTACCGTATTCTGCCCGCTCACGTCCTTTGCGAGAATATGTGTAGCCTCAGATAAATCAACAATCGCTCCGTTTTCATCATAAACCGGCAAAACAAAGCATGACAGTTTATCGGTCAGCATGTCCTTGTCAAAGGTACTGTGAAAGCCGAAACGGGTTCCCTGAAAGTAAATACCCCGTACAGGCGGCATGATAACTCCGGTTGTTTTGTATGACTTAATCTTTTCCGGTTCTTCGGGATCGGGCGGAGTGATACGGAACGGCGCATCAGAATCCCCCGGATCAAGACCGAGAACAATTTCAACTTCGGTTCCGTATTTTGTAATCAGTTTTTTCGCCATGTTTACATATTTGACGTAATCTTCTTTCTGTGCCATAGTCTCCGCCTTTGACGTATTCGGGAAATTGTTTTGTTCATATCAGACCCGTTTAATTCCGGATACAGCGCATAACATTGGTCTGTTTCAGAAGTCTTGCAATAAGGCTGTCTGCAAGGGTGTAGGTTGCCCACAAAGAACCCTCGGCAGAACCCGGATTAAAGTATTCGGTATCAGTCTGCAAGGTTCCCACCTGTTCTTTCTTGCGTTTGATACGATCTCCGGTTTCGGTGGTTTCATAATTGACCGCAAGGCTCATTGTTTCCCCGTCAACGGCAATAGCATATTCACAGGCTGCCATTAGAAGCGGAGCGGGCATAATCGGAACGGTTGTTTTCTTACCGCTTATCGGATCAGTCTCAGTTCGTGTCCATTCGTCACGGGGGAATTCAAGTGTCTGATCAGCATAAAACTTATCTCCTTTAAACTGTCCGAACCACCTTGCATCAATATACTGAGTAGCAACGATTATTCTGCTTTGTTTTGCGGTTGTGGTCAGTTCTCCCCATGAGGTAATACCCCGATTTTCAAAATAAGCGTCAGCGTATTCCACGCTTACATAGGCGTTAGCACCTGAAACGTCTGTTCCGTCCTCTACAATAAATTCAACAGTCATACCCGCTCCGTCCACTTGCCGTTTAATGTTATCACGTATAAAAACAAAAACTGCGAATAATTATACCATTACTCGCAGTTTATCTCAAAACGTTGCTAAGCTAAAACAGGTCAGTACCCGAATCTTTCTTTTGCAATTGCCAGTTTTTCCTCGTCCGTAAGAACGCATTTAAACGCATGGAACCGGTTTTTGAATCCGGTAAGTCCGTAATTGGTTTCGATTACATCCACCGTACACCCGAATTTCAGTCCGTAAAGTTTCTGAGTATTAATTGTGCCGTTCTGACATTCCGCATTGAACAGTTCTTCTCCCAGACAGGCTTTGAATATCTGATTGCGTATGCTATTGCCTATTGCAACCAGTCTTTTATTTTCAGAACTGTAAACCGTTTCGATCTTACAGGTCTCACCGATCTTGCTTTCATCATCAGCTTTCAGAACTTTGCAGACAATTTCTACAATTTTATCATCGCTGGCGAACCCGTCCCGAACGTATTCAAGAACATACTCCCCCGCCGGTAAAGGATCTTTGAGATCATCACTGAGATCAAAACTTGTGTTAATTTTCATAATTCGTGCTCCTGTTTCATGCGTTTTTCGGCGTCAATTCTTTCAGCAATTTTATCTGCCATGTGTGTGATACGCTCTGCAAATTTATCTGTCCCGTCATTGTCAACCTTGTAAACATATTCCCATTGCAACACCTTTCTTGCCTTTGTGTTATCCGCAATCTGCCGATGTCCCGCAAGAACGAACTCATACATTTTGAGCCATTCACCTTGCTTCCATGAATCATCGATCCGGTTTCGATTGTCTCTTTTGTCTAAAAACCCTTTCCGGTCATATTCCGGTGTTGGACGAATGTAAAAGAGTTCATGCGGTAAAGTACATTCTTCAATATGTGGTAACAATTCCGGATGAAGTGTCAATACGTCCTGATAAACAAGAGTGCTGAGACTGTACCGGTCTTGCAGAACCACATCAAACTCTTTCAGTCTTGCTTGCAAAGGTGAGTTCATGTAGCGTCTTGCGATCAATACGGTAAAAAGCTGAGACAGTTGATCCCGATTGTGAATGACAATATCTTTCAATTTCTGAGTAAAGGAAGATTTCCAGTCGTTCTCCGTTGTCACCAAATAACCTTTGTCGGTAAGAATTTTTTCAATCATTTTGATTGCCATTGTTTTACCAACACAATCAATTCCTTCAAACGCTATCAGCATATTATCCTCCCTGTTAAGAATTATGCTATGAACGCACCATCGCCTTTCTTAAATTTTGCATCGCACTCGATCAGAGCGTTTAACAAAACCTTGTGTCTTGACAGCAGAACAATACATGCGTCAAGCAATGCGTTGTTTTTCACTTCTTTTACTCCGCACTGATTTTTCACAAGACATTTATGAGAATACTCATTCCGGAAAGCGGTAAGATCGTTCACAAGACTTTCGGTAATACTTATCTCCTTTTTAAGGTGTTCGATCTTCTGTTCTCTTGTCATGTTTTCAGCCATTAAAAACCTCTTGTCAATATTGTAAAACCTGTTGACTTTTGTCAGTCAGATAAAGCAGATACAGTTTAATCCCGCTTTGTATTTTTCGCAAAACTTTTATTGTTTTATGTGATAACTGTCACATGATTTCATTACGGCAATAAAAAAGCCGGTCAGGAGGATAACCGGCAAAAACGCTAAACAAGGAGTTAATAATCCGCAACGATTATGAACGTAAACAATACTAGCAGATATTTATCACCATGTCAATTAATCCCGATTCTTTTTATTGCCAAGCTGATAAACAATCATACATGACGCAATATCCACAAGCATCTGATCGGTTCTTGTTCCCATAGCAAGCATGACTAATTTTTGTTTCAAGGAGTTTTCAATCTGACTTTGAGACACTCGCTGTTTCATCAGATACAAAGCGTTTTCTTTGATGGCGTCCGTATATTCTGCAACATCATTTTCCCTTGCCATATCAGTTTATCCCCAAAGCGTTCATGTCAATATCGGGTTCACTGACGGTGGATTCATGATGGTTGTCAATATTTTCAAGCATTTCCACCCCGCATAAAGCCGACAGTTTACTCACTCTGCTGTCCTGTATCTGAGCGGTATAAACGTTCGCCCGTCTCCATTCATTCCCGCTTATCATCTGCGGAGTGAACTGAGCGTTATTTTTTGTGCTGAACCACTGATAAAGCACCCGAACGGGACGTTCTGTTTCAACCCTCGGACGCTTTATGCCTTCAACAACGTAAATGAATACCTTGCCGTTTGAGTTCGGAAAATCATGGTTCCAGTAGTCGGTGATCTGCACAAACTGAGGATCGGGAACTTCAACACTGGCGTCATTTGCCGACTTAACCAGTCTCCACGTCTTTCCGTCAGAATCTTTAAATTCCCGTGTGATATTGAAGTTCATCATTTGCCTGAGACCGAGAATACCCACAGTTTGCATATTCATCTGAATATCGGTACTGGTATTCCCGGTCAGTCCGGGTATGGTATTTACAAGCGCATTGTAATTATTTGCCGTCATGCTTATAAAGTCTCCATGCGTTCAATAAAGCTACTGAAAGATGGTAAATATTTTCTTCCCATCCTTTCATATCGCCTATTTTAGCACACTTCATAAGTTCGTCATATTCCATCTTGATAATATCATTTGCCCCAACAATATTCTTAGCGTATGCTTTCCATGTTTCGGGACGGTTTTCATCAACTTCATGACAATGCTTCATGTATTCCCAATCCGGATTACTTTCGTTATCACATGGATCATTGTTCTTTGCAACGGTTTTAACATTGCTTTCATGATCGCTGTGATGAGCGTCAGTGTGTTTAACAACTACAATTCCTCGTATCATACACATACCCTCATTCTATCCAGTTACTAAAAAAGGGGATTACTCCCCTTTCTCTATCTTCGTTCCAATTACGCCCCTGCGGTAGTAGTGGCAGGTTTCAGTGCATTGATAATGGTAGTTACCGCATTACCAAGTGCCTGAGTAGTGAAGATCTGATTAGCAAGAACCGCCTCACGGGCACGAGACTGATTCAGTTCATCAACCTTGTTCTGATACTGGATCTCTCTCTGAAGTTCACGATTTGCACAACCCTCACGCTCAATAGCAGTCTTTACCTCACAACAACAAGCCTGTTGCTGAGAAGCCAACTGCTGTGCCTGTAAGCGAGACTGATACCCCTGTTCGGTAATGTTGTTATTCAGAACGCCAACACCCTGATTGATAGTAGTATTTACACCACCAAAACCCTGACACATAGCAAGGTTAGTAGCACCCTGAGTCTGAGTCTGAGTAAGAGTATTCTGAAAAATTCCGGCCTGAGTATCACGAGCATTTGCATTGATAGCACCAACGATAGCGTCACCAGTGTTATTTACAAGATTGCCTACAAACTGATTACTGTTAGCAGTCTGCATCAGAAGGTCACGATCAGCGTTAGCGATCTGAGTCTGAACATTGCCAAGCTGATTAGCGATACCGTTGATTGCTCCGGTATCATAGCCGACACCAGCACGATTACCACCCCAGCCACCAAAACCATTACCAAACAAAGCACCGCCGATAATACCGCCGATGAATCCTGAGCCAAGACCGCCGAATCCCATTCCGGACGGCTGATCAAGGATAGTATGAGTTACTTCGTCCATTTTGCAATCCTTAATAAAAATTAAAAAACCGTATCTTTTGGATACGGCTATATTTTATACTGATACTGAGATCAATGCAAAATGGGTATAAAAACTATGCTAATATGACAACAAGCAAAAAAGAATTATCATCAATGCAAAAAGTCATACCTTCGTCATTGGTGGCGTCTCTGTCAAGAAAACATTCAACATGAAAGGAATCACAGACATCTTCAATCATTCTCACAACATCATCGGCAGATTCATATTCATTGCTGTCAACGGTAAGTTCAACGTTATCTTCATCATCGGTTCTCACGTAACCCTTGCGACATAAGGCTGAAACAAACCTGTCATACAGCATAAAACACCTCGCAATAAAATATTTCAAACATTAAAAATGCAGACAGGCGATAATGAATTTATGCAACGGGATCTGTTGCACACTACCTGTCTGCTCCTTTCACCAATAGAGAATGTAAAGCAATTATAACACATTCTCATAAAACACAACACCAAGCTTCTGTAATCGTGATTAATCTCACGTTATTTGATTAATCAGCCATAAACTGTTATCAGATTACAGATTAAATTCCTGCTGAATCAGGTTTATTCTCTGTCTCCAATAAGCCCTCTGTAGTTTATCCGGAGCATACTCTTCCTCAGTTAATTGCCCCTCTGCATACTTGATAGCTTTATAGTCAGTATCAGAGAGTTGTTTCTTAAGCTGAGTAATTTCTAAGCGATATTGATCCTTGAGCTTATCTTCCTCCGTTTTCATGGGACAAAGTTCTTTCTTGTAAGTCCATCCGTTAATATCAGATTGCTGAGTATCTTCTATTGCGATGTAATTATTCTCAATATCCCATCCTGACTTATAGGCTAATTCTGCTGATTGAGTAAAACTGCCTAAATGACCATCAGGATACATTTTCTCATAAAAATAAACATTCTCCGGTGCATTGCTCCAAGGGTAAGTAATAGGAGATTCATAAATTCCATCATCAATGGAGTGAATACCCTCTAACTCATTAAATTCAATTTCTGTGTTTTCTGTCATATTTGCTCCTTAGACGTTTCCTAGACAAGGATAAAAACGAGCATAAAATAATGTTCCGCAAACCGTTCTAATGCGAACTCTGTTACCTGCTACAAGCGGAAGCATTCCGAAAATCGTATTGATATTAGCAGGAGCGAAACTCGCTCCCCATCCGTTATTTCTATCGCAGTACATACTGAGGGAGGGAGAATTGTTCCCCACGCATACACTGATCCAGCCGTTAACAGCCGGTGTGTAGAAATTATCTGTTCCATCCAGATTAGTTATATTACCGGAAATATCCGCAAAAGATGCAGCATCAGGTAAACTCAACGCCCCCGGATTCACGCCGTTGAGGGTTTTCCATTTGTTTGTGGATGTGCCGAGATCAGTAACATTATTAGTGATAGGCTTTAAACTGTTTTCATTACCGTCATTTGTAACCCTGACCGCCTCCATCATATCCATGATCAGATAATGCGGGGCTACTCTCCATAAATTAAATGATGAATCGGGTGTATAGCCATCATTAGTGTCTCCTTTCTTATCTGTAGATCTCACAAGTTTAAATTGAGCGTTTCTATCCGGAGAAGCTCCTGTTGAGTAACCAGCAAACAAAAAGGTACCATATGACGAATAATTTGAGCTGCCACGAGTATTAAAAAATATTGTATTACTATTTGCAGAAAATCCTAATGTTGGATCGTTTAACGAAGATATACTTGATAACGGAGCATTTTTATTAAATCTGTTATTTTCAGACCACGCATTTACTTTATCCAACCCCCAAGCAGTCCCATTATAATAGTAGTTCTTTGCATAGAGGTTGTTCCATTGATGTGTAGAATCACCTATATTAAATGTCTCAGTTGTGTAAGGATAAAGCGAGTTATTAACATATCCACTCCAATTAAAATAAGAAGTACCATTTGAAGTAATCGTCTGTTTAACACCCTGATAAGCCTGAGTTCCTGTAGGATCAAGTGCTCCATTTTTATATTTGTTTGACACAAGCATTTCAATAGAGATGTCACCGCTTGTATCATATTGATGTCTTAACCAACCGATATTAACTCCGTTTTTATCCTTAAATAACAGTCCGTTGCGATTTTGGGCATTTGGAGCAACGCCTATCTCAGTACCGTCAATAACAATATTTTGATACTTAGTATAGGTATTATCACCTGTCCACACATTAGCAGAATTAAACAAATCCGTAATATCTGCCTTGCTATGTGTATGAGCAACCGGGGTTCTTGCGTTTGATAACCTACTGTCATTTCCTTCGCAGAAAGTATTTGCGGCATTTCCGAAACTGCCTGCCTGAACAACGCCGCCAGTTCCGGTAATTAAAGGAAGGTTTGCGGTTGTTCCTAACTTTCCGTCATTCGTAATACTGCCGTGAACGTGGTTTGATGCTGAAAATTCGGAAGCATTGTGAGTTGCAATATCTCCGAATGCGGTTGTGCCGAGATAATATGAATCAGCATAAACAGATTTCCATTTATTAGAAGATGTGCCTAAATCTATAACAGAATTTGTTGGTTTAACTGAATCTGGATTGAAAGAAACTTCGACTGAGGTAGTTCCATCATTTGATTTTATTTTTGATGAGCCATCATCTTTTAAAACGAATTCCGCACCATCATACCAATTAGCATTTCTTAAATGCCCTATTTCTAACTTATCATTATAGCTTCTGATTACAGTTCTTGAAAGCCCTGTATTATCATTAAATCTGATATTGCAAGAACCTGAAGAAGTTCCTTTTTGAATGGATAAGTCTACATTTGTTGAATTTGAAAAAGTCTTGGTTCCTGAAATCGTCTCATTTCCTGTCTTATGAACAACCCCAGAATCATCTGCTTTTGCATTCAGTTGTGTCTGAATTGCAGATGTAACCCCTGAAAGATATCCAAGTTCCGTATCCGTAACCGAAGAAACCGTGATTTTCTTAGAGGAATCTGAAATCAGAGCACGAGAAGCAGTCGGAAGTTTACCGTCATTACTCACGTTGCCGTGAGTATGACTTGAAGGCGTAAAACTTGAAGGTTTGCCTGTAACACCAGACCACGGTACTGAAGTTGCCGAACCGGCAGTAAATTCAGTATAACCATCAGCAGAATCAAGTTTTGTTTCATCAGTAACAACATACATCACGCCGGTATCAAGTTGCTGAACCGTATCCCCTAACTGAACATCATCAGTTGTCAGGGCGAATCTTGCGGCTTGATCCGCAACCTTTACAAGCCTTTCAAGTGATCCTTTCGGCAATCTTGCAATATCAATAGTCCCACTTGTGATCTTGCTTGCGTCTAAATTCGGTATTCTTGCGATATTGAAAGTGCCGGAGGTTACATCGCTTGCGGCATGAGTATGAACAAGCGGAGCCTTGCCATCAAGTTCAGATTTTACAACCTTGTTCTGCAAAGCGTTTTCAGACGTTGCTGACAGTTCATTGTCAATAGGATTGTGCTGCGTGAGAAAGCCCGCATCGTTATCAAGTTCAGAAGTCTTTGTCGGTATTGCCAGATTAGCCGTTACATTCGAACTTGCGTTTGCCGTAAACGTTGCTACATCTGTTCCGTTCTTCTGAATTGTCAAAGTAGCGTTATTCACAGTGGGAATAGTCGGAGCGTTCAGCAAGTCACCGTAATCTCCGGTAGTTGCAACCGTGGCAAGATCCGCAGAATTTGCCTTGTCCGGAACGGCGGCAATGTTATTAAGCTGAGTCTGACTCAAAGCGTCCTGTTTACCGTTCCATGCCGTGCGGTCAGAAGAACTTACATGAGCGGAACTGTCGGCTACATGAGCATCATACCCCGTTACTTTTGTATCTGTAACACCGGAATTAACCGCATTAAGTTGTGTCTGAGAAAGTCCGTCCTGTTTTGCGCTCCATGCGGTTTTATCAGAACTGGTAACATGAACCACCGTGTCAGCAACATGCGTGTCATATCCCGTTACTTTTGTTGCATTTACGCCTGAATTAACAGCGGCGGTCTGATCGGTGTCGAGTGCGTTTTGCTTACCGTTCCACGTGGAACGTTCGGCGGCGGTGATATGAACCTCAGTGTTCGCAACATGAGAGTCATATCCTGTTACCTTTGATGCGGTAATACCGGACGCAACGGCGGGCAAAGCATTGGTTTCAGACTTTGTATAGTAATTGTCCATCTCGGTTGCGGAGGTTCCTATCGGTTCCCACGCATTGTTTATATACATATACTCGTCATACAGATCGCCGCTCTGCTGAGAGTTTCGCAACATGTAAATAACGTTTGTTTTGATATTGTCAGTCGGCAGGGAATTTACAATCTCCCTTGTCAGCCCCGCAGAAGATAATGCCTGAACTGTTTCAATAAGATTATCAAGCGTATCCCAGTTATTTTTAAGACCGTTATAACAATTACGCTCTCCCTGATCCGGCAGGTAAATCCCGTTGTCTAATGTTCCGCCCATTTTAAACCTCTGTTATTAAGGATTGCCATACGGATCAACGCCGTACTGATCTAAACCGTATCCGGCATTGTCTAAAATGCCGATTATTTTCGCCCAGTCTGAACTTCTCTGACCGAGATCAACATAAACCTCACCCGTTGCTCCGGTGGTCAAAGTCGTATTTGCCTGAACCACAAGAATAAACTCATCCCCTTTACTGATCTCATAATTCGTTTCTTCTCCGGAAAGAGAAGTGGTGAACGTGCAATCACCTGTTACCGCAACAAATTTCAAACGCAACCTCTCCGGTATCAGAACCGAATTGCCGTTTGACAAAGGTTTGTCGATCCACGGCTGTACCGTTGCAAGTCTCGCCCCGTAATGCCGCCAGTGCGTAAAATACCCGTTTGAATTTGTAAAAGTCATTTCAGTTCACCGTCTGATAATCAGTTCTTCTTACGCTTTTTAGCTTTCGGGGAATCATCCAGTATTGCCGTGATATCAGCATCGCTCACGTTTGCAACTTCTGATACCTTTGCTTTAATTGCGTTTTGCAGTTCAGCCCGTTTAATGCCTTCTGCAACCATGTTTGCGATCTGCTTTTCACGAACCTGTTGCAACAGTTCACGTTCATTCACCGGCTTGTTATCAGCCATCTCAACCACATCAAGTTTCTGTGTAAGTTCCTGTATCTCCGCCTGAATCTTAATAAGTTCTTTACGCTTTTCGTCAAGTTCGGCCATCAGACTTTCTTTCTTAACCTTACCCGAATCAGCCTTAAACAGCATTTCTACCTGAGCAAGGGTGATTGCGGGATCTTTAAATGCTTCAATGATCGCCAGTCTTGCGGCGTTAAAATCTTTCTGCATTTCGGATTTTTGCTCGTCAGAAAGTCCCTGAACCCAGTTATAAGCACGTTCAATCGCTCTCATTATGTATTCCTTTGTGTTGTCTTAACATTGTTTCAGAAAAGGGTACTGGTTTCCCAGTACCCCCGTACCGTCAAATCAAGGATTAAGATTCACGGGTTACAAGTTCAACCATCTGACAGCCACGAACATCACCAACAACACGCCGCCAAGAACCGGCGTTAGCAAGGTTGGTAGAAGTAGCATCATTAGACGGGCCGCCGACAGCGGTGCTTGCGCCCACATAGGAATAACCCTTCGGAGCAATAGCGTTACACCATCTTGCATACATGGTGGAAACGCCGTAGCCGTTGCCCTGTGCCTGCTGCTTTTCATAGGCAAGAGGCTCGTCAACGGAACCAAAACCAAGACGGAACTGATCACGTCCGACAATATAGGTACTGCATACGGCAGAACCGGAGGTTACAGTTACCGGAACATTGTTGTTCAGGATAATCTGATAGCCGTTGTAGTAGTAAGTCGGAGCGGAAGCAGTAGAAGGAATACGGGTGTCAATCACATCCTGTTTCTGCATATTTGCAAATACAAGCGGATGAACCATAATCATACCAAAACCATCCTGAGCGTCACCCAACAGGGAGATAGCGTCAATAAGGGCGTTTACGCTGAAATCGGTAGTACCTTTTAGGTAAGAACCGGAGTTAGCGGTGGACAGGTCAATACGCTGGTCATTCTGAGTGTGATAAGTGTCGGTGGCACTTGCGTTGTTGGCAAAAATACCCTTTACAACTGCAAGGAACTGCTTCTGCAAAGCACCTACACGGTAGTCGGCAACACGGGAACCAATGAAAGCCATCGGGTCGGAACCGGTCAGCATCTTGTCAAGATCGGCAACCTGCCATGCAACGGCACGAACGCACCGAGGTACGAGCAGATTGTTGGCAGTTACCTTCTCAGGGGTAATAACGTCAGCAGGATTGTCGGTAGCAACAACTTCGCCGGTTTCAGCAAGGTTGTTGTAGAACGGGAAGTTAAATACAGCGCCGCCGCCATTCAGAAGGCGATCAAGAGTGCCGTCACGGGTAACAGCGCCGGACTGAACAAGGTTAAGTTTGCGAACAACTTCCTCGGCAACATAGGGTTCAAACACCTCAGGTACAATGAGGTCGGTAATACGAGTAGTAGCCATTTTAATTATTTCTCCAAAATGTCATGAGCAAACATGACTAAATAATATAAGGGAAAACCATAAATCATAAAATCATCTCAGCATCACGCATTGAAGATCGCTATAAGAAAATCACTTTCAAACAGCAAAACGCAATATACCACAACTAAAAAATAAATGCAAATCAGGTATGTTTTTTAGACATTCATTTAAAATTGTTTATAAAGCGTATGATAGAAAATTGTATAACACACAAAAACTTCAAGTCAAATTCACTAAAAACCGGTATAAACCCTGAGCAACAAATAAAAAGCGGGTATAAAACCCGCCTGTAAATTTATCTGCAATTCGCCGAATTACTTTTTGTAAAGATACTGCTTGATAAAGGGATAGCGTTCCACGATCTCTTTTTCAATTCCGGCTTTTCTTGCAACTGCAAGGGTAGCGGCGGGATCTTCCATTGCCGACTGCACCAGTTTGGTAACATTCACGCCACCGTTTTCACCGGTATTAGTCCATGAGTCAATACCGACAACATTTCCACTTGATCCGCCAGCACCGCCACCGATTGATCCGCCGAAAAGATAAGGCTTGCTCTTTTTAAGGAACTGCGCCCATGAATCCACGGAAATACCGGCGGGAAAATTACCGGAATTACCTTCCTTAACTCTTACAGAACCATCTTCAGCGGTTTCAAGCACATTTACCGCCCACATAAGACCATCATCTTCAGCACCTTCGGCAATACCGTTCTGACGCAAAGCCTTGCGAGCCTGATCTTTCAAGGAGTTGAGTTTACGTTCATTTTCGTAACGTTCATTCTGCTTTAACAGGGCGTTAAACTTGTCATTCAGGTCGTTGAATTTAAGCTCAAGATCGGCTTTTGAACTCTTTAGCTTAACCACATCACTCTCAGAGGATTTAAGATTTGCAAGTTCGGTCTGCATACCCTTGACAGCAGTAGCGTCAAGACCGCCGTAAGAATCAATCACCCCTTGCAGTTCCTTAATCTTTGCCTGATTACCCTTATTCAGTTCCCGTTCCGAGTTCAGTGCCTTGCGGATATTGTCAAAATCATTCTGAAAGGGGATATCAGCCATGATCTGAAATTTACCGTCAGTAGTTTCGGCGTAAAGTCCTCTGTACTGTTCACTTACATTGTCAAGACTGTCAACTACCGGATCAATAACCGGCTTTACATTAGGATCTTTAAATGTCATATTGTTAATCACCTCAAATTTGAAAGTTAAGCCGATTATATCATAACATAAAAAAATTAAACTGTTGTGTTAAAAATATAACCGGCTGATAAATTATTTTGCTTTCTTCACATTGTTAATATCCGCAGATGCACCTGTTGTCTGATTTGCTACACTGGTCGCAGATCGTCCGGCATTTCCGGCATTGTTACCGTTCAAAGGATTCAGTCCCGAATTGCTTGAGGTAAGCTGATTCTGAGGCATAAGAAGATCCCTGAGACCGGATTTCTTTTCCTTCTTAATCATCTTAATCTGAGTATCAAACGGTTCCTTTGCGTATCCCTTGCTCTGAGCATATTCATAAGCAGACTGGAAAGACATCGGAAAGCCGAGACTGATCGCCGTGGTGATTTTGACAAGATCATCACCGCTCGCACGATAATCACAGAACTCAAGATTAGGCTGAACAACCACTTCTTCCTCATTTGCCCCGATCCATCTCGCAATGATTCTGAGGGCTTTCTGGAGACCAAAAGCACCGGTCAAAGCGATCTGATTCAGCGTGGCAGTCTGAGCGGTAAGTCTTGTTTTCAGGCTTTCTCCGGTTTCAAAATTGCCGGAGTTCATGAGAAGATTACCGGATTTTTCCTCACACCTTGCGTAAATATTCTCAAGAGCGGAACGCATTTCGGGAATACCGGAACCGGAAACACCGATAAACTCGGCAGAACCGTCTGTTCCGACATTCAGCACCGCCCCGGCTCCGGTTCTTATACCCTGTTCCTGAGCGTTCTTACTGTTATCCTGCGGGGCGTTGACATCAGCATTGAGTAAATGCCCCTTAATGACAAGGGTATCCTGCCCCTGCATGTGAAGTGCCTGTCTGTAATCGGCTGATAACTGATACGCACTCAATGAATTATTTGCAAGATCATCAAGAGGAGGATAATCAGGACGAGGCAGACAATCGCACGAGTTAATAAAGACGAAAGGTATTTCATGTAACTTTGTACCCAAATAGGACGGCGTGAACATGGCGTTCGGATTAAAGTCGGTGGTATCAGTGAAAACACCCTGTTTGTAAACGTCAGATTCGTTCACAATGTTGCCGTCTCCCAGCAGACATACACGGTATCGGGTAACGTCATTCCATGTAAAATTTTCGCAAACATGTTCAATTTCTTCCATGACAACCATGTTAAGGTCAGTCTTGCCGTGAGCATTGTCGCTTTCATTCCAGTTAATCACACTGAACGCATCATAAAATGCAAGATAAGGCTCCCCGCCTTTGATGTCAGTATTAAGATCGGCAAAAAGCCCACAACGTCCGATTTTAACCTGAGCGGTATTGATCATTCTCAAAAGGCTTTCAAGGCTCTGACCGTCCTTTGTGGCATGTTCTCTCAAATACTCCATCTCGGAAGGAAGCTGAATTGTCGGGGAACTCTGATGGCAAAGACCGACATAACGCTCAACCGCTGTCTTGACATGATTGATATACTCTGCCCGCTCTTTGTAGGAATTGTAGATTCTCTCACCGAGACTTCCGGGAACTCCGGCTCCGTCAATAATCATACCGGCTGATGCGGGGAGATATTTCAACCCTTTGGATTTAACAACCTTTTCGCCCCGGTACAGATCATCAAGTTTCTGCCAGTAAGGGAGCATAAGGGTGTATTCATAATTGTTTGAATTAAGCATAATTTTCCCTCATGGTTCAATAATACATCGTATATCATACGCATGACATATCGTACAAAAATTACTATGACATGCCGTAAGATCTCTGTGTTTTGCCGTCCCAGTCCACATAGGATATGAGATATCGCAAAGCGTCAGCAAGGTGATCCTCGGAATTGGTGTCAAGGTCAAAGTCTTTTTTCGGATCTCGGTCAATGTTCGGGATCGTTCTCAGACATTCGGTACAGGTGTTAAAGAAAAACAAACCCGGTTTTTCCCTCGGTAATGTTATACCGTTCACCTTTTCGGGAACGCTGTTTCTGAGTCGTTTTCTGATGAGTTCCCACCCTACACTTCTCGAACCGCTTTTCTTGTTTGCTCCAACCCATGAAATACCCGGATAAACCCGATCTCCGATTTTGGTTCTGACGATCATTTCATCAGCAATACAGTGATCATCTTCCTTGTTAAAAATTGCAGAATCGGCAATTCCTGTTTTGGTTCTGCCGTAATATCCTTCATGAATCTCTGTCATTATGATATTTTTTGCTACATCACGGGCTAACATACAAAGACCGATATTAGGCTTGCCCTTAACACACCCGTAATATTCCATAAAGACAAATGCATCGTTTCTGACGGTATTCTTCACAGTTCCGTCTTTCAGTTCCACGGAACTCCCGTCACTCAAAGCTACCCATACCGTTGCAAATGGTTTAGACCAGCCCCAGTCAAACCCTCTGTATATCTGCCATGTATCCGGTATTCTGAACGGTTGAACCACATGTATTCCGGTGCGGAAAATGTCATTAAACATACCGTCTCCAAAACTGCAATTCCAGTCTCCGAAAAGCCATGCCTTGCGAAGTTCAGGATCTTCAATGCTTTCAAGTTCAAGAATGTATTCGGGCGATAAATGGTAATTCTCTTTGTAGGAGCTGAAAATATGCACCTGGGTTTTTATCATTTCTTCTTCACGGCGGGTCTGAGGATTGTACGCCCGCACGGTTTTTCGGACAATTTTTCCGGCGGGGGCGGGATCAATAAATCTCTGTTTCACCCACTGTTTTCCGGCTCCGGACGGGTTTGTTGTAACCACAATCCTCGGTCTTAACGGCGGCAAAAACCTGATTTCGGCATCAGGGTGCTCCTTCGGAACCCGTTTTTCAATATGATACCGTGCATAATATTTTTTGTCGATCCAGTACGGGTGTTCTTTCGGGTTGAATGATGTACGGTTTGTGGTTTTCATTTTGTCAAAAAACGCCGGAGACGGATTCTTTGAGATTTCATTGTAAAGAATCATTGCATATTCCTGACCGTGAAACCGTTCGTAATCGTCCTCTGCTCCGCCCTGTCTGAAAAGCAGTTCTTCACCCGTGTCCCAAACCCACTTTTCATCGCCTTTGGAACTGTAAAATCTCGCCTTTTTCCCGAATATCATCGGAAACAATCTTCTGCTTCTTGCGATAACATCGGCAAGATCCTTGTAATGTAGGTCAATATACACACCCCGATAATACGAGCCGTAACCACGCCCGATCTCTTTTGCAAAAATTATGAGACTGACTTCGGTTTTTCCGGTGGCACGAGATCCGGTAAGAGCAAGCAGATCACAGGGGCATGTCAGGGCTAATTCCTGAGAACTCATGTAATATTTATCGTTGATCACCCGTCCTTTGAACGGAGACCACACAACATTGATATTGTCAGGTAATGCTAATGCCATTATTGCCCTTCATAGTTCTTCTGCATAGTTATCGCCGCCTGTTCCTCCCAGTCGGCATCGCTGACCGGAGTCGGTGACATTATAACATTTGTCATGGCATTGTTAGTTCTTATATCAATCGGTTTATTAAGCCCGTACAGCATACTGATCTGCTTGCAGGCTTCAAGGCGTTCTTTTGGTGTCCCGGAATCCGCAATGGTTTTCAGGCGGGAAATAACGTATTTAAACGCCTTTTCCACATTCTCCTGTTTATCCGGCGTTCCGAGAACAAATTCTTTTGCCATCTGTCTTTGAACGTAAGGACAATTCAAAAAAAACAGAATTGCCTGATTAAGTGCCGTGCTTTCCACACCAAGTCGCAGGCATGCTTTTTCGGGATCATAGTCCTTGCCGTATTCCTGCAAAAACAGGTCACACAATTTGAGTTCCTTGTCTGTCAGGGTATTTTCCTGTATTTCAAAATTATCGCCCGTTTCCGACATAATACACCTCTTTCAGTTTTTCGTATTTTTCTGCGAGCCGGTCACATTCTTCGGCAATAGCCAGACTTCTCTCAATCTTTGACCGTAATTCGGCTTCACTGTAACAGACAAGACCGGCGGGAGTTCCGGTTTTTGAGGACACAGGTTTTCCGGCACTTTCTGAGGGACATTCACGCACCCCGCTAAACTGATACTGACCGTTACGAAAGTCAGCAATAACAGTCTCGTATTCATTCCTGATCCGCTCCTCGCTTTCAATCTGTTCCGAAACAATCGCATTGATCTTTTTCTGAGCGTTTATCTCACTCTGTCTTATCATTCCCGCAAGTTCATTCAGCCGGTTTAAATACTGATTTTCCTGAACCTGACTTTTATCTTTCCATGAGGTATTGCACACTGTATATCCCTGATAATACCCGATACCAAAAGTAAGAACCCATATTATACCGGTCAGAATCAGCGGTAAATATTTCAAAAGCCATGCGGGAATGTTCATATTAAGCCTTATCGTTCTCGTCTTTTTCTTTCAGTTCATCATCAAGTCCGGCCTTTTTCATGATAAAACGCTTGAAAAGATTAAGGGTAAAATCTGCTCCTAAATATCCGCCGACACCCGCAACCGCCGATATGATGGTGACGGAATACTGGAAATACAGCATCACCCACCCTATGACAAGTCCGGCGAACGCCGAGGAAAGCCCTTTGATAATAAAATCAAGGAATACAAACTTTTTTCTGCTACCGAAAAGCGAGCTCAGATAGGATATGAGACCGCCGACACCCGCTACCACGGCGAACAAAAGCCCGTTCAGAACTTCTTTTATTTCACCGGTATTAAAAACGTCCTTGAACTCATCTCCGTTAAACATATTTTTTTCCCTGTTCGTATCTGCGGAGAACCAGCTTTGCGGCTTCCTGTTTTGTTACTACATGATCTTTATTAAGATCAAGCCCTTTGTTCTGTTCGTACTGTTTGCCATTGACAAACACCGGCGAATTTTCAGGCTTGCCGATAAACTTCGGCATAAGAATTGCCATATACATGTCTGACAGGGTTTTGGTACGTTTGTAATAAGGTTTAAAATGCTCAATGACATACGGCAGTTGTTCTACAAAACTTTTTCTTCTCATTTCCTGAGCGGTTGTTCCGTATGCTTTGCAAATAGCGGGCATAAACTGAATCAGTCCCACCGCTCCCGAAACAGAATTTCGTGCTTTAGGATCAAGTCCTGACTCAAATGCCATACACGCAATAAGATAATCAAGCTGATCATCGTTCCATGAAAACAATTTTTGCAGGTCTCTTAATCCCTGTTTTTGCTCTTCCGATAAAATTCCCGAATAAATCATAGCCACCTCACAAACAAAACCCCCGACTATGTAAATATACGATCATATATTTTACACAATATCGGGAGTTATTTGCAAATGTACTTAAAAATTATGCCTATTCTGACAAAATATCCGTAACAGTCTCACTGACGGCAATTGCAGTTTGCTTTTCTCTGAGAATTTGCCATTCCTGCCAAAAGCCTGTTACGATCTCGCAGAATATTTTTGCAAGTCTTTCTGATTTAAACTCAAACACAAAAGACTCCGGCATCGGAATACCGTTATCACCTTCTTTTGCAATATTTACCACCGCATCAAAACCGAATCGGGTTTTTCTTTTGGTGCAGTTTAAAAAGAATATGCCGGGTGTGTTCCGGATATACTCTGAAAGTTCGTAACAGGTCATAGATTTATTCCATCAGTTTAAGTTCGAGTTCTGCGGTTCCCGTACCCTTAAAAGGCTTACCGATCCGCTTTTCCATGTCTTTGATCTTCTGCCAGTATTGCGGTAAATAACGGATCATGGCTTTACATTCACCAAGATTTTTATTTGCACAGCAATAACAGCTTACACGTTCAAGAACATCATAAAGATCAACATCACCTTCCTTCCAGTTTATCCCGCTCCGGTAGCATTTTATGAGACAGTCATTCTCTGTCATTCCCCATAACACAAGCGGATAAACCTTGATATTGTTATTATTGCTCCGCTCAAGTTTTACCCTGTCTTTTTCATCAGAAGCAATACCGACATATTCGCATATAGGTTCATTACCATACAGATCGGTATAAAACTGAGTTAAAAGCTGTTTCTTAAAAGTCGTTCCCCATCTTACACGACCACCGCACCATGAATAACCGTAATGCGCCCCGCCTTTTTGCTCCCTGACTTCTCTTTCGGCAAAATGATAATCAAAACCATGCGGAAGTTTTAACTGAGCGTGATTAACACCGTGAGCATCGCATACCTCACACACCTTGTCCCACACCCGATAAATACAATCAAACTCCTTTCCTAAATCAACCATTACCACGCAGTCAAGCGGCCATTCCTTTTCGATCAGTCCCAGCACCATCGCAACAGAATCTTTACCGCCCGAACAACTTGCAACGTATTTCATTTCATCACCTTACTTTAAGTAAGGCAACCGTCAAGCCTCGTGCGGAGCACCATGCACAGACGGTTTTATGCCATACTGACTCACAGCGTATGGCAACCTAGTTTCACTAGGATAGACTATTTGCTAATCGATCCTTCCCAAATCAAATTAAAATCTCCAAAATGTTAAAGATTAAAAATCAAACATCATCATCGTTATCAAAAATAACCCTCAAAAACAGTATCACCATGATAACGATGAAAAACAAATCAAACCAGTACATCTACGTACAATTTTCCTCACCTGTATTCTTTCATTGTTATAATTGTTTTCGTAATTATTACAACAATCATTTTCAAAATCACAGGGCAGATCATATTCAATTTCAGCAGACGTTTCAACACTCAGTTTATTGCCGGTATCCTCATTATCTTCACCGATATCATCACCGTTGTCATTCTCATTATTTTCATTCAGCATGATTTCAATTTCAGCGGGTTCGCTGTCATACTTGCAAAGCACCTCATTCTGAAAAATCAGCGGACGATCATACATATCACCCGGACGCAATCTAAACACGAAAAACCACCTTGCATTTACGATTAAGCCAACGTACAGACCGGTCATAGAAGAAATAAAGGGAATAAAAGCAGATCAAAGGCAGAGCAACTGCAATTACAGTTTCGGAACAATTAAAAAATGACATGAGCAGATAAACACCACTCATGCCACAACACCACAAAAACTGTGCAAAACTGTCAATAATCAGGGCATAAATATTTTTCATACGGTGATTATATCACACACTACTCAAACATCGCACTTCATCAAATATCACTAACCCTCAGAATCAGTGTTTTTGGCATTAGCAAAACACAATGCTTTCTTTGTCAGTTTTCCGAACAGCTTTGCAAAGTCAATTTCAGGGAAATTGAACTTAAACACCATATTTGCCGCTTCTTCTTTGATAAACTCACGGACAACAAGGTTTGCAAATTTCTGAGCTTTTACCGGGTTTTCCTTCGGGAATCTTTCAAGGTACTTGCAGTATTCTTTTTCAAGATACTCCTCGGAAAACCATTCATTAAGCACCGTTTCTAACATGTCAGTATGTGTAGCGTTCGGCTTTTCATAGACAATTTTAGCCCATGTGCATCTCCCGTACTGATTGCCGGTCATGCCGTAATCTTTGATAACAAAACCTTCACCATGCGGGAAATTGCTTGTTACGGCAAAACGGGAAAACTCTTTATGAGTCTCGGTAAGATTATCCACCTCAGACGGCAGGATTTCAAGTGAAGGTACGAAGTCAATTCCCGCATTGACAAGGCTTATATTAAAATCATAAGGATTATACCAGTAGGCTTTGTTGTCAGCATACATAACGTATATATCAAACATGATAAAGGTGTTTTTCTTTTGCGGGATTATCTTGTATTTATTACCGGTGGCAAATTCACCGTAAAACACAACATGTTTCACCTCATAATCATTTTTAACGGCAAATGCAAGCCCTGTAAACGCATCTTCCCGCTCCTGAACATACTTTGCAAAACCGTAATTGTCATTTTCGATGGTCAAAAACCGGTTTCTGCTTCCCGCTTTTACGGTGCAAGTGCCATCATCAGAAAACTCGCAAACCACAACACCGTTCGTCCCGTCAAGTTTAGGCTGAACGGTAAGCGTATCGCAGTTCTTTAAATATTCAACTTCATCAGTTCCCCAGCGTTCAACGTGCTGATACTTTACATCTTTAAAATCAATCATGCCTTAAAACCCTTATTTAACAAACACCAACGAAAAACCCCAAAATGCAAATGTTGTAATCACACAACCCATTGCTACACAAAGCCAAATCATCAGCAGAATCCGCAATGTATTCATGGCATTGTTACCCTGTATATTTCATACTCACTACATACACGCATCGAACGTTTAACACACTTCGCCACATGTGTCGGAATCTCCGTTTTAACTCCGGTAACACCATCAGCTTTCGGCACTTTTTCGCCTGCATGATTGATGTATGCGACAGCAACCACCCCTGTAATTAGTATAAAAGTGATTGCTACCGTTGCCCATTCTGTTACAGCTTCTGTTGTCTTATTCATTCTTCTGTACTCCGGCATTTTGCTCTGCAAATGAGATCACGTAGTGCATCTTCGGCGTCTTTCAGGTGCGCTTCGCACTCAGCAAGATCATATTCATCATTGCTATCGAAACACCAGCCCCATTCATGAACTGAATCCCACACATTTTCGATCTGTATCATCGCTTTTTGCAGACTGGCTATGTATTCAGCTTTTGCATGAGCGGTAAACTTTTCACCGTCATGCTGATTCTTTCCACTCATTGTCAATCGTCCTCCACGTCAGGATCCACCACGGACTCATACTCGGCATAGCAATCTTCCATAATTTCCGTGAAATGCAAGGTGTTCACAAACTTTTCAGATTCATCGTCCTGAATAAGTTCTTCGATCTCCGGAACTGCGTTTTTACGGATCACAAGTTTGATACTGATATCGTCAGGGTTGATCCCAAACCATTCCTTGTCCTTCGGCTCATTTTCAGGGTACTGAGCATAAGCAATCATCAGGTTAAGATAATTCAGAATGTAAACGCTGTTTGTACCTAATATTCGCTCTGTTCCACTCTATAGTTGATCTGAAACATTTCATAGGGAATAACTCTCCGTAAAACAGCTAGAAAGTTATTATATGCGGTCTAGCGAATAGACCTCTACTGACTATCCCTTTTACAAAGGACTCATCGGCTACTTTTAACTTGGCTAAGTATTTCCGGACTGTATTTAAAGCACCGTTTAAATCTGCATTTAAAACTTTGCCGGTCGATGATTTAAATAAGCCCCTAAAAATCCTTTTGCCTTTATATTCCTCATGCTTTTCAACAGGTTCAAATGCCAGTGAATCGCACTTGGAGGTATAGGACTCCTCTTGCTCCGCAAGATTTATCCCTGCCATTTTACACTTGTACCTAAGCATATTCAAGAACTTAAAGAACGGAACGGATACAAAGTTCTGGTTGGTTCGTTTACCTAACTGAATGGAGTCTTTCCATTGCTTGTTTCTTCCAATAACCACTGTACCGATTTTGTGTTCCACACAAAAGTTCACAATGCTTTTGGATGCGTTGTGCAAATAGTCTTCAATTTTTAAGTTTCGTTTAAATCCTAACTTAAAAATATTGAATTTGTTGTAATTAAAATCCTGTTTGTCTCCGATTAAAGGTCTTTCGGATTTTAATTTTGAAACTTCTTTATTATAATACTGATTTATTGATTTTACAGGTTTTCCGTTTATAATAAAACAATCAAATTCCGAAACACAACTGCAAAGGTTGTTCAGACCTAAATCAATCCCTAAATACTGATTCTGATCTAAATTGGAGTTTAATTCTTCTGTTTCATAAGAAATACATACTTTGATTTTATTAAATCTCGGAATAAAGTTAATAGTTTTGAAATTCTTTAAATTATCCTTGTACTTTTCAAATATATTATGAGGAATATGAATTTTTACGTCTTTATTTAATACTATAAACTGACCTTTGATTTTAGCCGACTGATAATCAAAATACAGAACATTCGGGTTTTCCTTGTATCTAGGCGCTTTAGGTTCTCCGTTGAACTTCTCAGGGTGAACTTTAAACTCCTTAATTGCATTAAAGAAACTCGAGTAATTCTTATATAAACTGATCACGATCATTTGAGCAAGTTTAGCCTTACAGAGTTTTCTGTAGTAATTCAGCTTTGTATCCTGAGTCCTTAATACCTTTTCAAGGTCGTTTTCACGCATAACGGCTTTATTTTTATCATAATAATCTCTAAAGAAGTATCTGGCCTGATTAAATAAGCACCTTGACAGTTCAAATTGTTCTTCGAACCATCTCGTGTTGTCTATATAGAAACAAGTGCTTAAAATCATTTTGAAACCTCTTTAAAGATATTTACATCACTCAAAATCAGGATTTTGTCGGATCAACTATCCTCTGCAACAGAGCCAACTCATTATTCTTCTCCTGTGTTTAAATTTGCAAGTTTTTCTAAATATTCATCTGCTATTTCTTTCACCTGTTTAAGATAGTTCTCAAATTGCTCCTTTTGATAATCATGGCCGTTAAGCTGAGTAAGCATAATCCAGTCAAGTTCGCAGCTTTGCCGAAAGGCGTTAAGGTTCAGCCCCATGAGATCAGACTGCAATTCTGACAACGGTTTTCCGTCATTCTCGTCCGGTTCTTTCGGGCGTTCAACGTACCGGTTCACCGCAAGGGTATAATCATTCTTCTGAATTTCCTCAATGCCTACCGTCTTTTCAAGTCCGGCTTCATGATCGCAAAAAGCGATGTCAGTTGTCTTTTTGTCCTTGCGAAGAACCAGCAGCATTGTGGCAATTTTCGTATCCTGAAAATGATCACCCTCATAAAGAACAACCTTTTCAATCCACCCGTTTTCAATAAGCCATTTTCTCAGTTTTTCTTCAGCTCCACCCCGATAGCCAATTCCGGGCGAACAAAGCACAGACGCAACGCCGTTATCCGCAAGCATAAACAAAATATGGCAAAGGAAAGCGTAATCTGCCTTGCTTTTTGGCGGCAATACAGGAACGTTCAGACAGTAAAACGGACGCTCGCAGGCGTTTTCCGGATCCCATTTAATGCTGAATGGATAATTTGCCACAATAGCCTCAAACTTTTTCCCACCCCATGTTTCCGGCTCTTTCAGCGTATCACCGGCGGCAATTTCGCAGTTGGGCAAATGCTGTCTGCAATATTCTGCCATATCCGGATCAAGTTCCTGACCATACTTTTTCACGTTATCCGGAAACACACTAAGCAATGCTCCACAACCGCAAGTCGGATCATAAACCTCGGTTATTCCTTCCGGTATATATGACGCAATTTCTTTTGCCAATGCTTCATCAGTATGAAATACGCCTTTCTCAGCTAATTTTTTCCGGTAAGTCTTTGCGGAAACGTCTCCGGTAATATTCATTGTTCATTCTCCTGTTTACGGGTGTTTTTAAGTTTGTTCGGATTCAGGCATTGTTCCATTGGCATACCGTTATCCATTCGGAATTTGAAACGGTCATAACTCACGCCCCAGTGTTTGCACATGTCAATTATGCTGTCAAAGGAATTGCCTAAATGATCCCGTGATGGTGTTTTCACAAAATTAAGGTTTACGGTTGCCAGACCAAGATCCATGTTATCATGTAACCGCCTTCTTAACGTACCATACGGAACCTTGCAATATTTTGCGAGTTCTTTTATTGACTCAAACCTAACACCGTTTACGATCAATTCCTGTTTTTTAAACTTTTTTGTCAGACATTGTTCAAGCGGAAGTTTCATCACCTTTTGCCGGTATTTGTAGGTATTGTATTCAACTTCCCAATACTGGCACATCTTTCGTTCACTTGAAAACTCCCGCCCCTGGTGGTCACAGACTTTCATCGTCATTCTCCCTGTCAAGTGCCTGTTTAAATGCCTTTTCGTCCGTAACATCATCAGCGGGGATCATAAACGGGAAAAATACTGCATGATCCATGCAGAACGGGCTTGTTCTCGTGCCGTCAATCGCCGTAAGCGTTCCCAACCGAGTTTTGTTAATGTCGGTAAAGTCGGAAATCCGGTCTGCAAAATAGCATTTCTGCCCGACATATCTCAATGTTACGTCAGTGGTATCAAGGCAGGTGCGAATACATATCGTCCCTGCCCATACACGTCTGTCAATATTCATTGTTCTTCTCCGGAATGAACAAGAGTCAGCACCCGTCCGACAGGTTTTTTGTTTTCCTTGTTCGTCCGTTTTTTCCGCACTGACATTTTAAGCGCATGTAAAAACACAATCAGGTGTTCTTTTGCGGTTCTGAGTTCTGCGGTATTGTAGCCGAGCATTGTCAAACCTTCCTGAACGGCGTCAAGGTTATCCATAGTGGCAACAAACTGCGCAAGTATCCGAGCGAGCTGTGCGGATTCTTCTTTTTCGGTCATGTTCATGATTCCACCTCTCCGGAAAAGCAGTTCTTCGCACCCGCATTGTCCCATACATGAATCATTTCCTTGTCACACACAACAAAACGGGATTTTTCCCGCAGTTGATAATACCTTGCCATGAGTTCAATTTTATCAGCAAGAGACAGGGTTGCAAACCACATGTCGCATTTGTCATTCGCTTCTTTCAGTTTGCCTTGCAATTCAGCATTTTCTTCACATAGCACCTGTTCAGCGGTTTTAGTCTCGCCTTCGTTCATTTTCACCTCGCTCATTTGTCATTCTCCTTTAATTCATCACTTACCCTATCAACGGTATCATCGCCTTCCTCAAAATGTATCATGACATCAGAAGCAACAAATCTGTCATTAAAACCCTCGTTCCGGCTTGCTACTTCCCATAAAAGAAAAAGCATATCATCCACACTGTTCAGGGCATCAAAAAATCCCCGTCTGTAATACTTCTTTGTCGGAGCGTTTCCGGCTTTCGCCTTTGCCACCCGTTTTATTTCCTTGCTAAAAAACTCCCGCCATTTCTTATACGGTATTCTGTAAGCCATGATTCTCTCCTTGTCGGTATCAACCACAATAAAATCAGTTGTTAGTTCCGTTGTTTTCTTTCTCATCCTTGGTTGGATATTTGTATATTTCTTGGCCAATCGCCGCCATAGCACTTCTGAAATAATTGCACGCATCAATCAATTTCCTTGCCTCCATCCGTCTTGCAGTCAGCTCCGGATTAGTTTGCAAATTTGAAGTCATTATCATAGCGTTCGCCATCTGATTTGCACAGATTTCCGCAGACAAAACTGCTTTGTCCCATATCCCTATATCACTCTCACACTCTTTGTCATGTCGTGTCATCAGTTTGTCAATCATCATCTAATACTCCAAAAAAACACTCGCCTTGTCAGTATCTGCAACTCATTATATTCAGCCTGTACGCAATCTGCTAAAACTTTATGAATCTTTTGTGATACACATCTCATATCTTCACACGTCCAAAAACGCTTTTATTCCCTGTACCGCTATCACTATAAACATCAGCGAGAAAAACATAAACGGATCAGTGAAGGCGTACAAAAGTCTTATCAGGACATACCCCAAAATTCCCATAAAAATCACAATCCATCTCCTTTTTCTTCCTCTCCTTCTACACCAAAAGGCAGCCATTCACGGGCACATTCGTTAAACAATTCAAAATCTTTGAACAGATTGCTAACTGATAACATCATGCCGCCCAGACAAATTTTATCGTCCCCGCCGCCGATATACATCAGTTCATAAATTTTACCATCGCCTTTATCTTTGATTTTCACCCACGATTCAATTATGCCATCATTTAAAAATTCTTTGTATTCAGCATGGTCTTTGAACGGCCGCCATTTAGATTCCTTCTGCTCCTGCACCCATTCACAAGGAAGGCAGTACGCATACCTAAAACAACCTATTGTATCTGTTACAAAAGACTTTTCAGTATCTTGAACACGAAACAGAACATCCCTTACAAGTGTTGTGAATTTGTCAAGATTAGTAAAAGCCAATGCACAGTCACAGAAATAACACTCCTTTCCGATAAACTGTTCTGCTTCTTCAGCGTCAAAGCAGGTTAAAGGCTTTTTGCCTTCGATAATTCTAGGATCTAGTCTCATAATTTACTCCTTATTTAATGGTCTTGCACCAATTACCTTGAGGATTAAAACCGTTTGGATAAACTATTGTTCCACAGCAATTTGCGTATAAATTAGCGTATCCACATTGGTCAATTCTTGTTTTTGGTTGTTTGTCCTTAATAAGAGACATACATGTTTCATAAGCTCTGTTGAACCCACGTTCATAAGCCTGTTTTATTGATGTATTAATGTCACAATCTATCTTAAAGTAATTTTCAATGTTCATTAGATTTCTCCTTGTTTATAATGCTACTGCACAACTTATTAACCCAGTAACCAAGCTCCTCCGGTATTCTCAATGTCAATACAAGCGTTTTTTGATCTTCCAATTCCCGCATAAGATCATACTCGGCAATATTAACAACCTCACAATCACGAATTTTCAAAAATATTGGTGCTGTCATGTCTGTAACAAAACCTTTGTAAAAATAGTCGATATCACCTTCAGCTTTTAACCACCAATTAGCGGAGCCATCCCAAATGCTTACTAATTCATCGAACGTCATTATCTTTCACTCCGTATCGTTTCACCAATTCTTCAAACACTCCCTCATTATCAGGTTTTGATAACCGTACTTCTAAACGGGGTATTGCTATTTTCTCACCATAATCATCATACCCATAATCACCGTACCAAACAACTTTGAGATCAGCAATCGCCAAATATAACGGAAACGGCATATCTTCCACGCGCCCTTGATAGAACCATGTTTTACTGGGTTCAACACTTATCCACCAATCTAAACTTCCTTGCCACTTGCTAACCAATTTACCAAATTTCATATTTCACTCTCCTTTACGCCGCACGGATCAAAGCCCAGCGGACAACCGAAGGCGGAATACTCAAAAAATACTCCCTTGCCTTTTCAGTAAACCGCTCCCACATAGGCCAGCCATCATCAGTGAAATAAAAAACCGACATAACTCCGTCTTTCCAGACTTCAACTTCATGATTGCCATCGGCACGTTTCAGATTGCCGGGAATAAGTCTCACAGTGCCAGACTCTATTTCACACTGAATCCATGTGTCACACCTATTGTCAACAGCTTGCACCGTGTCAAAGCAAAACAGGTTTTCGTCACAGACTTCCTTCATGTGCATCTGCTTCAGTTCTTCTTCCGTTGTCATATTTCACCCCACTCCTAAGGAACTGTGCATAAATTAAGTTTACAACTTCTGCCGATAATCGGCAATCCAACCGGAACGTTTTTCAATAAGTTCCAACTTTTTATACGTTATACCTTCGGACATTGAATTGTATTCAATATCCCGGACTCTAAAGCTTCCTGTAAGCCTTCTAGCCCATACAAATCCTATTTTACCGTTCAATTTGACTTTATCAAACAGTCTGTATCCAAAAACCTCATAAGGTGTTTGATTCAATTTTCTATATCCGCCTTTTAATGTACTGCATTTATGTAATTGACGATTATGGCATCTAACCTTTTTAAAGAGGTAAACACCATTCGGCCTCGCCGAAGGATTTCCGGAAATGCATCTGGCATCAATATGATGATCCTTTTCTAATCCGTTTCTGATTCGAGTATTTTTAGTTATATATCCGTAAGTAAACTTAACGTTATTATAACGATTTTTAAGTTCATTAAAGAAGTAATTTCTCATTATACCCATAAAGGTTTCTGCCTTAAAAGACTTGCTTCTTTTTATACCATCTAACTTGATTAGTCCTTTATGATACTTTTTATGACACGTTTCACATAAAGTAATCAGGTTATTAGGTGCATTACCTCCTGTTTGTCTTGATTCTAAATGATGAACATTCAAAATTGAATCTTTAGATTTTCCTTTGCAGTACCTGCATTTATGGCCATCTCTAAATAAAATGTACTCTCTGACGTTCCAAAATCCAAGCTGTTCACCTTGCTGATACTCAACACCTTTAACATCCGGATTCTTGATCTTCTGAATGTCGAACTGTGCTAATTCAACAACAATTTTGCCTACAGGCAGAAATTTGTGTACTTTAGCAACAATATTCAGGTGAGAACCAACTCTTGAACGTACTGAAGGAGATAACCACTTATCAGACCGTTTACGATTTAAAAATCTGGGTTTTCTGTATCTTGTCTTTCTGTTGCGTCTTGAACGCCTTAAAGACCTTCTGTCCGACAGAAGTCCTGTAATGTCTGAACGGAGTTTAAACTTTCCTTCAAACAAAACTTTAGATTCAGTAGTACAGGAAACACCTACGTTTTCATAACCCGGATCTATACCTAAAGTCACCTCTTGAACGACATTAGAACGTTCTTTACTAAGCTGAATTGTAAATGGGCATTTGGAAACCACCTTTGCTTTATGTTCTTTAAGCAAATGACGTACCTTGCCCTGCCGACCAGTCGGCATAAGCGGCTCACCTTTGCTGTTAAGAACGTATATCATAATCAAACCCTGAGTCAGTTTTTACGGCTTTAACACCCGTGAACTGACAAACACGTTAAAAGCACCTTCGACAATGTTATTGAGAGGTTTGCTGTGTACAACACTGAAATCAATGATCTCTGTTTAATCATACACCTTAGAGCTTCAGACTAGATGAACATCTGAAGGTAACTATTTGAACATAAAGTTCATTCTCTCATAACGTAGTTCATTACCGTTTCCGATAAATCACTGAGTCTAAGCAATAAGTACATATTTAAAGTTGTAAACTTTATTTATGCACAGTTACTTTTTCAACCTCAGTCCATATCCACCCGCAGGAACTTGCTCCCGGCGTTCCGTACAGTCCGCACCTCACCTTCGCCCCTATCAGCTTTTTGTCCCCGTAATCATAGTACCCTCCCGCTCCTTCGGTAATTTCAAACTTCTCCATCACCGGAAGAATCTTGTCAATCAGACGATACGCCTCAAGTCGCTCTTTTTGATGGGACACAACCCTCGGATAGTCACCGCTTTGCGAACCGCCAAAATATACCTCTTTCCCCATAAGCAGGTCTCTCAGATACTTCTTGACAACCTCACGCCGTTCCGAAGGTATCGCTTTTAATCCCCGCAGAATATACTTTGCTTCATCACTTATCTCATTTTTCATCATCTAAAATGCTCCTGTCAGGCTTTCCGTTATGTTAGGTTTTCCCGGTTAACCACCTTTTGATTACCGTTTTACCACCCTTTAACTACCCTTTAATTCCGGCAGTAGCTAAATCTTACACTTACACACCTCGCACTATCACCGGTTTTTTGCTTGCTTTGAGATACATATCACATAAATTGTTTCATCACCCCACAATCCCCTTGACTCTCTATGCCGGTAAAGTACGATTGGTTTACGGGTGATTTGGTTGATGTTTTCGCCGGCGATGAGGGGAATGAGGGTAATGAGGGGGAATGGTGGTAATGAGAATGAGGGGTAATAGTGATAATGGCGGTAGTGTGATAATGGTAATGATAATGATGATGGTATGGTAATGGTAGTGTGGTAATGGTGTTGATGTATTTATGCCCATTGCCGGGATTATTCAAGATTGCATAGTTTACATAATCTACAAAATTTTACATAATTTACAAAATTTAAGGATTGTTTTATGGCATTGTATGAACGCATCTGCTCCCTCCTCAATGATTACTATGATACCGGTAATAATAACCCCGAAACTCATAAACTCCTCCGGTTGATTCTCCCTCAGAATAATACCCTCCCTCCCCATCTCCTCGATAAGGATCTTTACCGGATTATAATGTCCGGAAGTTCACAGTTTCCTCACATAGCTATCAAAAATGTATCTCAGTTGTTGCTGATGCAGGATAACAATAATCCTCCCTCCCTTGATCCTATACTTAAACCCCTCACTCTTCCTACCGAAAACCCTCAACTTAATCATACGCTCGCTTTCCTTTTCCACCATTTAGACCAGTTCTCCCAAATCCATAACTCCTTCCCTTTCCTCCCCGATAATTTTGCGCCTTCACATGCCGTACTCATTACCCGCAAAACTCACAGCCCTCACCACTTTATCCTCCTCTCAGACCCCGCACATACCACATACACCGCCCTTGAACTCGTGTGTTTTACACGCCGTGTCTCCCTTATGCTCCCGGCCACAATCCTCCCTTTCCTCACAGTCCTTGCCCTCACATACCATGCAAAGGAACTGTTTGTTACGGAAAGGAAATTTTGATCAGGGGGTAATTTGGGGATATTGCCCCGCCGGGCGACGCGTATTAAAACTATACCCCCTCCCTTAAAAACTAGACGGACTACTAACCTCAAACATGAGCATAAAAGCTGGACGTATTCACCCCAGGGATTAGTCTTGTATCACCAAAAACTATACCCAAAACAAACCTTAAACATCACCATAAAAACTATACCAACACCACCTAAAAACCCTGCCCAATAATCTTTTATCGAATCGATATAAAATATATATTCTTCCATATAAAAATAATTCAAAGATTTTATAGTCAGGCTATTTATAGTACGGATAATTTTTACGCCGTGTTTTACAGGCATGAAAAAAAAGCCGCATCAGGGCGGCTCTTGGAATGTTAACAAATTGTTACTTATGCGGCTTTAAGGAAGGACGGCGGATCAATGAGTTTTGCAGCAGCTTCCCGGCCTGCCAAAAACTCCTGCTCCTCCCGGAGATCGTCAATAATTGCGGCATCGTATGACACGCTTTTAAGTTTGCGTTTTAAAACGCAAAAAACGTGATGCACGCTTCGATAATAACACACCTGCCCGCAGTCGTTTAACTGACAGATTGTGCCGTCGCTGCCAAAATGGCAGAGGGTAAAACGATACTCAGCGCCGTTTTTACGCTGTCTGACAGCAACAACGTTGTTACGCATCAAAGCGCAAATAATAAGCATAACAGAAAACATTTTGATCACCTCGTATATAAAAATTAGTCGTAAAAATGGCCGTTCCAATGTAAAGGGCGGGATTGCTGAAAGCGTCGGCGCTCCTCACGATTGAGGCGATACTCCTCAATCAGGCCTACAATACAACCAGCAAGCGGCACAACAGCCACCGCACCTAAAACAGGTGAAAGGAAGCAGAACAGCACAAAAAACAGCGCACTAACAAAAGTAAGATAGACAGTCTCTAACATGGCGGATCTCCTTATTGACTATACTTACATTATATCCAAACTCATTTAATGAAACCGTGAACTAGATCGCACTTTCGCACATTCTTTTAAAATTCCCTGTTTGTTAAAAACCTGTTAAGTATTTGTTAAATGTTTGTTGTTTTTGGCATCCTTGAATAGTGAAAACGCTTTCCGCAAAATCGTTAAAAATCTCACAAAAATCGGATTAATTCCCTAAAAAATCCATATAAAAACTTTTGGCGGTTTTTCTGTTTTCCGTTTAATTCTTAAATCCGATCTGTTTACACCGCCCCGCTAACACACGTAAAAAGTATCCGATCCAGCGGTTCCCTAAAACCTGAAAGACGTACAAATTATACGCATATCTAAAAAAACTTTCGCTTATATCCCTGAAACACGTATAGAAAAAATCAGATCCAGGTGCTTTTATACATACCACATAAAACAAAAACACCTCGATCACACAAAAACTATACGCACAGGAAAAATCGGTTTTAAGGAATTATGCGGAGAGTGTAAGAAAGTATACGGACCACATATAGCTGGTTATACGTGTATCAAAAAAGCAGATAAAACAAACTATACAGACCACGCAAAAAGCGATAAAAGAGCCGGATGAAAAGTAGACTAAAGGCAAATAAAAAATTCCTGAGCCGGAACAAAAACCGGATAAAAGAACTACAGAAAACGCATAAAAGAATACATTCACACGATAAAGCTATACACTTTCACGCAAAAAGACTACATACACCACAAAAAGCAGATAATAAAACCGGACTTAATAAGCACATTAAAGCACCTGGATCTTAAATTTTTTATACGTGTTTCGTTTTGGCTGCTTTAAAGCCTGTTTTGCTCATATTTGCGTTTTATTGCGTTTTTCGCACCTTTCTAATGTATCCCTATTACCTGACCTGTTATCGTTAAAATTTGCCCCGTTTCTGTCGATTCTAGGACTATTCTCTGATAACTCTTTATCACATGTATGCATACATACGTGCGCGTACATACACATGTAAAGACAATACAAGATTTTTTCTTTGTGCATGTATTATATTATTTCAAAGCGTAAAACATTATTAGTAAAAGGTTTAATATAAAACTTTTAAATATAAGTTACTCAAAATTTTTAGTGTATTACTTCTTTTTTGAAATAATTTTTACTTTTTGGTAATAAGTAGTTATTAATTAGTTAGTTAGTTAGTTATTAGTTAGTTATTGTTATTGATAATTAATTTCTCTCTTTATTTATTTTTTGTTTTTTCCCTTATTTGTTGTATGGTTTAAAATAATACCTTTTTTGAAATAATCTTTTACTTTTTTTAAACTCTTGTATTACTTTCCTTGAATATACCGCTATGCTATTCTGCGGAAAAATAAATCCAAGTAAAACTTCAACATTTAAAGCCTTGTGACATAACGGTTAAAAGGCAAAAATAAAACCTTTTAAAAAATACTATACTATGAACGGTTCGCGAAACAAATTAAAACATTTTAGATCAATTCGTACAAAAAAAATTAAAGGTTATTTCCGCATAAGTTTAGCGAAAGTTTGCACTAGCTAAACATTGGTAAAACTATAAAAGATCCTTTTTCCAACATTAAACACTTTCAAAGAATTGCGGATTCCGAGTTATACATTTTAATTATAAATAAAGCCTGTTAAAAAACGGGAAAAAAGTTTAGCGGGTGCAAATTCATTTGATAAAACTACAAATACGACAAGCCTATAAAATCTTAAACTGTGATTATTTATAATCACGCCTGAACAGCCGTTACGATTATTTAAACACAAAGACAAATAAAAATACGATTATTTGATTCCTAACGTGTGATAAATAATCCGTAATAATCCTGATATATGTAGAACTATAATGGTGTGAAACGCAAATAAATCTGGATATATGGAACCGTAAAACGTGTAAATATAAGAATCTGTGAAAGAAAAAAGAAAAGGCCGCTTTTTGGCGGCCTGATATGTGGAAGAGTGTGGAGCTAGGCGGCTTCCCTGCTAGCAAGTTTAATGCCGCAGTTCCGTTCGAAACTGTCGAGTGCTTGCATAGCAAGTTCATCAATCGTACTTTTCATAGTGTAAGATCCTCCGGTTATAAGAATCTGTGAAAGAAAAAAGAAAAGGCCGCTTTTTGGCGGCCTGATATGTGGAAGAGTGTGGAGCTAGGCGGCTTCCCTGCTAGCAAGTTTAATGCCGCAGTTCCGTTCGAAACTGTCGAGT
>Ga0256407_10000539_pt1 | contig 89981 bp, 76 predicted proteins | sample RumenRJG_04DNA_FD_193489 | JGI IMG/M metagenome (GOLD analysis project Ga0256407, IMG submission 193489) | Bovine rumen microbial communities from Lethbridge, Alberta, Canada - RJG_04 | ecosystem: Host-associated > Mammals > Digestive system > Stomach > Rumen | place: Canada: Alberta... | reverse complement strand
CTTAATGCTTGCGATATTGAGTTGCTCACTTGGGAGGAGCGTTGGAGAGAATCTCTTGAACTGTATATGGATTCCCTTCACAGAGCCGTTTCAGTGCGACTATTTCATTTATCTTATTTCTGCGGCAGGTTTCTATATACGATTTTATGATTGCGTAGTTTTCGGCAGCCTCCACGGATTCAAACTGCCCTGATATTTTCATATGGCTTTTTACACATCTCAGACTTCTCTCAGAGAGATTATTAAAGGGCGGCAGGCTGAAATCCTCAAGCCATTTGAAATAGTTCTCCTTAAACCTTTTGATTCTTCTCAGCAGGCTTCTTTCAAATGTGGCTCCATATTTATTCTTGTCCGGATTATTCTCGCTCCATCCTTCGGCAAGGTATTCGTCCACTTTCTCAAGAAACTGTCCTATATATTCCCTGCTGAAACCGGTCTCTCCCCTATCAATGGCTTCATCCCTGTCTTTGATGGCTGTGCCTATGAGTTTCTTGAGTCTGGTAGACCATTTATGCCGGGTGTCGTCACTGTTCTTCTGGCAGTCCCTTTTAACGTGTTCATTGCATTCTATGTTCTTAAACTTGAATTTTTTGTTGTAGTTAAGTGTATTATGGTCATGCATGTAAAAAACTCCTTACCGTGTGATGGCAAAATCATCTTACCGCGCACAGGTTGCGGCGGTTACTGATCGCCCAGATCGCGATGTGGGTATCCAGAAGGATATTCAAAACAGATACCTCACCTTTCGTTTACTATCCTGAGGGCTTCGCCCGAAGGATTGCTACAATGAGGACGATCTTACCCTGTCCGCCTGGTTTGGAGTGTACGAAATATCAACAGGCCGTGTTACCGCAGTCAATGCCGGACATGAATGCCCATTGATAGTTTCAGGGAATGGCGTAAGAGAGATAGAAGAGGATATTTGCGGATTTATCCTGGGACTGTCAGAGGGAATCGCTTACAGTGAATACTCTTTCACTCTTGAAAGCGGCAGTCATCTGTTTTTATATACAGACGGGATATTAAATGCCTCAGGCCGGTCTGAAGAGCCCTTCGGATACGACCGGATGATAAAGGCTTTATCCGCTGCAAATGCTTCCGCTGAGAGTACGGAAAAGGATGATCTATACGGATCACTGCAAAGAGAGGTCGGCGCGGTTCAGGATGCGGTATTTGACTTTGTCGGAGATAAGGCGCTTAGCGCTGACATAAGCATGATGATTATTGGAAGACGGGGATCCTGACGCTGACCTCGGTTCCTTCTCCGGGGGTACTGCTGTAAGACAGCCCGTATGAGCTGCCATATAGAAGCTTCAGGCGGTTATGTGTATTAAAGACTCCGATATTGCTTCCGTGGTCCGGGCTTTCCCCGGGACCGTTATCCATAAGTATGGAATTGCAGGTTTCTTCATCCATTCCGACCCCGTCATCGGAGATAAGGAAAACCATATCTTTATCCTCACTCCAGGCCGTGAGGACGATGGTTCCGCTTCTGTCCTCCTTTTCAAAGATTCCGTGGACTATGGCGTTTTCCACAATGGGCTGGAAGGTAAGCTTCGGGATCTCACAGGACATCAGATTATCCGGAACATCCACAATGAAATCAATCTTGTTGTCAAAGCGCATATTCTGCAGCTTTACGTAGAGGGAGACATGCTCCAGCTCGTGTTCCACGGTATCCAGGGTTTTCTTTTTTGACAGAGTGAGCCTGTAGAAACGGGAGAGGGAACGGACTGCCTCCGTAACCTTGCTGTTCTCATTACTTAAGGCAAGCCAGTTTATCATGTCAAGGGTATTATAGAGAAAATGCGGATTGATCTGGGACTGAAGGGCATTAAATTCGGAGGTTTTGATCTGCTCCGCAGCCTCTGTCTGGCGTTCTATCAGCTCATTGATCTGATCGGCCATGTGATTATAGGTAAGTACGAAGTCGCCTATCTCGTCCCTGCCGGATTCCTCCTTTATCTTGTGAACCTTTGTATGGTGTGTCCTCTCCATTTTCCTGATAACGTTTTCTATCCGGGAGGATATGGAGCTGCCCATATAGTATGAGACCGCGAGGGCAATGATAACGGAGAAGATGTAGATAAGGGCATAGCGCATAAGGATATACCTCACACGGTTGTTTAGGGGTCCTGCGCTTATAACGGAGATCAGATACCAGCCCGTATTCTCGATCACATAACGGCTCATATACATTTCCTGTCCGATGATCTCCCTTTTCACAAAGGTATTGCTTTCGGGGATCAGTCTGTTCATGTCATCATTATTCAGGAAATATGTGGCTGCAAGAGTCTTGTCCGAATAAGCGATCAGATTGTCTCTTTCATTTATAATGTAGTTCACGGCCTCGCTCTCACCGGTATCAAAGGTAAGGGCTTCGGACAGGCTGCCGGAGGAATAATAGACAACAAGATAGGCGGCAGTGGCAGCGTCCCTGTTTTCTGACATTTCATAACGTATCCTTTTCACATATGAAAGATCCCCGAGACCTTCCCGTTCCCGGTTTGAAAGATAAAAGGGTGCGCAGTAGAGCGTATCCGTTTCATTCGTGCTCATTATACCGCCCCAGTAGCTGCCTCTTGTGAGATCCATGGACTGGAAAATATCATTGTAGCCGGAATCCTCATAGAGGTCATAGTAGGGAGAATCCAGATAGATACGGATTCCCCTTATCAGAGGATCATTCAAAAAGGAGTTTACGGATGACATGAAGGAATCCTTGAGAACCCGGGAGACAGCCAGATCATCCGTATGGGAAAAGGCGGGATGCATGGCGATTTCCCGGAGATAGGAGTCATTTGAAAGAATGTCCGATACGTTTTTTACACGGCTTGTTACCGTGTTTACCGTATAGGCCGTCTGCTCGGACAGATTCTTTGAATTTGATATGGTGTCGGTCACCACCAGATCCGTGATCTCTCCGTACATAAGAACCGACACCGCAAGGGAGGGTATCAGGAGAAGGATGAAGAATGAGATCAGAAGCTTTTTTGAAAAGCTCAGGTCATTCAGAAAGTAGTGTACGGGACTGAAGCTTTTATTCATAGCAGTATCTGGGCGCGGTACTCCCCGGGGGTCATACCTGTGGTTTTCTTAAAGGATTTTCCGAAGTAGTTTCCGTCGGAATATCCGACCTTTAAGGATATGTCGGATATGGTGTAACCCGGATCCGAAAGGAATTCCTTTGCCTTGTCCATACGGTACAGGGTGATGTACTGGTTTAAGGTGATGCCGGTTTCGGTCTTAAAAAGGGTGCAGACATAGGCCGATGACAGGTGCACATAGCTGCTTATCTCCTTTACGGACAGACCCTCCCGGGAATAGTTTTTTGACACGTATTCCTTGATGGAAAAAACCGTGGGATTGTCCGGCTCCTTCTTGTCCATGGATTCCAGCAGGATCAGTGATCTTTCACTCAGATGTCCGGAAAGCTCCTTAAGGGTATTGCATTCCTGTACGAAGCTTAAAAGTGACTCTGAGGTGGAAAAGAAGCTGTCCGGAGAGATGGAGAGCTTCCGGTATGCGTCGGACACCGCGGTAAACAGCTTATAATATATATCCCTGACCTGATTCGGTAAGAGGTTGCGAGAATCGGAAAGGGAGTGCTCTATCTCAACCTCCGTCTGCCTGACCTTATCCCGGTCACCGGAAAGAAGAGCCAGAAGATAGGCGTCCGAGGGATCCGGAAGAACCCGCGGCGCAGGGAGGAGCTCTTCACTGCTGTCATAAATAATGCAGCCGTAGTCCTTGAAAAATGAGGACTGCATAAGAAGCACAGCCTGATTGTAGGAGCTCCAGGCATTTTCAAGTCCTGATACGGTATTTCCTGCGGAAATAAAGAATTTCAGCTTATCTCCCAGAATAGTCTTCAGGGTACCGCCGATAAGCCGGATATTCTTTTCCGAGAGCTTTTCGGGGGAAAAGATGTGGTATACCAGATACTGGTCATGCTTCACAATATTGATCTCCCCGCAGCGTATGCTTTCCAGGAACACGTCAAAGGAATCGCTGATCCTCTTTCTTTCGTCGGAACCCAGAGTCTCCAGGGAGACAGTGGTCTTCACTATGAAGGTGGTGATGAATCTGTTGCTTCTGACTCTTTCACTCACCTCGTCCCCCTTAAGTTCCATGGAAAGCTTCCCTGACTCTTCGGGAGGAAGTGTCAGGGAAAGGGCAAGCCTGCCCGCAGCGGCCCTGCTTTCGAAAAGCCGGGACTGCCTCGACTGCCTGATCTCGTCCCTTAAACGGACAGCCTCTTTCAGGGCATTCTCGAGGTCGTTTAGATCCACCGGCTTTTCGATAAAGCTCACCGCCTTCAGCCGGATCGCTTCCTTGAGATACTCTCTGTCGGAATAGCCGCTCATAAAAATGAAGACCGTTTCGGGAAGCTTGTCCTTCAGGGAGTCGACCATATCTATCCCAGACATTCTGGACATACGTATATCACTCAGGATGATGTCGGGTCGTGCTTTCAAGGCAGTTTCCACACCCCTGATCCCGTCGTCGGCTTCAAGTATTTTTTTTATGGGAAGATCCGTTCTTCCGATGGCGGCGGCAATGCCGCTTCTCGTCAGATCCTCGTCGTCAACGATAAGCAGGGTCATAATTCAGTCCAGATGGAACATTTCACGAAGGTCTACAGAAACAGGGCTGTTGTCGGGGTTTGTCTCCATAATGGGAGCCATGAAATCCCACCACTTTCTGTTTATCGCGGTGTCGGCTCCTTCAGCCCACTTTTTCTCATCTTCTATTTCAATGTAGCCGAAGAGCACATTTGTCTCCTCATCCAGAAAGATGGAATAATTCTTTCCGCCATGCTCATGTATCATGTCGATCATTTCGGGCCAGAGTTCATTATGGCGTTTCCTGTATTCCTCCGCCTGTCCTTCATAAAGCTTCATTTTGAATCCTTTTACCATGGTATTTCCTCCTCTAAAAAAAATGTTTTTCACTACTGTGTCATTCTGAGCGAATACTCTGTCATTCTGAGCGAATACTCTGTCATTCTGAGCGAAGCGAAGAATCTTACAGCATAGTTTAAATTACTTTGCCCGGAATGTCCATAAGAGGAAAAGCGTATGGCATTCAGTTTGTGATTTTACCCAAATATAAAAATATTCCTGTTTATTTATTGATCTTTATGATCGACAATTGTAGATGTTCAGGAAGCTGAACGGATCCTTAAAGATTGAGGAAGGAGAAAAAATGCCGGAATCCGAATACATTCTGGAACTTAAAGGGATAACAAAGATCTTTCCGGGAGTAAAGGCCTTAAATCAGGTTCATTTCCAGCTGAAAAGGGGCGAGGTACATGCCCTTATGGGAGAGAACGGTGCCGGGAAATCCACGTTTATCAAAGTAATAACCGGAGTACATGCCGCTGAAGAGGGGCAGATGCTTCTGGAGGGAAAGGAAGTGCATTTCAGGGGACCGAAGGATGCCCTTGACGCGGGAATAGCTGCGGTTTACCAGCATCCCACTACCTACCCCACTCTCTCCGTAACGGAGAATATCTTCATGGGGCACGAGATCATCCGTAACGGAATGATACAGTGGAATGAGATGCACGGAAAAGCACAGGAACTTCTGGACAGGCTTCATGCGAATTTCAAGCCTTCCGATGAGATAGGTGCTCTTTCTGTTGCGCAGCAGCAGATGACGGAGATCGCAAAGGCGCTTTCCACAAACGCAAAGATAATAATACTGGACGAACCCACAGCCTCCCTTACGTCCAATGAATCCGAGGAGCTTTACCGGATAGTTGACGAGCTTAGGGACGGGGGAGTTTCCGTTATCTTCATATCCCACAGATTTGAGGATATGTACCGGCTGGCTTCGAGAGTTACGGTGTTCCGTGATTCACAGTATATAGGTACCTATGATGTAAACAGCATAACAAACGCCGATCTGGTGAAGGCCATGGTAGGCCGTGAGATCTCGGATATGTATCCGAAGCCGGAGGTAAAGATCGGCGAAGAGATATTCAGGATAGAGGGAATGAGCCGCACGGGCTTCTATAAGGATGTGTCACTCTCGGTGAATGCCGGAGAGATCGTTGGTATGACCGGGCTTGTGGGTGCGGGACGCACAGAGGTTATGGAGTCTGTCTGCGGTATCACAAAGGCTGACAGCGGCAGGGTTTTCCTGAACGGGAAGCAGCTGAAGATCTCAAAGCCCGAGGACGCTATGAGGGAGGGTATCATTCTTCTTCCGGAAAACCGCTCGACCCAGGGACTTATCCTTTCCTGGGGACTGGGAAAGAATGTGACGCTTCCGATACAGAAAAAGCTTGCGAAAAACGGCATCTTCAATGATGCAAAGAAAGAAAACGAAATATCGAAAAAATTCCTGGAACAGGTTGACACGAAGGCTGTGACCATCTTTGATCCGGCGAGCTCACTTTCCGGAGGAAACCAGCAGAAGGTCGTGGTTGCAAAGGCTCTGGCTCAGGACAATATGAAGCTCGTCATAATGGATGAGCCCACCAAGGGCGTGGATGTAGGCGCGAAGGCCGAGATCTATGCGATTATGGGGGATCTTGCAAAGCAGGGCTTCGGGATCATAATGATATCCTCCGAAATGCCCGAGATCCTTGGAATGTGCGACAGGGTATATGTTATGTGCAACGGACGTATGACCGGATGCTTAAGCCGTGAAGAGGCCACACAGGAGCGGATCCTCAATCTCTCCATGGAAAACAGCGAAAGAGACGGAAAGGAGGAAGTACAGAAGTGAAAGATAAGTCATTTATAAAAATGATAACGGGATCCAGAGAAGCGCTTCTTTTCTTCATCCTTATAGTAATGGGAATACTTATCACCATCTTAAATCCCACCTTCTTTTCACCCGTAAATATCGGGCAGATATTCAGAAATAATGCGCTGACTATGATAATGGCGCTTGGCATGCTCTGCGTTATGCTGACGGCGGGGATCGATATTTCCATAACCTCCACGCTGGCTTTCGCGGGAATGACAATAGGAATGCTTACAAAATACAACATAGTGAACAGCACGCTTCTTCTTTTCCTGATAGCGATGGTTATAGGTCTTTTATGCGGCGTACTGAACGGACTCATAATCGCCAAGGGTAAGGTTGCCCCTATAATCTGCACCATGGGCTTTATGTATATCTGGCGCGGAATGGCTTATGTGGTCGGGAACAGCCAGTTTGCAAGCGGTGAGGATGTGAGGGAATTCGCCGAATTCGGAAAGGACGGAACCATAGGACCCTACATCATACTTATTGTCTGCTATGCGGTCTTCTTTGTGATGTTAAAGTGGACCAAGTTCGGCAGAAAGATATATGCCGTGGGATCAAACCCGGAGGCCGCCATGATCTCCGGAATAAATGTGGATAATACCCTGGTTTCGGTATATACGATCATGGGACTTCTGGCGGGACTTGCTGGAGCGCTGTCGGTTTCGATCTATGCATCTGCCCAGCCCAATATGCAGTACGGCAGGGAAATGGATGTCATAGCAGCCTGTGTTATTGGCGGAGTATCCATGAGCGGCGGGCGGGGATCCGTTGCAGGTACCTTCCTCGGAGCTCTTATCATTTCAATAATCGCCAAAGCCCTTCCTCTCGTCAACGTGCCTTCAATAGCACAGAATACGGTTAAGGGTGTGATAATCCTTGTGGTGGTAATATTCAACGTTATTACCCGGAGGATGGTTGATAAGCAGAATCTGGAGAGGAGGGAAATGTAATGGCCGGAAAATCAGGACGTACCATAAAGGCAGAGCAGAAGCTTACGGCAAAGCAGCTTCTTTTTACCTGGGAAGGGGCTCTGGTGGTGCTCTTCATAGCGGTAAATATCTTCAATATGAGTATTTCCCAGAGTTATACTCTCTCGAATGTCTTAAGGGAGATGCCGAAGTATCTGGCCGAGATATTTATGCTATTCCCTATGGCATACATACTCGTGCTCGGGGATATTGATATCTCGGTGGGCTCAATAGTCTGCCTGACCGGAACCGTTACCTGCTATATCAGCAATGCAGGTGCTCCGTTCCCCATGGTCATTCTGGGATGTCTCCTGACGGGACTTCTCTGCGGGATGCTTAACGGTTTCATAACAACCTCATTCCCGGAGCTTCCCAGTATGATAACGACACTCGGAACACAGATAATCTTCCGCGGCATTGCGGAGATATCCCTGGGAGGCGGAGGATCCGTTTCCTACATCAATACGAAGCAGATAATGCCTCTTTCCACGAAGCTCGGGAAACTGGTGCCGGTGATAATACTCGTGGTGATCATTGTGGCTGTCATATATACGGTGGTGCTGCAGTGCACGACCTTCGGACGCTCTCTCTACGCCATAGGCTCGAATAAGGTTTCCGCTTATTATGCCGGCGTGGATGTGCAGAGATGCCGCTTCATCGCCTATTCCCTTATGGGACTTATGGCGGGAATGTGCGGGCTTTTCCTGACTGCATATACCTATGGTGCAAATACCACCACCGGACAGGGCTTTGAAATGGAAGTCATAGCAATGTGCGTATTCGGAGGCATAGCCTCCACCGGAGGTAAGGGTACCCTTATCGGAGGCATCACGGCGGGTCTCATCATCACGCTTTTACGTATCGCTCTTGGACAGGCCAACGTAAATTCCCAGATGATACTCGTGGTAGTAGGAGCGCTGCTTATCATTGCGGTTCTGATACCCGGAATAAAGGGCAGGATCGATGAGATGAAAAAGCTCCGCTCGGCAGCTTAAGATATCAGCATCCAAAAGATGTGGATATAAATAACCAACCCCAAGTTATATTATTTAAGGAGGAAAATTACTATGAAAAGAAAAGTAGTCAGCATTTTGCTCTCTGCAGCAATGACAGCGGTTCTTCTCGCAGGCTGCGGCGGATCTTCCGCTTCGACCGAGACAGCAGCTCCTGCAGCGGAACCGGCACCTGCAGCTGAGGCAGCACCCGCAGAGGAAGCAGCACCTGCAGAGGAGGCAGCACCCGCAGAGGAAGCAGCACCCGCAGAGGAGGCAGCTCCCGCAGCAGAGGCAGCACCCGCAGCAGGCGGCTCAGATGTATCCGGCAAGACCTTTGCCATCGTTGTAAAGAGCGCCGGCAACCCTTATTTCAAGAAGGCTATCGAGGGCTTTACAGAGGTTATCGAAGGCAACGGCGGTACGGTTGTTGTCAAGGAGCCTTCAGCAGCTACGGTTGATGCCCAGATCACAGAGATCCAGTCCCTTATCTCACAGGGAGTTGATTCCATTTCTGTTGCAGCTAACGATGAGAACGCCCTTCAGGCTACCCTTGAGGAAGCAATGGCAGCAGGGATCAAGGTTAACTGCTTCGATTCAAAGGTTAACGCTGACAGCCGTCTCACCTTCTGCAACCAGGCAGGTACCACAGAGGTTGGACAGGCTCTTATCGATGCGGTTCTCGATCTCTCCGGCGGAGAGGGACAGTACGCTATCCTTTCGGCTACATCACAGGCTACAAACCAGAATGCCTGGATCGAGGCTATGAAGTCTATCCAGGAAGGCGATGCAAAGTACTCAAAGCTTGAGCTCGTAGAAGTTGCATACGGTGATGACGAGCCCCAGAAGTCAACCGACCAGGCTCAGGCTCTGCTTTCCAAGTATCCCGACCTCAAGGTTATTTGCGCTCCCACAACCGTTGGTATCGCAGCAGCAGCCAAGGTTCTTCAGGATCAGAAGTCTTCCGTAAAGCTTACAGGTCTCGGACTTCCTTCAGAAATGGCTGAGTATATCGGAAATGACGATGCTCATTCCTGCCCTTATATGTTCCTCTGGAACCCCAGCGATCTTGCAAAGCTTGCCGCTTATTCTTCAATCGCACTTGTTAACGGTGATATCACCGGTGCGGTAGGCGACACCTTTACCGCAGGCGAGATGGGTGAATATACTCTTACGGATGCAGGCGACAACGGCTCCGAAATAATCCTCGGACCTCCGTTCCAGTTCAATCCCGAGAACATCGCCGAGTGGAAGGATGTATATTGATGTTTTAGTCTGTTGAAAGTAAGGGCTGCCCTTTGATACGGGCAGCCCTTTACGGATTATTATGGAGGTATAGCGGTAATGTTAGTTGATACAAAGGCAAAGGTCGGCGTTTTTTCCATAGCTCTGGGGGCATATCTTCCTCAGTTTCCCGAGCTTGTTCCTGAGTTCAAGGCACAGTTTGAGGCCTTCAAGAAGACCCTTCCCGATACCGTGGAACTGGTAGACGGGGGTATGGTCACAACCAAGGAAGAGTCGCAGGCTGCCGGGGATAAGTTCCGTGCGGCAGATGTGGATCTGGTCTTTTTGCAGCTTCTGACCTATGCCACAAGCTACAATATGCTGCCGGCAGTTAAGGATCTGGACGTTCCGGTGGTTCTGGTAAATGTGCAGAAGAATAAAAAGCCCGACTACAGAAATACTGATATCCCCACCTGGCTCGGAACCCTGTATGCCTGCGGTGCTGTGGGAGAGATGGTCGCGGATCTCAATAGATTCGGGAAGAGACATGCGGTGATCACCGGAGTGGTAGAAGGCGGTGACGAAAGGGTGAGCACGGAAATAGAGGACTGGTGCCGTGCTGCACAGGTTCGCCGCAGGTTCAGGAATACCAACTTAGCCCAGATCGGACGTCCCTATCCCGGAATGATGGATCTCTATATTGATGAGTCAAATCTGTACAGACGACTCGGCCTTTACACCAAGCAGTTTGACTGGGAAAAGATGTGGGCGATCGCCGATAATATTGATGATGAGGAAAAGATCAGGGAAAAGGCACAGGATATCCTTGATACCTTTGATATAGAAGGCGGAGGAACCATTGAGAAGGTCTGGGATATGGCAAAGTATCTTGTTGCCTTCGAGCAGTGGGTAAAAGACGAAGAGCTCGGACTCATAGCCTCCCATTACGACGGATACTCACAGGGCAAGGCCGGGGTTCTGGACTCCATGCTTATCCCGGCATTTTCCATGCTTATAAAACAGGGCACAGCCTGCGCGGTTGAGGGCGACATAAAGGTTGCCATGGCAATGAGCATTTTGAAGACCATATCGGGAACCGGACAGCTTTCCGAGATGTATTCCATTGATTTTGATGATGATATCTGCATCATTGGACACAGCGGCTCGGGAGATTATGATTTCTCAAAGGCCAAGAAGCCCACAATGAAGATCGTTCCGGTATTCCACGGAAAGACCGGCGGAGGATATCTGACCCAGTTCTATCCGCCAACGGGCGACATCACATATCTCGCGATCACCCAGGACGGCGACGGACACTTCAAGTTCATTGCTGCCGAGGGTGTAAATGAAGATGGACCCATCTTTACCTTCGGGGATACCAATATGAGAACCCGCTTCTCCATTGACGCCAGGGAATTTGTAAACCGCTGGAGCGAGGCCGGACCTACCCATCATATGGCTGCGGCCATCGGACACCATATTCACACCATTGAGAAGGTGGCAAAGATCATGAATGTGCCTCTTGAGGTGGTTTGCAAATAGATAGTCCGGGAATATTGATTTTCTTTATAAAACAGTATATAGTAAGCAAAGTTTAAGGACTGCTGCCGGCTTTCCAATGGCCGGCAGCATTTCGGCTTGTTTAACGGGAAAGGAGCATCGGGAAAATGGCAATACTTTTAACGGGAGGAGCCGGGTTTATCGGAACACATACACTGGTGGAGCTTCTTAACGGTGGATATGATGCTCTTGTAATGGATAATTTTTCGAATTCATCACCGAAGGCTCTGGAGAGAGTCGAGGAACTCACGGGGAAAAAGGTCAGATGCTACACGGCTGATATTTCCGACAGGGAGGCACTGGAAAAGATCTTTTCAGAAAATGACATAAAGGAAGTCATAAATTTTGCATCCCTGAAGGCAGTGGGAGAGTCAGTGGAAAAGCCCTGGGAATACTATAACAATAATATCGGGGGAACACTTACCCTCCTTGATGTTATGAGAAAGCACGGGGCAAAGAACTTTGTTTTCTCATCCTCCGCAACCGTATACGGGGATCCGGCAGAGATCCCGATCACGGAAGACTGTCCGAAGGGGAGCTGCACCAATCCTTACGGCTGGACCAAGTGGATGCTGGAGCAGATACTTATGGATATGCAGAAGGCGGATAATGAGTGGAACATGGTTATTCTCCGCTATTTTAATCCCATAGGAGCCCATCCCTCGGGAAGAATAGGGGAAAATCCTAACGGCAGGCCGAATAACCTTATGCCCTTTATCACACAGGTTGCGGTGGGGAAGCTGCCGGAGCTCGGCGTCTTCGGAAATGACTACGACACCCCGGACGGAACGGGAGTCAGGGATTATATCCATGTGGTGGATCTGGCAAGGGCTCATGTCAAGGCCATTGACAAGCTTCGTGAGAATCCCGGTTGTTTTGTCTGCAATCTGGGAACGGGACACGGATATTCCGTACTTGACATCGTTAGGAATTTCGAGAAGGAAAACAATATAAAGATCCCGTACAGCATAAAGCCCAGGCGTGCCGGAGATATAGCGGTCTGCTACTGCAGTCCCGAAAAGGCGAAGCGTGAGCTTAATTGGGAAGCAGAGTATGACATCGCGGATATGTGCCGTGATTCCTGGAACTGGCAGAAGAATAACCCGGAAGGATATTGAGGAAGGATCTGGAGATGGAAAAGCTTTCTGTGGTGGTACCCACCTATAATGAAAAGGGAAATGTGGAAAACCTGGTGCGTCAGGTAGGAGAAGCGCTTGAAGGGATAGATTATGAAATAGTCTTTATCGACGACAGCACCGATGAGACCCCGGAGGTGCTGGAAAAGCTTTCAAAGGAAAACCCTAAGGTGAGATTCGAGCACCGTACCGGTGAAACCGGGCTTGCCACCGCGGTGATACGGGGCTTCAGAATAGCGGAGGGGGATGTACTTGCCTGTATGGATGCGGATCTTCAGCATCCTCCGAAGATACTCCGCCCCATGTATGCGGCAATACTGTCTGGAGCGGATTTCTGCATTCCTTCCAGATTTATCCCGGGAGGAGATGACGGAGGGCTTAATCTCTACAGGAAGTTTGTTTCCGGAACCGCACGGTGGATGGGGAAGATAGCACTCCCCTGCTTAAGGAAGATAAGTGATCCCACCAGCGGACTTTTCATGTTCAGGAAGGAATGTATAGAGAAGGCAGACCTCCAGCCTGTGGGCTGGAAGATCATGGTTGAGGTACTCGCGATGAGCGAGTACGGAACCGTTGTGGAGATCCCTTATGTATTTCAGGACAGGGAGAGCGGAGAGTCGAAGCTCAGCGGCAAGGTGACGATGCAGTATATTGAGCAGCTCTTTATGCTTATGAAGCGTGCTACCAAGAGAAAGGGAATAACCGTCATAAGGTGGAGCGAGAAGTATACGGAGAATATGGTGAAGAAGTATCTCGGAAAAGAAAATGAAAAAACTATTTAGCGAATATATAAAGATACGGGGCGCAAAAGCGCATAATCTCAAGAATCTGAATATAGACATACCCAGAAATGAAATGGTGGTGCTTACAGGGCTTTCCGGTTCCGGAAAGTCCTCACTTGCCTTTGACACCATTTATGCGGAGGGACAGAGGAGATATATGGAATCCCTGTCCTCCTATTCACGGCAGTTCCTGGGGCAGATGGAAAAGCCTGAGGTGGAGTCCATAGAGGGACTTCCCCCGGCGATCTCCATAGACCAGAAATCCACCAACAGAAATCCCCGTTCCACAGTGGGAACTGTCACGGAGATATACGATTATTTCAGGCTGCTCTATGCCAGAGTGGGTACGCCCCACTGTCCGGAGTGCGGAAGGGTAATTGAGCGGCAGACAGTGGACCAGATGACGGACCGGATCATGGAGCTCCCGGAAAAAACGAAGATACAGCTCCTGTCACCCGTTGTAAGGGGCAGGAAGGGACGCCATGAGAAGGTTTTCGAGCGGGCGAAAAGAAGCGGCTACGTCAGGGTCATGGTGGACGGAAGTATGTACGATCTGTCCGAAGAGATAAAGCTTGATAAGAATATCAAGCATAATATAGAGATAGTGGTGGACCGGCTTGTCATAAAAGAAGGGATAGAACGGAGGCTCACGGATTCCATAGAAAACGTCCTCGCCCTGTCCGACGGCCTTATGATAGTTGATATCCCCGGAGGTGAGCAGCTCAATTTTTCCGAGAGCTTTTCCTGTCCGGACTGCGGCATAAGTATAGAGGAAATAGAGCCAAGAAGCTTTTCCTTCAATAATCCCTTCGGAGCATGCCCGGAATGTCTGGGTCTCGGGTACCATACGGAATTTGACGAGGATCTGATGATCCCCGATAAGAGCCTGTCTTTTAATGAGGGCTGTGTCCAGGCTATGGGCTGGGTTTCCAGTAAGGACGAGGGCAGCTTTTCCCATGCTGTGATCAAGGCTATGGGAGAGCAGTACGGCTTTTCTCTCGATACCCCCTACGAGGACATTCCGGAGGAGGCAAGACACGCCTTTATCCATGGTACGGGCGGTAAGGTATTGAAGGTACGTTATAAGGGGCAGAGATCCGAGGGAACCTATGACGTTCCCTTTGAGGGCCTTATAAAAAATATGGAGCAGAGGTACAGGGAGACCTCTTCCGAGTACACCAAGGCCGAATATGAAAAGTATATGACCGTAAGTCCCTGCGACAGCTGCAAGGGGATGAGACTGAAGCCAAGCTCTCTTGCGGTGACAGTGGGTGACAGGAATATCTATGAGGTAACAAGCCTCGCAATAAGGGAGCTCCTTGATTTTATGGATAATCTTTCCCTGACGGAGCATCAGATGCTAATAGGGAAAAGGATAGTAAGGGAAATAAGATCAAGGGTGCAGTTCCTTATCGATGTCGGTCTTGACTATCTGACCCTTTCCAGGGCAACCTCCTCCCTTTCCGGCGGCGAGGCTCAGAGGATAAGGCTTGCGACCCAGATAGGCTCGGGTCTGGTGGGAGTGGCATATATCCTGGACGAGCCCAGTATCGGGCTTCACCAGAGGGACAACGGGAAGCTCATCGCCTCATTAAAAAAGCTCAGGGATCTCGGAAATACCCTTATAGTGGTGGAGCATGACGAGGAGACCATGCGCGAAGCGGACAGGGTGATAGACATTGGTCCCGGAGCCGGCTCCCATGGCGGAGAGGTCGTTGCCGAGGGAACGGCAGAGGAGATAGAGAAGATAAAGGGTTCGGTCACAGGACAGTATCTTTCCGGAGAGCTGGAGATCCCTATGCCGGCCGAAAGAAGGAAGCCCACGGGCTTTATCAGAATAGTGGGAGCGGAGGAGAATAATCTAAAGGATGTGACGGTGGATATACCACTGGGGGTAATGACGGTGGTCACGGGGGTTTCAGGATCCGGAAAATCCTCCCTCATAAATGAGGTACTGAATAAGGCGCTTTCAAGGAAATTGAACAGGGCCTTTACCCAGCCCGGGAAACATAAGAGGATAGAAGGAACGGAGCAACTGGATAAGGTCATAGACATTGACCAGTCACCGATAGGCCGGACCCCGAGAAGTAATCCCGCAACATATACCGGAGTATTTGATATCATAAGGGATCTTTTTGCCGCCACGGTTGACGCAAAGGAGAGGGGCTACAATAAGGGCAGATTTTCCTTTAACGTAAAGGGCGGGAGATGTGAGGCCTGCAGCGGGGACGGCATTGTGAAGATAGAGATGCACTTCCTGCCGGATGTCTACGTGCCCTGTGAGGTCTGCCACGGACAGCGCTATAACAGGGAGACACTGGATGTCAGGTATAAGGGAAAGAATATCTATGAAGTACTGGATATGACCGTTGAGGAAGCCCTTACTTTCTTTGAGAACGTGGAGTCGGTACGTAGAAAGATACAGACACTCTATGATGTGGGCTTAGGATACATAAAGCTCGGACAGCCCTCCACACAGCTCTCCGGCGGTGAAGCGCAGAGAGTGAAGCTTTCAACGGAATTAAGCCGCAGGGGAACGGGGAAGACTATCTATATCCTGGACGAGCCCACAACAGGGCTGCATTTCGAGGATGTAAGGAAGCTGGTGGAGATACTCCGGAGACTTTCCGATAACGGCAATACCGTCGTGGTCATAGAGCACAATCTGGATGTGATCAAATGCGCCGACTATATCATCGATATGGGACCCGAGGGGGGAGACGGCGGCGGAACGGTGGTGGCTTACGGCACACCGGAAAAGGTGGCTGCTTCAAAGACTTCGTTTACGGGACAGTACATAAAGCAGATCCTGACAAGGGAAAAGAAGAGGAGAGCCGGAAAGAGCGGTGCGGCTAAGGCTCCCGCAAAAAAATCAAAAAAAACATAAAACAGTGTAAAGTTTATCCGGAATGCTGCCGATAAATATTCAAAGGAATTTATTTTAGTCATGCATGGATGCTGTACCGCCCCGGGCGGAGGTTTTTATGTGTGGCTTTATTTCTTTTTAATCATTCGGATATTGTCAACGCATCATTTTCGGGTATAATTATTCTGTTATAGTGTGTTAAAACAGAACATAGTCTCCTGTGAAGACTGAAAGGGGAACGAAAATGGTCGCAACAGACATAGGAATTGATCTCGGAACAGCCAGTATTTTGGTTTACATAAGAGGGAAGGGCGTGGTTTTGAAGGAGCCCTCGGTGGTGGCATTTGACCGGGATACGCATAAGATAAAGGCAATCGGAGAAGATGCCAGACTGATGCTGGGACGTACACCGGGGAATATAGTAGCGGTAAGGCCTCTTAGACAGGGTGTCATATCGGACTATACGGTTACCGAGAAGATGCTGAAATACTTTATCCAGAAGGCGGTCGGGAAAAAGACCTTCAGAAAGCCGAGGATAAGTGTATGTGTGCCCAGCGGGGTTACCGAGGTGGAACAGAAGGCGGTTGAGGATGCCGCTTACCAGGCCGGCGCCAGAGAGGTTTCCATCATAGAGGAACCCATAGCCGCTGCCATCGGAGCGGGGATCGATATTTCAAAGCCCTGCGGGAATATGATAGTGGATATCGGCGGCGGAACAACGGATATCGCAGTGATCTCCCTCGGGGGAACGGTGGTGTCCACCTCGATAAAGATAGCGGGAGACGACTTTGATGAAGCCATAGTCCGCTATATGAGAAAGAAGCATAAGCTCCTTATCGGTGAAAGAACCGCCGAGGATCTGAAGATAAAGATCGGAACCGCTTTCAATATGCCGGATAACGACAGCATGAGCGTCAGGGGACGTGATCTGGTGACGGGACTGCCAAAGACCGTGGAGGTAAGCAGCGAGGAAACCGAGGAGGCTCTGAGAGAGACCACCTCCCAGATAGTGGAAGCGATACACGGAGTACTGGAAAAGACACCTCCCGAGCTTGCGGCGGATATTGCCGACAGGGGAATAGTCCTTACAGGAGGAGGAAGCCTGCTCCGGGGACTGGAGGAGCTAATAGCGGACAGGACGGGAATCACAACCATGACCGCGGAGGATCCCATGACTGCAGTAGCCGTCGGAACGGGAAGATATGTGGAATTCCTCGCGGGATACCGGAAGGAGCTCTGAATAGATCAAACCGGCCAAATGAGCCGTATCTATGAAGGATCCGGAGAGATACTAAAGCGGAAAGGAAACGTCAATTGGTAAAGGGTCTATATACCGCATACACGGGAATGATAAACGAACAGAACCGTATGGATACCCTGGCAAACAACCTTGCCAATGTGGATACCACGGGCTTCAAGAAGGAGGGTGCAACCAGCCAGGCCTTCGGAGATATTCTGAAGTATGAGATAAAGGACAAGTCGGAGTACTATCTCACGAAGCGTATGGGTGCCACGAACCCCGGCGTCAGGATAGGCGAGAACTATACCAACTGGGACGAGGGCTCTTTCCATGAAACGGACAATACCTTTGATCTGGCTCTGAGCGGTGCCGGGTTTTTCAGGATAGAATTTACGGACAAGGAGGGCGTCACCTCCACGAAGTACACAAGGGACGGCTCCTTTACACTAAACCAGCTGGGAGATCTGGTGACCAAGGACGGGGATTATGTTTTGAGCGATATGGGCACCCATATCAGGCTTGATCCGAATATGTCGGCATCGATCAATACCATGGGAGAGATCTACCAGGATGATGAGCTTGTCGCAACCATCGGAACCACGGATTTCGTGGACTATAATTTTCTGGAGCACTACGGAGAGAATCTGTGGCAGACCGTCCCCGGGGTGCAGGAGCAGGAAGCGGATGTGAGGATCCTTTCCGGGTATCTGGAACAGTCCAACGTTAATACCGTAGAGGAAATGGTGAACATGATCGCCATCCAGAGACAGTATGAATCCAACCAGAAGGTCATTACGACTATAGACAAGACTTTACAGATAGCAGCCAATGATCTCGGAAGACCCGGATAACGGGATCAGGATAAGGAGGTAAAAGATATGGTACGTTCTTTATGGTCAGCAGCCACAGGAATGATCGCACAGCAGAATAATGTTGATACCATAGCCAATAACCTGGCGAATGTAAATACTACAGCCTATAAGATGGAGGTCAATGAGTTCAAGTCCCTTCTGTACCAGACGATCCAGACCAGGACAACCACTGCAAACGGCGTAAATAAACCTATAGGCGCTCAGGTGGGACTGGGTGTCAGGAATGCATCCATCACCTCCGAATTCGGGCAGGGATCTCTTCTGGAGTCGGAGAACCCCACGGCAGTTGCTCTCAGCAATAATCAGGGGACGGGCTTCTTCGGCATACAGGGAGAGGACGGAAACACCTACTATACAAGGAACGGAGATTTTGTATTCGCCCTTAATGAAGGGAATACACTCACACTCACAACCACCAGCGGTCTCAGGGTCTTAGGCTCCAACGGACAGGTTCTGACCCTTCCCGGAAACTATATTGCGGACAAGATAAGGATAGATACGGACGGAACCCTCATGTATCCTGACGATGACGGAAATCTGGAGCCCCTTCCCAATAATTTCACCATAGGGGTGTGGCAGTTCCAGAATCCCAAGGGACTGGACAAGATCGGAGACAGCCTTTATTCCGTCAGCGCGGCTTCCGGTGTGGCAATGAATGAGGCAACGAACCCCAATGTCACAAAATCCGACATAGTACAGGGTTATCTCGAGGGCTCCAACGTTCAGATCGCAGAGGAAATGGTAAATCTGATAATAGCACAGAGGGCTTACGAATCGAATTCAAAGGTCATCACTACAACGGATGATATGATGCAGCTTGCAAACCAGCTGAAGAGCTGATAGAGGCAGGTATTGAATAAGGGGTGACGGTATGGATCTGACTTCTCTCGGCACGGACTACGCGTCCGAGCTCGCGACAAATGCCATGAAAAATGCGGAGAATTCCGCCATAGCGAAAAAGGATCTGTCGAAGGCCTCCGATGAAGAGCTGATGGATGCCTGCAAGCAGTTCGAGGAATATTTTGTGGAACAGATTTTTAAGACTGCAATGAAGAGCACCACACTTCTTTCCGATGATGACAGTGCATCTACCTATATCAGTGCTATGAAGGACAGAAACCTGGATCTCTATACGAAGGAGATGGCGTCTTCGGCCTCTAAAACAGGTCAGGTCGGACTTGCGAAGGAGCTTTATGAGCAGATGAAGAAGTCACAGGGAGTGACTCTGGAGGAGGCCCTGAAGAAGAACGCAGAGAAGGAAGCGGGGGAAAGCAGTGAGATGCAGGAAAAAGATCCTTCGCTGACGCTCAGGATGACAGGGGAAGAAGCAGCAGGAACGACTGCGGAAGAAGCAGCAGGAACGACTGCGGAAGAAGTAGCAGGAACGACTGCGGAAGAAGTGGCAGGAACGACTGCGGAAGAAGTGGCAGGAACGACTGCGGAAGAAACGGCAGGAACGACTGCGGAAGAAGCGGCAGGAGCTGCGGTAAACGATAAGTATACAGAGAACGGCACATCTTGATAACGGTAAAAGGATACATAGACCGGATCATTTTCAGAAACCCGGATAACGGATATACGGTTATGAGGCTTTCGACCGACGACGGAGATATCACTGTCGTTGGTCTTTTAAGCATGGCCTGGGAAGGCGAGCTTGTAAATGCGGAGGGGGATATCGTATTTCATTCGGGCTACGGTGAACAGCTTGAGGCGGAGAGGATAACCGTAGAGGAACCTGATAATAAGGAGGCTGTCCTGCGCTTCCTTTCTTCCGGGATAATAAAGGGTATAGGTCCGGCGCTGGCAAAGAGGATAGTACAGAAATTCGGCGACGACACCTTTTCGATAATGAGCCGGGAACCGGAACGGCTTTCGGAGGTCAAGGGCATCTCCTTAAGGAAGGCAGTGGAGATCTCGGAGAGCTTTGAAGCGGTCGCGGGAATGAGAAGAGCCGTCATGTTCCTGCAGCAGTATGGCATAAGCAACCTTATGGCTCTTAGGATATATGAGAAATACGGTGAAAAGCTCTATGGGATCATATCGGAGAATCCATTTAGGCTCTGCGAGGATATTTCCGGGATCGGCTTCAAAACCGCAGATGAGATAGCGGAAAGATCGGGGATAGAAAGACATTCCGAATACAGGATAAGAGCCGGGATACTCTATACGCTTGGCCTGTCGGCGGGCGAGGGGAACACATATCTTCCGCTGGACCGGCTGCTGGGTGAAGCGGCGGCTGTGCTGGGGCTTCCTGAGAATGAGATATCCGGAGAGATCTCAATGCTGCAGAAAGACAGGAAGGCAGAGATCAAGCTGCGCGACGGGGAAACCAGGGTATATCTCCGTAACCTCTATCAGGCTGAGAGACAGTGCGCTGCCATATTAAGATCGCTTGATATAAAATATGATATCGACCGCGAAAGGCTCGTATCTGACATTGAGAACACGGAGGAGAGATATTCCCTGACCCTGGACTCCGATCAGAGGGAAGCGGTGATTTCCGCGGTGGAAAACGGCCTTTTTATCATGACGGGCGGCCCGGGCACCGGAAAGACAACAACGGTAAAGATACTCGTACGGTACTTTATGTCGGTTGGAAAGCATGTGATCCTTGCCGCGCCTACGGGCAGGGCAGCGAAAAGGCTCTCCGAGGCCACGGGAATGGAGGCAAAGACGATCCACAGACTTCTGGAGGTCAGCGGAGGGAGCGGGGATGATGACAGCGAAAAACGGAGCTTCGGACGTGACCGTGATAATCCGCTGGAGACCGATGTTGTAATAGTGGATGAGATGTCCATGGTGGATATCCTCCTTTTCAGGGCGCTTCTTTCCGCAATATCCGTAGGAACCAGGCTTATCATGGTTGGGGATGAAAACCAGCTTCCAAGCGTAGGACCCGGGAGTGTGCTGAAGGACATCCTTTCCACCGGGAAATTCAGGAGCATGGCCTTAAAAAAGATATTCCGCCAGGCGGGGGAAAGCGACATAGTGATGAATGCCCATGCACTGCTTCTCGGAAGGGATATGAAGCTCGACAATAAGAGCAGGGATTTCTTTTTCTTAAACAGGAGCGATGCCGGGGAGATAACAGGGGGCGTCATCTATCTCGTTACTAAGAAGCTGCCGCCCTATGTGGGAGCCTCCGCCTCGGAGATACAGGTGCTGACACCTATGAGGAAGGGAGTGATGGGGGTTGAGAACCTGAACCGTGTACTGCAGAATGCTGTCAATCCCCCGGATCGGAGAAAGGCGGAGCTGAACCGGGGAGGCTTCATACTCCGGGAAGGCGACAGGGTCATGCAGAACCGGAATAATTACCAGATGGCCTGGGTTATGGAGATCCCGGGGCAGGTGCTGAAGAAAAGCGGGACCGGGGTTTTTAACGGCGACATGGGGATCATAGAGGAAATAAACAAGGCGGAGAATTCCCTTACCGTAAGATTCGAGGATAACAGAAGAGCCCGGTATGCCTTCAGGGATCTTCCCGAGCTGGAATTAAGCTACGCCGTTACCATACATAAGTCTCAGGGCAGCGAATATCCTGCCGTGGTCATGCCCATATTGAGCGGTCCCGATATACTGATGAACAGAAATCTTCTGTATACCGGCATAACAAGGGCAAAGAGGTGCGTGGTGATAATCGGCAGAAAGGAAATGCTCCTTAAAATGGCCGGGAATATACAGGAGGCAGAGAGATTTACGGGGCTTGACAGGGAGATATTGTGGTATGACAGGGATATCTGATTACATTCTGGATATGGTATTTCCGAGACACTGCCCCGTCTGTGATGAGATCCTTCCCTTCGGAGGGAAGCTTATCTGTGATGAATGTGAGGAGAAAACGGTTTTTGTACGTGAGCCGAGATGCAGGAAGTGCGGAAAGAGCCTTGCGGGCGACAGGAGCGAGTACTGCGGGGACTGTGCCGTTGTCAGGCATTCCTTTGACAGGGCTGTCTCGGTATATGTATATAATGACGCGATGCAGGAGGCGGTTTTCCGTTTTAAATACGGTGGAAGGCAGGAATATGCGGATTTTTTCGCGGAAAGTATAAAACAGTATCTGGGAAGGGAGATCCTTTCATTCCGGGCGGATATGCTCATTCCCGTACCCATACACAAAAACAGGCTGAAAAAGCGGGGATTTAACCAGGCAGAGCTTATAGCCGACAGACTCGGGAGTCTTATGGGGCTTCCCGTGGAAAAAAATCTCATAAAAAGAGTCGCGGATACCAGACCACAGAAGGGTTTAAGCCGCGAAGAACGACGGAAAAATTTGAAAAGGGCTTTCAAGTTAACCCGAAATGATGTAAAATCATGCAGAGTTATACTCATAGATGATATATATACAACCGGAAGCACCGTGGATGAAATGGCGGGGCTTTTGAAGGAGGCAGGCGTGTCTTCTGTTTATGTCGTTACTTTGTGCTCCGGTTCCGCACTGTGAGCGGGACGGACGAAGCTGCCCGGCGGCCAGCCGGGATTATGAGGGAAAAGGAGATACTACAGGAATGGATGTAAGAAATTGTAAAAAGTGTGGAAGGATGTTCAACTACGTTGCCGGACCGGTTTTTTGTCCACAGTGTGTGGAAAAATCCGAGGAGGACTTCCAGAAGGTAAAGCAGTACATTGAGGAGCACCCGGGAGTAACTGTAGCGGTTACCGCTGAGGAATGTGAGGTCGAGGTGGGCCAGATACGCCAGTGGCTCAGGGACGAGAGACTTACCTTTACTACAGCCGACGGGTCGGATCTGAAATGCGAAAAGTGCGGAGAGCCCATAATGTCCGGAAGGTTCTGCGACAAGTGTAAGGCTGAGGTTACCAGGGGATTCTCAGAGGCTATAAAGAAGCCGGACGCTCCCCAGCCTGTCAAGAAGAACGAGCCCTCGGGAAATAAGATGAGATTCCTCGGAGGCAGATAAGTATAAGCGTATGGTAGACGAAGAGCGGCTGAAGCTTATGACGCGGATGGCTTCATTTGAGGAGAATGAAGGGAAAAAATCCATACCCGTGTGTGAATTTTTCAGAAGTGATTACGTGGGACTGCATATGATACTGTCTGCAGTTTACATAACAATTGCTTTTGCCATATTCACGGGGGTCAGTATTTTCTGCGGAATGGAATCCTATCTTTCTGAGTTTTACAGGATGGATTTTGTCGCCTTCGGAAAGGAGATACTGCAAAGATACATCACTGTTCTCGGGATCTATGTGCTTGTGTCGTTTTTTGTATATTCATACCGTTACACAAGGGCAAGAAAGAGTACGAGAACTTATCAGAAGGCGTTGAAACGCCTGAGCATGATGTATGAGAAGAAATGAAGGAGATACTGCAGTTCAGAGAACGCCTGAAGGGTCTTTACGGAAGGTTTGATGTATATATCATTCCGGTACTCAGATTCATTCTGGCACTAATCACATACACGATCATAAACCGGAGCATCGGATATATGGAGAAGCTGGACAGCGCGATGGTTGTGCTGGGAGCTTCTCTGGTTAACGCGTTTCTGCCTGTCAATGCGATAGTGCTTTTTGCAGGTATCTTTATTGTACTGCATTTATACACGCTCTCGGTGATCTGTGCACTGATCATTTTTTTGCTTTTTATCGTGATGTTTCTCCTTTATTTCCATTTCGCCCCGAAGGACGGGATCGCGGTGCTTATCACACCCCTTTTGTGTTCTGTGGGGCTGCCCTATATCGTTCCGCTGGTCTTCGGTCTCACCGGATCAATCTTTTCCGCCATACCGATAGCCTGCGGAGTGGTGGTGTATTATGCCGTTTCCTATGTGAAGACCAACGGCTCCGCGCTTCAGGATCTGGACATTGAGGCGCTTTCAAAGGAACTGAAATCTGTTGTGGACGGCATAATGGGAAACCAGACCATGCGGGTTATGATACTTGCCCTGGGGATTTCCTGCCTTGTGGTTTATCTCATCCACAGGCTTTCCATAAAATACAGCTGGACCATAGCAGTGGTTATGGGGGGTATATCTGAGCTCGCCGTGATGCTGTACGGAACGGCAAGCTATGACCTTGACATCTCCGTTGCCAGCCTGTTTTTCGGAATAAGTCTTTCGCTGGTTCTGGCAGTCATCATACAGTTTTTTATCCTTTCCGTGGATTATGTCCGGACGGAGTTTCTCCAGTTCCAGGATGATGAGTACTACTATTACGTGAAGGCCGTGCCGAAGATGTCGGTTCCGGTTTCCGAGAAAAAGGTGAAAAGGATATCCGGGGGAGAAAAGAAGACTGAATAATGGCTGATCAAACCAACCTCATGGAGTTCATCCAGAAATACATATCCTTTGATTCCATTCCTATGATGGTGAGTACGGATTTCATTGAGATACTCATCATCACTTTCCTTATCTATGAGCTGATGGTATGGATAAAAAATACCAAGGCCTGGTCGCTGCTCCGGGGAATGGTTATAATTGCTGTCTTTATTACCCTTGCCTATATCTTCCAGATGAATACCATTATCTGGATAGTACGTAATCTGCTGAATGTCGCGATCATGGCGCTTGTCGTGATCTTCCAGCCGGAGCTCAGAAAGGCTCTGGATGTGCTGGGGCGTAAAAATATCCTTTCCGACTTCGTGGCCTTTAATATCTCCCAGAATATCGATGAACGTTTTTCTGACAGGACAGTTAACGAGATCACGAAGGCCTGCTATGAAATGGGCAGGGAAAGGACAGGCGCTCTAATAGTCATTGAACAGAATGAGCCCCTGTCAGAATACGAGAGGACAGGGATAGAGCTCGATTCCATTGTATCCAGTCAGCTTCTTATCAATATTTTCGAACACAATACACCGCTGCATGACGGTGCGGTCATAGTACGGGGAAACAGGGTGACCTCTGCCACCTGTTATCTTCCGCTGTCTGACAATATGGAGCTTTCAAAGGAACTCGGCACCAGGCACAGGGCGGGTGTCGGGATCTCGGAGGTTACCGACTCCCTTACGATCATAGTCTCGGAGGAGAGCGGAAGGGTATCGGTAGCTTATGAGGGGCAGCTTTACAGAAGCCTTGAGGCCTCAGAATTAAAGGAGCATCTTATCAGACTGCAGAACAAGACAAAGAAGACCGGAGATGAGAAAATGGGTCTCTTCTTCCGGCGGGGCAAGGGCGGTGATGCCTTATGATAAATACGGTTACGGGTGTGATAAAAAAGCTTACCGGAAATATAGGATTGAAGCTGGTATCTCTGGTACTCGCGTTTTTGCTCTGGCTCTTTGTGGTCAGCATAGAGAACCCGGTGATGAATCTTTCATTCTCGTCCATTCCCATTACCATTGAAAACGGTGATGTTATGGAGAAACAGGGTCATGCCTTTGAGTTGAATGATTCGAGCAGAACCGTCACGGTTACGGTAAAGGCTGAGAGATCGGTGCTTTCCGAGCTTTCCAGGGATAATATAAAGGCTTCCGTGGACATGACAAACCTGGACGGAAATAAGGTTCCGATCGAGGTGAAATCCACAAGATACTCAGACAGGATCCAGAGTATAAGTCCCTCAAAGGAGTTTGCCAACGTCATCATTGAGGATCTCGCGTCAGCCCAGTTCAAGATCCAGGTTGAGACAAGCGGGAATCTTCCCGAAGGATATGCTGTGGGTACGGCTTCTGTTCAGAATAATGTTGTCAGGGTGAAGGGTCCGGAGTCTGTTGTAAGCTCCATCGCCGGGGCAGTGGTAAGGGTGAACGTCTCCGGAATGACCAGCGAGATACATACGGTACTTCCCATACTCCTGCTGGATGAAGACGGGCATGATGTTGATACCTCCGCGCTGGAGGTTTCCCTGGATCAGGTATCCGTTTCCGTTGATATCTGGAAAACACAGGAAGTCCCGGTATACGGCTCATACAGCGGAACAGCGGCAAACGGATATGAGGCCACCGGTGTAGTGACCGCAGAACCGGCAGTCATCTCCGTAACGGGAGAAGGCAGCACCTTAAGCTCATTCACATCGCTTTCGCTTCCTGCAGAGGTGCTTGATATCTCAAATGCTACGGGCAATGTTTCCATAGAGGTAAATGTAGCCGGATATCTTCCCAAGGGTATATATCTGGAAAGTCCGGGAGACGGAGGAATAGTAAAGCTCACCGCAGAGGTACAGGAGACGGTGCCCGTGATGCTGCAGGTTCCCTATTCGAACCTCGCCATAACGGGGCTTCCGGATAATATGACCATAGGGAACGATCTGAATGCAAGTGTTGTTGCCGTGACGGTGAGGGGTTTGAGTGCAAGGGTGGCCGCACTTGACGGAAACACCGTTACGGGAGTTCTGGATCTTTCTCAGGTGCCGTTAAATGAAACAGGGAGTATTACCCCGGGCTCATATGCGGGAGAGGTTACACTGTCCCTGCCGGAGGGCATCACCCAGGACAGCGCGGTAGCGCATGTGCTTATCCAGGTAAAGGGCGAGAACGCAGAGGGAGCGGCCGGAGACCAGCCGGGAGGTGAAACAGCCGGCGGAGAGACTATAGAAGCGGGAGCGCCCGGAGAGACTATAGAAGCGGGAGCCGACGGAGAGACTTCAGAAGCGGTAAATGAAGGAGAGAATAACTCCGGCCGGAACGGGGAGCACGAGGAAAATAACGACCGCGAAAGAACTGCCGGTCAGGATGATGAGCAGTGAAGTGCTGTAATGACTGACACTGCTGACACAGGAAGAAAAAAGGAGCGGATAAATGGCCAGACTATTCGGAACTGACGGTGTGAGGGGCGTCGCAAATACGGAGCTTACGCCAATGCTTGCGATGCAGCTCGGCGCAGCCGGAGCATATGTACTTACGGAGGAGCATTCATACAGACCGACCATTATGGTGGGTTGTGATACAAGGGTGTCAGGTGATATGCTTGCAAATGCGCTGATGGCGGGGATATGCTCTGTGGGAGCGAATGCCGTTTATGTAGGTGTTATGCCTACACCGGCAATAGCCTATCTTACCAGGAAATACAAGGTGGATGCGGGTGTGGTGATCTCAGCTTCCCACAATCCGGTGGAATTCAACGGGATCAAGTTTTTTAACGGAGACGGCTATAAGCTCTCGGATGAGATGGAGGACCGGATCGAGGCACATATCAGAAACGGAAACAGCGGCCTGCCGCAGCCTACGGGTTCAAGAGTCGGAAAGATAAAGTACAGGCGTGATGCAAGGGAAGAGTATATCAACCACTCCATGAGGCAGATAGATACGGATCTTCACGGACTGAAGATAGTTGTGGACTGTGCGGAGGGAGCGGCATACTTTACCTCGGTGGAGACCTTAAAGGAGCTTGGAGCGGAGGTTATTGCCATCCACAATAATCCCGACGGCTCCAACATCAATGCAAACTGCGGGTCAACCCACATGGAGGAGCTCTGCGCCAGAGTGGTAATGGAGCACGCCGATCTGGGACTTGCCTTTGACGGAGACGCCGACAGGCTTCTCGCCTGCGACGAAAACGGGCATCTTGTTAACGGTGATGAGATAATGGCGATCATCGGGAATTATATGAAGGAGCAGGGAACCCTTGCCGGAGATACTATAGTAGTCACAGTCATGACGAATCTCGGTTTCCTCCTTATGGCAAAGGAAAAGGGCATAAAGATAGACCAGACAAAGGTGGGTGACCGCTATGTGTTGGAGCATATGAGGGAGATAGGGGCATCTCTCGGAGGAGAGCAGTCGGGACATATTATCTTCTTAAATGAAAATACCACAGGGGACGGACTGCTGTCGGCTCTTCATCTTCTGGAGGTGGTGAAGAAAACAGGGAAAAAGCTTTCGGAGCTTGCAAAGATTATGGAGGTACTTCCCCAGGCGCTTTACAATGCCAGCGTTCCCAACCACAAGAAGGAGAGCTACAATGATTATCAGGAGGTCAAGGAAGCCATAGAGAAGCTGGAGAAAAAATACGCGGGAGAGGGCAGGATTCTTATCAGACCCTCAGGAACCGAGCCTCTGGTGAGAGTGATGATAGAGGGTAAGGATCAGAAGGTTATAGACACCGATGCAAGGGCGCTTGCGGAGATTATCGAGCAGACGGTTCTGTAAGGGACGGAGGGAAAGATCCTTCGCTTCGCTCAGGATGACAAAGGATAAAGGCTCAGGATGACAAAAAAGAAAGGCTGAGATGACAAAAGAGAAAGGTAACTATTCAGAACAGTCACTTGCGGAACCGCAAGTGACGTATGAAAACCTCGGCATTTTGTACGGGGCACTGACGCGCTTAGCGCGTCAATACGTGCCCGTGAAATGTCCACTGGACATTTCACCTTTCGGTCCATCGTGCGTAGCACGATTTAATTGACCGAATGCGCTGTATCTGTTCAGAAGCCAGAGGGTTCTGAACAGATACAGAGAAAGATTAATTGGTAAAAATGTATAGATATTATTGTACTGCTGTTTTCAATATGGTATAATTACACAAATACTTTAGCATATTAAAGAGGACATACAATGGTAAGTCAGAAGATAGTCATAAAAAACCCCACAGGCCTGCACCTGAGGCCGGCCGGGATACTTTGCAAAGAAGCTATGGAATTCAAATCCCTGATAACCTTCCGTTTCAGGGACAATACCGCCAACGCCAAGAGTGTGCTGAGCGTTCTCGGCGCATGCGTTAAGAGCGGGGATGAGATAGAGCTTATGTGTGAGGGCGAGGACGAGGAGGAAGCTCTGAACGCCCTTGTCAATGCCATAGAAAACGGACTGGGCGAATGAGCTTTGTTCCCGCCTTTATCCACTGGATACTGACTTTCTTTACTGACAGGCTTGTCTTCAGCTGGACAGATGACAGCAATGTCTTTAATTACATCGGCTGCAAGGCCGTTCTTCTGCTTATCCTGATCCCCGGCTGGAAAGCCCTTACGGAGCATAAAAAGAATACTCTTGACATACTGAAATTTGCGGGGATATATCTTATCCCCCTTATTTTTGTGCTTATTGTAAAGCTTCCCGGAGGATATCTTTCAAATGATGAAAACCTGATCTACGAGGAGGCAAGAACCCTTTCCGACTACAACTGGTTTTCCTATCTTACTACCTGGTACTATATCATTTCCCTGATGCTTATTCCCTGGAAATACGGGCCGATAATCGTCAAGGTCATGATACAGCTTCTCGTCTGCGGCTACTGCGTGAAAAGGGTTTCCGACCGCTGCGGCGTACGGTACGGTGCTTTTACTTACATTCCCTTTGTATTTTATCCGGTTATAGCGTATACCACATCAGCCCACAGGATACCCGTATATTTCCTGCTCTATGCCTTTCTGCTTTTCAAGCTTTATATGGATAAGGAGGAGGGAATATCCATAAGAAAAAGGGATATCGTCCTGATACTGATTCTTGGGGCTCTGCTTACCCAGTGGAGAACCGAGGGCATATATCTTGTTTTCCTTCTGCCGGTACTAATGCTGCTTGCATATCCCGTGCTACGGAACGGAAAACGCTTTATAGCGCTGATCGGTCTCTTTTTTCTCATACAATATATTGTGTCAGTTCCCCAAAACGGTGTGATACCGGGGAGAATGGGCGACAAGGCAAATAACAGGATGGCTCCCTTCTATGCCTACACCATTACGAATATGATGCGTAACGGCCTTGACAGGGACATGAACGCTGCAGACCTTGAAAAGGTGGGGAGATACCTTGATATCGATACGGTGGACAGGATAAACGCCGACCTTGGCGACATTAATTATGAGGATGTGCTGATACTCTATTACCCCGGTTATGTGGGAGTAAAGGAGGAGGCCTCACCTGAGGATTATAATGCATACACGGAGGGCTGCAAGAATATCTTTATCAATAATCCTGATGTGTTCTTAAGGACCAGATGCGGAGCCTTTAATTATGCGGCTCTTCCCTATCGGATCGGAACCGACGGCGGGGGGATCCGCGGTGTCCTGAAGCTTGTTTTCAGCGCGGTAAAGGCAGGGTTCTATAATCTGTATATTCCCTGTGTACTGCTGCTCGCCGGCTTTTTCATATTCCTTTTTCGCAGAATGTGGTTTGAGTTTTTCGCGGCAGCGGGTCTCATAGGACACTTTGTCATTGTCTTTGTACTCGCCCCGGCTTCATATTTCAAGTACTATTTCCCGGTTTACTTTACGGTTTACCTGTATATTACCGTGGTGGCGATATTGAAGTGTCATTCCGTTTCTGTGGTGCCGCCCGCTCCTATAGCGGCGCCTGCTACAGGAGGATCAATGAAGAATTTAGAACCGTCACACGATTGAATCTGCAGGGCGGAGATGGTACAATATGATGATAGTTTGTAACTATTCAGAACAGTCACTTGCGGAACCGCAAGTGACGTATGATAACCTCGGCATTTTGTTTTTGGGTATCCCCATATGGGTCTGAAGTGGGGATCGTCATAAGGAGGAATCATTGAAAAAAATACTGCTTACGGGATCCGACGGACAGCTCGGGAGGGCTATGAATATCGAGCTCGCCGGAACCGAATATGAGATATACAATACCGACATCTTCGACAGAGACGATATTCACGCTCTGGATATCACGGATCTTTCTAAGGTGATGGAGCTTATGAAAGAGCTGAAGCCATATGCGGTGGTTAACTGCGCTGCCTATACCGCGGTCGATGCTCAGGAAAAGGATGTGGACAGATCCTATATGATAAATGCCATAGGACCGAGGAATCTGGCCATAGCAGCAAGGGAGACAGGGGCAAAGCTCCTTCACATTTCCACCGACTATGTGTTTAAGGGCGACAGGAGTAAGCCCTATAACGAATTTGACAAAACAGGTCCGGTCAGCACCTATGGCAGGACGAAGCTGCAGGGTGAGAAGTTTGTTAAGGCCTTTGCGGACAGGTACTTTATCGTCCGTACAGCCTGGCTTTACGGAGACGGGAAGAATTTCGTCCGCACGATGCTCCGGCTTTCCGAGACCCATGATGAGGTCAGTGTGGTCTGCGACCAGATGGGGAATCCCACAAGCTCAAAGAGTCTTGCGAAGGCTTTGCACTACCTTCTGCCTACGGAGAATTACGGTCTTTTCCACGGCACCTGCGAGGGTGAATGCAGCTGGGCGGATTTTGCGGAAAAAGTATTTGAGCTGGCGGGAAAGACGACAAGGGTAAAGCATATCACCACAGAGGAATACAAGAAGATGAACCCCGAAAGCACCGACAGGCCGGCGTTTTCCATGCTGGACAATTATATGCTGAGGCTTACCGGGGATTTCCGTTTTGACCATTGGGAGGATGCTATCGGAGAATACTTATGGAAAAAAACTCTTTGATATATGTGGCGGGACACCGCGGACTGGTGGGTTCCGCCATCGTAAGGAGCCTTAAGGAAAAGGGCTATGAGAATATTCTTGTAAGAACCCACAGCGAGCTGGATCTTACGGATCAGGCAGCGGTATTTGATTTTTTCAAAAGGGAAAAGCCGGAGTACGTGGTACTGGCTGCCGCCAAGGTGGGCGGGATAAATGCAAATAACAGCTATCCTGCGGATTTTATTTACGAGAATTCCATTATCCAATGCAATGTGATAAAAGCTTCACATGACAACAAGGTGAAGAAGCTTCTGTTTCTCGGAAGCTCCTGCATATACCCGAAAATGGCACCCCAGCCCATACCTGAAAGCGCTCTGCTAAGCGCTCCATTGGAAGAGACCAATGAAGGCTATGCCATTGCGAAGATCTCGGGGCTTGAGATGTGCAAATTTTTCAAGCGGCAGTACGGGGATGATTTCATTAGCTGCATGCCTACGAATCTTTACGGACCAAATGATAATTTTGATCTAGAAAACAGCCATGTCCTTCCGGCGATGATAAGGAAGTTTCATGAGGCGAAGGAGGCGGATTCGGAGTACGTGGAGCTCTGGGGAGACGGATCCCCTTTGAGAGAGTTCCTCTATGTGGACGATATGGCGGATGCCTGTGTGTACCTACTGGAGAATTACAGCGGGGAGGAGCACGTGAACATCGGAACCGGGAAGGAGATCACCATCAAAGCCCTGGCGGAGCTTGTGCGGGACGTAGTGGGCTTTAAGGGTGAAATAAGGTGGAATACCGATATGCCGAACGGAACCCCGAGAAAGCTCTGTGACGTTTCGAAGCTCCATGATATCGGATGGAAAGAAAAGGTGGAGCTTCCGGAGGGCATCAGGAGGGAATATGAGTGGTTCCTGTCTATGGACAGGAAGGATCTGAAGCTGTGATAATAAGGCTATTATTGATCGCAGCGGGGGTGCTGCTCCTCATCTTTTCGGAGAAGCTCTCACCCTTTGTGGATCGTATCCTTCCAAAGGAAGTTCCAGGAAAAGGGCCGGAGATCATTATTGAAGAGGAAGACGGGATCGTGGACAACAAGACAAAGTGGAGGGTGCTTATAGCGGGATATATCCTGTTTGCACTGATAGCGGTGTTTTCCCTGCTTTCCATATTTACTCTGAATCAAAAGATAAATACTCTCTATACGAGCGTTCAGAGGCTGGAGAGCGAGGTAAAATGAGATGATAATAAAGTTTTACTGCTTTCTTGCCGTAATGCTGAATATCCTGATCTATTTTGTGCTCGGGTCGCTTATTACGGGACGTTTGAAAAAACTCCGGTTTTCAGCGACTCTTTCTCTTATTACCGGATTTTTCCTGTACTACGTGCTGTTTGAGCTTCTCTGCATTCCCATGACCATAAGCTTCCGGCCTCTGCATTTATTGAGCCGGATCTGGGCAGGGGTACTTATAATCCTGTTTATAATATCTGTCTTTATGAATCACAGGAAATGGGCTGTATTATGTGGGGAAAGCTGTGCCTTTGTAAGGTCCCATCCGCACTTTTGCCTGTTTTCGCTGTTTTTGCTGATAACGGAGCTCATTATAATCATCGGCTGTTACCAGTTCACCCTGGATGCCGCCTTCTATGTGGGTTCGGCAAACACCTGCCTCACCACGGATTCACTGAATATCTATAATCCCTATACCGGAATGTGGCAGGATCACTTTGAAATGAGGTATTTCTTTGCGAACTATGCCGTAAATGACGCTGTGATGTGTTTCCTCACCGGACTTCATCCGCTGGTCTGGACGAAGACCGTTATGGAGGCTGTGGTCATAATCCTAGTAAACACGGTGATCTACAGGATGGGATGCGCGCTTTTCAAAGGTGATACGGGTAAGACCGGGGTCTTCATGTTTTTTACCGTGTATTTAAGCTTCTTTTACAGTACCATATATACGGCCCAGGAATTTTTCATTACCAGAACCTATGAAGGAAAGACCCTTATCGGGTCGCTTGTGATCCCCCTGATCCTATTAGTTTACATAAAACTTCTGGAGGATCCGGGGTATCCCTTTTACTGGTGGCTTTTGTTTTTGATGTCCGTGGGCTCACTTGTACTCTCAAACAGTGCAAGCATGATCTTTCCCGCAGCTCTCGGGATCTTCATGCTTTCGCTGTTCCTTATAAAGAAGGACATACGAATACTTGTCAAAACGGCTCTCGTGGTGCTGCCTTGCCTCCTTTCCGTGCTGTCCTATGTTTTGTATGTGAAGGGGTATTTTGTCATAAGAACCATGCCGGGGTGATCATATGCAGTCGATATCCGCAGCCGGGGACGGGCTGAATTTTTTATTCAAATGCATAGCGCTTTACAACGGAAGCTCCTTCTGCCTCGTACTGTATCTTCTTGGGCTTGTTTTCATCGCCCTTAAGGGCGGAAAGGAGCTAAAGAGGATCTTTCTTTATCCGGGTCTTATCATACTTTTCACCGTATATAATCCTCTGCTCCCTCTTATCATCAACCGTTTCTTTGACATAAACAAAGAATACTACCGCTTCATGTGGATACCGCCGGTATGCATCCTGCCTGCTTTTCTGGCCGCCGCGTATGTAATGGGAGAGGGAAGGAGCAGGGGCTTCAGGATAGTGGGCTTTGCAGGCTTTCTTCTTCTTTTTGCGGGAATCGGAAGCTTTGTCTACGGGAAGGGATACGTTCCTGCGGAAAATGTTTACAAGATACCGAATGAGGTTATGGCGGTTTCAAAGCTTATACGGGAGAATACGGATATGAAATATCCGGTAGCGGTAATGGACAGGGATATGCAGATGGAGATAAGGCAGTATGATGCCACCATTCTTTTAGCCTGCGACAGGACCCAGTATCTCGATTTTCTCGGGGATGTGGACGAGGATCAGCTGACCCGGGAAAAGAATGAGTATGTGAACAGGCTTCTTTCGGTGATCGCAAAGTATGAGAAGATAGACAAAGACAGCTTCAGGGAGGCATTGAACAAAACAAATACGCAGTTTGTGGTGGTTGAAAGAGTATCGCCGATGCTCAGGTATTTAAGTGACGCCGGACTGGAATCCGTGGGAACCACGGGCAGCAGGGTGGTCTTTAAGTTTGAGCTTGAGGATCCGCAGTACCTGGATCTCGCGGATTACAGCGGGGTGTGGTAAGATCCTTCGCTGACGCTCAGGATGACAGAAGTCGCTCAGGATGACAATACAGATGTCATTCTGAGCGAAGCGAAGAATCTTTATGGTGTTGTTATGAAGTCTGAAACAAAGAAACTAACGGTGTTCACTCCGGTATATAACAGAGCCGGAATGCTGCCGGCGCTGTATGAGAGTCTTCTTTCCCAGGATAATAAAGACTTTGTGTGGCTTGCCGTGGATGACGGCTCAACGGATGACAGCCTTGAGCTTCTTAATTCCTATGCCCTGGAGGGAAGGCTCGATATGAAGGTATTCCACCAGGAGAACGGCGGAAAGATGCGTGCCCATAACAGGGGCGTCGAAATGGCTGAAACGGAGCTTTTCGTATGCCTGGACTCGGATGATCGTTTTACTTTTCATACGGTTTCTGATATATTGAAGCAGTGGGCGTCAGTTTCCGGAAACAGCTCTGTTGCGGGGATCGTTGCCAATAAGGGCGAGAGTGAGGAAAAGCCTCTTTACGGAGAGGAGCTGCCTCAGGTTTCTATGGATACGCTTTCCGGCCTATACGAAAAGGGCTTTAAGGGTGAGACCACTCTTATCTTCAGGACGGAGATATTGAAAAAGCATCTCTTTCCGGAGATCGAGGGCGAGAAATATGTGCCTGAAGATGTGGTATATGACGAGATAGACAGGGAATACCGGCTGTCGGTACTGAATAAGATACTTACCGTGTGCACCATCACGGAGGACGGACTGACCGACAGGGCGGCAGAGCTTAGAAGGAAGAATCCCGGTGGCTGGTACATATATTATGTAAACCGGGCAAAATACAGCCGTTTTTCTGTTCTTAAGCTTAAATACATAAGCCATTATCTGAGATTCAGACCCTGTGTTCCGCCGGAGCTCAAGAAAAAATACAGTCTCTCTCCCCTGCTTTCCATTCCGGGGATACCCGGGGCACTGGCCCTTATGATCGCAGGGAAAAGGTAGAAAGATCATACATGAGGAATTTACGGTCATCAGATGCCCTTAGGCGTCTGTATATGCTGGTGGTGTGTGCGGTAATGGTCCTTTTTGATTCCGGGATGATACTGTATGTGCTTAACAGGATATACAATCTGGAATTCAGGACCCAGCTTTATTTAAGGGGCCATATCTTTGTAATGGCGCTGTATATCGGGGTTTTTCTCTTCCTTGGACAGGTGTTCGGAGGACTGCTGGTGGGAGTCCGCAAGGTGGGTGAGGTTATGTTTTCCTTTTTATTTACCTCAGCCCTGTCGGATATTTTCTTTTATTTTATCGTAATGCTGCTGTCCTATAAATTTCCCGACGTGAGACCGCTCATACTCGTATTTCTTCTTCAGATCGCTCTTTCATTCATATGGATATCCGTATTCGGGAATATTTATTCGGCAAAGTTCAGACCCTATGATGTGCTGCTTATTTACAGCGGGGAATCCATTGATATTTTCAGGGAGAAGCTTAAAGAGAGGAAGGATCAGTTCAATATAGCCGAGGTGGTGAGCGCGGATCTTCCGGATGAGAAGCTGCAAAGCACGATTGACAGATACAATACCGTGATGCTGTGGGATATTCCGGCTGCCAAGAGGAACAGGATCTTCAAATACTGCTATGAGGAATCAAAGAGAATATACTCCATGCCGAAGATATCGGATATCATCCTGAACGGCTCCGCACCCATACATTATTTTGATACGCCGCTTCTCCTGACGGAGGGAAATCCGCTGGAATATGAGGAGAGGATAATCAAAAGAGCGGTTGACATAATCCTATCACTCGTCCTTATAATCGTGACCTCTCCCATAATGCTGATCACATCTCTGGCCATTAAGCTCTATGACAGGGGTGCCGTATTTTATAAGCAGATCAGATGTACGAAGAACGGCAGGCCTTTCGAAATAATCAAATTCAGAAGCATGGTCGAGAATGCTGAGTCAGCAGGAGTAGCGGTGCTGGCAAGGGAAAACGATCCCAGGATCACTCCCGTCGGGAGCTTCATAAGGAAATGCAGGATAGATGAGCTTCCGCAGCTTTTTAATGTTCTGAAGGGGGATATGTCCTTTGTCGGACCCCGTCCCGAGCGTCCCGAATTTATAGAGAAATTCAAGGAGACCATGCCGGAATTCGCGTACAGGATGAAGGTGAAGGCGGGGATAACGGGCTACGCCCAGCTTTACGGCAAATACAATACCCTTCCCTACGACAAGCTGAAGCTTGATCTTTACTACATAGAACAGTATTCCCTGTGGCTTGATATCAAGCTTATGATACTGACACTGAAGATCCTTTTCACCAAAGAGAGTACGGAAGGCGCCGGAGAAGATGTGGTCGCCGGAAGGGTGAAGGAATGAAGGCTATGGTTTCTGTGGTTATACCCGTGCACAATGCGGAAAAATTCATATCCGACTGTATGATGTCGGTAGTGGCCCAGGAATATACGGACTGGGAAATGATCCTCGTGAACGATCATTCCGATGACAACAGTCAAAGGATCATTGAGGATTTCATCGCCCTCCGCCGTGAGAAAAACGCAGTACAGGAAATACGCCTTCTGGATTCCGGGGATAAAAAGGGCGCTGCCTGTGCCCGGAATACCGGGATAGATGCCGCAAAAGGGCGGTATATTGCCTTTCTCGATGCAGATGATATGTGGGAGCCCGAGAAGCTCAGGGAGCAGATCCTTTTTCAGGAGAAGATAGGCGCGGAATTTACCTTTACAGGCTATGAATTTTCGGATGAAAGCGGTGTTTCCATTGAAAAGATAGTACGGGTTCCCTTTCATATGCAATACAGATCCGCCCTGAAAAACACGACCATATTTACCAGCACGGTGATGTTTGATACCGAAAAGCTTTCAAAGGAGCTGATGTACATGCCCGATGTGCCGAGTGAGGATACGGCCTGCTGGTGGAAGATCATGAAAACAGGGATACCTGCCTGGGGCTTAAACCGTCCCCTCACCATATACCGCAGAAGCGGAGGAACACTTTCCTCAAACAAGCTCACTGCCATAAAAAGGATATGGAATCTGTACAGAAATGTGGAGCACCTGAGTCTTATCAGGAGCGCCTGGTGCTTTGTCTTCTATGCGTTTCATGCCGTAATGAGGAGGATATGATGGGGTCTCTCACCGTCCTCCTGTCTGCGATGGGTCTTTCCGATACGTCACTGCTCCGGAAGCTCGGTATTTCCGGCAGCTCCATAGTGATCAATCAGGCCTCTTCCGAAGAGAGAGAGTATTTTCCGGAGGAGGACTGTCTATTTATCACCACAAGGGAAAGGGGACTCTCGAAGAGCCGGAATATGGCGATGCGTGAGGCGGCAATGCAGAGGAAGGAGCTCTGCATCTTCTGTGATAATGACGTACTCTATGAGAAGGATTATGAGGAAAAGATACTGAGTGCATTTGACAGGAATCCGGATTCGGATATCCTGGTGTTTTTTATAGAGAGGCCGGAGCGTCATAAGCCTGTATTTAAGGAAGAAAGGCGGCTTGACCGTCTCCATGCTATGAAGATCTTTTCACCGGAAATCGCCTTCCGGCTGTCGTCCGTAAAAAGAGCGGGATTAAAGATGGATGAGCTCTTCGGTGCCGGTGCAAAGTACGGAATGGGAGAGGAGAATATCTTCCTCTTCGACGCAGTGAAAGCAGGGCTTAAAACAACCTATGTCCCCGTAAGAATAGCAGGAACTGTAGAAAATGAATCCAGCTGGTTTAAGGGCTATACGGAGGAATTTTTCAGGAACAGGGGAGCCGGATATTACCGTATGTCTCCCTTTCTCTGGCCCTTTCTCTGTCTGCAGTTCGCCCTGAGAAAGAGAGGGCTCTACAGGGACAGCATGGGATTCTTCGGAGCACTTAGGGGGATGGGGAAGGGAAAGAAAGAATATCTGTCGGAAAGACGGATCTTCCTCGCCGGGGATCACTATTCGGGAACCGGACCCGCCAATGCGACAAGAGGTCTTTTACGGGCACTGCCATCGAATACGCTCTATCTGAAAAGCCGGGGAAAAATTTCAAGGGCTCTGGAAATATGGAGAAAGACGGCGGCGGCGGATGCAGTGGTTTTTTCCGGCCATTCCAGACAGAATATCTTCGGAATGAAATGTGCCGCAGAAAGGGGCATCCCTTCGGTTTACATAATGCACGGAGCGGTGGAATACGAAAACACCATAAACCGGGTTCCGGACGAAAAAATGGCAGCCGACGAGAGAGAGATGATGAGTCTTGCAGACCGGATACTGGCAGTTTCTCCCATGTTCTCGGAGTGGCTAAAGGAGCATTATCCGGAATATGCCGGGAAAACCGGATACCTTACAAACGGGGTAGATTGGAGTGAATATTATGTAAACCCGACAGCCGACGGGCGTGAACAGATTAACGGGGACTCACAGGACTCACAGGACTTACAGGATGTCCCGGATCCACAGGATGTCCCGGATTTCCGGGATTATGTTAACCGGTCTGTCTCCGTACTCTCAGTCGGAGGCGGAATGCCAAGGAAGAGGATAAATGTGATATGCGAAGCCGTGAAGCTCTTAAGGGAGAGAGAAGGACTGGATATCCGCCTTGATGTGGCGGGAGATAAGGGGGCGGATTCGGCTGAGATAGACGCCTTTGATTTTGTCCGTGACCACGGTATTCTCGGAAGGGAGGAGATGAAGACGCTCTACAGAAGGAGCAGGATCTTCATCCAGAACAGCATATTTGAGACCTTCGGTCTCGCTCCGGTGGAGGCGCTTCTTTCAGGCTGTGATATAATGATCTCCAGGTTCTGCGGTGTGACCGTTCTTTTCCGGGAGCTAAAGGAAGCGGACATCATTAATGACCCCGGAGATGCGGAGGAGATCGCAGAAAAGATAAGGCTGCTTATTAATAACGGAAACAATAAAAGACTGACCGCTGCCCTGAATATCAGGGAAACGGGATGGGAAAGAAGAGCGGAGGAGCTTTGCCGCATACTGGAAGATATGAAAAAATAAGAGAGCTTTTGAATTATGCGGCTCTCCTTATATTGCTTGTGTTTTACGCGGGAACCTGGACATTTCCCGCCTTTTATCATGTGACCGAGATATATAACAGCCTTATAGTCTTCGGGGCGCTCTGTATAATGTTCATCGCAAATATCGATATAGCAGGGAAGCTTAAGGAAAAGGATGTGATGCTCTTTTTACTCTGTATCACATTGGTAATAGCTGTTATCAATCTCTTTATCATCGGCTCAAACAAGGGCTGCATATTGATACTTGCGGATTTTCTCCTGATCCTTTATCTGGCGCCGGAGGTCAGACTTACGCCGCTTCAGAATAGGATCTATGAGATTTTTTTCCTTATCATGTTTATTTCCTGGTTTCTGTATGACAGGGAATACTCCTACAATGCAAATACCGGGGCAACGGTGACTGTGTTCACCTTCTTCGGGGGAATGGTGCTTTTATCCGAGATAGCCGCCAGAAAGGAAATACTCGGCTTTTTCATTGTGCTGTCGTTTATGAGGGTGGTAACTCTCGTTTTGTGGCATCTCGCCCGGGGAGCCTTTTTTGCCCTGGCACTCTTCATCTTCTTTTACTACATAGCCCCTAAGAGCTGGTGGAAAAACAAAGCCTTGTACCGCTTTCTCATAGGCTTTTCAACACTGGGCTCCCTTGTATTTGTGGGCTTCTACGTTTTCCTCGGCTCTACAGGCTTCAATATGAAGCTTCCCTTCTTCTATAAGAATATATTCTCGGGGCGGGAGCAGATCTGGTATGAGGTATGGGAGATACTGAAGGATCAGCTTCTTACGGGCATAGGATCCGGGAGGGAGCTTAGATCCTTCTTTGAATATAATATCCATAATGCGATGTACGATATCCTGGCAGTTCACGGAATTTTGGTTTTTGTTCTGTCGCTCTGCATTATCTGGGACAGATTAAGGAAAATAGGAAGGATCCCTGATATCAACAGGGGAAAGAAGCTTATTGCGGTGTCCGCGGTTTTCGCCATATTCATAGAGTCTTTTATCGATATGGATCTGATGTGGCCGGATTATTCGCCTCTATTGCTTTTCCTGCTGCTGACGGTATTCGATAAGGGATCCCCCGGAGATGCGCCGGAAAAAGATCCATCGCAGGAGAAGGCTTGAAGAAGACGGGAAAAGCGGGTTATTTATTTAAGAATGTTGCGGTATTTACCGTCGGGAGCTTTGTGTCGAAGCTTCTGGTCTTTTTCCTTGTACCCTTCTACACCACGGTTCTTAGCGAAGCGGAATATGGAATAGCGGACGTTATGCAATCCTCGCTGCTCCTTCTTGTGCCATTATTATCCGTAAATGCGGGGGAAGCTGCGCTCCGTTTCGGACTGGAGAACACCGGCGACAGGGATCTGATCCTTTCTGAGGGATTGAAAAAGGTGGCGTTTTCCATCATACCCGTGGCTCTCAGTTCCATGGTCCTTTCCCTTTTATTCCCCGCAGAAAGACCCTATTTCCTTCTTTTCATACTGCTTTATACAGCCGACAGTTTTTATGAATATCTTCTCCTTTACTGCCAGGGGCTGGAGGAGGTTCAGAAGATGATGAGTGGCAGCATCGCCTGCACAGCGCTGGTGATAGCGGCAAATCTCTTATTCCTTATGTACTTCCGGCTCGGTATCTACGGCTACCTTTTTGCGGAGATAACGGCATTTTCCGGTGCCGCCCTGCTTATGTTCCATCTTGTGGACGGAGCCGGGAGATTGAGGCGGGCAAAGGCCAATGAGGCTCTGTCCCGGGAGATGACGGAATACGGAAGCTCAATGCTCCTTTATTCAACCGCAAGCTGGGTAAATAATGCGCTTGACAGGTATTTTATCCTCTTCCTGCTTGGAAGCGCACAGAACGGCTTATACGGTGTGGCATACAAGATACCTGCGATCCTCACCACGCTGCAGAGGATCTTTGCCATGGCCTGGCAGATGTCAGCCGTTCAGGAATATAAGGGGGATGACAGGGAGAGCTTTTTTTCGGAAATGTACGGCGCATACCAGACCGTGCTTATTGCAGGCTGTGCTTTTATAATACTGTTTTTAAGGGTGATCGCGGGTCTTATGTTCCGGAAGTCCTTTTATGAAGCCTGGATTCTGGTGCCGCCCCTTCTGATATCCGTTGTTTTCGGTGCACTGGAGGGCTTTCTCGGCTCCATAGCCCTGGCCTTTAAGGACGGGAAAAGCATGGGAAAAGCAACCGGGACCGGTGCCCTCTTCAATATAGCTCTGAATTATATTCTGATAATGAGATTCGGAACCTTCGGAGCAGCGGCCGCAACCCTTGTATCCTACTTTATAATGTTTTTCCTTGCCTTTATATTTGTTAGAAGGCACGTAAGGATAAGGATAAAGCTTCTGAGGGATGCTTCAGCCTATGTGCTGCTTATCCTGGAATCGGCCGTGGTCATCATGGATATTGATAATTATTTCCCGATAAACTGCGCTATTGTTGCAATACTTCTCATATTGTACCATAGGGAGGAGCAGGGGATAATAAGAAGGATTACAGAGCTTATAGGTGAAAGGCTGACACATAAAATATGACACAGAGGATAAAGGGAAAATATGAATATGTTACGGCAGCGCTTTTCATCCTTTTTTTGCTGGGCTCCTTTGTGAGCTCCAAAATATATGGTGTTATCGCACCGTACGGAACACTTGTTATGCTTGTCGGAACGGCCGTTATTTATATAATGCTGGCTCAGACGGACAGGGAGAGATTCCTTAAAACCGATGTGGTCGCCCTGGTAGGAATAGCAGCCGTTATAATAGCTCCGGCCAACCTGTTTATACTTGGGTCGCGTAAGGGTGCCATGCTTGTCATCTTCGATCTGGTGCTTATGCTGACCCTTGTGATAAGAGGCATGGAGCTCTCCGGAGGGATGAAGAGGATCTGTGCTTTTTCCGGAGCAGTACTGATGCTTCTCTGGTATCCGGTGGTGCGCTGGGATTACGGCTTTAATACGGTGGGATTTGTGTTCCTGATCCTGTTCATATTCGGCGAGCTTGCCCTTGAATACGTAAAGAATGATCTGGAGCTCGGATATCTGAAATACGTGCAGCTTCTCTTCTTTCCGACCTCCGTTCTACTGGCGGTATGCTATCAGGCAAGGTCGGCGGCACTTTCGATTGCTGCTTTTGGACTCGTATATTTAATCGCGCCTGTTATTACAGAAAAGCGATTGTTATATAACATATGGCTCGGAATCTTTACGCTGGGAAGCATTCTCTTTACCGCTCTTTATTCGGGAATGGGAAGCTCGGGGTGGAATATAAGGATACTCTATAAGGATGTCCTGTCAGGGCGTGAGCAGATATGGGCCGAGCTATGGAGGGAATTCCTGAAACGGCCTCTTACAGGCATAGGTTCCTCCTATGAAATGAAGAGCTTTTTTATGTTTGAGGTTCATAACGGTCTTTTTGACATCCTTGTTGTACACGGTATCATAGTTTTCCTGTGCATACTCTTCCTTCTGGTAAAGGCTCTTATGAGGCTTTTTTCAAGGGATATAAGGTTCTGTCCGGATAAAAGGATCGCTTTTGCCGGAGTATTTACAATGATGCTCCAGTCCTTTTTTGAAAACGGCTTTATCGTAACCCCTTTCAGCTGTGTATTTTTTGTATTGCTGCTGATCGCGGGATGACACTTTTGACGTAAAATCACCGCTTTGGTATAATCAAAAAATGGTCAATCCGTTTAATAATAAACAACTGCTTGTACGGAGAGCAGGTCTTATAGTATGATGTGCTGGCTGTAATTATCAGCTCTGCGGTGGGTCTTCTTTTGAGATTCGACCTTTCATACTATGAACTGCTCCATACCGTGGGCGGATATGTCTGGCAGGAGAATCTCTGGAAATATCTGCCTGTCAATGTTATAGTAACTATTGTTATCTTCTGGCTTTTCCACCTTTATTCAAGTCTCTGGACCTATGCGGGGATCCCCGAAATGACGGCGACGGTTTCCGCCTGCTTAATTACCAGTGTCCTGCAGGCCGTGGGTATGCTCCTTCTCAATCTTCATATGCCGAGGAGCTATTTTTTCCTTTATGCCATAGTATTAAATATCCTTGTCCTCATATCCAGATTTGCTTACCGGCTTTTCCGCACATTTGTACAGAAACGGACCGAACGGGCGAAGAGCATCAATGTCATGGTTATCGGTGCCGGTGAAGCAGGCAATTCCATTATCCGTGAAATGAATTCCTCCAGATTTATCCAGAAAAGCGTTATGTGTGTTATTGACGATGATCCCGCCAAGGTAGGGAACTACATACAGGGCGTGAAGGTTGTCGGCGGCAGGGAGGATATTATCGAAAATGCCGCGAGATACGATATAGACGAGATAATCATTGCGATGCCCTCGGCGGAGAGAAAGCAGCTGAAGGAGATACTGGATGTCTGCAAGGAAACAAAGTGCGAGCTTAAAACACTTCCGGGGATCTACCAGCTTGTGAACGGCGAAGTAAACGTGAGCCAGCTACGTAAGGTTGAGGTGGAGGATCTCCTTGGACGGGAGCCTATAGAGGTGGATATCGATTCCATTCTGGAGTCCCTGACCGGGAAGATCGTTCTGGTGACCGGCGGCGGCGGATCCATAGGTAGCGAGCTCTGCCGGCAGATCGCAAAGCATAACCCCAAAATGCTGATAATTTTCGAGATCTACGAAAACAGCGCATATGATATACAGCAGGAGCTTGCGGAGTCATTCCCGGAGCTCAGTTTAAAGGTGCTTATCGGATCCGTCAGGAATACCCACAGGGTGAAGGATGTATTTGAGACCTACCGCCCGGATATCGTTTATCACGCGGCGGCCCATAAGCACGTACCTCTTATGGAGGTAAGCCCCAACGAGGCCATTAAGAATAACGTAATGGGAACCTGGAAGCTGGCGCAGGCTGCTGTGGATACGGGCGTAAAGAAGTTTGTCATGATCTCCACAGACAAGGCTGTGAATCCCACGAACATCATGGGAGCCACAAAGCGTATCTGCGAAATGATAGTGCAGTCCTATAACCACAGGGGAAGAACGGTGTTTGTGGCTGTCAGATTCGGAAATGTACTGGGAAGCAACGGCTCCGTAATACCCCTCTTCAGGAAGCAGATAGCATCGGGAGGTCCCGTTACCGTTACCGATCCGAGGATAATCAGGTATTTCATGACCATACCTGAGGCGGTGTCACTGGTACTGCAGGCGGGAGCCTACGCCAGGGGAGGGGAGATTTTTATCCTGGATATGGGCGAGCCGGTCAGGATACTCGATCTTGCAAAGAACCTGATCCGCCTTTCCGGCTATGTTCCGGGGGAGGATATAGAGATAAAGTTTACCGGACTCCGGCCCGGGGAAAAGCTCTACGAAGAAATGCTTATGAAGGAAGAGGGGATGCAGGAAACCCCGAATAAGCTCATACATATAGGTAAACCCATAGAATTCAATGAGGATGAGTTTTATGACAAGCTTCACGCGCTCGATATAGCATCACGCTCCGAAAAGCTGGATGTGCACAGGTGGGTACGGGAGCTGGTACCTACCTACAAATTTACCCCGGGTACCTATATTCCGGGAGAGACCCACATAGATATGGAAAACGCGCCCGGTCTCGAAGAGCGGGATGAGGACGCGGATATGAAGGTTTATGCCATAAAGAGGAATGATGAGTAAGGAAAGACCGGAGGAACGGTTGGGAAGTGCGGATAAGGGGCGGCAGAGCCCGGAGGGACTGCCGGAGAGTTATGTAAACCCGAGAGCCCTCTTTTACATCAATTTTATCAAAAGGCCTGTGGACATTTTACTGTCTCTTCTGCTGCTTATATGCCTGTCCCCGCTTCTCCTTATCCTGGCGGTGCTTGTCAGAGTGAAGCTCGGGAGTCCCGTGATCTTCAGGCAGGAAAGACCCGGGAAGGACGGACGGATCTTCGGTCTTTATAAGTTCCGCAGTATGACTGAGGAAAGGGATGAAAAGGGGGAGCTCCTTCCGGATGAGGTGAGGCTCACCGCCTTCGGAAAGGCCCTGAGGGCAGCTTCATTGGACGAGCTTCCGGAGTTTCTGAATATACTGAAGGGGGATATGTCCTTCGTCGGGCCGAGACCTCTTCTGGTCAGATATCTTGACAGATACAGTGAGGAACAGAAGCACAGGCACGATGTGAGACCGGGACTCACCGGACTTGCCCAGGTTAACGGCAGAAATGCCATAAGCTGGGAGAGGAAATTTGAGTATGACGTGGAATATGTGAAAAAGCTCTCCCCGGTGCTGGATATCAAGATACTGTTTATGACTGTAATGAAGGTTCTGAAACGGGACGGCATTAGCTCGGAAACCAGCGCCACCATGGAAGAATTTATGGGAAGCAGAGAAAAGTGACACTGTGAGCGATTATGCGGGGCGCTGACGCGTTGAACGTAACACCGTGTCATCCTGAGCGAAGCACACACTGTCATCCTGAGCGAAGCGAAGGATCTTAGGAAAAAACAAATGACAAAAACAAAAAAAAGCGTAAACATTCTCATACTCTCCGCCGGAAGAAGGGTGGAGCTCATAAGCTGTTTTAAGAGGGCAAAGGAGAGACTGAAGATAAAGGGTACCATAGTTGCCGCAGACGCATCGGAGCTGGCACCGGCACTTTACTTTGCCGATGTAAACGAGATCGTCCCTCGTATCTCCGACAATGACGGGTATATAAGGGCGATATGCAATATCTGCAGGAATTTCAGGATTTCCCTTGTAGTGCCCACCATAGATACCGAGCTCCTTCTGCTTTCCGAAAGAAGGACAGAAATAGAGGAGACCGGAGCAAAGGTCCTTATTTCCGATGAAAGGGTCACCAGGATATGCAGGGACAAGAGAAATACTCAGGAATTTCTGGAGGAAAACGGCTTTCTGGTGCCGCACCTTTTGACCGAGAAGGAGCTTTCAAATCCGAAAAGGCTTACTTATCCTCTTTTCATCAAGCCTATTGACGGAAGCTCCTCCATAAATGCCTTTCAGGTACATAATGAAGAGGAGCTGTCACTGTACCTGAAGCTAATAGAAAGACCCATGGTGCAGGAATATATCGAGGGCACCGAATATACCGTGGATGTATTTACGGATTTTGACAGCAATATAATAACGGTCGTTCCCAGAATAAGGATAGCAACCAGAAGCGGTGAGATCGCGAAGGGAGTCATCCGGAAGGACAGGGAGATAATAGATGACGTGAAAAGGCTTATGGAGGTACTGAAGCCCATAGGCCACATAACGGTGCAGTGCAAGAAGACGGAACGGGGCATAGAGTATATCGAGATCAATCCCCGCTTCGGCGGCGGTGCGCCTATGTCGATCATGGCAGGAGCGGATTCCTGCGAGAATCTGTACAGGCTGTTAACGGGGGAGAAGCTCAGCTATAATGAGCAATACAGAGAGAAGCTGACTTTTTTACGTTTTGACCAGAGCATAATGCTGAATGAGGAAATGAAGCGGGAGTATGAGTACGAAGGCAGTTATTTTTGATCTGGACGACACCCTGGTTTCCGAAATAAGCTACTGCTTAAGCGGCTACAGGAAAACTGCGGAATACATTGCGGAAAGACTCCTGCCGGACAGGGATCCCGGGGAAATATATGACGAGCTGGTCAGTCTTTTTAATGCTGACCATAAAAAGGTCTTCAACAGGTTTTTGATAAATAACATACGTTCTGACGAAAATGTCATGGAGCTTGTGGAAGTGTATAGAAAACATTTTCCAGACATAAGTTATTATACAGACGTGAAGCCCTGCCTCGCCCTGCTTAGGGAGAAGGGGATAAAGACCGGTATACTATCCGACGGATATGGTGTGACACAGAGACAGAAGATAAGGGCACTTGATGCGGAGAAGGATTTTGACATCATTATACTTACCGATGAGCTGGGGAGAGACGCCTGGAAGCCGAGTCCTGACGGATTCGCTCTCATAGGGGAAAAACTCGGAATCAAGGCGGCGGAAATGATCTATGTGGGGGATAATCCCGAAAAGGACTTTTATCTGTCGGTCACTGCCGGTATCAGAACGGTAAGGATAATCCGGGAGAACGGAGTATACAGGGACAGAGACTACCTTGAGGGTGTCAGGGAGGATATAAGGATAGCTTCTTTAGCGGAGCTTTCGGATGTGATCGTATGAATGTGCTTTGTCTTTTCCAAAAATTTGATTTTTCCTCCTCCACCATATATCTGGATCTGGTCTATGCGCTGAGAGACAGGGGACACCGTGTGATGATAGCCGCCTGCTCGTCATCGGAAAAGGAAAGCCGTAAAGAGAAAAGGGAGGGCGTGGAGTGTGCTTTTGTACCGGTGCTCGACCAGTTCAGCACCGGAAAGATAAGAAAGGGACTTATACAGCTTACCCTCGGGCGTAAGCTTTTTAAGGCCGTCAAAGCATATTTCTGGAACGAAAAGGTTGACATAATAATTTATCCGACACCGCCGGTAACCCTTTCGGGGATACTCAAACCCCTTAAAATGCACTTCGGAGCCGTGAACTATCTGATGCTTAAGGATATATTCCCGCAGAATGCGGCAGACCTCAGGATGATGAGTGAAAAGGGGCTTCTTTTCAGATATTTTAAGAGGCTGGAGCGGGAGCTTTACCGGGAGTCGGACAGGATCGGCTGCATGTCTCCCGCAAACCTCGAGTATATAAAAAAGCATAACCCGGAGGCTGACCCGGAGAAGCTGGAGCTTTTCCCGAATACGGTCAGGATCATCGAAAACGATTCGGCCGGTATTATTGAAAACGGGCGTTATCCGGATAAGAGCCGGGACAGTTCTCAGAGTTATGTCAACTTTATATTCGGAGGGAATCTTGGAAAGCCGCAGGCTATCGACTTTCTGCTGGATGGAATCAAAGCTCTAAGGGACAATTCCGATGTTATGTTTACCTTTATCGGTTCGGGAACCGAGGAGGAGAAGATAAGAAGCTACATAGAAAGGTATTCGCCTCCGAACCTCAGACTTTTACGGGAGCTTCCCCGGAGAGAATATGAGGAGATACTGCAGGACGCAGACATAGGGCTTATCTCCTTAAGCCCCTTATTTACAATTCCGAATTTCCCCTCTAGAATACTGTCGTATATGCAGATGTCGAAGCCGGTTTTTGCGGTTACCGACAGGAATACGGATATAGGGGAGCTTATAACTGGGAGAGCTCAATGCGGCTACTGGTGCCCCTCGGAGGATCCTTCGGTTTTCAGGGATACGGTTCTTAAGATCGTTTCGGAGAGAGAGGGTCTCCCGGAGATGGGAAGAAGGGGACGGGAGTACCTGAAGGCGCATTTTAATGTGGAACGATCCGTGGATATACTGGAGAAAGCGGTGTCAGGCTGAAATACCGTAAAGGCAGGAGAAAGCGGTGTCGGGCTGATATACCATAAAGGCAGGGAAAAAGCAGATGGAAATTAACGGGAACATATTTAACGGAAAAACACTTCTTATCACGGGGGGCACGGGATCCTTCGGAAATGCCGTTCTGAAGCGCTTCCTGGACACGGATATAAAGGAGATCCGCATCTTTTCAAGGGATGAAAAGAAGCAGGATGATATGCGGCATATTTATAATGATCCCAAGATAAAGTACTTTATCGGGGATGTAAGGGAGGAGGGCTCCCTTGAGGATGTTATGCACGGCGTGGATTACATTTTCCATGCAGCCGCGTTAAAGCAGGTGCCGAGCTGCGAATTCTTCCCGGTGGAAGCGGTAAAGACCAATGTACTCGGAACCGATAACGTTCTCACCTCCGCCATCAGAGCCGGGGTAAAGAAGGTGGTATGCCTTTCTACCGACAAGGCTGCCTACCCCATAAATGCCATGGGAACCAGCAAGGCCATGATGGAAAAGGTATTTGTGGCAAAGAGCCGCACCATTGATCCGGAGGACACACTGATCTGCGGTACGAGGTACGGAAATGTCATGTGCTCAAGGGGCTCGGTCATTCCGCTTTTCATCGATGAGATAAAGGAGGGACGGCCCATAACCATAACGGAGCCGAAGATGACCAGATTCATTATGTCTCTGGAGGAGGCTGTGGAGCTGGTGCTCTACGCTTTTGAGAATGCCAACGCGGGCGACATTATGGTACAGAAGGCACCGGCATGTACCATTGAAACCCTGGCGCAGGCGGTTAAGGAGCTCTTTAACGCTGTAGATCATGAGACGAAGATAATCGGGGTGCGCCACGGGGAAAAAATGGCGGAAACCCTTCTCACCTCCGAGGAGTGTGCAAGGGCCGTGGACGAAGGTGGTTTTTTCCGTGTTCCTGCGGACAACAGGGACTTAAATTACGATAAATATTTTATCAAGGGTAATACGGAGAGGCCGAAATTCGATACCTTCAATTCCGACAATACGACCATACTGAACGTGGAGGAGGTAAAAGAAAAGCTTCTTTCCCTTCAGTACATAAGGGACAGGCTTGAGGAGGACTAAGGCGTCATTGAAGATACTTATTACGGGGGCAAAGGGGTTTCTGGGGAAAAACCTTTTGAAGGCTCTGAGCGATGCGGGATATGAAGAGGTTTTCGAATACGATACCGATTCCTCCAGACAGGATCTCGAAGAATACTGCAGGGAATGTGATTTTGTCTTTCACCTTGCGGGAGTGAACAGACCTAAGGACCGGTCGGAATTTATCAGCGGGAATAAGGATTTCACCGAGGAGGTTCTGCGGAAGCTCTGCGGCTTCGGCAACAAGGTACCCGTGCTTTTGTCATCCTCCATTCAGGCGGGACTTGACAATGATTACGGGAGATCGAAAAGGGCCGCGGAAGAAGCGGTTTTTTCCTACGGAAGGGATAACGGCGTCCCCGTGTATGTCTACCGTTTTCCGAATCTCTTCGGCAGATGGAGCAGGCCGAACTATAATACGGTGATCGCAACCTTCTGTCATAATATCGCAAGGGATATCCCCATAAGGATAGACGACAGGGAAAAGCTGCTGCCATTGGCATATGTGGATGATGTAACGGGGCAGTTTTTAAGGATACTGAAAACGGGGATCAAACTTCCCCCCGGTGAATTCGTGGTGTTTCCGCCCTCTCTTATTTATGAGAGGAAGCTAGGGCTTGTGGCAGATACCATTATGGCTTTTAAGGATGCGCTTTCTAACGGAAGAAAGCCGGAACTGAAGGATGAATTCGAGGAGAAGCTATACGAGACCTATGTCTCTTTTTTGCCGGAGTGAAAGATCCTTCGTCGCTTCGCTCCTCAGGATGACAGGGAATGCTCCGCGCCTCAGGATGACAGGGAGTGCTGCGCTCCTCAGGATGTATATGTCATTCTGAGCGAAGCGAAGAATCTTGCGGGGCACTGCCGCGCCTGGCGCGGCAAAACGTGCCCGAAAAACGTCCACCGGACGTTTTTCCATTCTGAGCGAAGCGAAGAATCTTTCCTTGCGGATGCCATAGAGTAAACACATAACGTAAAAAGGATAAACATGAGCAGATTAAAATTAATGACGGTGCTCGGAACAAGACCCGAGATAATCAGGCTTTCCGAAGTGATAAAGTGTGCGGATAAATACTTTGACCATGTGCTGGTGCACACGGGGCAGAACTTTGACTACAGCTTAAATGAAGTGTTTTTCGAGGATCTGGGACTAAGGGCACCGGATCACTATCTCGACAGCGTAGGGGCGGATCTCGGTGAGACCATGGGGAATATCATCGCAAGGTCCTATAAGCTTATGGAAGAGGTGAAGCCGGATGCGGTACTGATCCTCGGAGATACCAATTCCGCTCTGTCCGCCGTAAGCGCCAAACGCTTAAAGATCCCGATCTTTCATATGGAGGCAGGAAACCGCTGCTGGGACTGGAATGTGTCCGAAATGATAAACAGAAAGATCGTGGATCATATCTCCGACATCAATCTTCCCTACACGGAGCATTCCAGACGTTATTTATTGAGCGAGGGCATAGACGGGAAGACCGTATTTGTGACAGGCTCTCCCATGAAGGAAGTATTAAAAAGGCACAGAGATGCGATTGAGGCCTCGGATGTGCTTAAGCGGCTTTCCCTTGAGAAGGGGAAGTATATCCTTCTCTCGGCCCACCGGGAGGAAAATATAGACATAGAGGAGAACTTCATGTCCCTTATGAACGCAGTGAATGCAATTGCTGAAGAGTATAAGCTGCCGGTCATTTATTCCACCCATCCGAGGAGCAGGAAGTACATAGAAAAGAGGGGCTTCAAGTTTCATCCCCTTGTAAAGAGCCTGACGCCCTTCGGATATCTCGACTACAATAAGCTTCAGAAAAACGCGTACTGTGTTCTGTCCGACAGCGGAACTCTGTCGGAGGAATCCGCAATGCTAGGGTTCCCGGGGGTTCTGATACGTACCTCAACGGAGCGCCCGGAGGTGCTGGATAAGGGAACCATAGTCATCGGCGGTATAAAGGAAGAGGATGTGAAGCAGGCTCTGGATCTGGCGGTTTCAATGTCCGAAAACAGGGAGGAGACCGTTGAAGCCGCAGACTATGCGGACAGCAATGTTTCAGTCAAGGTGGTAAAGCTTATCCAGAGCTATACAAAGATAGTGAATGAGACGGTATGGCTGAAGCACTGACGGATATCTTCAAAAAAGAAGCCGAAGGAGGGAAGCCGCGGCGGATAGTGGTACTGGACACGGCGGCCTCGAAAACCGGCGCCCTGTCGGTTCTGAGGGACTTTTATGCCCGGATATGCCGTCTCAGTAAGGAAAAAACAGACAATAACGAATGGTTTTTTATAATAGGTGTCAGGGGCCTCATAGAAGAGCCGGAGGATAATCCCCGTATCCGCGTAGTATTGAGAGAAGACGTGAAAAGATCGAGATTTAAGCGTCTTCTCTTTGATCATTTTACCGGGAAAAAATATCTTGCAGGATTCAAACCTGATGTTATTTTTTCTCTCCAGAATACCCTTCCGTCAGGGGCGGAGAAGCTTGGAGAGACGGTAATCTACCTACACCAGCCCCTTGGCTTCCAGAAGATAAAACGGTTCTCATTTTTCAACAGATGGGAGAGGGAGCTGGCGGTATACCAGCATCTTATAGCCTCCGAGATAGACAGATCCTTAAAAAGAGCAGACCGGATCATAGTTCAGACCAAATGGATGAAGGCTGCGGTAATGGAAAAGGACGGTATTCCGGAGGAAAAGGTTGACATAATTCCACCGCAGCTGCCGAAGCTTGGCGATTTATGTAAACCTATCACGCCTGTATCACCTACCTTCATTTTCCCTGCAGGAGCCATACTTTACAAGAACCACCAGTGCATAGCGGATGCCCTGAAAATACTGAGTGAAAAGGGAATCCGAGACCTTAAGGTTATATTTACGGAAAAGAGGGAGGATCTCCCCTGGGTGACGGTCCCGGACGAATGTAAGGATCTGATCGAATGGAGAGGTATGCTCGGACGAGAAGAGCTGACCGGATTATACAGGAGCTCTGTACTGCTTTTTCCTTCATACATCGAGACCTACGGACTCCCGCTGGCGGAGGCGAGATCCCTTGGAACGCCGATACTGGCGGCTGATACGCCATTTGCGAGGGAGATACTGTCAGGGTATGACAGGGCAGGGTTTTTCCCGCCCTTCGAGCCGGATAGACTGGCATCCCTTATGGAAGATTTAATAGTAAATTCCGCTTCTCAATAATAGCCAACAGCCTTAGCCCTATGTTATACTGTTCCATAAGCAGGAAACGTCTGAGATATGAGCTGCTCCGGCGTTTGGTCACCGCTTTCGGAAAAGGAGAATAAATATGAAAAAAGGTCTGAATCTGCGTGCAAAAATGTTACTGGGCATTCTCCCGGTAGTCCTCATCAGTCTGATCATTGTCACCGCCGTATGCACCGGACGGTCCGGAGATGAGATCAATAAGCTGACGGAGAATAAGGCCTCCGAAATGCTGAACGGGAATATCAACAGCATCAATTCCACACTTCAGGAGTTCCGTACTACGGCTCTGACACTTTCCCGTACAGTTGCTGCCACTTATAAAACCACGGATCTTGAGACCTATGAGGAGATCTTTTCAAAGGTCATCACAGACAATCCGTCCGTACTCGGGAGCGGGATCTGGTTCGAGCCGGGGGTATATCAGGGACAGGAATTCGCAGGTCCCTACTGGACAAAAGACAGTTCAGGTTCGGTATATTATACTGACGAATACTCAAATGCCGAGTACAACTATCCCGCCCAGGAGTATTACCTCAATGCGAAGGCCATGACAGCAATGAATGCGGTCATCACCGATCCTTATTATGATGAATCCAGCGGCCACATCATGGCGACCTGTTCGGCTCCGGTCTTCGATGCCGACGGAAGCTATATCGGATGTATAACTGTTGATACTGAGCTTACACAGATACAGGATGTGGTTTCCGTTATGAAGCTCGGCAATGATTCCCGGGCTATGCTCTTTGATTCTGCCGGGGTATTTCTATATGACCAGGATGCATCAAAGATAAACGGTTCCACTACACTGGCATCCGATTCCAATGCATCTCTTGCCGCAACTTCCTCAACAATAATGGGAAGTGAGAGCGGTACGGCATCCTACAGCGCCGACGGCACAGAATATGAGATCTTCTATTCCACGATCCCGGAGGTAAACTGGAAACTTCTCATTACCTTGAATAAAAATGAGATCCGGGCAGCTACGAATAAGATCAGAAATATCTCTATTGTTATCTGCGTGATCGCCATAGTTATATGCGGACTCATCATCCTCCTTCTGGTAAGCAGCATTGCCAGGAGTGTTGACAGAGTAAAGGTATTTGCCGGAAATCTGGCCAAGGGCGATTTCACCGTGGACAAAATAGCTTCAAAGAGCGGGGATGAGCTGGGACAGATGTCCGAATCCCTTAATGATATGTACGAAAGCAACAGAAACGTCATCGGACAGGTGTCGGATGAGTCGGTAAAGATAAGCGAAGCAAGCTCCTCCCTTTCCGGAATGGCAGATCAGCTTTCCTCTGATTTTGAACGGATCCGTACCAATATGAGCGGGGTTAATGATGCCATGATGAGTGCTTCTGCGGCAACTCAGGAAATAAATGCCTCGGTTGAGGAGGTAAATGCCTCCGTACAGCTGCTTTCCGCCGAAGCCAATCAGACTAAGGAAAATGCCGATACCATACAGAAGAGGGCACAGGAGATCGAAAGAAATTCCAAGAGAGCCTATGATGCGGCACTTAGTACTGCAAAGGCAAGGGAAGATGATGTGAACGCTGCCAATGAAAAGGCGGCTGTTGTTAATCAGATAGGATCACTGGCGGACTCCATTGCAAACATTGCAGACCAGATAAATCTCCTTTCGCTGAACGCATCCATTGAGGCTGCAAGAGCGGGAGAACATGGAAGAGGCTTTGCGGTTGTGGCGGGAGAGATAAATAAGCTGGCGCAGGATACCGCAGAGGCCGTGGAGCAGATACAGGGAACCATAGGAGAGGTGCAGGAAGCCTTTTCCGGACTTCTCAATTCCACAAATGAGCTGCTGACATTTATGACCACTTCGGTTTCCAATGACTATAATGATTTTATCAATATGGCAAATCAGTATGGCACAGATGCGGCGTCCTTCGGGGAAGAGTCCGAGAAGATAGCCGAAATGGTTCAGACCATAAGAGAGGCAATGGGAGAGGTAAGCTCTGCGATACAGAATATCTCGGAGTCCACACAGGAAACGGCCGAGCGGTCCACGAGTGTCACCGATACGGTGGAGAGTGTTGGAAGCGTGGTGGACAATGTTACCGATATGTCGGGTAAACAGAATACGATTGCTGCCTCGCTTTCTGAGGTTGTAGGACAGTTTAAGCTCCGTTGATACGGTGGATCCGGAGGATCAACGGAAGATATCAAGTGTTATGGGTTGTTTAGAAAAAAGGGGGATAAGGTTTTCCGACTGGTATTACCCCGTGGTTTTGACAGTATATCTGCTGGCTGTATTTATGCCCGGTCTTATGCGGCCGGGCATAGCGTCAGCTTTGATGGTGATTCTGGTAACGGGACAGCTGCTATTCACAGCTGCAGTAAGATTCGGAGCTGGTTTACATAAGTCGAACGAAAAGATCCGGGGAGATGGTTTACATAAGTCGAACGAGAAGATCCGGGGAGATGGTTTACATAATCCGGATCCCCCCGGGCACACCGAAGATACAGTAATGTTTCTCTGGCTTTTGTTTAACCTTCTGTCAGGAATTTGGTGCATTTCCTTCGGCGTTCCATTTTCCGTGTATCTCGGAGAGATTTTTACCACCGCCCTTCCCATGTGCTTCTATTACTGTGGGCGGATAGACCGGGAAAGGGATCTTTTTTCCCGCACCTTTCTCATTTCAGTTGCGCTTACCGGGCTTATCGGCATCATATTCTTCATAAGCGCCCCCGGCTTTTACATTGATCATCTGATGAGGCTTGAGCTGATCTCAAAGGCCGACGTACCGACCATGAGGGTCAGGATGCATTCCGTTATAGGCAGTACCCTTATGGGATTTCTGCCTGCCGTTGGAATGCTGGTATCGGTAAGGATGATACTCAAAGGACGTGAAAAAAGAGAAAGACTGCTTTACATTCTGTCCTTTGCTTTTATGCTTTTCCTCGCATTTATGAGTAACCAGCGTTCAGCAATGGCGGCAGCTATTTTTGTCATAATTTATCTGAATTATCTTATTTTCTTCGTATTCAGGCTCTTTCCGAAAAAGCTCTTTGCTGCAGAGTGCGCTTTGATAGCGCTGTTTACCGGCGGCTTTTTCCTCGTGTTCAGGGATGCCTTTATGAAGGTATATTACCGTCTTGTGTCACTGCCCGGATCCATAGCCCAGAGGTCGGATCAGTGGGTGGGTGCCGCGAACAATATGAAGAGCATATGGCTCGGGAACGGCCTCGGAGCCAACGGGCACAGAGCCATAGGCTATACGGAGCACCTTATAGCTGACGGAGGCATAGCAAAGCTCTATGTGGAAAGCGGGATAATCGGAACCTCGCTCTTCGTATTCCTGATGCTTCTCATATTGTCAAAGAGCACGAAAAACCTTAAGGAGACTGCACCGGAAGCGGGGATCGTAATGATAACCCTCCTTATGTCCGTGGGTTCGAATATGATGAGCTTTGCACTTTCAGTGCCGGTTTTTTACTATTACGCCGGAAGCTGTGTGAGCCGTTATGAAGAAAAGCTTTTCCGGGCAATGGCGGAGAAGCCCGGCATAGAGGAGGAGGCGGCATGAGGATAATCGCGCTCTATCTTCCCCAGTTTCACTGCTTCCCTGAGAATGATAAATGGTGGGGAAAGGGCTATACGGAATGGACTGCCGTGAAAAGGGCAAAGCCTTTGTTTAACGGGCATATCCAGCCGCTTCACCCGAAGGATGGCTATTATGATCTGGCCGGGGATCAGCCGGAAACCTTCAAAAGACAGGCAGAGCTCGCCAATAAGTACGGAGTGGAAGGCTTCGCTATTTATCAGTATTATTTCAAGGGAAGGAAGCTGATGGAAAAGCCCTTGGAAATACTGGCAGAGCATCCGGAGGTTAACATAAAGTACTGCCTCGCCTGGGCGAATGAAACCTGGACCAGAGCCTGGTATGATCTGAAGGAAGAGATACTTATGCCCCAGGAATACGGAGATGAAAGGGACTGGAGAGAGCATTTCCTCTATGAGCTAAGGTTCTTTAAGGATGAAAGGTACATAAAGAAGGATAATAAGCCGGTCTTTATGATCTACAGAAGCTTTGACATTTCCTGCCTCCCCGAAATGAAGGAAAAGTGGGATTCGTGGGCGAGGGACGAAGGCTTTGACGGGATATACTGGATAGGGGGCAGGACCGCCGCATCTCAGGACAGCAGAAAAGAGCTGATGGACGGATGGTACTATTTCGAACCGGGATATACATTAAAGCATGGTTTGTCAGGATTATGTAAACTAGAGTACAACCTGGGCACGCTGGCAAGAAGTGTGAGAAATCGTTTTCCGTGGAACGGCGGGAGCGGGAGTAAGATACTTGAAAGAAGGATCCCCATAGACTGGATCTACAGGGGGATAGTATCAAGAGAATACGCGGATAATGAGTATCCGGGGATCATCACCGAGTGGGACAATACACCTAGGCGTTCATATAAGGGGCTGGTATATACCGGAGCCTCTCCCGGGAAATTCAATTTGACATTATGTAAACTTAAAGATAAACTTAGAGGCAGGGATTCCTTTGTTTTCCTGAATGCCTGGAATGAGTGGGGCGAGGGCGCAATGATAGAGCCTACGGAGGAAAAGGGATATGCCTATCTGGAAGCGCTGAGGGACGCAGTAAATGACTAAGCCTCTGATCTCCGTGATCTCCATAATCTATAAGGTTGAGCCGTATCTAAGGCAGTGCCTTGACAGTATGCAGAAGCTCACTTATCCGAATCTGGAGCTTATACTGGTGGTCGGACAGAGCGGAAGGAGCGGACCCGGGGCTGACGACAGCTGTCTTGAGATCGCAGAGGAATTTGCGGCAGCAGATCCGAGATTCAGGATAATAAAGTGCATTGCTGCCGGAGTGTCTGACGCGAGAAACCGGGGTCTTGACGCGGCTACGGGCGAATATATCGGCTTTGTGGATGGGGACGACTTTGTGGAACCCGGTATGTTTGACAGGCTATATGATAATATTGCCGCATTCGAGGCTGATATCTCAGTCTGCGGGAAGTATGACGAATACGCCGACGGTACAAAAAACGCTCTCTCAGCGGGAGAAACGGTTTCGAAGGCTGCCGGGGGCGCTTTAAGCCCAAAGACGGAGCCTGAGCTATTGTCTTCAAAGGACGCCGCCAGAATGCTCCTCACCGGAGGAGGCTTTTTCTTTCACAGCTGGGATAAGCTTTTCAAAGCGGAAATGTTCAAAGGAATACGTTTTCCGGAGGACAAGTACCTGGAGGACAGGTACACTATCGGCGATATTATCCTGAATGCGGAAAGGATAGTTTATGACAGGACTCCCTTCTATCACTTCCGGGTCAGAACGGATTCCGTATCACATCACAAGAAAATGAGTGAGATGAATTCGGATGCAGACACGGTCTTTACTTCAAAGGTTCTTTCAAAGTATCCCGACCTTTATGATGAAGCGGAAAACTATCTTCTTTACGGGCATATTACCTGTATCCAGAATGCCCTGGTTTCGGGAGAATTTGACAGAGAGGAAGAGAAGAGGCATTTCGATTATATAAGGGAGCACAGGAAAAGCGCCCTGAAGAATATTTATGTAAACCCGAATACAAGGGTGAAGACTTTTTTATCTCTTCACTGCCTTTTTCTATTGAAGCTTATAACCCTCAGGGGAAAGCACAGGCAGGCGGAGTCGGAAGCATTTACCATAAGCCGGCCCGGGTGAGTCACCAAAGGTTCGACACCGCTAAAAATGCGGTAAGTAATGGATTAATGGAGGGAGCGGCATAGACAGGAAATGAAGCTTAAAAGCAGCTTATTTAAGAATAAAAGAATACTTTTCGTATGCCGTGAGACCTATGGGAAGCCTCTTTGGTTTCTCGCAAGGGACCTTTCGGAGGATAATGAGGTGGCGGCTTTTTATATAATGTCCTCCGAGAGCCGCTTCAATAAATGCTATTACAATGAGCATACGATCTTTGAATTTAAGGAGCATCTTCCCCGGTGCAGGCTATACGACGTAAGCGATATCTGCGATGAATTCGTGGAGGGTATGGACAGATTCAGGAAAGAAGCGGGAATTGGAAGGGACGGCTACCGGAAGCATACTCTTTTCGGCAGGGGACTGGGCCTAAAGGACAGGCCGGTGCGTAAGAACGTGAAGCCGCCCTATGATCCGGAATTCTTAAAGACCATAGAGCGGGAGTACAGTAATTTTAAGACTCCGGGGATGCAGTTAATGAGCTCCCAGGAGAATACAAAGCACTACCACTACAGGGATTACTGGGCAGTGACCAGTGATGAGGAAAACTGGTACTGGCTGCAGCTGAACTATGAAAAGGTTTTCCGGGTGCTGGATGACTTTAAGCCGGATGTGATAATGGATATGGATAATGCAGAGCTGCAGCGCACGGTGCTCTGTGAGGTGGCCTGGAAACGCCGCATTCCCTATATGACAATAGAATATGGGAAATACGGCTATTGGAAGTATCCTTCTTTCCAGAACGCCTTTGACATAGACCCCTATTTCCGCAGGATCTACGAGGAAAAGCTCACACTGTCCGATGAGGAAATGCCTGAATCTGTGGCCTATATAAAGGATTTCCGCGAAAAAAATGATATAATGAACCCTGAATTTGCGGGCTCCGTGACCGTTCAGTACGAGAGGGACAGCCTTTTATGGATACTCCGTGTGATGAGGGGAAAGTGGAATTATTTCTATGATCAGGATGTGAGGGCCGGAAACCTTCCGGTAAAGAAAAGGAGCAATATGCTCTATGCCAGAACCTGGCCCTACCTTAAGCATTATTATAATGCAATGATGAGAAAGCGCCGTTTCCTTATTCCCAATGACCTCTTTGAGGATCCGGTGGAGGGGGAAACTTATGTATATATGCCCCTGCACCTTATCCCGGAATCCTCGGTTTTCGTGAAGGCGTCCTACTATGTGGACGAGCTTAATCTTATAGAACAGGTGAGTAAGGCGCTGCCTCCGGGATGGAAGCTCTACGTGAAGGAGCACCAGGCTATGCTCGGGGAGCGGGATCCCGAGTTTTATAAAAAGGCCGGGGAGATCGCCAATGTAAGGGTTGTGCAGGTCAATTACTATAAGGATCCGAAGCCCTGGATACTGAAGGCGAAGGGAGTGGTGACCATAACCGGGACCGCGGCATATGAGGCGGCACTTCTCGGGAAAAGATCCGTGATATTCGGTAAAGTCCCTTTTTCGCTAATAGAGGGCATAAGGGTGGTGAGCTCCTTCGGGGAGCTGGAGGAAGCAGTCAGGGATTTTGGCCCTGTGGACAGCCTTCATTCTGCGGCAGCATACCTTGAAGCCGTTAAGGAAGCCGGAGCAGAGGTAAGGATCTTCGAGCTTATGGACGGAGCGGAGGAGATCTTTGCCGGGAAGAGCGAAGAAACAGAGGAATTTGACCTGATGCTTGCAGAGCTTCTAAAATTCTATGAAAAAGGATACGAAAGATGGCTTAACGGTGAAGTGCGGGAGTGAGCCCAAAGATCCTTCGCTGACGCTCAGGATGACAGGAGGGCGGAGCCCGAAGAATCTTTTGGAAAGCTGAGAGGAGTAGTATGTCATTCTGAGGGCGGAGCCCGAAGAATCTTAAAGTGAGTAGATAGGAGAAAAAATGGGAAAAAGCGTGATAAGGGAAAGACTTGCAGAAGGCAGATTCACCCTGATAGCCGAAATAGGCGTGAATTACTACGATATAGCGACGAAGATGGATATTACGCCTCTTGAAGCTGCCTGCCTTATGATAGACAAGGCAGCCCAGGCCGGTATACACGCTGTGAAATTCCAGAGCTACAAGGCCGGAACCCTTGCAAGTAAGGATTCACCGGCATACTGGGACAGGACCGAGGAGCCGACCGGAAGCCAGTACGAGCTCTTTCAGAAATTCGATGCTTTCGGGGAAAAGGAATACAGGGCACTGTTCGAGCATGCGGAAAAGTGCGGCATAGAGTTTCTGTCCACGGCCTTTGATACGGAGTCCGCGGACTACCTCTATGATATGATGAATGTTTACAAGATCTCTTCATCAGATCTATCGAATATACCCTTTATCGAATATCAGGCAAAGAAGGGGAAGCCCATACTCCTCTCGGCGGGAGCGTCCAATGAGGACGAGATAAGGCGCGCCGTTGAGACCATCCGTAAATACAATGATGAGAAGATAACCCTGCTTCATTGTGTTCTTGAGTATCCCACCCCGCTGGATCACGCGAATCTCCTGAAGATCGCGTCCTTAAAGCAAAGCTTCCCGGACTGCTATATCGGGTACTCCGACCATACCAAGCCCACGGAGAACTTTGACGTTATAAAGACAGCCTTCAATCTCGGCGCGGTTCTCGTGGAGAAGCACTTTACCCTTGATAAGAAGCTTAAGGGAAATGACCACTATCACGCTATGGATCCCTTTGACGCTATGAAGATCATTTCCGGGATAAACAATATAATAAAGATCCGCGGAAAGGGTGAGCTTGTGAGCCTGAGCACCGAGAGCGCCGCGAGGCAGAATGCAAGGCGTTCCCTTGTTGCGGCGACAGACATACAGGAAGGGACTGTCATTACGGAGGAGATGCTGACCTGGAAAAGACCGGGGCTCGGGATATCGCCTTCCGAGATCGATACTGTTATCGGCAAAAAAGCGGCAGCTCAGATCGCCCAGGACACGGTACTGAAGAGAGATATGCTATTGTAAGATTCTTCGGGTTGCGCCAATTTGTCATCCTGAGCGTAAGCGAAGGATCTTTAAGATTCTTCGGGCTGCGCCCTCAGAATGACAGCCATAAACAAAACATGAACGAAAATTCAGACAGCAAAAAAAATAAGCCCGGATCCGGGGAGGCAGCGCTCCGCTCCGGATTCTGGTACGTAATTTCCAATGTGCTGATAAGGGCGGTGGGCATCATCACCGCCCCCATTTATACGCGTCTCCTTACCACTGCGGAAACCGGCTACGCGAATAATTTCAATAATTACGTCAGTATTTTTTCCGTTATCTGCGGTCTCTGCCTGATCTACAGCGTAGGCCGTGCAAAGCTGGATTTTAAGGATAAATTCGACGGATATATGTCTGCGATACAGTTTCTCTCAAGCGCCTTTTCCCTTATTATCCTTATACTCGTGATGATCTTTTTCCCGGCGGACGGGATGCTGCTGAAATTCCCGAGGATAGTAATTTTTATCCTCTTTTTCTATCTTATGCTCTTTCCCTCCATCGACTATATGCAGTATAAGTACCGCTTTGAGTATAAGTACAGGGAGAATATCGCGATCTCCATCATAATAACAGCCGCTACCGTAATTCTGACAGTATCACTTCTCCTGTTCGCACCCGGGGAAAAGGGTTTCCTGAAGATACTCGGAACAGTGATACCGAGCGGAGCTGCGGCAGTTTGGTGTTATGTAAACTTGGTACGGAAAGGCAGAGTGTTCATAAATAAGGAGTACTGGCTCTATGCCTTAAAGATAGGACTTCCCATGATCCCCCATGGGCTGGCGCTGATACTGCTTTCAAGGATCGATGTCTCTATGATCTCGAATTATTACGGCTTTTCCGAGGTGGGCCTCTATACCTCGGGCTATACCATAGGCACGCTTCTTATGTTCATAACAAACGCGGTGGGACAGGCCTGGCTTCCCTATTTTAATGAGCATCTGTACGAAGGTGATACGGAGGTCATCAGGGAGAAGAATAAGATCCTTATGTTTTACGGCTGTGTACTGACCCTTATATTCATAGCGGCGGCTCCGCTGGCGGTGAAGCTCCTCTTTGCAAAGAGCTATTGGGAAAGTATGTGGGTCGTACCTCCGGTGGCCCTCGGCACCCTCTGCCAGTACTTTTACACGAATTACGTGAATGCCGAGCTTTTTCATAAAAAAACCTTTTTGATAGCTCTGAATTCCTGTATCGCAGCGGCGGTGAATATCGGCTTAAACGCTTTCTTTATCCCGAGGTACGGCTATATCGCCGCAGCCTATACAACCCTTGCGGGCTACTTTATACTTATGGTTCTCCATTACATAGCGGTGCGCTTTGTCCTGAAAATGAAGCTCTATCACGATGCCCTGTATTTCCTTATGCTTATCGGAACCTGCACTGCGGGGATACTGACCGCCTTCCTGTACCCATATCCCCTGTTCAGGTATCCGCTGATCCTCGCTGTAATGGCGGTTTTGGCAATATTACGAAAGGATGATATAATCATCGTTGTTAATATGCTGAGGAGAAAGATCCTTCAATGAAAATCCTAATAATTATCCCGGCCCGTGGAGGCTCGAAAAGAATACCGAGAAAGAACGTGCGTCTGATGAACGGACGTCCTCTTATAATGTACTCTGTGGAAAATGCTCTTTCCTTGAAGGAGGCATTTGAGGCGGACGTTGTCGTGTCCACGGATGATGAGGAGCTGTCGGGAATAGCTGCAGACCACGGTGCGGAGATAGTTTTAAGGGGAGAGGAGCTTTCAGGTGACAGTGTTACCCTGGATCCGGTGATATTTGATGCTTTAATGAAGATGGAGGAGAGGCACGGGACTCGCTATGATACGGTGATCACTATGCAGGCCACCTCCCCTACTTTAAGCAGGGAAACGCTTAAGGCAGCCATAGCTTATTTTGAAAAGGGAGGCTATGACACGGTTTTAAGCGTTGTGAACAAACCCCACCTGTCCTGGACTGAGAAGGACGGGAAGATAGTAAAGAATTATAAAGAACGGCTGAATTCCCAGTTTCTGCCGCCAAATTATCTGGAAACCGGCGCATTCCTTATCTCAAAAAGGGAATGTGTAAACGAAAAGGGACGTATCGGAGAAAACGTGTCCGTATATGAAACCTCTCCGGAGGAAGCTGTGGACATAGACTCCTATGCTGACTGGATAGAGGCGGAAGCAATACTCAAAAGAAAACGCGTGCTATTCAGAGCTGTGGGTCAGAGAAAGCTGGGAATGGGTCATATCTACAGGTGCCTTTCCCTCGCATATAAGCTTATAGGACATGAAGTTCTTTTTGTTACGGATGAAAAGAGCGAAATGGGGATAGAGAAGCTTAGGAGCGCATTTTTCCCCTTTGAGGTAATAAAAAATAACAGCGATTATGAAAAGGTGCTCGACAGCTGGAAGCCGGATATAGTGGTCAATGATATCCTGGATACGGATGAGGATACCGTAAAGCTGGAGCGGCGCTACGCAAAGAGGATAGTTAATTTTGAAGATGTGGGACCGGGAGCAAGGGGAGCGGATGCGGTGATAAATGCTCTCTACGAAAATCATCCAGATAAGCCCGGAAATGTATTCGAGGGCTCGGACTACTTCTTTATAAGGGATGAATTTCTGGAGGAAAACCCGAAGGACTTTTCAGCCGAATGCCGGAATGTGATGATAATGTTCGGGGGAGCGGATCCTTCGGATCTGACAGGCAGGCTTTTCAAGATCTGTCAGAGGCTCCATGAGATCACTCCCGAAACGGAGTTCCACTTTATCACGGGCTTTGCATATGAGAAAAAGGATCTGATACAGGATATCCCCGAAAGCAATATTTTTGTTCATAATGACGTGAAGCGGGTTTCACTCTTTATGAAAAAGGCGGATCTCGCGGTCACGAGCCAGGGACGGACTATATATGAGCTTGCAAGCATGGGGGTTCCGGCCATAGTTCTTGCACAGAACGAGAGAGAGGCGGAACACGTTTTTGCAGGTATCCAGAACGGCTTTATCAATCTGGGTGTGGGGACAAGGACCGATGACGAAACCGTTATACGGACTATGAGGTGGCTTATCGAGACTCCCAATGTCAGGAAGGAAATGAGAAATATCGAGCTTTCACATGAATTCCGTACGGGTCAGAAGAGGGTTATCGACATCATATTAAAGGAAGGCTCATGAGCGAAAGAGTGCTTCTTGTCAATACAGTTGCCGGAAAGGGCAGCGTAGGCCGGCTGGTTACGGGGCTTTCAAAGGCGCTTAAGGAAAGAGGCGCGGAAACGCTGATAGCCTACGGGCGCTGGGATCCTCCCGGGGGAGAGGAAGCATACCGGATCGGAAGTGACCCTTCGGTTTTTTTCCACGGGGTAATGAGCCGCATAAGCGACAGGCATGGTCTTTATTCAACGGCAGCCACAAGGGCTTTCATAAAAAGGATTGAAGAGTACGCTCCGGACATCATTCATCTCCACAATGTTCATGGATATTATGTAAACTATAGACTCCTGTTTTCGTGGCTCAAAAATGAATATGCAGGGAAAAAGGGACACAGGATAATATGGACACTACATGACTGCTGGAGCTTCACCGGGCACTGTGTGCATTTTGAGTACACAGGATGTGAGAGATGGAAGGATGGCTGCTTTCACTGTCCGGAAAAGAGGCAGTATCCGGCGTCTTTTTTTCTGGATAATTCAAGGGAAAACTTCAGGCTTAAGAAGCAGTGTTTTACCGGGATAAAGGATCTTACCATTGTCACTCCGTCGGAATGGCTTAAGGGGAAGGTTCGTGAATCTTTTTTAGGCGAATACCCGGTAAAATGCGTGCCGACCGGGATAGATCTTGATTGTTTTAAGAAAAGAAGCTCTCTTATCAGGGAGAAATACGGTATCGGTGATAAGCCGCTTGTCCTGGGCGTTGCAAATCCCTGGAGAGAGCGTAAGGGCTTTGACGACTTCCTGAAGCTTGCATCAGCATTGGAAAAGGAAGCGGGAAGTGATTTCAGGATAGCCATGATCGGTCTCAATCCTTCGCAGGTCAAGGTGGTATCACGTTATGTAAACATAATTCCGGTAATAAAGACTGATTCTATCGAGGAAATGGCGGAATGGTATTCCACATCTGATTTTTATGTTAACCTGACGTATGAGGATACTTTTCCGACAACAAATCTGGAAGCCCTTGCCTGCGGTACTCCGGTGATCACCTACGGAGCCGGCGGCAGCCCTGAGTCTTTGAACCCGGAATGCGGTATTGTAACGAAGATTGGAGATATAGCAGGTGTTATCAGAGCGATGCGGGAGTTTTCAGAGAGAGACCGTGAAGATCTGGAAAAAGCCTGCACGGCAAGAGCCGCCTTGTACGGGAAAGCCGAACGCTTCGGTCAGTATTTGGATGAGGTGTATCTAGAAGAGGAATAATGAATTTCTTTAAGCGTTTCAGCAGCAGCATACTGTTTTTGATAAAAAGCCTTTTGTATCTGGGCTGCTTTCTTATATTCTTCGGCTTGATGGGAATAGAGAACAGGCAGGTCAGAGTACTTTCCAGAACATCTGTTATCATGACTGTGATGTTTTTTATGGCACTCCTCTTCTTTACCGGGATATACGGTGGTCTGGACGTGGGACGGAGGCACAGAAAAACCGTTATACAGGGAATGGAGCTTTCCCTGTTTTTTTCTGAACTCTTCACCTATGCGGTTTTCCTGATAATGAATTTTAATGAGGCCAACGGATTCCGGTTCCGGCTCTGGTCCTTTGGATTTTTTCTGATCGCGCTATTTTTAAACGCGATTTTTGTTTTCCTGATGACTAACCTCGCTTCCGCATTTGTAAACCGTGTGGAACCGCCGGTCAGGGCGCTTATCATTGTCAGCCGGGATGAAGACGGAGACAGGGTAAAGAGCATGGTGGAAAGCTTCAGACACCGTTTTTTATCCGCAGAAGCCGTGAGATACGACTTTCCGGACATACACGGGAAGATTAAGGAAGCCGGAATGGTGTTTTTTTATGACGTTCCGCAGGGTGAGAGGTCTGAGCTTGTGAACTACTGCTACAAGCATATGATCTCAGTGTCATTAAATCCCGACATCTCCGACATTGTGGAGATGACCGCAGAGGAGCAGATGATGGGAGATATGCCCTTCCTTTTCCATTATGCGGGTAAAATGACCTTTGAGCAGCGGATAGTGAAGAGGCTTTCGGATATTGTTCTTTCTGCATTGTTCCTCATTATTACCTCTCCGCTTTTTTTGATCGCAGCAATTATGATAAAGGTAGAGGACGGAGGACCTGTTTTTTTCAGGCAGAAGAGAGCAACCATCAGAGGCAGGGTCTTTGAGATAGTAAAGTTCAGGACAATGAAGGAAAACGTGGAAAATGTCTCGGTGCTTAAGGATGATGACAGGATCACAGGCGCGGGGAAATTTTTAAGAAAATACAGGATAGACGAGCTGCCGCAGCTTATCAATATCATTAAGGGTGATATGTCGCTCGTTGGTCCGAGGCCGGAAATGCTTGAAAATGTCAATGAGTACGAAAACGAGCTGCCGGAATTCCGCTACCGCCTCAGGATGAAGGCCGGGCTTACTGGTCTTGCACAGGTTATGGGGCGCTATAATACTTCGTCACGCGATAAGCTGGTGCTGGATCTCCTCTACATCGAGAGGTTCAGCATAATGCTGGACATCAAGATCCTGTTCCAGACCTTCCTCGTCCTCTTTAACGCCGAGGACTCCACGGAAGGGTTTTAAGTGAAAAGTTGTGTCATTCTGAGGGCGCAGCCTTCATTGTCATTCTGAGGGCGAAGCCCGAAGAATCTTTATACTTAGGATGTATCAATGAATGAGTATTATGTATATATACTTACAAACTGGAATAATAAAGTAATGTATGTCGGTGTTACAAACAACATAGAAAGAAGACTATATGAACACAGAAACAAGCTGATCGATGGTTTTACTTCAAAGTATAATATAAATAAACTTGTTTATGTTGAGAATACTACTGATGTAACTGCTGCAATACAAAGAGAAAAACAGATTAAAGGTTGGAATAGAAATAAGAAAAATGAATTGGTAGAGAGTGTTAATCCGGAATGGGAGGATTTGAGCAAGCAGTGGGAAGATCCTTCGCGTCTCGTCTCCCGACTCGGTCCGCGCTAAACACGTGCCACTGGCACGTAGCGCCGCTCAGGATGACAAAAGGACGCTCAGGATGACAAGTGAGTGCTCAGGATGACAGTAAGCCTGTCATTCTGAGGGCGAAGCCTTTATGTCATTCTGAGGGCGAAGCCTTTATGTCATTCTGAGGGCGTAGCCTTTATGTCATTCTGAGGGCGTAGCCCGAAGAATCTTACCACCGGATGGGAAGATCCTTCGCTTCGCTCAGGATGACAAAAGGAAGCTCAGGATGACAAGTGGTACTCGAAAACGGTAATTTTATGTTAACCACAAGTATAATCACAGTCTGCTTTAATTCAGAAAATACAATACAGCGAACCATGGACTCGGTGCTCTGTCAGACAGTGATGCCTTCCGAGTACATCATTATCGACGGCCTTAGCAGCGACGGAACCGTAGGGATCGCCGAGTCATATAAGGAAAAATTTGCGGCGAAGGGTACTGATCTCAGGGTTTACTCCGAAAAGGACAACGGTATCTATGACGCAATGAATAAGGGTATCGATAAGGCAGAGGGTGACATTATCGGTATCATCAACAGTGACGACTATTATGAGCCGGATGCAGTCGAAGTAATGACAGATACCTTTGAAAAGACAGGCTGTGATCTCGCCTTCGCCGATATCTGTATGCATATGACTAACGGCAGGTCCTTTGTAAAAAAGGCAAGGGTCAGGAAATACACCACCAGCCGTGACTGGAACCACCCCACCCAGTTTGTGTCCGCAAAGGTCTACGAAAGGTTCCGCTACCGCTGCAGGGATATAAGCGATGATATGGATCTCTACTTCAGGGTAAAGAAGGCAGGATACAGGATCGTTGCAGTGAACAGGGTGCTGGCTCACTTTACAATGGGAGGAGTGAGTAACAGGATCCCGGCACGCGAGATCATTCCGAGGATAAAGAGGCGCTACCGTATATACAGAGAAAACGGTTTCAGCCGCTTTTATTTATTTGAGTGCATAGGTTTCGAGCTTATAAAGTTTGTTCTGGCGTGATGATGTCATTCTGAGCGAAGCGAAGAATCTTTTTGCGGCCCCCATTCGCGCATAGCGCACCGATGGCAGCCGTGCTCAGCACGGCTATACGCCATTCAAAATGTGCCACTGGCACATTTTGCATAAACGGGGTCGTAAAATGTCCACTGGACATTTTACCATTCTGAGCGAAGCGAAGAATCTTATTAATAGTATATAAGTGATATGGCAGATTTTGAATACAGTAAATTAAGCGATGCATATGATGACTTTGAGTTTCCGATCGTAAGGCTTACGGTGGACGGAAAAGAGCTGTCCAAAGAGGAAAACCTTATGGTCACGGGGCTTGATGTGGATCTTACCAGCGGTTATGAAGCTTCGGTCGCTACAGTTACCCTTGCCGGATCCTATAATGCGGACTCAAAAAGCTTCGACGTAGAGAAAACAAAGAAGTATATGCTTCTTGGCTCCTCTATCGTCATTGCCACGGGCTACGGAAACGTTTCCCGTGAGATCTTCAGGGGATTTATAGCGAGGGTTCATTTCATCATCCCTCCCTCCATTGAAGACGAGATACCCTCCGTGGAGGTCACGGCAATGGACGCCAAGGGTCTTATGATGGCAAACCGCCACTCCAAGAGACTGAAGGCAAAATTCTATTCTGACGCGGTTAAGGAGGTTCTGGAGACAAATACCTTCCTTTCCCAGAAGGATGAAATGGGTAAAGATTTCACCGTCTTAAATATCACCGACACCCCTGACAAGCAGGAGGGACAGGGGGAAAGCGGAACCACCGACAGAAGGGTCGAGATGGTGGAGGAAAGTGATTATGAATTCATTGTGAAGGCCGCAAAAAAATTTAATTTCGAGTTCTTCATAGTGGGAGGCAATCTGTACTTTATAGAGGCAAAGAAAAATACGACGCCGTTGATCGTTCTTTCCCCGGGCTGCGGAGTGGGAGCCCTGGACATCGGCTATGACATAAGCGGTATAGTGCGCTCGGTTGAGGTCAGAAATATCAATATGGAGGATGGTAAATTCTTAGGGAATACGAAGAAGACCACCACGAAGATCTCTCTCGGAAACAAGGCAAAGCCGCTTGTCGAGAAGCAGTCCCTGGTGTATATCGATCCCACTGCAAAGAGCAAGGATGATGCGGGATACAGGGCACAGTACCTTATGGATACCATAGATTACCGCTTTGGCAGCATAAGCGCATCCTTTACCGGGCTTCCGGAGATGGTGCCGGGACGTTTTGTTACGCTCTCCGGCTTCGGAGAGCCTCTTGATAACGATTTTTATCTGAGAAGGGTCAGGCATATGATCGGAAATGATTCCTACAGGATACAGATAGAGGGTGTGGCCAATTCAATAAAGCAGTGAGTACAGTGTAAAACAGATGGCGATTTTTGACATAATAGAGGATGTATCAAAAAAACAGATAGAGAAGACGGATACCGGAGACTCCAGGATAGTCGGGATAATGCTCGGGAAGGTTGTAAAAAACTATGACGAGAATATGCCGGGCCGGGTTTCGGTGATCCTTCTTTCCAGGGAAGAGGTAAAAGAGGAAAACGGAGACCAGAACGGACAGGGAAACGAGGATGAAGCCAATAATTCAAGGCTTCTCTGGCCGAAGGTCGTAATGCCCTCCTCCGGAAGCTCCTGGGGACATTATTTCATTCCCGAGATCGGGGATCTGGTGCTGGTAGCCTTTGAGCAGGGAAATATTGACAGACCCTATATCATCGGATGCATCCCGAAGAATAATGACCAGATTCTGACAAAAAGCAAGGATGAGAAGAACAAGTATAAAAAGATAGTCACCAAAAACGGCAGCGCCATTATCTTTGAGGACATAGTTCCGGACGAGAACGAAGGCGGGGGAGAGGATCCGGGTGCCAAGGACAAGATCACGGTTGTGACGGCTCTTGAAAGTCATCATATCCTCTTAGACAACGAAAAGAAAGAGATAGAGATCGCCGACAAGGACAAGAAGAATCTTGTCCGTCTGTCAACAGATGAGCAGAAGGGACATATAGAGATCACGGCTGCAAAGAAGCTTACCATTACAGTTGGGGACAATGTCTCCCTTGTAATGAACGGTGAAACCGGCGCGGTCACTCTGAAGGCAAAGAAGTTTACCGTACAGACCGATGAGAGCCTGACACTTGAAAGCCAGGGTAAGGCGGAATTCAAGGGAACAAATGTGACCGCAGAGGGAAGCTCCATGCTGAAGCTCAGCAGCAACGGAGCGGTGCAGGTTTCCGGAACACCAATTAAACTGGGCTAGGCAGGGAATGAGATACTATGGCTGATACTAAATTTCTGGGTACGGGATGTAAGTTCCCGGTAGAGATCGATCCGGCAACCGGAAGATTCATGACGGTTTCCGGAAACAGGGCGGTAAAGGAATCGATCTATCTTATACTTATGACGCAGAGAACGGAGAGACTGGTCAGACCTTCCTTCGGTTCCGACATAATGAACTTTACCTTTATGGACACCGGAACAACCATGATGTCCATATTAAGGAGAGATATCGCCCAGACAATAATGGATAATGAGCCAAGGGTCGCAGATATTGATGTTACCACGGAATATCGTGATAAGCAGGGCGTGATATATATTAATCTTGAATATCTGGTCAGAGATACCAATACCCGGGACAACATGGTATTTCCCTTCTATCTCGACAACGGAACGAAGGGGATGGCCGAGAATGAGGAAGGGGATATGATACCTGACGGCTATGAAGGAGAATACAATGACTTGGAGGAGAGCGGATAATAAATGAAACTTTACGATTGCTCCATACAGGATACCGAAAACAGAATAGAGGAGCTCGCCGCACAGTATGTGCCGGAGTGGCATTTTGACAGAAGCAATCCTGATATAGGTACTGCCATTGCAAAGATCTTTGCGATACAGATGCAGGAAAATGTGGGACTGGTCAACCGTATGATGGACAGATTCCACGCTGAATTCGTGAACATGCTTGACATCTCCCTTAAGCCGGCAAAGCCTGCCGGCAGTCTCGTACAGTTCAACCTTATTGAGAATTCCGTACCGGGAACCATGGTGAGAAAGGGAACCAGGCTTGTTTCCGCAGGAGCTTCGGGCAACGGAGAGGGTGTTCTCTTTGAGACCGACAGGGAGATATATGTCACCAGCTCAAAGATAGTCGATGCTTTCATGACCGACAGGGAGGAGGGTACCTTTGTCCCGCTTCTCGGAAACTTTACAAACCCGGAAATAGTAGAGGGTGTGGAGATCCGTGAGGAGGAAGCGGAGGAAACGGAGGAAGCGGAGGCTGAAACAGAGGAGGTTGAAGCAGAGGACCCGTACAAGAATACCATACGTCCCTTTGTACTTTTTTCCGAAAAGGGGAATATTGCGAGAAGCGTCCTGATACTCTATCACGAATCCGTATTTGATCTTGAAAAAGAGCCTATTTACGTCAGGCTTTCGGGAAATACGGAGCTGAATGAAAAGATCAAAAATGGTGAATTCCGTTTCAGGTATTACTCAAAAAGCGGACTTAAGGATTTCGACCGTGTAGAACTAAAGGAGGACGGAGAGACCTTCGAGCTTGAAAAGCATGATCTGAATGCAAAATTCAATCTCGGAAACAGAGAGTATGCTGTGGTCATACTGGAGGCCGAGAATACGGTCAAGCAGGATATCGAGGCGGAGGGCATTTCTCTCTCATCCTCGGGACGGGAAAGACCGCTGGAATTTGTAAATGACGGAAGTCTGGACATGGACATCGACAGGTTCGAGCCCTTTTCAGATACACTTTCGGTATATAATGAATGTTATCTCGGTTCCGATGTATATTTTTCAAAAGGCGGGGCTATGATAACCCTTACTTTCCACGTGAATTACGGGGAAAAGGGACTGTATCTCACCAGACAGGAGGAAGAGGTACAGCTGAAGATATTCAAGAAAAAGCCGAAGGTGATAGCAGCGGATATTCCGGCTGACGCATATGCGGACGAGATCGTTTTGGAATACTTTAACGGTACGGGCTGGAGGAAGCTTCGCTGCAACAGTGATGTGTCCGAAATGTTCGCCCGTGTTGATGCCGGGGATTATGAGATATCCTTTATCTGCCCGGATGACTGGGAAAGCACGCAGAGCGGCGCATATATGGGACGGGCCATCAGGATGAGACTCATAAAATCCGATAACTGCTTCCTAAGGCCCGGAATACACCACTATCCGATCATCTCGAATATGAAGGTTTCCTTCTCCTTCCGCGGACACTTTGTTGCACCCGGGAGAACCTTCCTCTTTGCCGGTACACAGCGAAGAGAGATCACCAGGGAGGTAAAGTCTGAAGGCCGCTTTGTGATACTGTCCGGCGGAAAATACAGTGACGACGCACTGTACCTCGGCTTTGACAAAAAAATGGAGGGAGGACCGGTAAGCCTGTATTTCGAGCTTTCCGAAGCCATCAATACCAGCTTTTTGAAGTGCCGCTTTGAGTACAGCAGTATCCATGGCTTCAAGAGGATGAAGGTTGTGGATCATACTCTGGATTTCTCCAGATCCGGTTCGGTGATGTTCATACCACCCTCAGATATGGCCTTTGTTACATTGGAGGACAGAAGGAGGGTATGGATAAGGATAAGCCGTGTACAGCCCCAGAACAGTTCGGAGAACAGTCTTTTCCTGCCGAAAATACAGAAGATACTGGTAAATGTTGTCGGGGTTTCAAATATTGTCACCGGCAACGAGGAGAATTATTATATAAATGAGGCGGGACCGAACCTTCACTTCAATCTTCCCCAGGGGAATATCCTGGACGCTGAGGTATGGGTGAATGAAAAGGGATCTCTTTCAAATGAGGAAATCGAGCTAATGAAGGAGAATGATCCCGGATCGATCCGTGTTGAATATGATATGCTTGGAAATATCTATGCGGCATATGTAAAATGGGAGGAGACGGACAGCTTCTTAAATAAGACCGGCAGACGGGTCTATATGATAGACAGGGCTGTTAACGAGCTTGTCTTTTCTGACGGAAAGAAGGCCGACATACCCAGGGTTGTGGATGACGTGTCGTTTAAGGTACGTGTCCGCATTAGTAACGGCTATGACGGAAATGTGGCTGCGGGAGCAATAAACGAGTTTGCCCGGACAGAGCTCTATATGGACAGTGTTACAAATCCTGTCCGCTCTTACGGCGGCTCCAATATGGAAACGGTTCACGCGGCTTTACGCAGGGGCGCCAATGTGATCTACGGACGGGGAAGACTCGTGTCCGCAAACGACTATAAATGGACGATATTAAGCTACTCCGACAGTATAGACAAGGTGGCGTGCATTGCCGGAGAAACCATAGGCGGGAATTATAATGATGCCGATATTTCCTTTGTGCTCCTTATGAGGGATTTTGCCGACGGTTCCTTCTCCTTCCACAGTATCTCCGAGGAGCTGAAAAAATATCTTCTCACCATATCGTCGGTAACGGTTTCTCCGGATAATATACATATAGTGGAGCCTGTATTCGTGAGTGTATCGGTCAATGTCTGGGCGGATGTGGGAAGCATAGACGAGAGCTTTGAAACACAGAACCTGATAAAGACCACACTTAAGGATTATTTCAATCCGGTGTCCGATGGTGAGAGCGAGGGCTGGGAAATAGGTGTGATTCCCAAGCAGAGCCAGATAATGATGAAGCTTGCCTCATTAAAGAGCCGGGCTGTGATAAGGAAGATTTCGGTAATAGCGAATTACGTTGACAGGGGCGGTTCCCATGAAACCGACATTTCTGATCTGAAGGTCACTCCCTTCATGGTTGTGAAGTCCGGAGAACATAAGGTTTATATCAACCTGTCGTCAACTGATTAACGGAGAACGGACAGATGCTGCGAATAGAAGAGATTTCGGGAAGAACATATCAGGAGAGAATGGCGGACTCCCTTACCGCCCTTCCCCTTATTTCGGAGGAATGGACAAACTATAATGCCTCCGATCCCGGAATAACGATTCTCGAAAACCTCATAGCCTTTGAAGCACTTCAGGGCTCATATATAAGCGACCTGGACTTTGAGACAAGGTTCAGGCTGTTGAAGATGGCGGGCTTCACACCCTCCAGGGCGAAGTGCGCGAGGGTTCTTCTTTCCCCCGTGAATACGGAGAAAAGCTTCCGGCTCAGCGCAAACCAGAAGTTCAAGCTCGGCGATCTAATTTTTGAGACAAAGAAGGCCGTGAATACCGGTGGGATTTCCCTTACGGGTATATTTTCCTCCTACGGCGGTTCCTTCCACGATTTCAGTTTTTTAAGCGACAGGGAATACAGGATGTCTGCCAGAGTGTTCGGAGAAGAGCCTGAGGCAGGTGACTGCATTTACTTTATTTCCAATGCTTTTCCCGAACCGGGAAGCGATACCTGCTTCTATATTTCCATGGACACCAGATTCAACAGGAATCCCGTAAACGACCGGTCTGACAATATCTTTGCATCCCTTAAATGGGAATACCATACGGCTGAGGGCTTTAAGGAGCTGAAGGTTCATGACTATACAGGCGCCTTTCTTTTAAGCGGAGAGATCAAATTCAGGATTCCGGACTTAAAGGCCGTACCCTTTGACGGAGCCCCGGTAAAGGGTTATTGCATAAGAGCCACACTGACACATGCAAGCTATGATGTGGTTCCGAGATTCAAGTCAGTGAACGGCTTCCTTTTCGAGGTATGGCAGAAAAATTCCAGATCACTCTCAATCACCAGCCAGAAAACAGACAGGCTGGAGATAACAAGTCCTTTTGAGGACGAGTACGTACTGGTATTTGCGAAGGATAAGAAGGGCTCCTCCTACAGAAGATATGAGCTTGTAACCGGCTACGGCAAAAAGGGCAGGTGCTGTCTCTACGAGAGAAAGGGAAAGAGAAAGTTTTCCCTGACCTTTGACGAGGAGGCCTTTGGCTTTGTTCCCTTCAAGACAAAGGATGCTGTGCGTGTCGTACTGTACAGCGAGGAGGTTATGAGGCGTTACCGCATAGGGCAGGTTCTGGGATATGACGATCAGGAGCTGGAGCTTCCGTTAAAGCACATTGTACCGGACAGCTTCTGTCTCATAGCAAAGAGGTATGATGAGGACGGCAGCGAGATCTTCAATTTCGTCCGTCCGGGGAAAAATGAGGGGGATGCCCTGACCTTCCATCTCCTTGAGAATGACGGAAAGATCATAATAGAGGATGCAGGGGACTACATAGGGGCAGAGCTTTTTATGGCTTCGGCAGCGGTCACTGACGGTGCCAGGGGAAATATCAGAGCCGGAAATACCCTGAAAGCCCTTGAAGTAGAGGGAAATCCCGGCTTCTACAATCCCGGACCCGGAAACGGAGGAGCATACAGAGAGAGCCTGGAGGAGGTAAGAAGGCGCTTCAGGGAGGATATATTTACCCCCTATACCTGTATCACGGCGGCTGATTATGAGAGAGTGGTGGCGGCCACTCCCGGGCTTTGTATCAGGAAGACAAGGGCGGTCATGGATGAAATGGATAACATAGTCCATATCGCCGTGATGCCGGGAACGGATGAGAAGTTCCCCACTCTTTCGGAGGAATACAGGAAGTCGATAAACGATACGCTTTTTGAAAGAAGGCTTATCACCACAAGATTCCAGATACTGTCCCCGGTATATACGAAGGTGTCCGTAAAGACCACGGTATATGTAAAGAGACATTTCGGTGATGCCCTTCTGCACATAGAAACTGCTTTGAAGGAAAAGCTTGATTATATTTCCGGGGATAATAATTTCGGCGATGTGCTCCGCTTCGAGGATGTTTTTCACGCTATGGAGGAGCTGGACTGTGTCGAGTATGTGTATGAGCTCTTTATGAGGCCGGAGAATGCAAAATATGCGACCCTCAGAGATTCAAACATATATCCTGCGGAAAACTGCCTTCTGTACCCGGGAAATCTGGATATTGAGATAGTGGGCAGCTGATCTTATAAAGCCTTGTTGTAACTATTCAGAATCCGAAGGGTTCCGAATAGATACGCCCTGTTGATGAAAGGAGCGGCATAGAAAGAATATGCCCAGATATTCCATAAGAAAAAACAGAATAATGGAGGGATGCCATAAGGGCTTCAGCTATGATCCGGTCAATAAACCTACGGCCCTTATCTTTGATCCCGAAGAGATGTTCCATGCGATCTTCCTTAAGGGGATCGATTCCACGAAAAAGGGGGCAGAATGGGGGAGACTTTTCTTTAAGGCTGCCGGATCGGATGAAGCCGCATTGACGGTTTATATTCTTTCAACCGACTACAGGGATGATCTTTCGGAAGCCGCGGGAATGGATATTGATAAGTATCTGTGCGGGGAGGAGGCGGATGTAAGGGAGAAGACTGAGTTCCTGAAAAGAATGGGTGCGATCCGGATAAACGGATGCTCAGACTGCCTGCTCTATGATGTTTTGGGTCAGTATATCTTCATAGCTATAGAGGTTTCCGGCGAGGGGAGCCTTGATATCTCGGATATCGTCCTCGACAGCAAAGGGGATAATTTCATGGATACCTATCCGGAGGTGTACAGACAGAGAAACAGCTTTTTCCACAGATATATATCCATATTTTCGTCTATATACAATGACTTCCAGAGAGATATAGATTCCCTGTCGGACGTACTCGATCTGGATAAATGCAGTAAAGAACAGCTGATCATCTATGGGGGCTGGATGGGTATGGATCTTTCCGGAGGCTTTCTTATGGAAGATGTCCTCCGACAGCTCGTGAAAGAGGCATACTGCTTAAACCGTATGAAGGGAACCAGAAAAGCAATTGAACGCATACTTGAGATCATACTTAAGGAAAAACCTGTTATAATAGAACATAACCTTGTGCGCTCGGCCATCAGGGAGGAGGAGATCGAGCTTCCCGAAAACTTCAAGGCAAGGGGAATATATGATGTGACCATATTGGTGAAGCGTCACATTACCGAGGAGATACGGCATCAGGTTCTGTATATCCTAAACCAGTATATGCCCCTTAGGACCCGTATATCCTTAGCTCAGCTGGACGAGAGGCCTGTTGTCGATTCCAACAGCTACCTTGATATTAATACGAGGCTGCCCGGAGAGAGCAAGGCTGTTCTGGATAAGGAAATTTCAATGGACGGTATAACGGTTTTACTGTAGGGAAGGAGAATTGCCGTTACTTATGAACATTACGGAAGTCAGGAACGGGGATAATGTGCATATGGAGGTGGAGGGAAGAATAGACAGTGCCAACTGTGCAGAATTCCAGGACAGGCTGCTTAAGGCATTTCATACTTCGACTTCCGTCACGCTTGATCTGGAGGGTGTTGTCCAGCTTTCAAGTGCTGCGCTCAGGGCTCTTATGCTTGGAAAGAAGACTGCAGAGTCCAAGGGAGGCAGCTTTGTGGTTTTGAATGCAAGTCCGGCCGTATGTGATGTTTTCAGAGTGACGGGCTTTGATAAGCTCCTTGATATCCGTTAGAAGATGATAAGCTTTGAGAAGATCAGAAAAACCTTCGCGGAGGGTGAAAAACCGGTATTCGAAGAATTCAGCGAGTATATTGAGGAGGGAGAATTTGTCATCCTTACGGGAAGGAGCGGAAGCGGGAAAAGCACTCTCATAAAGATGCTCCTTAAGGAAACCGAGCCTGACGGTGGAAAGATAGTGGTGGATGGCCGTGATCTCTCAGAGATCAAACCGGGGGAGATACCGTTTTACAGAAGAGGGATAGGAGTGATCTTTCAGGATTTCAGGCTGTTTGATGAGTACACCGTATTCGGAAATCTGGAGGTCACACTCAATGTCACAGGAGGCAGCGGCAAGGATACGGAAAAGAGGATAACCGATATCCTGAAGCTTCTGGGCATTGACAGGCTTCATAAGCGTTACCCCGGGGAGCTGTCCGGAGGGGAAAAGCAAAAGGTCTGTATGGCAAGAGCCATAATAAATGACCCGAAGATAGTATTGGCAGACGAGCCCACCGGCAACCTCGATCCCGGGTCATCGAAGGAGATATTCAGGCTTCTGGAGCTCATACACAGACACGGGACGACCGTTCTGATGGCCACGCATGATTTTGACACTGCCGGAGCACTCATTAAGGAGGGAAGAAGGGTTTCTCTGGACAAATAAACTAAACGTCCATATCCTGTTCCTCGCGGAATGGTTTAAGGCGACAGGTACTTTTAGAGCAAATTGAAAGGATTTTTACGATATGTCTGTTATTCAGAAAATACTGCTTGCATTAAGCTGCGTACTCTTTGCGGCAACCATATACTGTCTGTTTTTGAGGGACATTTATCTGGTGGTGTTTTTCTTCCTGCTGCATTCACTGTGTCTAATTTTCTTTTCCTACAGGACATACACGGATATTGCAAGCACAGCCCACTTTTCAGATACCTACCAACAGGATATCGGAATGGAGATAGCCGCAAAGAATAAGGAGCTGGAGAAGCTGAAGGAGGAACTGGATCTCAGGGAAAAGAGGACCAGCGAGCTTTACACCAACGTTGGAGAGCTGAACGATAAGCTGGAAGGCTTCGAGAAGGAGATAAGCGATCTTAAGGCGGAAAAGGCTGCTCTGGAGGAAAAAGTCCAAAAGGACAGGGAGGAGAAGCATACGGATTACGGCGCACTGCTCCCTCCGGTCGATGGGGAAGAGCATTCAGAGACCGTGAATATTCTGGATATAGCCGAGATGGCAAAGCAGGAATTCCTTACAGATGCAAAGAATGTGAATATGGCCATCAATATTTCATCTGCTGACAGCACCCTTCTGGTGAAGGCAGATCCAAACCGTCTTCTCATACTGTTCAGGAATATTATAGATAATTCCATAAAGTATATGAGGAAGGCGGGAAGTCTGGTGATCACCGTATCAACCATAGGAGACGACATCTTTATCGTTTTGAAGGATACGGGAGAGGGACTGCCGGAGGATGAGACAAAGCATATATTCGAGCTGAATTACCAGGGCAGCAACAGAGTAAGCGGCAATGGTCTGGGGCTTGCGCAGGCGAAGGCCATCGTGGAATACTATGGCGGAACCATATATGCAAAGAGCAGGAAAGGATTCGGAATGGGGATCTACATTCAGCTCCCGGCGTAAGGGTAAGAACGGATGAGAAACGGAATAGGAAAAAGAATACTTATAATAGTCGCTCTGTTTTATATTTTTGTGACTCTTTTCGCGGTGGGCATCCTGGGTATTTCCACGGTTTCAAAGGAAAATCAGAAGATCCTGGAGGAAGCTGTAGATACGCAGATGGAAAACAGGGTAGCCGCTATGAGTAAGCTGCAGGAAAAAGAGGATAAGGAGACCGTTTCTTCCGAAGAGTCCACAGAGGCATCTACAGAGGCTTCCACAGAGGAGACAGGTGAGGCTGCGGACGAAGAGACAGCCACAGAGGATGCAGGCACAAAATATTATGCCTTTACCGCAAATAATTCCGCAGGACGGCTGAATATCAGAAAGGAGCCCAGCACCAGAGCAAAGATAGTGGGAAGGATGCATCCCGGAGATACGGGCTTTATACTTGATATCGGAGATGAGTGGTCCAGGGTTTCCGTAGAGGAAACAAAGGGGTATTGTGCAAACGAGTATCTGTCTATAAGGGAGATAAAGGAGGAGGAATACCCCGAAGAGCTGAAGCCCCTTATGGGAGCCGATGAGGATTTAGCTGAAAAGGAAGAAGGCGGAGAAAGCCCTGCTGAAGAGAGTCCTGCTGAAGAGAATGTGCCGGGAGAAAGCGTAACGGAATGAGGCTTGACGACAGACTGGTCAGGGACCAGCAGAGAGTTGAAAAGGCAAAGACCCTTCCTGATGCTTATTATGATTCGGAGGCTGCCTGGATGGAATACAAGGACAGGGAGAAGGAAACCCCACTGGACAGGTATAAGGGGGCTTTTGCTGTAGAGGATAAAAAATCTTTAAATACCCGCCCCTCTGTTTTTGACGCAACGACTGTCTTTAAGACCGGGGAGTAAGATGAGAGCAAGTATATGGATAAATACGATTCAAAACTTCGAAGTAAGCCTTTTGGCAGCTATAACGAGTACATGGAGTATATATTTGACTGCGTGAATATCGGTGTGGACAAATATATTGACAAAATGAAGACCATGTATGCTTCAGGGGACGGCGGTTACAAGAACGTGCTCTATCCTGATATAGAGGTAGTTTCTGATCTTACCAATGCAAAGATAGAAAGATTCTACCAGGATTCTGAGGAAGATGCGGAGAACGGAGAGGAAGCAGAGAAGGTTCTCGAAGAGGAAGAAGAGGATGATGAGGATGAGCCCTTTGATGAGGAGCTTTTGAGTCTTCTCGGAAACTTCGGTGCCTCTGACGGTTCGGATGAAGAGAAGAGTGAAAAAGAGGAGAGCGGAAAGGTAAAGGTCAGCGCTCTTTCCATAACGGAAAAGCTCGATTTCATAAAGGAGAGGGCTGCCCTGACCGTTGAAGAGGGGACAGCTCTTCCATTCTATGAACTCTGCGAAAAGCTGGGATATGAGCCCTTTACTGTGTTCTGCTTTGCCTGCGGTATCCTTTCCTCCACACAGACCGACTATGCGGGAGTATTCCAGATCATAAACGAGAATATGAACCTCTCTGCTCCTACCATCGAGTCGGCGGCCAGAGTCTTCTACGGTGACCGTTTCTCCATAACCGGGGCCTACGGGGATATGTCCACCTGCTTAGAGCAGCTTCTGCCGCTTCTTTCTTTGAGTGTTATGAAGAGCATGCCCTTTTCTACGGTTGTGTCCCCGGATAAGCGGATAATTGACTGCCTCTTCGGACGGAATCCCGACAAGCTTGATGAGGACTATTCACGCTTCATTTCCATGCTCACGAATAATGAAGAGCTTAATCCCATTATGGCAAATAAGGGGATACTTGACGAGATGATGATATCCTATGATGAGGGTGTCAGGATCTTTTATTACTACGGAGACGAGGGAAGCGGGAGAAGGTTTTTCGTAAAGAATTTCTGCGCGGACCGGAAGATCAAGGCCATTGCAATAAACTGCAAAAAGCTCTTTAATTATGATTTCCAGTTTGTAGACCGTGCTCTCTGGGCGGTTACCAGGGAATGTATCCTTACCAATTCCTGCTGCTGCCTCACGGAGCTTTCCTACCGTGAGGAGGAAAAGGAAAAGTTTTTCGGCTATATGGATATGGCTTTTTCAAAGCTTACCGAGCAGCAGATCACCGTTTTTGCGATGAGTAAGGAACATATTGATTTCAGGGAGGTCACGAAGATAGCCTATACGGAGCTTGAGCTTCCTACTCCCGATACCGGGGAAAGACAGGCCTGCTGGGAGTATTTCTCAAAGTCATATACACTGGACGAGGGTATCGATATGCTGAGATGTCCACAAAGTTCCTCTTTACCCCCGGAAAGATAAGCGATGCCTTAAAGTATGCCCGTTCTCTTTCCACCATGGCTCAGGAAAAATCCATTTCCAGAGAGAAGCTTTTCCAGGGCTGCTACAATCAGATGAGCTCGGAGCTTACACAGAAGGCTACCAAGGTAAAGGCGAATTTCGGCTTCGAGGATATAGTAATGAACCCGAGCCAGAGGGAGACCTTAGAGCACGCCATTGACCAGATGAATTTCCGTAAGCAGGTTTACGAGAACTGGCATTATACAAAGAAGTACCCATATGGCCGGGGACTTTCCATTCTTCTTTTCGGTGCTCCCGGAACCGGAAAGTCCATGTGCGCCCAGGTTATCGCGCATGAATTGAATCTGGAGCTTTACAGGGTGGATCTTTCAAAGGTCATCGATAAGTACGTGGGTGAAACGGAAAAATCCATCTCCATGATCTTCCGTGAAGCGAAGAAGTGTAACGTGGTACTGTTCTTCGACGAGTGCGATACCCTGTTCGCAAAGAGATCCGATGACGGCGGCTCGAATCAGGCCTCCAACAATAATAAGACAGCGCTGCTTCTCCAGGAGGTTGAGGCCTATGACGGAGTTTCGGTGCTGGCCACGAACTACAAGCATAATATTGACCCCGCATTCTTCAGACGTATGAAGTATATCGTGGAATTCCAGTTCCCGGATCCCGATACGAGAGAAATGCTCTGGACCACCACCATTCCGAAGGATACGCCTCTTGCAGACGATGTGGACATAAGGTTCCTGGCGGAAAAATTCGAGTTTGTGGGAGGTAATATAAAGAACTGCATATTGAATGCAGCCTTCCTTGCGGCGGCTGATCCCGAGGCAAACGGACAGGTACATATGAAGCATTACCTTCTTGCCATCAAGTATGAATTCGTTAAGGTTGGCAAGGTATTTACGAAGTCTGATTTTGAACCCTATGCTGCGGAGGTGGGGCTTGCATAATCATCTGAAAACCATAGCAGCCATTATCCTTACGCGCCTCGATCTGATCCTTGAAGAAATGGGAAAAGAAAAGAGCCTCGACAAATTTCCCATTCTTTACTCCCTTATGACGTCTCTAAATGAGGAGGATATAAGGGAGTGGTCAGAGAAAGGGGAGAATGATGATAACGGCTATACAAAGGCAGTTAAGCGATTAAATAATGATAATGTACTGAGGTCGCTTCTGGATCTTTCCATAGCTGTTTTTTATTATCCGGAGGCTGATGCATTTCTTACGCACAATTTCGGACACGGGGTAAACTTGAAGCTGGCCTTTCTTCTGGAGGGGATAAGCTTTCCTGAGGAAAGGGATGTTATCGAAAAAGCCGAGAAAGCAAAGAGCATCTTTTCCTTTGACGATAAGGCCTTTCCACTATGCTATTCACCGGTATCGATAGACGAGAAGACCGTATTTTTCTTAAATGATGAGAATATGGTAAACCCGCTTTTAAGTGACTTCACGGAGTATTACGGTGCAGGGAAGACAGAGGAAAGGAGTATTGTCAATTCAGGACTGGTAGATGAGGGGCTGTCCTTTTTCAAAGCCGGAGGAAGGACGGCACAGATCTCAGGACACGGCGGCAGGCGATTTATAGCAAGGAGGATAGCTGACGGCTTAAATAAGGATTTTCTCTTTATAAACTTAAGGGATTTTCTTCACGAGGCCGGGAAGAATGAATTTCAGAAGTATAAGGGGGCTCTTTTAAGGGAAGCGGAGCTTGATGATGCAGGTATCTGCTTCTTTGGGATTGATAAGCCGTTTTTGTCGGAGGACAGGGAGCTTATACGTGATCTCGCACTGCTGGAGAGGCTGCTGTTCCGTCCGGTAAATGACAGGAATATTCCCCTTATTTTATGCACGGATCATAACAGAGCCCTTCTTTCGCTGTCGGATCCCGGAGATTTCAGAAATCTCCGTCTTCCCGGGGATCTGAAGCTCGATGACAGGAGAAAGCTCTGGGAGGAGGTACTTAAAGGTTCCGGTTCAAGCCTTGACCCGGATGAGCTTTCTTTACGCTACAGGCTGAATGCCAGTGAGATATCGGCCGTATGGAAGAGCTTCATAGAGGTACGGGGAAATTCTGACAACGAAGACGACGATAATGAGCTTCTGACCCGGGTTTCCATAGAGGAGCTTATGAAGGGAGAGGAAGCGGTATTGGGGCGGGTCATCTATCCGGACATAAGGCTTGATGACGTTAAGGTTAAACCCCGGATAAAGACCATACTGAATGATGTGATCTCTTCGGTAAGATCCAGCTCGGTCATCCTTGACAGGTGGAACCTAAGCAGGAATTATCCCTACGGAAGGAGTGTGAGCCTCCTTATCTCGGGTCCTCCGGGAACCGGAAAGACAATGACAGCAAATGCCATTGCAGGAGAGCTTTCACTGGCTCTTTACCAGGTCAACCTTTCGAATATTGTCGACAAATACATAGGCGAAACGGAAAAGAACTTAGAAAAGGTATTTAATTACGCGGAAAAAAGCAATACCGTGCTGTTCTTTGACGAAGCGGACGCTCTTTTCGGAACAAGGAGTGAAGTTCATGATTCCAGGGACCGCTACGCGAATACGGAGATATCCTATCTCCTGCAGAGGATAGAGGCCTATGACGGAATAGTTATAATGGCCACCAACATAAAGGGAAACATAGATCCCGCCTTCATGCGAAGGATAAGATATGTGGTGCATTTCGAGAATCCCGATGAGGAGATGAGAAGGGCGATATGGGAGAGCCTGTTCACTGATTCGGTGCCTCATGAGGAGGATATAGATTTTGACTATCTTTCTACACAGTTTGACAGCTTTACGGGAAGCATCATAAAGACGGTTTTCTTAAATGCCTGTGCCAAGGCTTCGGGAAATGAAGAGATATTGGGGATGAAGCACCTGGTAAGTGCGGTTAGACATGAACTGGAAAAGGGTTCGGCAGTAGGGTTTTCAATGGATACTCTGGGGAAGTATGCCTACCTTTGCTGAGAGAAGGGAAGGATCTTTCCCGACCGGCGGGAAGATTCTTCGGGCTTCGCCCTCAGAATGATAAAAAAGCAGGGGATGTAACTATTCAGAATTCGAAGGGTTCTGAATAGATACCAGGGGATGTAACAGATAGGGTTGTGAATAGAGGTGGATTATGGCACCAAGAGTAAAGGGTTTTGCAACTTCATATGAATCGCAGTCAAACTCGGCTGATATCGATGCCAAGGTTGACGACTCCCTTCGTTCCTATATGGATTCGGGAGATGATATCTTTGACGAGGATGATGTTGATGGAAAAGGGATGTCGAGGCGTGAGGTCATTGCCAACGTCAGGATGAATGTCCTTAAAAGGATGGCGGAGGAAAACCGGGACAGCCGTACCGAAGCCGAGGATATGAAGAGAGAGCATGAAAGCTATTCCGCGGATCTTGTGGGGGAGTTCAATCTGATGCAGGGCTTCATCCAGGACAGGGAGACCGCGGAAAGGGAGCTTAATGCCATCATAGCTGAGGAGGAAAGGGACACTGCAGGCTCCTTCAGAAAATTCTTCAAGTTCAGGGGGATAAAAAAGAAGAATAAGAGAAGTACCATACGTTCCCTTGAAGCCAAAAAGAATGCAAAGGTTGCAAAGATCAGGGAGCTGGCCGCAAAATGGAGTGTTAAGCGCAGTGACTATGCAAAAGAAAAGGTACGTAAACGCTACAGAACCTATGACGGCCTCGCTAAATCCTGGTATGAGCTGACACATGAGAGGGCAATCTCGAACCTTCCGGAGGATGCTTCCGAGGAGGATAGAAGGGCTGCCATGGGAGAAAGAGCCATACCTGAGGAGTATGGCAAGAACATAATTGAATACACCGGAATATACGATATGGACGCTCTGGAGACCTCTATCGGGGAGGCTATCGGGCATCCGGAAGCTGCATTAACTGCCGCGGATCTCCCCAAAATGCCCTATAAACAGAGTAATAATGCCCTGGATGAAGATTTTCTGATGAAGAGTCATAGGAAGATCCTTCTTCTTTCAGAGACCGATCAGGAGTCGGGCATCCGTACCAGATATAAATTTGACCTTAATTTCCTCGGAAACCAGGCGAAAAGACAGTTTGTTGCCGCAGATTCGGAGGAGACCGCCCTGTCCGAGGGCCCCCTCCCTCAGGAGCCCCAGAGGATCTACGCGGAGGATGCGGGACTTGAGTCAGACAGAAGGGACATAAACGGACGCTTCCTTTTTTCCGAAAAGAATGCAGAGATACTGCATGCGAGGCTCAAGCGCAACGGAAAAACCGTATATGGCTTTTATATGAACGGAGAGTTCCTTACAAATGATGAGGAAGGAGAAGCGGTAGAGGGAGAGCCTGATGAGAGAAGAGTGGCCGGTAAACAGGACATGAAATTCTTCGGGCGCCGGAACTGGAATAAGCAGGAAAATGCGGAAAAGCTGCGGATAGCGATCCGTACCTCGCCATTTTTCAAGCATGTAAATGCAAGGACCATACAGTACTATTCAGGATATGATATGGGGACAGATTACGGTAAGGCTGTGGAGAAGTCCCTTACGGAAAGATGGGAGGAAGCGGGGAATGAGGAGCATCCTCTGACAAAGGAGGGGGTCGTTGCTTCCCTTAAACAGGATCCGGCGGGGTATCTGAATCTGCCGGAATACCTGAGACCAGCGGCACTTGCGGCGTACCTGATCTCTGCTGCTTCACAGGAGAGGGGAGAGGGTGAGGCGCCCTTCTCATATACGGATCCAAACGCGGATCCGGTTCTTAAGCTTGCCACTCGGAATGACACAAAGTCATTGCAGATGACCTGTCTTGCCCTGCTTGTAAATGAGGAGAATCCGGGACTCTGGAGGCTTGCGAGAAGCATCATAGTGAAAAATGCGTGGATAGTTGACATGCGCACCAAAGTAAAGCTCAATTATCTTCCCGAGAACGGCCAGATGATGAGGATGGGACTTTTAGAGGAGCTCGCAAATCATCAGGGAGTTTTCAGTGAGGTGAATCTTGAGGAGGGTGATATCCTGAATTTCGTAGACTCTCCAAGCAGAGCAGTCTATTTGGAGGAGCTAAAGTACCGCAGGGGAGCAGGAAACTGGATCAAGAGAAATATCTTAAACGGTATGCTGATAAAGGAGGCCTTTGGAGCTGCAAATACGGGATTAAAGGCAGGCTTTAATATTAAGGATGCCGTCGGGTTTGCCAAAAATAAGAATTACAAAGTCAGCGATGCTACAAAGGATAAGCGGCAGGAGCACGACTTCTGGCTTTCATTCGGAGAGACCATGGCATCCTCTTCTCTTATCGTCGGGATACTGGGCTCTGCGGGTGTCGCCGTCGGCTGGAAATTCGGGGGTGATCCGGCTGCTGCAAGGGATTACGGCTTTCAGGGAGTAGACGTCATGGAGGCCATAGGCACGATCGCCGGAATAGTAAAGGACATTACGGGCTTTTGTAAATATGTCTATAAGAAGCTCTTTAAAAAAGCACCGGAAACCGCCGATGAGATAATGGAAGCGGAGAGAGAAAGAAGAGAGACCCTTGAGGACCTGGATGGAGGAAAGATAAAGGCGGTTCTCGGCTTTATTGAAAAGATCCTGAATCTTGCGAATATCGGAAGGGATCTTGCCTCCTACCATGTATCTCCGGACTCGTCGGGTCCCGGTGTCATCCAGAACAAGAAATGGGGGGATCTTCTTGCCTATAAAGGCCCTCTTGACTACATTCTGACCACAGGGCAGAATATTCTCGCCATAATAAAGGATATTGTGGAGATAGTCGTATCCACAAAGAGGATAGGACGTATCGACAGGGCAGATGCCGCCATAGAGACCGCTATTTCCGCTTTGGATAATCCACAGCCTAATCAGGGTGATGCCAATGCCGTACAGCCTGAAAATGAGGTGACTGAGGAGCAGAGACAGCTTGGACAGGCTGCCCTCGACAATTCACAGGCACAGTACTTCATGTCACTTACAAAGGCACAGTCCAGGAAACAACGTTCACAGGCAGGATGGGATATAGGAAACAAGGTGCTTTCTATTGCGAGAGATACCGCAAACCAGTTTGTTCCAACCGTGGATCCCTTTACCGCGGGTCTGAAGGCGGTACTGACCGTCGCACCCATGGTGACCAGCTTCTTAAGCTGGGTCGTAGGGAAGGTAAAGTACGATAAGTCGGTCTTCAAAGACAATATCGCATCCATGCTGGGGGACAAGTCCTATGCAAAGACCTCCTATTTCGACAAGGTGCTGCAAAGGGAGACCGGCATCATAAGCTCGGATTATCTCGTGGATATTGCAAGGATCTTTATGTCAATTGATACACATGCGATGGCTCATAAACCGGACAAATCCGCGGGAGAGCTGGCACTTGCAAAGGCTGTTGTGGGTACCATGTATGGAAATGTGAATGATGATTCCGTTAAGACGGTCAAGCTTGAGAATCTCCTTAAATATTCAGGCTTCAGCGAGGATTCCGACTGGAGGGCGGTACTCAGGAATTCTCTGAAAGGCCGGAAGGGTTAGAGGTAAAATATGGACGGATTAAATACTATAATGAAGAGTCTCCGGGAGATGATGAATGAGCTCTTTGACGGGGTTAAGGATATGAACGGGACCTACCGTTCCGTAGCGGAGCATATAGGGGTCACGGATATTTCCGCCATAGTTGAGGCAGTTCTGGAGGGAGGAGTGAATGCGGATTTCAAATATCCGATAATCCATTTCCATATCACTCTTGCGGCAAATATTCCGGAGGAGTACGGCCCTGAGCTCGAAAGATCGGTAAACACACTTAATAACGTGATATCGGTGGGGTCATTTCCCTCCTTCGGCTGCTTTTGCTACTATCCCAGGCTTAATCAGATATTTCTAACCTACCGCCTGCCGGTATCCCCCGATGCTCCGGAGCAGGAGATCTCCAATATCCGCTATTATCTGGGGGTATTATATGATGAGCTGGATGCCTTCGGTGACTATATAATGTTTCTCTGCAATAATGAAGGTAAAGATCCGGGGATAGAGAAGTATCTCGAATATATAGGCTCCATAAAGGACTGGAACGATATTGGGGCCAGAGCGGAGGAGCTTTCACGTCTCTACGGGGAATCCCTTGATATGCTGCATTCAGATCAACCGGACTGAATGTCAAGCTTAGGATCTGTGCATAAATAATCTTCACATTTGACTTGTGCAGACGTCCATCTGCTTCATCAGAAAGCCTCGCCGTAGCCCGCTACGGCTACGTTTTCT
>Ga0256407_10000537_pt1 | contig 90159 bp, 67 predicted proteins | sample RumenRJG_04DNA_FD_193489 | JGI IMG/M metagenome (GOLD analysis project Ga0256407, IMG submission 193489) | Bovine rumen microbial communities from Lethbridge, Alberta, Canada - RJG_04 | ecosystem: Host-associated > Mammals > Digestive system > Stomach > Rumen | place: Canada: Alberta... | reverse complement strand
TGGCCATATCGCTCTGCGAGATGTACCTGTCGATGGGAATTCCCGCCCGCTATGTGACCTGCATGCCAGCCGATTCGCTCGACTATGAGTGCCATGTGATTAATACGGTATGGTCGGAGCAGTTACAGAAATGGCTTTATATCGACCCCACGATGGATGCCTGGGTGACGGACGAGAACGGCACGATGCTCAGCATCGCCGAGGTGCGCGAGCGGCTTATCAACGACCAACCCTTGGTGCTCTGCGAGACTGCCAACTGGAATCATGAGTCGCAGCAGACAAAGGAATACTACTTGGAGACCTATATGGCAAAGAACCTGTACTACTTCGTTTGCAAGAAACTGAACCGCTTTAATCCTGAGAGTCTCTATCGCAACAATGACCCAGCAGAAGATGTACGGCTCATACCCGTCGGCTTCGTCAACAACAACTGGAAATGCGACACCACCACCGATCCCGATGCATTCTGGGCAAAACCATATTGTAACAAAGAATGAAACGACGTAATTTTGCAGTGTCTTTAAGCAACAAAGAATATGAATAAAGAAATGAGATTTTGTCAGAGTTGCGGCATGCCGCTAACCGAAGATGTTCTCGGCACGAATGCCGACGGCAGTAAGAATGAAGATTATTGTATGTATTGCTACAAGGATGGGAAATTCTTGCAGGACTGCACGATGGAAGAAATGATCGAACATTGCGCCCAACTGATGGAGCAGCGAGAGCAGTGTGATGCTTGCATCGACAATGCCGAGTCGCGACAGAAGTCGACCAAAGGTCAACTGATGGAGCAGCGAGAGCAGTGTGATGCTCGCATCGACAATGCCGAGTCGCGACAGAAGTCGACCAAAGGTCAACTGATGGAGCAGCGAGAGCAGTGTGATGCTTGCATCGACAAAGCCGAGTCGCGACAGAAGTCGACCAAAGGTCAATTTGTTGGTGCAGTAAACGAGGGGTTGGAGAAACCCATCACCAAAGAGGAATATATTGGCTTGATGAAATCGTACTTTCCCCGGTTGAAGCGTTGGCGCCAAACGTTGGATGTGAGTAACGATGAAGTCATGAATGTTAACCCCGCTTTGGCAGGCGTTAAAGAACTCATTGCAAAGATGGCCGACAAACTGCCCATCGCTTACATCTCGTCTGTAGACCAAGAAGGTTTTCCTTGGACCAAGGCTATGTTGAAGCCACGCAAGCGTGAGGGTATCAAAACCTTCTACTTTACAACCAACACATTTTCTATACGTGTGGCTCAATACAAGGCCAACCCCAAGGCCAGCATCTATTTCTGCGATGTCAAAGGCTTCAAGGGAATGATGCTGCGGGGCACGATGGAGGTACTGACGGATGCAGCCTCGAAAAAGATGATCTGGCACGATGGCGACACACAGTACTATCCCGGCGGTGTGACCGACCCTAACTACTGCGTCTTGAAGTTCACCGCCACCGACGGCCGTTTCTATAGCGATTTCTATCCACGTAGTTTCGTGATTGAATAAAAAGATGAATACAAAAAAGACAGGAATCACCGTAATATGAACATTCTGGTCATAAATGGTAGCCCTCGGTAGAAGGGGCTGGTTTCTCAGATGCTCGGTATCATGCTGGATGAGGCTGAAACACGAGGCGACATGGTGGGGAACACCCTACTATTGGGGCAACATCCCTGAACAGATGAAGTTGATGTTCGACCCACAAATCGTCGCAAAATATCCCAAAATTTTGGAATACTCCGCTTGTATCAGTAATTTTGCCCTAAAAATAGTGATAATAATTAAACGATAATAATAATGAGACGGTATTGCCTCGACCATACCGGTCGACTACCAGTGTGGCGTGATGATGCCATTAGAATAGAGAATAAAGGCTCTGAGACCAAGACACTTGCTGAGTACCAATGAAATATCTGCCGAATATCCTTTCATCGCTCCGAATGCTGGGTGCTCTTGCTCTGCTGCAGAGCAATGTGTCAAGCAGTCAGTTCTGGGTGCTTTACACCGTTTGTGGCATCAGCGACATAGCCGACGGGTGGCTGGCCAGGAAACTGAAGTGCGTTACCAGAACTGGAGCATTGCTGGACAGTCTGGCAGACATCTGCTTCGTAGCATGTTGTGCTTGGAAACTTCTGCCGATACTCGAACTGCCGCAATGGCTATGGTTGTGGGCAGGAGTAATTGTCGCGATTAAAGTCGTAAATCAACTATCGGCCCTTGTGATGTACGGGCATTGCTGCTTCCCTCACACCCTCGCGAACAAGTGGGCGGGATTCCTGTTATTCATAGCAGTCCCCATGACAGTATGGTCAATCATTCCCATCTCAATCTCGGCAGTCGTCGCCACGTTTGCTGCGGTTCAAGAGGGACATTTCATTAGACGGAACACTCCTTGTCAACCGGGGAGGTGACTTCCGCCGGAGGGGCAATGAAACTATATTATATGATATGAGAAGGATAGTAACATTGGTTTTTGCATTGGTTGTTACATCGTGCTTGGCGCAAAAGCCAATAAGCGACAGTACGAGTTATGGTGCGTGCATCATGCGCAATGGCTCTATTGTTGGCATTAACGAAAATGAGCCTTTTGCCATGCATAGTGTGATGAAGTTCCCGCAAGCGTTATACGTTGCCGATTACCTGAATCGGAAAGGATTGAATCTTGATGATACTATCGTTGTCGATAAAGCAGAACTGATGCAAGACACATGGTCGCCAATGCTAAAACTCTTTGAAGGCAAAATGGCCTTTTCGTATGCGGAACTGTTGGAATTGTCTCTCTCTCAGAGCGACAACAATGCCTGCGATCTCCTTTTCAAGTTTTTCGGCGAAGCCAAAGCAGTAGAAAAGTACATAAGAAAACTTGGATTTCATGATATCCATGTCCGCATGACAGAGGAACAAATGCACAAGAATCCGGCAAAGGCCATCGAAAACAGTGCCACCCCCGCCGAAATGGTTCGATTGTTCGAGTGGTTTTATCATCATAAGGATGACAACCAATATCTGACGTTCATCTGGAAGACGATGGCTGACTGCTCTACAGGACTGAAACGAATCCCTGCTGCGATACCCGCAGGTGCTCATATCGTTCATAAGACTGGTACAGGATTCCCATTACCTGAAGGATTGCAAGACATGAACGATGCTGGTATTATTCTCATGCCTGATGGAAGCCATGCCATTATCGCCGTTTTCACCACGCACTCAACTTCTGAGGATGTAATAGCAAATATTGCCAGACAACTGTTAGACGGAACGCTCCCCGCTAAACGGGGAGGCGGCTGTTTCAATGTATCTCGTCCCTCGTTCTCGCCTTCATTGTATGGCGCTACTGGCAGGGAACTATGCATTCATAACAAAACCACAGACTAATGAAAGAAAGATTCAAATTCAACACCGTGGGACTTTTCACCCGCGACAACAAGACGACTGTCGATTTCTACACGAAGACCTTTGGTTTCACCACCGATTGGGACGGCATTCAGCCCAACGTGGAGATGACGCTGGGCGAAATGCGTATCATACTCTTCCCGCGTGACGCTTTCGAGCAGATGGTCTCTCGGAAGTTCCAATATCCCGAGGGGTTTAATGGTACTGTAGAATTGGCATTCGACGTGCCCACCTTCGCTGATGTTGATAAAGAATACCAGCATGCGCTCGCGAACGGTGCCGCCTCCGTTCTTCCTCCCACCACAGAGCCTTGGGGACAGCGCACCTGCTATGTGGTCGACCCAGACGGAAATCTGATAGAGATTGGTTCGTTTAACGAATAAGAATACGAAAAATGATTGGTATCACAGTAATATGAACATACTGATTTTTTCAGGCAGCCCGCGAAAGGGCGGCAATACGGACCTGCTGGTAGAGGCATTCGCCAAGGGTGCCTCGCAGAAACACCATGTCGAAGTAGTTTCTGTTCATGACTATAAGGTCAATCCCTGCATGGGTTGTAACGCTTGTTTCAAAAACAAGGCCAATGTTTGTGTACAGAATGACGATATGTCGCTTATCTATGAAAAGATGAGCCGGGCTGACATGCTTGTGATAGCCTCGCCAGTCTATTTCTACGGACTGAGTGCACAGCTGAAGGCAGTCATCGACCGTTTTCATAATCCTATAAGAGACACATTTCGCCTCAAGAAGATGGCGTTGCTGCTTGTAGGAGCCGCTACACTCCCTGAACTTTTCGACAGTATCCTTGCTCAATATCGGCTATGCCTGAACTTCTTTAAGTTGGAGGATGTGGGACACGTGTTGGTTCGTGGAGTCAAGGATAAGGGCGACATCAGGAATACTGACGCTTTGCAGGAGGCATTTCATTTGGGATTAAACGTGCAATGACGAGAAAATGGAAATAGAAAACCGAGTCATTGCCAAGTTAAGAGAGATAAAAGCAAAAAGGTCATTATTGATTTTGACAAAGAGATGAAACAAGAAATCAATCCTCAGGAAAGTATCCGTGCAAATGCTTTCAGTTTATGGATGTCATCGCCCATGCCGATGGTAACATTGGTGAAGACCTTGGATGTGAGCCATATCGTGAAGATGGGTAGAAAGGAAGGGGTTAAGTTCAATGTGCTCCTGTGTTGGTGCATAGGAAAGGCGGCCTGCGGCATCAGGGAGTTCTATGTGCTGCCTGAGAAGGGAAAACTGTTTCATTACGACAAACTTGCCGTCAACGTCATCGTGGAGAACAGCAAAGGTGGCATTAATTCTTGCGACATTCCCTACACAGACAATTTGCAACAGTTTTGTCACGATTACCATAAACTGACCACATATGCAGCACGAGAAAGCCAGAGTACTTTTCTCGATGACTATATGGTTGTTGGCACATCTGCCATGATACAGACAGAACTGGATTGCATTGTCAACCAATATACTGATCAGTTCTGCAATCCTATGGTGATGTGGGGCAAATATCGAAAAAGGCTGTTTAAAACTACTCTGCCTGTCTCTTTCCAATTCCATCATGTACAGATGGACGGCGGACATGCCGCACATTTCCTGGATGAACTGCAAAAGACTATCAACACTGCAAGATGAACGAAATGAAACTCCGACCATTCAATCCCAATGATGCCGTGAAGATTCTAAGTTGGTGCAAGGACATGCATACGTTCCGATTCTGGAGTGCAGACAGATATGAGGATTTCCCCGCCCAGCCCGAGGAGATGATGAAGCAATACAAAGGAGATAACATGTATCCTCTTACGGCTGTTGTTGGAGAGGAGATTGTAGGTCATATTTTGTTGAGACATCCATCAGAGGACAAAAGCGTCATCCGCTTCGGCTTTGTGATAGTTGACGACTCGAAACGTGGCAAGGGCTATGGCAAGCAAATGCTTTGTCTCGCCATCGATTATGCTCAACAGGAATTGGGAGCCAACCGCATCACACTCGGCGTGTTTTGCGACAATAAATCCGCAGTGGAATGTTACAAATCCGTCGGTTTCCGCATCAGCGGAACGGATGCCTATATGATAGACGGTGAGGAATGGAAAGGTTATGAAATGGAACTAAAAAAGTAAAGACTATGTATAAAACCCGCAAACTGCCCAATACCCGAATCGATGTGGCCGATGCCCTGAGAGGCATCGCCGTGGCCGGCATCATCCTGTATCACTCCGTGGAGCACTTCAATATCTTCACTCAGGAGCCTATAGACCATGCGCTGGCAAGTGACCAAACGGTGGCCAATGTGCTGGCATGGCTGCTCTCCGGTAAGATGTATGGCATCTTCGCCATGCTCTTCGGACTGAGTTTCTTTATCATGAACGACAACCAGCAGCAGAAAGGAAAGAATTTCTCTGGTCGCTTTGCCTGGCGTATGTGCCTGCTGTTCATGTTTGGCATCGTCAACGTGGCTTTCTACGATGGTGATATCCTGATGCTCTATGCCTGTTATGGCATGCTGCTCATCCCCATCAGTTATTTGCCGTCGAAGTGGGTGTGGTGCATTATCGCCTTGCTGGTCATCCAGCCCGTAGAACTCTTCTGCTTGTTGACGGGCACCACGATCGACCACAGCACTTTATGGGAAATGTATGGTAAGATCAACTCCGCTCATGAGCATGGTACGTTTTGGGAGAACACACTCACCAACCTGCGATATGGGTTTGAGGTGAATCTACGGTTCAATGTCTTCAGCGGACGACTGACGCAGTTGCTCTGCCTCTTCATCCTTGGCATGCAGTTGGGGCGCGAGAGGCTGTTCTATAACGAGGGGCATCATCTGAAGATATGGCATGGCGTCCTAGTTTGTTCAGCCTTCATCGTCGTTGCATTGAGTTTTGTGGATTTCGGCGAACTGGAGTCATGGCTTAAGCCCATCTACAATTTCATCATCCTGCTGATGATAGTTTCGGCAATAGTTTCTGCATGGTATGCTTTCGATGGCGTTCGCCGGGTGCTCCACCATCTCTGCATTTTTGGTCGCATGAGTCTTACCAATTATCTGCTCCAGTCCATCATCGGCTGCTTCATCTTCTGCGGCTATGGGCTTGCCTGTTATCATCGTTTAGGCATCACCTATGCTGTCCTTGTAGGCCTCTCGATGGTTGTTGTCCAGTATCTCTTCGCCCGTTATTGGTTCGCCAGCCATCCTCGTGGACCATTAGAAGGGCTTTGGAGAAAACTGACATGGATTGGAGAAAACTGACATGGATTTAATATCTGCGCCAATATAGTTGCCAGATAAAATGATGCCACTGAAACCAAAAAGTGCAATAAATATCAAAACAATTGCACTGCATATTGAGGGAAAATCACTATTTTTGCACTTGCGTTATGCATACTGACCATATCCCTTACTAAGAAAGACAGAGCAAATGAACGGAGAAGGAAAAACCCCATTTTGGCTGGATTTGAGAAAAGAGTATATTGACGACAACTTCGCCAAGTTGCAGGAATACTTGAGAGACTGTGCCACCAACAAGACCAAGGACTCTTTCTACACCATCACCATCGACCTGATGAGACAGCGTGTGGAAGACTTGTTGGGCACGATTTCCACGCGTCCGCTATACGGGGAAGACGAGGATAGAAAGACAATGCTGTTCCATGTCAGCCTTTTGGCCACATACCTCTTGGCCGACGGAGACCATCCGCTTTCCCTTCCCGCCTACATTGCCTTCATGGGTGAACTGCGTACCTTGACACCCCGTTGGTCTGACAACATCATCAAGGCTTCTTTCGAACGGCTTCGCCATGAGAAAGTCACGGCTCTCGGATTCGGATGGAACGACTTGAAGGATATTGGGAAAGACATGTTCGCCTACAACTCCAGCAACCTGGCGAGGTTCGACACCCCCGTCACGAAACCGTTGGTATTCTCGAAATACGGAACGGCCCTGCTCACATCCACAGGCTTGCTGCTTACCTGCTCGTCGCAGCAGGAGTCGAAGAAACTGCTCAAGAATGGGTCAACTTCGCTCGACACCGGCATTGGAGTGGCACTGCGGACATCTTCTTCCGAAAAGTTGAAGCAGAGTCTGGAAAACAACCCGGTGGATGTGGATGAGTTCACCAATGCGTTTATCACCCTCCAGGGAAATGTGCTGGACATGGCTCCGAAAGCACCGCTGAAAAGATATTATGATGGAGACGAGGCCATCATCAGAATTGATTCTATCGACCGCGCAGGCACGATGTATGTAACTACCATCGACCCGGCATACAAACCGGTCATAGGCGTCATCAAGTTCGAGAGGACAAGCCTTGTCTACTACTACACCAGTACGCTTCATGAAGATTTCCATGTGGGAGACTACCTGAAAGCCACCATCAAGGACGTCGTGAAGGGTGTGTTCAACATCGAAGACCAACTGGTCGATTTCTTCGTGCAGGACACCAAGTCTTTCGCGGAAGAAGAAAACTCCTTCCTTTGCAAGTTGATTGATGAGAATACGGGCTACTATGGATGGATCAATGAGTTCGGCGTCGCCTTCTACACGGCTAATACAGGCAAGTACGGGCGCGGTGATTTCGCCCTCCTCTCGGTGAGGAATTATGGAAAAGGTGCGAAATATGGAAAGATAGACGCAAGGATAGAGGATGACACAGACGAAACCTTCGACGAGATGTCCGCCCGCCACAAATGCATCCAGGCCTTTGCCACCGACACCGTGGTTCCCAACTACAAGAAGGAGGAAGAGGAAACGGGCGAACTCAGCCCCACCATCCTCCGCCTGTTGACCAGCCAGATGTTCGAACACCAGAAAACCCTGCTCAAACCATCCGACCGTATCCGCTTCCTCTCCATAGCCAATGTGATGGCAGAACTGGTGGGCGACACGATATCCTCGTCGTATATCCGCTTTGCCAGAACCTATCTCCGCGCCTTGATACAGTTTGTCAAGAAAGAAAGCATGGCCTCCATACAATTGAAACCCCAAAAGGAATATGCCGATGCCACACCGACGCTCATCCGCTTGTCGGTCATCGAAATCCTGAAGGAATACGGCAAGAAAGATAATTCTGAAAAACTGTCCGACGCCATCCACTCGTTCAAGGAGAAACAACCCATGCTGTCAAGACTTGCCCAACTCGTGCAGACGGCCAACACGATGCAAGGAACTCTCTCGGAAGCCACCCTCAACGTGATACGCCGGGAAATCATCAAGACGCTCTCCATAGAAACGGAGAATGATGCCGACCTCGAGGCCGACGGTGGTATATACCTCGGCATAGAGAGCGGCACACAGGAGTTCAAGACCTCGATGGTCTATCCTTCCAACAACCGTATGCAGCCTGATGAGTATGCCCAGAACCTGAACGTGCTGAAAGGGGTGTGTGCCTTCCTCAACTCAACGACGGGCGGCACGCTCTATCTCGGTGTGAATGACCAGGGAACGGTTGTGGGAATTGAAAATGACATGAAATACCTGAACCTCCAAACGATGGATTCCTATTTGCGTTACGTGCAGGATACGGCGAAGAAGCACTTCGGTATCGACACGCTGCCCTATCTCCGCATCGAACCGTTATACGACAACACGGTGGTGGCTATTCATGTGGAACCGCATCCCTATCGTGTAGTGGAACTCAACAGTACAGCCTACCTCAGGGTGAATGCGGAGTCGAGGGAAATGCCTGAAAGGGTGCGTAAGGAACTGCTGGCGCGTAAGGTGTTCACCGACGAAGACAAGGCGGCTGCACTGTCCTTGTTGCAACATGCCCAGACCCAGAAGAAATGTGTAGTGCTGCACAACTATGCCTCGTCGAACAGCGGGAAGGTCTCCGACCGCTTTGTGGAGGCCTACGACGTGCTCCCTGAAGACGGACTGGTGATATGCTATGACAGAAAGAAATTCATCACGCGGGTGTTCAACATCAACAGAATAGGATATGTGGAGATTAAGGAGGACGAGCCATGGAAATATCCGGCTTCACATGAGAAGATAGAGGTGGATGTCTTCCACATGACGGGCGACAAGCCCATTCATGTTTCCCTGCAGATGGACTTGATGGCCAAGAACTTGCTGATAGAGGAGTTCCCACGGGCTAAAAACGATGTCAAACCCCACAAAGGAGATGAAAACATATGGTACTTCGACACGGATGTATTTCAACTGGAAGGTGTGGGACGGTTCTATATGGGACTCGCCAACCACATCAAGATTCTGGATGCACCTGAACTGAAAGAATATGTCTCTAACTTCTGCAAGGAATATCTTTCGTGACGACTCCTCACCGGGAATCTTCAGCGTGACGATAAGGCATTTGTAGATGGCATGGGCTATGGTAGATATCGTTTCTTGTGCAAATGTTGTGTTTTTTTCTTCTTTTTTTCTTCCGTTTCACTGTTTTTTCGTTATATTTGTGGCAGTTTTCAAACAATCTTTCGCAATCAACCACGGAGACAGTTTTTATTAACCATATTCAAAAACAAAAACTACAATGAAAATTTTGAGGAGATTTGACAAGTGGATGGTCATGGTGGCCATCATGTGTGTGGCCATGCTGACAGGTTGTGGCAAGTCGGCCAGCGAAGGTGAGAACGCACCTGGTGAGTCTAAAGCCGATGAGACGGAGGCGGCATCGGCAGAGGCACAGACCGAAAGTGAGGCCGATGGTGAGGATGATGCTTCGCCAGAGGGACTCAGTGCCATAGTAAGCAACTGGCAGAATGCGCCCATTACTGTCAGTCCGAAGGGCGCCAAGGCCAATATCGAGGACTTTGCCCTGGCTTTCTGCAGCAAGTACGACAGTTATGAGCCCAATAAAAAGATGCTGAAATACTTTGCCAACCCCAAGGCTTACAATGAGGATGACGAAATATACAGAGTAGAAAGTGCTATTACTAACGGCTACATCAGATCCTTTCTTTTGACAGAAGTCCCCCGCATCACTGAAATGTGCTATTGGAACCGTAAAAACGGCCATTCACTGGTGGGAGTCTTCATGGAGAACGGCAGCGAGAACAGCGATTCCGAGACAGCCTTCATGTTCTATGACTATGACCCGAAGACCAACGTCATGACTGCCGACAAGGATGTCTGCAAGGTGGTGGCTGATGTGGCACTCGACAAGGACTTCCCGTCCTATGCACTGGAACTTCCCAAGGAGGGCAAAGACATCGTGGTGAATCTTTATTCTGACAATGGAGAGGAAGGCTACGACGTCACGGAGAAGTTGCTGAAGTGGAACGGCGATTCCTTCACTTTGGTTGCTGAATAGGTATACTTCCAGATATCCGATAAAAAGTCCCCTCTCACTGATGCAATGAGAGGGGATTCGTTTTTTCTACATTCTTTTTACAATTACAAAGAGTCGTTGGCACGATTCTATGGGGATGTTCCACATCCTGTCGAAGAGGTCGATGTCAACCGACTCGTTGTAGGCATCGTTGTCGGCCACGTTTCTGTACGTCTCCACCGAATCCTGGATGAAGAAGTGGGTTTCGTCGTATCCCACCACCGGCACGTAATGCAGCGTCTTGCCTGTGAAGACCAGGGTGATAACGGGAGTTCCCTTACTGATGGCGTTCTTCAGGTCATCTACAGTTCCCGTGAAATACGCCGTGGTGTAGTTTTGGCGTTGTTCCTCAAACAGTATCTTGAAACATTTGGGATAGGCGCCCCCGCTGTATTTGCAGGGGAAAGTGGGTTGCTGGTAGAGGGCCACGCCATTTGCGTTCTCTCCGAAGAACCGCATCAGGTAGGCACAGGAGCAAGCCGCACATTCGTTATTGAGCTGTGTGTCGGGCTTGGGGTTGGGACGAATGACATAGGATGCGGGATGGTCGTGCAAGTTGACATAGGGTTCAGGAGCCACGAGCCAATTGGCCAGTGCATAGGCCTTCTGCTCATCGGTCATGTTGCCGATCATGGTCATCAATCGGCTGATAGCATCTTCTTGATTGTCTTGTTGTCCTTCAGGGTTTTGGGCATAAGAGGGGGATGCCAATAAGAAGAGCAGCATGGCAAATATGAATAGGAATATCTTTTTCATCTTTCAGGAGTTAAATTGACGTATGTGTTTTTAACATAGTTAGAGTGCGCTTCGCGCAGAACCAACGGTCGCGGATGTGTAGCATACGCAACCTCTCTAAACTGTTCGCGAAGCGAGGGAAAGTAAATCTTGCAAATCTTCAAAGGTTGTTTCATAGTTTTCGCATTGAGGTGAGCGGAGCGAACACAAACAATCGCAACTCTGTTGCGTAGGGAATCTCCCCGCGACTCTTTGATGGGTCGCGGATACCTTAGTGACCGAGCGAGTGGATGCGAGCGGTTGCATCCCTTCCCCTGGAGAGGGGAAGGGCCTTGGGTTGGGGTTGAAGCCCCTTCTTAGGACCACAAGAAGGGGTTGGGGTTGTTGTGACCCTCCAAGCCGAAGGCTTGGACCTCAAAGAAGAAGAGTCGTTGGCCCCTTCAAGCCGTAGGCTTGGCAAAATTGTTATTCGGGGCTTCATGTTGTGTGTAGCACAATTCATTGTTTGGAAGATAGTGGCATTTGATGGGTGGCGCGGAAGTTTTCGAGTTGTTCTACTATTTCCTCGGGGTCGTCGGTGATGGAGAGGATGAGATTGTGGTATTTTCCTGTCATGGCCATTGACTCTAAGAGAGGATAAACCGGCATTTCCTCTGTCCAGAACTTCTTGCCCATGAAAATCATCGGACTGGATAGTCCCAACGAGAGGTAATGGTTCTGCACGGCGTCCTGGAAAATCTCCTGTAGTGTGCCTGCCCTGCCTGGTGTGTAGATGATGCCGCCATAGGCCAGGGTGAGGATGTTGTCCTCACGGATGCTGTTCTCGAAGAACTTGGCGATATGTGTGGCAAAGGGAGTCGACGGTTCATGTCCGTAGAGCCAGGTGGGTATACCGAGGCTGTGGTATTTTTCCTGAGGAAACCTTTCCATCACCTGCCAAGCCGTGGAGAGCCATCCCGTGTCATTGAAGGATGGCGCCCCGCTCATGAGTTGGAGTGCCCAGTCTACGTCTTTTACTGACCTGCCTGCCATCCATGCCCCGAGATGTGTCGCCTCCATGGCTCCCGGTCCTCCTCCGCTGAGCATGCAGAATCCCTGTTCCGTGAGCCGTTTGCTCAGCAATACGATGTCACGGTAGTTGGGGTCGTTGCGCAGTTGTGCATGTCCGCCCATGATGCCCACACACTGTTGCTGGTCATGGTCTTTGAAGAAGTCGTCGAGCGCGGTATACACCCCATGGTCGTGGAGGGTGCGTGCCAGTTTTTCCTTGGCGTCAGCCCGTTGCTTCCCCGTGGAGACGAAGTGGTGGTAGACTTTGCTGTCGAAGCACGTATTGAAACTCTCGTCTACGAGAGGGTTGTATCCCTCGTAGAGGTCATGAGCGCAATACAGTGTCTTGCGTGTCACGTCGTATGGCACTTGTTGGAGGTAATCGATGATTGCCGCCGTTTGGCCGAAGTCTTTTTCTGAAATCATAAGGGCTGGAGGGTGTGTGCAAATGGTCGAGTTCGTAGAGTTACTTGATGTACTTCACCTTTGAGGCGTCGCGGGGTTTGGGAGCGGGTTGCTCGTCGGGGTAGCCGATGGCGATGATGTAGTTGAGTTTGTAGTCGGCGGGGATGTCGAGACGCTGGAGGAAGAAACGGGCTTTCTCGTTGGCAAGGAGCCAGCGTACGGGACCGCCAAGACAACAGGTGCCGAGACCCATCGACTGTGCTGCGAGCATGATGTTTTCGCCGAGAAGGCCGGCATCGAGTTCACCACCGCCATTGGCTGGGGTGCAGACGCAGATGAGGGTGGGGGCGTTGCGGAACATGTTCTTGAAGTCCTTGTCACGCTTCACTTGTTCGGCATTCTCCTGTTTGTAGACCTCGTTGACACTGGCAATGAGTTGCTGGTCTTCTACTACGCGGATGACCCAGGGTTGGCGGTTCATCCCGCTCGGCGCGTTGATGCCTGCCTTGACGATGACCTCGAGTTTCTCATGCTCCACGGGCTTGTCGAGGTATTTGCGAACGGAGCGGCGCGCCATGATGTTGCTCAGCACGGGGTTCACCTCTATCTGTATGTCGGCATCGATGTCGCTCATCTTGTCGGTGGGTTCGTAGCGTTTGACGACCCTGCCGTCGCGGCTGACAAGGAATTTGGTGAAGTTCCACTTGATGTCGGATTTCTTGTCGTAGTCGGCATCTTGTCGGCGGAGCATACCGTCCATCATTTTCCCCCGTTCGTCGGCAGTGTCGAAACCGCCAAAGCCTTGTTGTGACTTCAGATAGGTGTAGAGAGGATGGGCGTTGGCGCCGTTGACGTCGATTTTGTCGAACTGCGGGAAACCGATGTTGAAGTTGGCGGTACAGAACTGGTGGATTTCCTGTATGCTGCCGGGTGCTTGTTGGCCGAATTGGTTGCAGGGGAAGTCGAGGATTTCCAGGCCTTCGGCATGGTATTTCTCATAGATGGCTTGCAGTTCGTTGTATTGTGGTGTGAAGCCGCAGCGGGTGGCGGTGTTGACGATGAGGAGCACTTTCCCTTTGTAGTTGGAGAGTGGCACTTCTTGACCCAGGTCGTCTTTTACCTTGAAGTCGTACACGGTTTGTGCTGAGAGTGTCAGCGCGGTGGTCATTGCCAAGAGGCAGAGGAGAATCTTTTTCATATTCGTATCGTTTTTTTTCTTGGGTTTGTGGTTTAAGGGTTGAATGTTTGAGATTATACAAGGGTTGGTTGTTTGATTTGCAAATATAGTGAAAGCCGAGAGGAATACCAAACAAAAGACGAAGTTTTTGTTTGTATTCCCGAGGCGCATCCTATATTCGCCGCGTTGCGGCAAATTAGTGAAAGCCGAGAGGAAAACCAAACAAAAGACGAAGTTTTTGTTTTCTTTTCCGAGTAACGAATTGGGCAACATACAACATGAAGCCCCGAATAACAATTTTGCCAAGCCTTTGGCTTGGGGGTCACAACAACCCCAACCCCTTCTTGTGGTCCTAAGAAGGGGCATTACGGGCAAAAGCCCGTGAAAATCGGCGGCACCTCAGCAAACTGAAAGTAAACTTTCGTTTGCATTCGGCTTGCACGATTTTTCAACCCCATCCCAAGGCCCTTCCCCTCTCCAGGGGAAGGGATGCAACCGCTCGCATCCGCTCGCTCGGTCACTAAGGTATCCGCGACCCATCAGAGAGTCGCGGGGAGATTCCCTACGCAACAGAGTTGCGATTGTTTGTGTTCGCTCCGCTCACCTCCATGCGAAAAACCATCCAATTTTGGTTCTTGTCGCAATTGTTTGTGCGGGTTTCGTCCACGTTTGCTCTGACCTTGTTATATGGAAGGCGCATCCTATATTCGCCGCGTTGCGGCAAATTAGTGAAAGCCTCAACAATGCACAGCATTAGTATTATTTGCTCAGCATTCCTCTAATGAGACGGTAAGAATCCCGTCTCTACACTATGGGGTGATGTGTTTGATGTCAATTCTTTTAGGATGAAAATCAAAAAATGGGGGTGATGTGGGGGATTTTGAGGTAATTTTGCAGTGTCCTTTTCGGAAAGGGCGCGGCATGCTGCGTTCCTAAATGCTTTAAACCTGCTCTATAGTTTATCTTTTTGCGATAATACTAACACAAATTTACATATAGTTGATATTACCTTGAAATCATGGACGAAAAACGATTTTTCTTTGCTGTGGACCTTGGCGCTACCAGTGGGCGGACCATCCTTGGATGTCTGTCGCACGACACGTGTACGCTGGAGGAGTTGACGCGCTTCGATAATGTGCTTGTCGAAACGGGAGGACATTTCTATTGGGATATCTTTGCCCTGTATCACGAGGTGATAAAGGGTTTGAAAATCGTTGCCCAACGGCATGTGGATATCACCTCTATCGGTATCGACACCTGGGGGGTAGACTTCGTTTGCGTGGGCAAGGACAAGGCGATATTGCGCAACCCCCTGGCCTACCGCGACCCCCACACGATGGGGATGATGGAGGAGTATTTCGAGCGGTGCGTCGACAAGAAAACGGTATATGACGTTACCGGTATTCAGTTGATGAACTTCAACTCCCTCTTCCAACTCTATACCATGCGGCGAAATGGCGACAGTGCTTTGGCACACGCAGAGAAGGTGCTTTTCGTGCCCGATGCTCTTAGTTATATGCTCACCGGCGAGATGGTGTGTGAATATACCATCGCTTCTACGTCGCAGTTGCTCGGCCCCCGTACGCGGGAACTCGACGGGCGGCTCCTCCAGAGTGTGGGACTCACTCGCGAGCATTTCGGCAGGATGGTGATGCCGGGCACGGTGATGGGCACGCTCACCCCTGAGGTGCAGGCCATGACAGGTCTGGGAGCGGTGCCGGTAATAGCCGTAGCGGGACACGACACGGCGAGCGCCGTGGCTGCCGTGCCCGCCGCCGACGAGCATTTTGCCTATCTGAGCAGCGGCACATGGAGTTTGATGGGCATAGAGACGAAGGAGGCTGTCATCAACGAGAAGAGTTATGCCTACAACTTCACCAACGAGGGTGGGGTAGAGGGCACCACCCGTTTCCTGAAGAACATCTGCGGGATGTGGCTCTACGAGCGTTGCAGGAAGGAGTGGACCGACGCGCCGCGGTCGCATGCCGAGTTGCAGGCCGAGGCGATGAAGGTGACGCCGTTTCAGAGTGTCATCAATCCCGACGACCCCTGTTTTGCCAATCCGCCGTCGATGGTGGAGGCCATCAAGGACTATTGCAAGAAGACCGGACAACACGTGCCAGAGGGTTACGCCGAGACCTGCCGCTGTATCTTCGACAGCCTTGCTCTCCGCTACCGTCAGGTGTTTGAATGGCTGAAGGAGTTTGCCGACTTCCCCATCACCACCCTGCATATTATCGGCGGTGGTTCGCTGAACGAGTATCTTGACCAGTTCACCGCCAACTCACTGGGGGTGGAGGTGCTCGCCGGACCACAGGAGGGTACTGCCATCGGCAATATCATGTTGCAGGCCAAGGCCAGTGGCATCGTGGGCGACATCTGGGAGATGAGGCGCATCATCGCCCGGAGCATCACGATGAAACGCTTCGTGCCACAAGACCAGGACGAGTGGGACGCCGCCTACAGCCGCTATCTCGAAGTGGTGAGGTAATACCCACAACGACTTTTTTTAATAATTAAACAACCAAACAACCAAATAACAAAAAACGATATGAAAGCAGAATGGATAGAAAAAGCATACGCGGTGGCTAAAGACCGTTATGCTGCTATTGGCGTGGATACCGACAAGGCCATTGCCGAACTGGAGAAACAACAGATTTCGCTGCATTGCTGGCAGACCGATGATGTGGTGGGCTTTGAACGCAACGAGGCCCTTTCCGGGGGCATCCAGACCACCGGCAACTACCCTGGACGTGCCCGTAACATCGACGAGGTGAGACAGGACATTGAGTTTGTGAAGACCCTTATTGCCGGCAATCACCGTCTGAACCTGCATGAGATTTACGGCGACTTCGGTGGGAAGTTCGTCGACCGCGATGAGGTAGAAGTGGCACATTTCAAGAGTTGGATGGACTGGGCCAAGGAGAATAAGATGAAACTCGACTTCAACTCTACCTCGTTCTCCCATCCGAAGAGTGGCGAACTCACCCTCTCCAACCCCGACAAGGGCATTCGCGACTTCTGGATAGAGCACACCAAGCGTTGCCGTCGCATCGCCGATGCCATGGGAAAGGCGCAGGGCGATCCCTGTATCATGAACATCTGGGTGCACGATGGTTCGAAAGACCTCACCGTGAACCGTAAGAAATACCGTGAGATTCTTGCCGCTTCGCTCGACGAGATTATGGAGGAGAATTTGCCCGACATGAAGGCTTGCTTCGAGGCGAAACTCTTCGGCATCGGTCTGGAGAGTTATACGGTGGGGTCGCACGACTTCTACACCGCCTACTGTGCCACCCGCAAGCAGATGTATACCCTCGACACCGGACACTATGAGCAGACAGAGAATGTGTCTGACTTCGTCTCCACGCTCCTCATGTATGTGCCCGAACTGATGCTTCATGTGAGCCGTCCTGTGCGTTGGGACTCCGACCACGTGACCGTCATGAACGACCAGACCCTCGACCTCTTCAAGGAACTCGTGCGTGCCGACGGCCTGCACCGCGCCCATGTAGGTCTCGACTACTTCGATGCCTCCATCAACCGCATCGGTGCCTATATCATCGGCACTCGCGCCACACAGAAGTGCATCCTCCAGGCATTGCTCGAGCCAGTGGCCAAACTCCGTGAGTATGAGGACAACGGACAGTTCTTCGAGCGTCTCGCGCTGATGGAAGAGGCGAAGTCGATGCCGTTTGGCGCTGTCTTCGATTATTTCAACCTCAAGAACAACGTGCCAGTGGGCGAGGAGTATATCCCTGCCATCCAGCGGTATGAGCAAGAGGTGACCTCAAAGCGATAACCCATAACAATCGTATGTCATGGCAAAAAACAAAGGAAGTCTGAGAAGCACCTTAGCGGTGTCGCTTAACAACTATCTCGATGCGGGTGCCATAGTGGCGGGTGCCAGTGGCATTACGCTTTGGCAGAACTATCTGGGACTGTCGGAGATGCATCTGGGATGGCTCAATGCGCTGAGTGCCAATGCCCTTGGCGCTGCCATCGGTGCCATCATCGGCGGATTCCTGGCTGATAAGTTCGGACGTAAGTTTATTTTTACTTACAACCTCTTGGTTTATATGACGGGCGTGCTGGTCATCATGCTGAGCATGAACTTCCCCATGCTCTTGACCGGATTTCTCATCACGGGCATATCGGTTGGCATTGGTGTGCCCGCCTCGTGGACGTATATCTCGGAGAGTTCTGAGGTGAACAACCGCGGGCGCAATATCTGTATCTCGCAGATGTCGTGGGGGGTAGGCCCGATGTGTATCCTGCTGTTCGGCATGCTGTTTGCTCCCGGAGGTTATCTTTATGCCCCGGTAGAGTCGTTGGCTCATGGCATTTTGGGTGCCGATGCCGCACAGGCTGCTGTCGAGGTGTTCAGTTCGCGCGTGGTTTTCGCTACTTTGTTTATTGTGGCATTCATTGCCTGGAACCTGCAGCGGAAGTTGGAGGAGAGTGCAGAGTTCACTGCAGTAAAAGCCAAGGACAAGAGCGGTATCGTAGAAAACATCCGACTGTTGTTCACCAACAAGACAGCCGTCAAGACGGTTGCATTCCTTGCCACCATCTATCTCACCTGGAATCTGGTGGCAAGTGTCATGGGATTCTTCATGCCCCATATCTACGAAACGGCTGGAGGGTTGAGCAACGAGACGGCAAACATGCTGAGTTGTATCAGTTGGGTATTTGTGGTAGTCACCACATTTATCATCTCGTTCTTTGTCGATAAAGTGGCCCACCGCTTCTTCTATGTGTTCGGACTCGCTGCCGCACTTTCGGCATGGGTCCTCATCATCGGAGGCGGGGTTTCCACGATTGCCGGAATCTGGGTGTTTACCATCCTCTGGGGTATCAACAACGGCAGTTCGGTTCAGATTTTCTATGCGCTGTGGGGGTCGGAACTGTTCCCTGCCAAGTTCCGCGCAGGGGCACAGGGCCTGATGTTCTTCATCGTCCGCGGTCTCTCGGCTGTATGGGGACTCGTCTTCACCTATATCTATGGCGAGAACGGCGAGGGATTCACCGTTGCCGCCTACTGCATGATTGTCTTGCTGCTCATCTCGCTTATCGTGGGATATATCGGTTGTCCGAACACTCGTTGCCGCACACTCGACAGCATAGCCAAAGAGCGCTATGGCGAGGAATATTAGAAGAAGATATATACGTGATAATAACAAAAGCAATCCGGCCTCCTTTAGGGAAGTCGGATTGCTTTTGTAATGCTCGGTACTACCGGGCGCTTCCTTGCATCTTTTGTGCTTGGAATGCTTAAATTCTTAGAATCTGAATCCTATGCTACCCATGATAACATGACCGTCGCCAAAGATTCCCGGCTGGTATTTGTACTCGCCGGCAATGAAGACGTTGCTGCCTAAATTGTATTGTATGCCAGCACCGACTTGAATGCCGCCGTCGGTTTCATTCTTGCTGTCATGAGCGATTTGTTGTGATGCTCCTCCTTTTCCTGTGACGGTATAGGCTTCACTATGAACAAAGGCTAAAGCATAACCCACCGAAGGATAGATCTTAATTGCCTCGCCAAGGCTGAACAGGTAGTGCACATTCAGTCCTACTGTGATGTCGGAAACATGGTCCTTCATGGGATGGTAGATGCCTTCCAGTTCAAGACGCCAGTGGTCTGTCAGACTGTACTGGCCGAATGCGCCAATGCCAAAGTTTGTTTCACTCTCTTCTATATCTAATCCTTCAATTGTTATTTTTGTGATATTAACACCACTGCGTAAACCGATAGCAACATCACCTTTCTCCTGAGCCTGTGCGCCCATGCAGAGCATAGCCACAAACAATGATACAAAAAACTTTTTCATACTTTTTTATTTTAAAAATTATAATTGAACACTTGCCATCTTGTCAAGGCGGCTTTATTTTCACTTTATTTCGGCAGATTGAAGGCTGCCGACATTTCTTTCAATTGCTCTTGCGACATTCCCTCGGGCTCAAAACCCATGCAACGGGCATTGATATAAATCTTGGCACTCTTCGAGAGCACATCTATTTGGTCGAAGGCGTCCATCACGTCAAGCCCTTGGGCGAACACACCGTGCTTCTCCCACAACACCACATCGTAGTCGTCGAGTTCGCGCAAGGTGGCATCAGCAAGTTCCACACTGCCTGGCAACTGATAGGGAATGATGCCGAGTCCCAGCGGACAGAACGCCTTCGTCTCGGGTATCATGCTCCAAAGGATATTGGTCAGCACGTCTTTCTCCAAAAACTTCTTCGAATGACTCATGGCCACCAACTCGATGGGGTGGGTGTGGACGGTGGCGGTATAGGGTGAGCCTTTCTCTATCAGATGATTGTGAACGGTGAGATGCGAGGGCAACTCACTGGTGGGCATCACGGCCTCGTCGGCGATAATCACGTAACTCGAGCAGTCGTCGAGGATGCGGATGACGCTGCCGTTGCGCATGGGCTGGCGGGCAAGGTCGCGCATGCGCTTGCCGGTTCCCTTGCAATAGAAATAGCAGCCTTTGAGGTGGGGAAGGGTCACGCCGATAGGCTTCACCTCACTGATGGCAGGCAATTCACGTATTCCCTTGTCGACAAACGCCGTGATGTTCACGGTGATATTGCCGCCATTGCGCTCTGCCCAACCGTTCTGCCACAAATAGCCGGCCACTTCGGCTATCTTCTCAATCTCCTCGCGCAATGCTGCGCGGTTTTCTAAAATACTTGTCATAGTCTCTAAATAGTATGTGTTTTTTATGTCTTTAGTCTCACTGGTGCTCGTCGGTCTGCCCGACTTTTCCCTGCTTTCTGAACTCACTGGGTTTCATCCCTGTCTTTGCACGGAATTTTGACGAGAAGTAGTCGGGGGTATCGAAATTCAGGGTATAGGCTATCTCCTTGATACTGAGGTCGGTGGTGGAGAGCAGTTCCTTGGCACGTTGCAGTCGCAGGTCTTGTTGGTAGAGAGACGGCGATAGTCCCGTATACTCCTTGAACAGTTTCCTGAAATTGGAGTAACTCACCCCGAGCTCCTCTGCCAGCATCTGTATGGTGAAGTCGCTCTCCAGTGTCTCGCGGATGCGCAGTCGGGCCTGTCCAATCATTTTTACGTGGAAGTGGTTCTTGGCGAGCACGATGTTCCGTTCGAGGGCGTACATCTCACCGATGAGGTGGTTCACTATCCCTGCCAGCAGTTGCTGTGAGTAAGCCGCCTCTTCGTTGGCAGCACGCAGTGCCGAGTCGTATAGTTCCAGAATCTTCGACGAGAACCCCACGTGGTATATGGGTTTCTCTTTAGAGAGGAAGCCTTCCGTCACCCGGTCGTCCATGTTCTTTCCTTTGAAACCTATCCAGTAACTTTTCCATCGGGCATTGGGGAGAGGGCCATAGGAGTGCCATTCATCTGGAAACAGAAGGAAAATATCACCAGCCTTGATAGTGGTGAGGTTTTGGTGTGCAGAACGGAAAAGTCCCTCGCCCTCAACCAGATAAAGCATCTGATATTCGTAGAGTACACGCCCTTTCTCCATCTCGAAATAGTAGCCATCAGCATGACCGCGGGTGGGGTAGGGCTCACCTGGGTCAAGTTCATCTTTGCCAACGGTACTCACCGTGAGGCCCCATTGTGCGTCACGGTCGTTGGCTACAAGATATTTGCTACTCTGCATCCTCAACTCTTTTCTTCGTGCAAAAATAGTGAAAGCCGAGAGGAACACAAAATAAATTTCAATTTATTTTTGTTCCCGAGGCGCATCCTATTTTCGCCGCGCCGCGGCAAAATTAGTGAAAGCCGAAGACAAAGCAAAACAAAAGACAAAGTTTTTTGTTTTCTTTGTTGAGGCGCCTCCTATATTCGGCGTTAGCCAAATTAGTGAAAGCCGAGAGGAATACCAAACAAAATACGAAGTTTTTGTTTTCTTTGTTGAGGCGCACTATTCTTTTTCTATTTGTGTATCTGTGTGACGTGGAATTTGATACATCGCAACAGTAAGGACTTGTTATTATGTATGTTGCCCAACTCGTTACTCGGAAATAAAAAGAAAAGTGTCCTTTCCTTTTATATTTCGCTCGATTTTTTGTAATTTTACACCCTCAAATGAAGATGATATAAAAATCATGAAAAAGAAAGCCATTCTACATATTGTTTTACTCGCTGCTTTGTCATCGGCCCTATTGTTTATCACAAAGTCGTGGTGGATGTCGTTCGGCATTCTCATGCTCATCCTTCTCATCGACGCGCTGCTGAAGCAGTATGACGCGAAACGCCGCTACGAATGGGAGAAGAGACAACGGGAGGAACGTGAGCAAGCCGCGAAGGAAAATGCCGAGGATGCCCCTGCCGAATAAGGAATTAACACAGCAAACATGCAGCAACTGCAACAACTATACACCCAATATGCAGGTTGCGCTCCTGCGCAGACCGTTGCCCTACAAGGGGCGGGCAGCAACCGTCGGTATTACCGTCTCTTCGACAACGAGGGGCATACGGTAATCGGTGTGGTGGGGACGAGCCTCGACGAGAACCACGCCTTTCTCTATCTCGCCCGCCATTTCAAACAGCGACAGTTGCCTGTGCCAAAGGTTCTCGCCGTCAGCGATGACGGTCTGCGCTATCTGCAGGAAGACCTTGGCAACCGCTCCCTCTTCGATGCCCTGAAAGGAGGACGTGATGCCGGTGGACGCTACAACCTCACCGAACAGCAATTGCTGGTGAAGACCATCAGGCAGTTGCCCAACTTCCAGATACGTGGCGCACGGGGGCTCGAATGGGAGAACTGTTACCCCCAACCGGAGTTCAATGAGGAGAACGTGCTGTTCGACCTCAACTATTTCAAATACTGTTTTCTCAAACCCACAGACCTCGATTTCCACGAACTGAAACTGGAGGCCAACTTCCGCCTGTTTGCCAAAGACCTGGTGGCAGAGCACACCGACAGTTTCATGTACCGCGACTTCCAGGCACGGAATGTGATGCTCGACAGCGAGGGCAACCCTTCGTTCATCGACTTCCAGGGCGGACGGAAGGGGCCTTTCTATTACGATATCGCCTCTTTCCTCTGGCAGGCTTCCGCCAAATATCCTGAGAAACTGCGGAGGAAACTCATCTACGAATACTACGAGTCGTTGAAGACCTTCACCGAGGTGCCGTCGAAGCATCATTTCGTGCAGCGCCTCTCGCTCTTCGTCCTCTTCCGCACCCTCCAGGTGCTCGGTGCCTATGGGTTCAGGGGATACTTCGAGCGGAAGCGCCATTTCATCGAGTCGATACCGCCTGCCATGGATAACCTCCGCAGTCTGGTTGCCTCGGATGCCTTCCCCTATCCCTATCTGATGGATATGCTCCGCCGTCTTACAGCACTGCCACAGTTTGCCGTGCCTCAAGAAGGAGAACCGGCGGTACGCACCGACGGTCTGCGCACCACGGAGAGCAACGTCTACAACGCCCACCAAGCCGATGGTCCCGCCACGTTCTCGAAATACGACGGCAAGGGGCCGCTGGTGGTCAGGGTCTACAGTTTCTCCTACCGCAAGGGGATTCCCGAAGATGAGTCGGGAAACGGCGGAGGGTATGTCTTCGACTGCCGCAGTACGCACAATCCCGGGCGTTATGAGCCCTACAAAAAACTCACTGGTCTCGACGAGCCCGTGATACGTTTTCTGGAGGACGACGGTGAGATACTCACCTTCCTCGACAGCGTGTATCGGTTGGCCGATGCCCATGTGGCACGCTATATCCAGCGAGGGTTTACCAGCCTGATGTTCTCTTTCGGGTGCACGGGCGGTCAGCATCGCAGTGTCTATTCGGCGCAGCACCTGGCCGAGCATATCCATGAGAAGTTTGGCATAGAAGTGCGGGTTTGCCACCGGGAGCAGGATATCCATAGCGTGTTGCCTGCCGTCGGGGCTACTACATAGTTCCTATAGAATCAATAGTTCCTATAGAATCGATAGTTCCTATAGAATCGATAGTTTCGATAGTTCTTGAAGAATCAATAGTAAAAAAAACTCTCCAAAAGCATGAGACAAGCCATGATTTTCGCCGCCGGACTTGGCACGCGTCTGCGCCCTCTCACCGACACTATGCCCAAGGCCCTGGTGCCTGTGGGGGGAGAGCCGCTGATAGGTCATGTGGTGGAACGGCTCCGACAGGCCGGTTTCGAGCGCGTGGTGGTGAATGTGCACCATTTCCCCGACCAGATAATTGAGTATCTGGAGAGCCATCCCGTGGAAGGGATGCAGTTTCTCGTCTCCGACGAGCGCGAGCAGTTGTTGGAGACAGGCGGTGGACTGAAGAAGGCTGCACCGCTGCTGGATGCCGACAGTCGCGTGCTCGTGCATAATGTAGATATCCTGAGCAATGCCGACCTGTGCGCGCTCTACGATGCCGCCGACAGCGATGCCACGTTGCTCGTGAGCGAACGGGAGACGAGCAGGTATCTGCTCTTCGACGACAATATGCGGTTGGTGGGATGGACCAATGTGAAGACGGGCGAGGTGAAGTCGCCCTACGCCACACTTCGGGTGGAAGACTGCCGGCGGCTGGCGTTCTCGGGCATTCATGTGGTGGCGCCGTCGCTGTTGCGGCTCATGGAGGAGTGGCCCCCTCGTTTCGGCATCATCGATTTCTACCTGTCGGTATGCGACAGGATGGTGATAAGAGGAGTGGTGCAAGACAGACTGAGGATGCTGGATGTAGGAAAAGTGGATTCTCTGGAAAAGGCAAGCGATTTTGAAGGAGAGTTGAAGAGGAGTTAAAAGAGAAATTCAGTTTTATTCTCAGTACACAAAACCAGAATCAGAAAATTCAAAATAGTATAAGATATGCAGCAAAAGATTATTATTCTCGACTTTGGGTCGCAAACCACCCAGTTGATTGGGCGAAGGGTGCGCGAACTCGACACGTTTTGTGAGATTATTCCCTATAACAAGTTCCCGGTCGACGACCCGTCGGTCATCGGCGTGATACTCAGTGGGTCGCCCTATTCGGTGCACGACCCAGAGGCTTTCCGCGTAGACCTCAGCCAGTTTGTGGGACGCCTGCCAGTGCTCGGCATCTGCTATGGCGCGCAGTTTATCTCTCACTCCAACGGGGGAAAGGTGGAGCGCACCAACACCCGGGAGTATGGACGTGCCAACCTGCAGACGTTTGATGCCAATAACCCCCTCTTCAAGGGGTTTGAGCCCAACTCACAGGTGTGGATGAGTCATGGCGACACCATCACCGCCCTGCCAGCCGACTGTCATGTCATCGCCTCGACTGCCGATGTGGAGTTTGCGGCATACGCCAGCGACAAGAATCCGCTGTGGGCAGTGCAGTTCCATCCCGAGGTGTTCCACACCACGCAGGGCAAACAATTGCTTCGCAACTTCGTCGTCGACATCTGCGGCAGCCGTCAGGAGTGGAGTCCGGCATCGTTTGTGGAGACCACTGTGGCAGAACTGAAGGAGCAGTTGGGCAACGACCGTGTGATTCTCGGACTGAGTGGCGGTGTCGACTCCTCGGTGTGTGCCACCCTGTTGAACCGTGCCATCGGCAAGAACCTCACCTGTATCTTCGTAGACCATGGCATGTTGCGCAAGAACGAATTCCAGAAGGTGATGGACGCCTATCAGGGACTGGGGCTGAACGTCATTGGCGTGGATGCCAGTGAGAAGTTCTTCAACGACCTGAAGGGCGTGACCGACCCCGAGCAGAAACGCAAGATTATCGGCCGCGACTTCGTGGAGGTGTTTAATGCCGAGGCGAAGAAGATTACCGATGCCCGTTGGCTCGCCCAGGGCACCATCTATCCCGACCGCATCGAGAGCCTGAGCATCACGGGTATGGTCATCAAGAGCCACCACAACGTGGGCGGTCTGCCCAAGGAGATGCACCTGCAACTCTGTGAGCCCTTGAAATGGCTGTTCAAGGACGAGGTGAGAAGGGTAGGGTATCAGTTGGAGATGCCCGAGCGGCTGATTAAGCGCCACCCGTTCCCCGGTCCCGGACTGGCAGTGCGTATCCTGGGCGACATCACGCCTGAGAAGGTGCGTATACTGCAGGATGCCGATGATATCTACATCGAGTCGATGTTGCAGTATGTGTGTGAGGACGGTGAGTTGCTCTACGACAAGATATGGCAGGCTGGTGCCGTGCTCCTCTCTACCGTGCGCAGCGTGGGAGTGATGGGCGACGAGCGCACCTATGAGCACCCCGTGGCACTGCGCGCCGTGACCAGTACCGACGCGATGACTGCCGACTGGGCACATCTGCCCTACGACTTCATGGCGAAGGTATCGAATGAGATTATCAACAAGGTGCGTGGCGTGAACCGCGTGTGCTATGATATCTCCTCGAAGCCGCCATCAACGATAGAGTGGGAGTGATTTCGGACTGTGCCCGAAAGATGAAAGATGAAAAATGAAAAATTAAAAATGATTCCTGTCCTTGGCCAAATGAAGATGATGCGAAAGAAGAGTTTTTTATATTTTGCTTGTGGTGCCGCCTTTTGCCTGGTGGGACTGTTGGGTGCTTGTGGTCATGGTGGCGCCACTCAGGATGCCACGGAGACGGCGGCACCTGAGGGAGGACTGTCGTATTCGGGCGATGAGGTGAAAGAGACCGTGGTGGATGACTATGGCAAGAAGGCCATCAGGATCGTCGGCGACGAGAGTATCAGCCATCCCGAAATGGTGAAGGAGAAGAAGAACTGCTTCATCGTGATGTCGAAGAAAGACTATTACCTCTATGTGTATGAGGCAGTGGACGGCGACACGGTGATGGTGGCCCGCTACGACGCCTGCTTCTCGTTGAAGAAAGGACAGAAGACGGAGAGCGGCGACATGCGCACGCCCCATTGCACGATGGACGACCCCTTCAGCATCACTGAAATCAAGGATGCCTCTACCTGGGAGCATGACTTCGGCGACGGCCGTGGGAGCATCAAGTCGTATGGCGACTATTTCCTGCGTCTGAAGACCGGCCACAGTGGCATTGGCATCCATGGCAGTACCAACAATGCGGAGAGTGTGCCCGGACGTGCTTCGGAGGGGTGTATCCGCCTGCGTGATGCCGACATCATCGACCTGGCCGAGCACTATGCCTTTGAGGGGATGAAAGTGGTGATTAAGGCAGAGGAAGTGGATGACCTGCCCTTTGAGGTGCGTGCCTTGGAGAAACAGAAGGTGCCGCGCAAGCGCCATCTCAACCCCTCGAAGACCCTTAGCAATGCCGATGCCGAGGCGGCTGCCCCGGCACCCGTTGCCGATGAGGCTACACCGGCATCCACAGGCGAAGGTCTTCCGTCTTCGCCTGCAGGAGAAGAAAAACTCGACAACATCGCAGGTGACGATGCTGTAGGGTAACCTTTGGGTTACTGGAAATTCCTTATCCTTACGTCGATATCCAGTCCCTCCAACGCTTCGATGATGGCGTTGGGGTCGGTATCGCCGTAGTGGTAGGGATAGAGTACACGGGGACGCACCATTTCGGCAGCGTGGCGCAGTTGGGCGGGCGTCATGGTGTAGGGTTGATTGCACGGCATGAAGGCGATGTCGATGTCGGCAACCTCCTTCATCTCTTCGATGTCCTCGGTGTCGCCAGCGATATAGATGCGCAGACCGTCGGCGGTGAGAATGAAGCCATTGTCGCGACCCTTGGGATGAAACTGCGTGTGTCCGGGAGTGGTGTTGTAGGCAGCCACCGCATCGATTTTCAAGTCATCGAACACCTGCAGAGAGTCGCCATTATACATCACCTCGCCATCGCCTAGTGCCGCGGCAGTGAGTTGGTTGGTGATGATGACGGTAGACTCCTTGCACAAGTCGCTGACCGCTTGCTCATCATAGTGGTCGTAGTGGTCGTGAGTGATGAGGATGACATCGGCTTTGGCCATCTTCGTATAGTCGGTCGTAGGCGGTGTGCCGTCGATAACAGGGTCGACCTGGATGATGCGACCGTCGAAATTGATTTCCATGCTGCCATGTTTGATAGGGGTTATTTGCAGCGTTTTCCCCGATTGGGTTGTGAAAGAATCCATTGAATAGATTAAAGATTAAAGATGAAAAATTAAAAATTAAAAATAGAAAATTAGAAAATTGGAGATTTATTTTGGGCTTCTATTCTGTTTTTTCCGTTTTATTCTGTTTTATTCCGTTCTATTCTTTTCTATTCCTCTCCGTTTTATTCCTTTGCATTCTCTTCTACCAATTCCTCTTCCATGTAATGGTCGAGGTTTCCGCTCCATAGGTATTTTTTTGTTTCGTGCTTGAGCACTCGGCTGAGGAAGAGGAGGGATAGGAGATTGGGGATGGCCATGAGCGCGTTCATGCAGTCGGCAAGGTTCCAGACCAGCGACAGGCTGACGATGCTGCCGAGGTACACGGCAACGATATAGCAGATGCGGTAGACCATCACCCACCGTTGTCCGCGCAGGTATTCCACTGCCCGCTCGCCATAATAGCACCAGCCGAGGATGGTGCTGAAGGCAAAGGTCACCAGACCGATGTTGAGCAACGGTGTGCCGATGTATGGAATCTTGCTGAATGCCGCCTTGGTAAGCGCTGCGCCGTCGTCGAAGCAGATGTCGGGATGCGCGATGATGCTGCTCACGATGACCAGGCCGGTCATGGCACAAATCACCACCGTGTCCCAGAACGTGCCCGAACTGGAGACGAGCGCCTGCCTGACAGGGTTTCGCGTCTGCGCCGCTGCCGCCACGATGGGCGCCGAACCCAGTCCCGACTCATTGGAGAAGAGTCCGCGGGCGATGCCATAGCGTGCCGCCATGATGACGGTAGTGCCCGCAAAGCCACCCCCTGCCGCGGCAGGATTGAATGCCGACTCCACGATGAGTTTGATGGCTGGCCACACATACTGTCCGTTGACGAAGAGGATGTAGATGCACCCCAGGACATAGAAGACAGCCATGAAAGGCACCAAAGCCCCACAAACCTTTGCGATGGATTTCACGCCGCCGATGATGACCACGGCAGTGAGGGCACAGATGATGGCACCCATCAGCCATGGAGCCACGGCATAGGAATCGTGAGTGATGGTGGAGATGGCGTTGGCCTGCACCGTGCTGCCGATGCCGAAGGAGGCGAGGGCGGTGAAGAGGGCAAAGAGCATGGCCATCTTCTTCCATCCCAGTCCACGCTCAAGGGCATACATTGGTCCGCCAAGCATCTTGCCCGATGAGGTCTTCACCCGGTATTTGATGGCGAGGAGACCCTCGGAATATTTCGTGGCGATGCCGAAGACACCGGTGAGCCAGCACCATAACACCGCGCCCGGACCACCGATGGCGATGGCAGTGGCCACACCCACGATATTTCCCGTGCCGATGGTGGCAGCGAGGGCGGTGGCAAGGGCGCCAAACTGCGACACGTCGCCGCTGGAGTTCTTGTCGGGGGTCACTGAGAGTTTGATGGCCTTCAGCAACTTGCGTTGGGGGAATTTCAGAATGAAAGTGAGGTAGAGGTGAGTGCCCAAGAGCATGATGACCATGGGCCACCCCCAGAGAAACGAACTGATGTCGCCTATAATATTATTGATTGTATCCATTGTTTTTCGGTTGTTCTAAAAGTGCACGTCGACGTATTCGAATCCCATCGCCTTGAACACCCTGGTGATTTCCTCTACGGCATTGTATTGTGCGATGTGAACGTTCTCGCGTGTCATGCATCGTGCGAGCATCTGCTTCTTGGCTTTCTGGAAGAGGGCGGCACGGGTAGACTGTGGCCATGTGCCCGTCTCATAGAACGACTTGGTCTTCGCCTCGTCGATGAAATCGTTGTCGAGGAGCGAGATGGCTGGCAGCGTCACGTCGACTGTGTCGCCACGGAGCACCACGTCGTCGTCTTGCAGTTTGGAAAGGTCAACGCCCAGTCGCAGCGTGCCATAATAGATGCGCACGATTTTCTTGGGCTGTCCGAAGATGCGTGACTCCATAGAGTCGACCAGTTCCTCGTCGCTCACGCTCAGGAATTCCCATTGTCCAATCTCCTTCACCGATGTTATCTGAATCGGCGTGACTTCTATCTTTTTGTTGTCGGGGGCCAGTTCCACCTCGTTTGTCGTCCCCTTGACCGTGAGGGTGATCACCATCACCACGAAGGCGATGATGGTGAGCGCCGTGAGGATGAGGCGTGCCACCTGGTTTTCTTTGAATTGTTGGTCTTTCATGCGGCGTGTTATTCGGAGATGATTTTTAGGGTTCTGGCGTTGAGGTCTTTCCTGAAAGTGATGATGATGTTGTCTTTATCGAATCCCAGTTGGCTGATGAGAGGGATGAGGATGTGGGCGGCACTGGCGCGCGAACGCTCCACCACCTGCATCTCAGGCACAGAGGCGATGATGCTCTCGCGCCCCTTTTTCTCATAGTAGCTCAGTTCCTCGTCGGTGAAGTCGGAGCGGAACCACGACACCTGTGCGTTGACCTGTTCGTGGGCAATCTTCGTGCTGGTGAGTTCCACCTCAGGGTCGGGGAGGATGACCTCCACTTTGTCGCCTTCGAAGATGACGTTCTGGTCGGAAAACTTACTGAAGTCGATGAAACCCTTCAGTGTGGCATCGATGGGGATGGCCACCTTGCGGTCGCCGGCAGGGATATTGATGCTGAACTCCTTGCTGAGGATGCTTCCCTTGAGTTTCAGTTGGTCGCTGTGGGTGATGATGCGGTGCACTTTGAACGACGAGGTGTAGAGGCGCGAGCATTTCTGGATTTTCGACACCAGTTGCTGGAGCGTGTCTACAGGGTCGTTGGCGGTGATGGAGACATCCTCAGAGGCCGTGGGCTTGGGGGAGTCGTGGCATGACCCGAGCGACAATGCAAGGAGCAACCCCATGAGCAGGGTCGCCTTTGCCTTTTGATGTATGGTGGTGTAGTGCATAGTCAAATCTTACTCTTGAAATCATTGGCCTATGAGCAGCGTGCCGCCATTGGGCTGCAGGGTGATTTTGGCTTTCCCCTTCTTGTTGACTTTAAGCACACTGGCCTGCATATCGGGAAATTCGCCTGGAGCGGCCTTCTTGTCGGTGAAGCACTCTGCCGTTTTGCCTGCGAGCATGGGCAGGTCGACGTTGAGCGTGAGGGGAGCATCTCCGGCATTGAGTCCGGCTATCCACCACTCATTCCCATGTCGTCGGGCGAGCAGCACATATTGCATGGGGTAGCCGTCGATGAACACCGTCTCGTCCCATGTCGTGGGAATACGCTTGAGCAAGTCGAGTTCGCTTTGGGGCAGTTCGCTGAGGTTGTTGGGGTAGATGGCGATGCACTGTATGCTCGTCTGGTTGACGATGGCTGCGGCGATTTCGAACACGTCGGTGGTGGTGCGCGCATGGCGGCTCTTGTTGTCGCGGGAGAGATATTTGTTCATGATGGTGCCACCCCAGTCCATGGCAGCCACGGCATTGCGTGAGAAGGGGTGCATGGTGAGTTGCTTAGCCTCTTGCTTGGCGTGGTAGTCGCTGAAGAACACGTTTTCTGATGCCAGCACCGCTTCGCTCGCCACATAGTTGGGATACATCCTTTCCCATCCGCGCGGCAGGGTGCATCCGTGGAAGATGACCTGAATGCCATAGCGGTTGGCGTCGGCGAGGATATCTTCGTAGAGTCGCATGGTCTCTTGTTTGTCGCCGCCGAAGAAGTCGACCTTGATGCCTTTCACACCAATGCGTTTCATCCATGCCATCTCCTTGTTGCGGGCGATGGAGGTGTTGAGACAGTTTTTGGGACCTTGTGGCGCATCGTTGGCCACACCGTTGGAGTTGTACCATAGCATCAGGGCGACGCCTTTCTGTTGTGCATACTTCGACAGCTGCTCCATCTTTTCCCTTCCTATCTGGGTGTCCCAGAGGGCATCCACGAGCACATACTCATAGCCCATGGTGGCGGCGAGGTCGACAAACTGCACCTGGTCGTCGTAGTTGCAGGAGTTGTCTTGCCAGATAAGCCAACTCCATGTGTATCGTCCTGGTTGGTAGACTTGACTTGGTTCATAGCGTGGTTCAACCACATCGAAGGGGATGGTTGTCTCTACGATGGGTTTCAGCGAAGAGCCCACGGTGATGGTGCGCCAAGGGGTGCTGCCGGGCAGGGGAATGGCTGCATTGACGCTGCCTATGCCCCCGTTTTCATTGGGGTCGGGCGAGGCAATGCCGTAGCCCTTTCCTTGCTGATAGTCGCTCAGGTGCGAGGCGCAGTAGTCGCCCCCCACGCCCGTCTCGCTCACCAGCACCCATCCTGCCGTGCCCACCTTGAACAGGCAGGGGAAGGTGTATCCGCAACCGAAAGCCGACTTCTGTGTCATGGGCACGTCGGGCTTGTACTCCTCCTCATAACTCGGTTTGGTGCCCATCCATCCGGTGCCCGGTTTTATCTGCGGACAGAGAAACGTGGTGGTGCCATCTGCCAGGTTGAATGTTGTTGCCTCGCTGGTGACCACGGCCGAGCGCTTGTCTCTGAGCCTGCCTCTCTCGGGAATGCTGAGGGTGTATCGATAGGCGATGTCGTTGTTGGATATGTGGAAGGTGATGGTCATCCGCAGTCCGTCGCCATTCACGCAGTCGATTTGCCATTCGTTGGCCACCACATGCACCTGTGATGCCTTCGACTGGGTGAGCGTGTAGGTGTGGTCTACATGTGATGTGCGCACCTCTTTTATTGTCAGGTTGTCTTCGTAGTTGCCGATGTTGGTCTTCAGTCCCAGTGCCGATTTCTGGAGCATGGATTTGCCGTCGTAGTCAACGGTATAGTCTATTTTGCCATTAACCTCGCTCACCGTCACTTGCAGTTTGCCATCGGGTGATGCCATCAGCACATTTTCTGCCGACATGGAGAGTGCGCTGATGCCTACAATCATCATTAGAAGTAGTTTTTTCATTTTCTTTTTGCTTTTATAAGGAGTTAAAGAGGAGTTTAACGTCTTGGGGATTACGGGTCATCTGGTAATGCCGTGTCTTCAGATTTACGGCTGGTTGCTGTGATACAGCAACAAACGGAACGGTTTTATCGCTTCACTATCTGTTCCACGGTATTATTCGTCTATCGGGTTTTGTCCTGAATGTTTTTTCTTCCTTGTGTAAGTCTTCTTCGACTTGTGCACGTGATTGAGGGAATGGAATCCCGGGCCGAACAGTTCGCGCTCGGCTTCACGTCCCCCGCGCCTCATGGCTTTAACAGCGTCGAGGCTGGTGGCTTGTTTTTTTCTTCGCTTCCCCATTATTTATTCAAGGCTTAATCTTTACTTATTTGCGTTAGTTGAGTCAACAAAATTACAAAAAGTAGAAGGAAAAGCCAAAAATATTTGTGCTTTTCTGCACAACAGAGGGTATTTCATGCCAATTTGTTACCAATGAGGCCAGTGTGAAGATGTGGGTAATGAGTCGAGAAAACAGGGTTTTTCATTACTTTTGAGGAAAAAAACAAGCATTATTTCAGTTTTTGCCGTAACTTGATGGATATTATGGATTTTTTTCTTAATTTCGCCAATTAATCAGATATGCAATCAGTTAAACCTAATATATATATGCCTGTAAAGATTCTTAGTGTCGACGACGAACTTGACCTGGAACTGTTGTTGACACAATACTTCAGAAGGAAAATCAGAAAAGGAGAATATGAATTCCATTTCGCCCACAATGGCCTGGAAGCCCTCACGATGCTTCTCAAGGAAAAGGACTTCGACATTATCCTGAGCGACATCAACATGCCCGAGATGGATGGATTGTCGCTGCTGACGAAAATCAACGAGATGCAGAACCCGGCATTGAAGTGCATCATGGTGTCGGCCTACGGCGATATGGGCAACATCCGCCAGGCGATGAACAACGGTGCCTTCGACTTTGCTACGAAACCCATCGACCTTGACGACCTCAGCGTGACCATCGAGAAAGCCATCGAGCACATCACCTACATCAAGGCGATGCAGAAAGAGCACATCCAGTTGGAGTCGATCAAGGGCGACCTGGCTGTGGCGAGTGAGATACAGCAGGCCATCCTGCCACGCATCTTCCCGCCATTCCCCGAGAATGCCCACCAACTCGACATCGCTGCCTCGATGTATGCCGCCAAGGACGTGGGGGGCGACTTCTACGACTTCTTCCGCATCGACGACGACCACATCGGCTTCGTCATCGCCGACGTGAGCGGCAAGGGCGTGCCTGCCGCCATTTTCATGGCAGTGAGCCGCACACTCATCCGTGCTACTGGCATCAGGGGCGTGTCGCCCTCGGAATGCATCACCTACTGCAACAACCTGTTGGTAGAGGAGTCGGTGAACAGCATGTTCGTTACCGTGTTCTATGGCATCTACAACGTCAAGACGGGCGAGGTGACCTACTCCAATGCGGGTCACAACCCACCCTATGTGGTGAAGGCCGATGGCACTCTCAGACGACTGCCTATGAGCAGTGACATCATCGCGGGATTCATGGAAGACATCAGTTTCAAGGAAGATACCTTCACGCTGGAACACGGCGACACCCTGATGCTCTATACCGATGGCGTGACAGAAGCCGTGGATACCGAATTGAATGAATATGGCGAAAGCAGACTGGAGGCACTGCTGAAAAATACCCCCCATGATGGCTGTCAGCAGATGATAGACGCGGTGAAGGCCGACGTGAAAGCCTTTACCGGTGACGCTGAACAGAGCGACGACATCACGTTGCTTGCCTTGAAACGACTATAATTTCCCAACGGCGTGGACAGAAAGCAAATCATAACGGCTTGCGCAGGATTGCTGCTGGCAGGAATCGCTGCCGGAGGCTTCATCGGCTGGCATTTGGAGCACAAGAAGGTGAAAGACCTGCAGGTGCGGATTGACGAGATGAAGAAGCAGGAGATGCGGTCGACCGTGATGAGAAGTGTCAGCGCCCAGATGGAGGACATCGCCAACGAGCAGAGGGAAATCTCTGACGAGAAACGTGAGGAAGCCCTCCAGCAGACAAGAGTAGCCAATGAGATGCGACTGCGCTCGGAGCACGAACGGCAGAACGCCCTCGAGGCAGAGCGCGATGCGGTGGCATCAGAGAAAAGGGCCCTCGAAGCCACGGCGGTGGCAGAGACCCAGCGGGAGCGCGCCGAAGAGCAGCAGCGGTTGGCCGAAGAACAGCGGCTGCTGGCTGAGCACCAGCGCATACAGGCAGAGTTTTCGAAACGCAAGGCCGATACCCTCAGTTACATCGCTCTCGGTCGTTCGCTAGGCTCCATCTCCTCTCTTCAGTTACAGGCTGGCAATGTTGACCTCGCCAACCTGCTGGGCTACGCCTCCTATCTCTACACATCGCGCTTTGGAGGCGATGTGTACTATCCTGCCGTCTTCCAACCTCTCATGGATTTGAGCCAGAGCAAACTGTTGTGGACGGAACACGTAGGTGCCGTGATGAACATAGAATACTTGCCGGGTCAGGAAAACACCCTTATCTCCATCAGCAACTATGGCGAAATCATCCTCTTCGAGAGACAGGGAACCCGGCTGAAGACAAACGTACTCTTCAATAACAGTAAGTTCGACTTCCGCGATGTCATCGTAGACACCACCACCGGGAGTATCTATGCCGTGAGCCGTACCGGCCATCTCGTCATTATCCAGAACGACCTCAAGACCGTGAAGACCCTTACGCTCGACAACGTAGAGCATCCGATGCGTCTGCACGACCTCAACGAGCGGAGCATGCTCGTCGTCGGCGAAAGAGCCCTTGCGCTGGTAGACCTGAAACAGCAGGTTGTGAGCGGTACCCGGCAACTGCCATTCCGCGTTACCATGGGTTCGCGCAAGAAAAAACTGCCCCTGCTCTTCGACGACCAAGACATGATGCACCTAGTGAAGGGCCTTGACGACTACAGCACGGAGAAAGTGCCTGTCAGCGGGCACGTGACCGCCTACTGCGAATCGAAGAACACGGGCTTGGAAGCCTATGGCATGAGCGACGGCACCATCTGGCTGTTTGACAAGCATGGAAAGGGACAAAAACTCATCGGCCATCGTTCACGCGTCTCGAAGATGAAGATGAACGGCCGCAGGCTCTACTCTTCCAGTTACGACGGTAAGGTGAATCTCTGGATAGCCGACAAGGAGAAAATAGACCCGATGACGCTGGTAGAGACCGACAAATGGATAATGCATTTCTGTTTCGACTCGAAGAAGAACACCTTCTGGCTGGGTGATGTCAAAGGCAATATCACCGCCGTCAACATCTCCGTGCCCGTGATGGTGGAAACCGTCAAAAAGAAACTGAAGCGCGACCTTACCGCTGACGAGTGGAATTTCTACATCGGCCGCGAGGTGCCCTATGAGTCGTTTACCGGCAACCGTGGAAAGGAGGCATCGCCATGAAAAGACTGCTGACCACCCTCATGCTACTGATGCTCATCGCCATGGCTTATGGTCAGGGCATTCCCTTCATCCGCAATTTCACTGCTGATGAGTATGGTGCCAACAACACCAACTACGACATCGAGACCGACGAGAACGGCAATGTGTTTGTGGCCAATTTTGAGGGACTGTTGTATTATGACTATGCGGAATGGCGCCTCATCCACACCCCGGGCATCACACGTATCACCGTGGTATACAGGGCAAAGGACAATACCATCTGGGTGGGCGGCTACAACTACTTCGGCAAAGTGGTGAGAAAAGACAACGGAGATATAGCGCTGAAGAGAATAGGAGACAAAGGTTTCTTCCGCGGCGAAGTGACGGAAATCTACGAGTATGAAGGTGAGATACAGTTCGTTGCCGATGATGCCACTGTTTATAAGGTAGAGAATGACAAGTTGACTGTGAAAAAGACAGTTGCCAAGGAGGCGGTAAGGATAGGCATGCTCGATGTGGTGAATGTAGAAGCCCTGGAACGTGGCGAAAAAGACGTGGCGAAGAACGACACCGTGATCACACTGCCCTTGGGCTATGGACTGGAAGCCCATGTAATGAAAAACGCCGGCATCGCCGTCACCGACAAGGGGCGATTGCTCTATATGCTCACCGACGCAAACGGTCTTTGTTCAAACAATGTGGCGTATGCCGCCTACGACGGGCGAGGCCACCTGTGGGGTGCAACAGGCAGGGGCATCTTCGTCATCCATCTGCCTACTGGTGTCTCTCGTTTCACCCCCCAGGAAGGACTCTCCAGTGCTGTGCTCACCATAGAGTCGCTCAACGGCATTATCTACGCCGGCACCGACGACGGACTGTTCCGACAGGATGGTCGCCAGTTCGTGAGAGTGCCTGAGGTGAGACATGCCTGCTGGGAGTTGAAGAAGAGCAGCAACAGTCTGCTCGCCGCCACCGCCGACGGTGTGTTCCGTATCCTCCCCGGCGGGCATGCTCGCCAGTTGACCTCCAGCCATACCACGTCACTGCTCGAAGATGGCTCGCAAATCTACTGTGGCGAACTCACTGGCTTATATATGATTCAGAGCAACGGTAATGACAGGAAGAAGGTGCTTAATCTGAATAATCTCAGGAAAATCGTAAAAGACAAGAACGGAACCATCTGGATGCAAAACCTGTTTGGCTCGATATGGTATAAAAAAGCCGACAGCAGCACCTTCGAACAATATAAGGGCAAGGAAGAGAATTTCCAGACGATAGTGATGACCGACGGACAGGCAACCATAGTCAGTGCTGAAGACACCAAGCCCTTTCCCTATCCCCTTGTGTCGTATGTAGACCAGAATGGCGTCACATGGATGACCAACAACGAAGGGAAGATGCTCTATAGGTGGAAAAACGGCAAGAGACTGGAAGACATGGACCGACTGCTGTTTTTCATCAACAACATGCCCATTCAGGCCATCTACACCCAGCAAAACGAGATTTGGATGGGAAACGACCAAGGACTGACCGTCATCGACACCAAAGCACAAGACCCTACAATCATCGTCAAACCGAAACTCTACATCCGTACGGTAAGGCTGGGCAGCGACAGCATCCTCTGGGGTGGATTCGGCGATATGCCCGAGGAACTCCCGACACTCAATCATGACGAGAATGACCTGACATTCACTTACTCGATCGACTCTCCATCCTTCTCCACATCCACGGTATACCGCTACCGACTGAACAACGGCAGTTGGAGCAGTTGGAGTCCCAATACGAAAGCGATTTTTCCCAACCTTTCCCCCGGCAGATACACCTTCTACGTTCAGGCACACGATGCGCTCAACAATCTTACAGGTGTTTTAAGCATTAAGTTCTACATCAAGCCACCTTTCTATTTGAGGTGGTATATGAACTTGCTCTACTTGTTGCTCCTTGGTACCCTGATTTACTTCTTCTTCCGCTTCCGTGTGCGGAGGCTGGAGAAAGAGAAGGTAAGGCTGGAGAATGTGGTGCAGGAACGCTCGGCAGAGGTGGTGAGACTGGAGAAGATGGCCACAGCAGGTAAACTGACCCAGGGACTCATCGACCGCATCCTCAATCCCCTGAACTATATCAACAACTTCACCAAACTCTCCGAGGGCTTGGTGAAAGACGCCAAGGCCAACGTGGAGGACGAGAAAGAGCACATGGACGAAGACAACTACGAGGACACGATGGAAGTGCTCGAGATGCTCACGGTGAACCTGAAGAAAGTAGGTGAACACGGGCAGAACACCACACGCACGCTGAAGGCGATGGAAGAGATGATGAAAGACAGGTCGGGCGGCATTGTCGACATGGACCTCATGCCCGTCATCCATCAGGATAAGGAGATGCTGCTCGAGTATTACAAACAGGAAATAGAGCAATACGGCATCAAGACCATGGTTGACGACAGTGAAGAGCCGGTGCCCATCAACGGCAATGCCGACCAACTGAGCAAGGTCATCATGAGTTTGCTGGCCAACGCCGTGTATGCCGTCGTGAAGAAAGCCCGGAAGCAAACCGATGAAGGTGAGGACCTACCCTATGTGCCAGAGATTGCGCTGCAGGTGGGCAGGCACCAAAAAGCCGTCGACATCATTATCCGCGACAACGGCATCGGCATCGAAAGCAACATCCTCGACAAGATATTCGACCCCTTCTTCACTACCAAGACCACGAGCGAGGCTGCAGGCATCGGACTCTACCTGAGCCGTGAAATCATTCAGAACCATGGCGGTGACATCCAGGTAGAGTCGGTAAAAGGCGAATACAGTGAGTTTACCATCACGTTGCCGATTAGAAAATCATAGCATTATGGAACAGATAGAACAACTCAGGCAACGACTCCAACAACAAGAGAAACTGGCATCGCTGGGAACGCTGAGCGCAGGCATCGCCCATGAGATACAGAATCCTCTTAACTTCGTCATCAATTTCAGCAAGATGTCGGACAAGTTGTTGCGCGACCTCACCGACATCCTGAAGGACAATGAAGACAAACTGCCTGAAGAAGACCGCAAGGATGCAGCCGACATCCTCGCCGACCTAAAGGGAAACCTGGCCAGGATAGCGGAGCACGGCGAGCGTGCTGTCAGCATTATCCAAAACATCCTGATGGTGTCGAGAGGCAAGGAGGACGAGTTTCTGCCCACCAATATATGCAAATTGGTCAAGGAGTATGTATGGCTGTCGTATCATGCCCTCCGCGCCAACCACAAGGGATTCAACATCAGCATACACGAACAGTATGAAGAAGGGCTGGCACCGTTGATGGTCATTCCACAGGACCTGAGCCGTGCTGTGCTCAATGTGATGAACAATGCCTGCTATGCCGTATGGAAAAAGAAACAGTATGCCGGCGACGATTATCTTCCCGAAGTGTCGGTCATCGTCAGGGCAGACGGCACCAACCTCGTCATCAGCATTGCCGACAATGGAGAAGGCATGACCGAGGAAGTGAAACAAAGGCTCTATGAGAACTTCTTCACCACCAAGCCCGTCGGTCAGGGAACAGGACTGGGCATGGGCATCGTGCGCGACATCATCGAGAACAAGCATGGAGGAACGGTATCTTTTTTATCCACCGAAGGCGAAGGTACAACCTTCACATTCACCTTACCCATTAGGAAATGAAGAAACTACACCTGGTCATAACCCTCATTTTCTGGCTGTCGGCACTTTCCGTTCACGCGCAGGAAAACGCCTCACGGCAAATATTCAACCAAGCCGAGAGCGAATTCGCCATTGGGCGTGTAGAGCAGGCTATTCAACTGTTGCAGGACAACCTGGTGGGCTTCGATGGCCTTCTCAAACAAAGCGCCTATCGCTTGCTGGCGCTCTGCTATCTGAGTGAGGACCGCACAGAAGAAGCCCGATACTATGCGGAACAACTGATCAAACTCAACAATTATTACAACTCTACCGACGACCCTGCCCGTTTTCAGGAACTCATCAGCCAACTCAAGGAAGGCATAGCCACCACCATCACCACGGCATCCAGCCAAAGTGAGAGCATTAACGAGGCACCCGGTCCCATCACTATCATCACCTCAGAAATGATAGAGGATTTGGGCAACAACAAGGACTTGGGGCAGATACTCGCGGCATATGTGCCGGGCATCGCCAAAATAACCCACCTCAATGAAGGAGATAATCTTTCCATGCACGGAGCCTTCTCCAACACGCAGGAACTCATCCTGATCATGGAGAACGGTCACCGATTGAATACACGCTACGACAACAGTTGTTCCACAAGTTACTCCATCAGTACAGAGAAGGTCGACCATATCGAGGTGTTGCGCGGGCCTGCCTCCTCGCTATATGGCAACGTCGCCCTGTCGGCTGTGGTGAATATCATCACCAAGAGCGGCAGGGAAGTAGATGGGGTGAAGGCAAAATATGGTTACGGCAGTTTCAACACCCACAAAGCCGACCTCACGGCGGGCACGCAGTTTCTGGATGCCGACATCTTCGCCTGGGCATCTATCTATTCCTCCGACGGACAAATACGCCATCTTGGCGAAGGCGAGGGCTATCCTCTGAAGAGTCCCGTATATTCAGTACAAGAAAACTATCATGATTATAATTATTATTACTTTGGCACAGACCAGGTCATTGTTGACGGCTATAAGGATAAACCCTCTTATGATGTAGGCTTGACGTTCAGGCTCAAGGGATTTGTCCTGTCATTCAGCCGGAAGAACACCAAGAAGGTTTTGCCTAAGACCACTTATCATGGCGGTTATGACTACAACAAGTATTATCCTGTATATGGCATCATGCCTGGCAATGGCACGGCATCAACTCATGCAGATATCGGCTATACCCGTCAGTTGGGAAAATTTTCTCTCAATGCCTCCTTATACAGCGACTGGTATAACTGCTCTTATTATGATATAGCAGTAGATTCGTCTGTCATTGTTTCACCAATAATCAACGAATTCGATGAAATAGTGAAGGATACTGTATATGATACAGGGCGTTTTTCGTTTAACAATTACAATGAGCATACGACAGGAGGCTATTTCAGGGCATCGTCCAATTACCAATATGGCATCATGAAAGGGAATTTCCTGGTGGGATGTCAATACGAGTACTTTTCGCTGCAGTCGATGAATTATTTATGGGGGGAAAAGTACTCGGATATCATGAGTGGAGATATGAAATCCGAGAGAATCTATGACGCCGGAAAAGAAAGCATCTTGTCATTTTTCTTGCAAGCCAAGAATTATTTCCAGTCTCGTTTCATCCTGAATGCCGGTTTCCGCTACGACCTTAAATACCGGCAGGAAGAAGATGTAGTCAGATCCTTTTCCCCACGACTTGCCTTGTTGTATGTACCCCATGAGCGTTTCAGTCTCAAGTTGTCTTATTCCGAGGCTTTCGCAGACCTTTCGTTCTTCAACCGCTTCATCACGAAGACGGATTATACCACTTTGAAGCCTCAGCATTTGTCGGCGCTTCAACTCACCGCCATGGGAACCTTTCCGGCACTTCATCTCACTTATGAGGCCAACTTATTCTACAACAAATACAACAACCTCCTTAACTGGTTGAATAGAGACGAATATTCCAACAAAAACACAGGACAACTCACCAATATTGGTCTTGAGGGAATAGCCAGTTATGCCTACAAACGACTTTCTGGTTATCTCTCGCTCTATTACTGCCATGATACCGATTCAAAGGATTATTATTACAACAATTCCAAGAAGATGGTGTGCGAAGTTCCACATTTCACGCTCAACCTCCATGCTGCATCCTATCTGCTCCAGGGAAAGACCCACGAAATCAAGATCTATGGCCATTCGTCGTATACCGGCAGGAAATTGAATTATGGAATGAGTGAAGAAGAAGATTTCTTCGTAGATGGGAAATTACTCTTCGACCTTGGCATCCAATACCGTTACAAGCAGATCTTCCAACTTTCACTCGACTGTGAAAACATCTTTGATACTTATCATTACATTTGTGGACCCAGTTACGATTATATGCCTGATTTTCAGAAAGGAAGGATGTTGATGGCATCTGTTTCGTATCAGTTCTGAATGGATGATAGTCACCCATCATTGTTAAACTCATTTGCGGGGATAAACAGAACCCACCTAAAGCCCATGAATTCTTCGGCGGATTCATGGGCTTGTTGTTGTAGGGGGTGGGGGCGTGCAACAAATTTCTTCATGGAATGATAGAAAACGGGTGTGGCATGGCTCTATAAGGTCGGATGAGGCACGGAAAAGCCGATTCCGGAAAACTTAGAAGTTGTGCCCGACACGAACAAGGGTATCAAAAACATGAGTAACTACCGTTTTGTGACAGTCAACCCATCCGACTACGCCATCGTTTTCAAGAAAGGCAACATCGTGAAGGAAGGCCGTGGTTTCAGATTCTTTTGCACTCCTCTCATTCAATATGTGATTATCCCGGGAAAAGTGAATAACATCACCTTCTCTGCCGACCAGATCAGCCGTGAGAATCAGGGTGTCGAGGTCAGCGGATTTGCCATCTGGAAAGTTGGTGACCCCAAGAAAATCTATCAGAGTTTCGACTTCAAGCAAGACAACGACACGATGGAGCAGGTGAGCGTCTTCTTGAAGGATGTCGTGGAGTCGGCCATCCGTCACATGGTAGTCAACATGACCATCGAAGAGGTGCTCCGCAAACGCGGTACCATCATCCTGCAACTGAAAAAGGAACTGGAATATATCTGCGAACAATGGGGCATCGTGGTGGAGACCATTGAGATTAAGAACGTGAGAATCCTTTCGAAGACCTTGTTCGACAACATGCAGGCGAAGTTCCGCAACGCTATCAGGTTGGAGGCTGAGACCAACTCCATAGAGACTGAGAAACAGATTGAGGAGCAACGCATCCATGTGAGTGACCAGACGAAAATCATCAAACAGCAGAGTGAGTTGGCCGACCGTGAACGTAAGAAACAACTTCAGTTGCAGGAAATCAACGACAAGGGCGAGGTGGAGAAGCACCGCCGCGAACAAGACCATGCCCTGAAGAAGGAGGAGATGACTCATGAGTGGGAACTCTTCAAGGAAGAAGAGGAATACAAACGCCAGCAGATGCTCGAACAGGGCCAGACACTCACCGAGGAGGAGAAAATCCAGGCACTGCAGGCAGAACTCGACATGAAGAGGAAACAACTGGAAGTGGAACTGCAGAAACTGAGTATCGAGATAGAGCGGATGAAGGTGGAGACGGAGAACATGAAGAAAGACCACCGCATCATCATGGCGGAGAACCTGCCGAGCATGTTGCAGAACCTCAAGATTGAGCGTCTCGACCTCGGTGGCACCACCCTCGACACGCTACTCGCATCTCTCAAGAATGTGTTTGAGAATCAAAGATAGACCTTCACTACAAAGTGGACGGATAGTTCAAATTTCTGATAGATTGGAGACGCCATCTCGGCGTCTCCTTTCTTGTATGAGGGAATGGCATGAGTTTGAATGTGTGTATGGTAAACACATTGCGATTATACTGCGAATGAAGGAACTTTAAGCAAATTTTCGCTATGCGAAATGGCTGTTTGTTTTTTATTTGCTATTTTTGTAGAATCAAACTACATCGCACCATGAAAAAAGCCATTCTTACCCTCATCGTTCTCGCCATATCCCTTACCGCCATGGCGCAGGCCACACAACCGTGTGTCGTCAAGCAATATAACCAGAAGCAGCAGAAGACGCCTTTGGCTGGTGTGCAGGTGGAGGTGAGAGGGGCACAGACTGCCACGTCGGCAGCCAATGGGGCCGTGACTTTGCAGTTTGCCACGCTGAAGCCGGGCGACAGGGTGCCTTTCCGTGCAGCGACGAAGGTGGGGTATGAACTGATGAACAAGACCGCCGTGGAGCAGTGGAACATCTCGCGCGACCAAAAGCCGTTCGAGATAGTGCTGATACAGAGTGCCTACTTCACGCAACTGAAAGGCAAACTGAAGCAGTCGTCGGTGGATAGTTATCATGAGAAATATGAGAAGGCGCTTGCCGAACTTGAACGACTCCAAAAGGAGGGGAAACTGAAGGAGGAGGAATACCGCCAGAAACTCGATGAGTTGGAAGACCATTACGACAACCAACTGAAGAACCTCGATGCCTATGTGGACCAGTTCGCCCGTATCGACCTCAGCGAACTCTCCGAACAGGAGCAGCGGTTCGTGGAACTCGCCCATGCCGGCCGTCTCGATGAGGCAGCAGAAGCCTACAACGCCCTTAACGCCGCCGGGAAGTACATCACCGCAGTGGAAAACGTCCGCCGCCTCAATGAAGACATCGCCAAACTCGAAGACGAGAAAGCCCAACAACAAAAAGCCGCAAAAACCTTCTTCGCTGTGCTCCAGCGTCAGGTCAACACCCTGAAACTCGCTGGTGGTGAGGAGAACTACAGAAAGGCTGGCGAACTGCTGAAACGCGCCGCTTTGGCGGATACGACGAATGTGGATGTGGTGTGGGCTTTTGCGGAATTCGCTAATGCCCAGCATGATTTCGATGAAGCAGAGCGTTTTTATCAGATATGCTTGAATCATGTAGATAATGATCTTTATAAGAAAGTAACGATAACCCACAATTTAGGTGTCTTATATACATTAAACAAGAATTACAGTAAGGCTCAAAATGCTTATGGTAATGCGTTGGAGGATTTACGTCATATTGACAATCTCTATTTTGTTCTTGCTTTAGCGGCAGGTATTTCTCATAACCTTGGTGCCATGCATATAGAGACCCATGATTATGAAGGTGCTGAAAACATGTTGCTTTTGAGTTATCAATATTATTCGAAATTAGACTCGATAACCCAAGGAGGTTTTCAAATTTATTTAGGAAGGGTATGTCATAACCTTGGCCATTTGTATAAACAGCGTCATCAGGATAGTGATGATTATGAAAAAGCAGAAAAGTATTATCTTCAATCTCTCGGAATCAAGGAAAGGATTTTTCAGGAAAATGGTGAGAATAATGTTCAATTTCGAGAAGAAATTTCATACACCCAAAACAATCTTGGGCTGTTGTATATGGAAATGAAACGCTATCCACAGGCAGAGCATTATTTGTTGAAGGCATTGGAGAATGATAACTATCTGTACACTCCAAATCCTAAAGGATGGCAAAGTCACGTGGCAAAGACAAAGATGAGCCTTGGTCACTTATATTTAGGGATGCAGGACTACGCCAAGTCGTTGTGTTATTATCAAGAGTCTCTCCAGATATGGGATGCATTATATTCCCACCACAAGGAAACCTATAGGCCAGAACTGACGGAAACCCTATACAACATGGGTATTGCATATCTTCATTCTGGTCACTGGGATGATGCGGAGCCGATTTTTTTACGGGTGTTGTCCATCAACCCGGATGATGTGGAGTGGTCCTTGATTATCAATTCTCCTTTCTTGTTATCGACGCATCGGAGTTACATTGCAAAATCCCAGTATAGTTTGATGCTAATCTATCAAAGGGATGCTCGTCAATTTGACAATTACAAGAAATACCTTGAAGAAGCACTGAAAAGTTACAACCAGTTAATAGATGTTTATCCTGCCGACAAACTGTTTTATGCTGATTTGAAAACAAGGAAGGCATACTTGTTTGTACGTGATGGTAAAATAGATGAAGCGGAGGCATGTCTGAAGGGAGCATACGAGATGGATAGCGTGAATTGTGCGCCTTCCATGGCTTATTGTCTCAATGATCTGTCAGGTTTATATGCGATGGCGCGGAATTTCACCAAGGCTATAGAGACCATTGACCGTGCCATATCGTTCATGCCACAAGAAGCCAACTACTACGATACCAAGGGTGAAATCCTGCTGATGAAGGGCGACGAGCAAGGGGCACTTGAAATATGGAAAAAGGTAATAGAACTGAATCCACAGTTTGTAGAGCAGATGGGAGAGTATTCTAATTTGTATAAGCAACTGAAGGAAAAAGGATTAGTGGAATAATTGGGAAACAATGCCACTTCCATTTCGCCTGTTTATTTAATGGAATGGAGAACATGAAGAACTTTTATTGATTATGATTGCCTTTTTCCCCTTCAATATATGGCGTTTTGGAGAATAATAGTTATCTTTGCAATTATTAACCATAGATCTTTAACCAATGAAACTGTTTTTGTTTATTCTATCTTTGTTGTGTAATCTGCCAAGTATGGCGCAGGAGCCCATCGTTTTAGAAAAATATCTTATGGAAGGATTAAGGAAATATACTATTGATCTGCCCTCAGATATTTCTTATTGTGAAGAGGAATCTCTTCCGGAGAGTTTTTATGAAGTCTATTATAACCAGGATAAATCATTCAGTTTCTGTTGCCAGTTTCTGAAAACAGATGAAGACTTTCGGCCACATGAATGGTTGGCTGGGGAATATCTTAAATATGGTATCGATATTTCATCCTATGACCAGTTCACCAACTTAGTGTTAGGAGAGGGATACATGAATGTGCATTCTTGTTATTATTTTGGCAGAAAAGTGCTGTCAATAGGTATCATTTCAAATATTCATCATGAGGGATGGGCAGCGCTTTTATATGTGTTAGGAACGGAGAGTCAAGATGATTATGTTTGTAGGGTGATTCCATCATTCCGCTTTTATCAACAACAAAACCAATAAGAATGAAAGATTCAATTATCCGCTTAATAGTCAACTTTGTCTGTATCGCATATTGCTCTTGTATGATGGCCCAGTCATCACAAGATGTAGATATGGTGCGTGAATGGATAAAGGACAACAAACTTGAAGAAATCAAGGAGGCTTATTTGGAGAGGTGCCTAAATGGAACGGAAGATGTTTCCTTGATGATGGGTGTTTTTTATGCATGTTTGCACTCTCATGATTATGAGAATGCTACTTTGTTGGAGAGGGAGATAAAAAACAGTGACGTCTCCTTACAAATGAGCCAGATTTTCTTTGAGTATTATTTTTGGAAGTTTGCAGGAGAATATGGCATACTGTTGGATGACCGGGAAGCAGACCTTTATTTGGAAATGCAGAAACAACGTAGCCTTTCGAGTCGTGGCATGATGTCAAATCTTGCCAGAATGGCAGAGATGTTCAGTGGTTATGGTGAATATGGAATAGCATCTAAGTACTATGAAGGCATGGATGCTTACAAATCAGACGTATCGCCTGTATTAAATACGCGGCACAGGGAAGAATTGGCTTGGGTTTACTTCAATCTTCACAAATATCAACTAGCCTATAGGCTTTTCAAAGAATGTGCCGACAAATACAAAGAGTGTTTTGGCCAGTATAACCAGATGTATCTCCGTAGCTTGAACAATATTGGCTTTTCGATGACATATCTCAATAAAGATCCTATAGAAACATATTTGGAAGTAAAGATCCTTTATGATTCGTTGCAGATGGATCGAACGTATGAGTATGCGATAGTTCTCGACAACATTTCCTCTTGTTATAAAAGCGCAGAAAACTATGAAAAGGCATTGGAATTTGCGTTGAAGGCAAATGATATATTCCAGGATTATTCCCCAGAGGAAGACTATGCTATAAATCTCAATGACATCAGTTGCTATTATGGTTTTTTGGGCAATAAGGAGAAAGAATTGGAGTATTTGTTGAAAGCCTTGGAAATCAATCCAAGCAACAATACCATTCTTAGCAACCTGGCACTGTATTATCGAAGGATAGGAGACAATGATTCCGCTGAAAAATATTATTCCATGATATCTGAGACTTCAAGGAATACGGTTTTCGCTGATGATATTGCAAATTTCTACGCATCGATTGGTAATGAAGAGATGTTTTTGGAATACAAGTTGAAGGACCTGGATTTCATGCGGCGTTTGGCCCGGCAAAACTTCAGCGAAATGACAGAGGAGGAGAAAGAAGGGTATGTGGGCGTGATGCAGGACATGAACACAGACTATATGTTTGATGTGGCAAGCAAGACGAATGACAATCGATTTACTCGTTTGTGTTTCGACTACCTTCTCTCTTCCAAGTCGCTCATGCTTTCTTTTAACAACAGCATCAAGGACATGGTGAGCCGGTCTGAAAACGCTATGTTGAAGACACTCTATTTCAACATGAACATGGCTCATTCAAAAGCACAAAAGGATGTTTCTTACCAAGCATACGCAGACTCTCTCGAATATCAGTTTTTGTCTTTATTGAAGCAAGAAGGTGATTATACCGATTTCATGAATATACAAACTTCCGACATTGTGAAGTGTCTTGACAAAGGCGACCTCGTTGTAGAATTCAGTGAAGTGAAGAAAACTGAAGGTGCTGTCCTTTATGCCGTTGTTCTCAACAATGACGGGAAACCTAAAGTCTTGAAATTGTGCCAATCAGAAGACTTGAATGACACCAACGTTTATGAATTGATATGGTTGCCCCTTGCTGCAAATAGACAAAGCATAAAAACCATCTATTTCTCACCTGCCGGAATCTTGCATACTATGGGCATTGAATACGCAAAAGACGAGAAAGGAAAACTGGCTTGTGAGAATTGGAATATATATAGGCTATCATCGACTAGGGAATTGATTAAGAGAGGACAACATGGACACAGACGCGATAATGCTGTTTTATATGGTGGCTTAGTTTATTCGGAGTCAGATGCTGACTTATTAGGTACGACTAGAAGCCATATTCGAGGCAGTGTTCAAACCACGCCTGTTTTGCCTGGTTCCAAGAAAGAAGTGGAGGAAATAGAACAACTGCTGAAGGACAAGAGTTACGATGTTGTATTGAAAGAGGGTTTGGAGGGCACTGAGGGAAGTCTGAAATCTTTATCTGGTGAATCTATAGGTATCCTTCATCTGTCTACGCATGGTTTTTATAATCCCGAAACAAAAGAGCATATGACATCTTTGTCGCGTACCGGTCTGCTGATGAGTAGTGCCAATGATTATGAGGCGGGTATTATGGAAGCCGATGATGAGGAGGATGGAATAATCACTGCCGAAGAGATGTCGCGACTTGATTTCCATAACCTCAATCTTGTTGTGTTGTCGGCTTGTGAGACAGGGCTTGGCGACGTGAAAAGTGATGGTGTTTTTGGCTTGCAGCGTGGGTTTAAAAAAGCAGGGGCACAGACTCTCCTCATGTCACTCTGGAAGGTTGACGATACTGCTACGCAGTTGTTGATGACCTCGTTTTATCGTTACCTGACCAAAGGAGAAAGCAAGATGAATTCTCTTCAAAAAGCGATAAAAGACCTCAGAAAATATGATGGCGGCAAGTTTGACTCGCCAAAATATTGGGCTTCCTTTATCTTGCTTGATGCGATAGACTGATTTTATTATATTGTCTACATAAATGTTTATGAATAACCGAACAATAACTTTTTTAATATCATTGTCATTCGCCCTCACTGCTATGGCACAGACCACACAACCGTGCGTGGTCAAACAGTATAACCAGAAGCAGCAGAAGACACCGCTCTCTGGAGTACAGGTGGAGGTGCGCGACGCAGGGTCGGCTACTTCGGCAAACGACGGAGCCGTCACCCTGCAATTTGCCACGCTGAAGCCAGGCGACCATGTCACCGTGCGCCGCATCATGAAAGCAGGGTTTGAAATCTTCAACAAAGCGGCAGTGGACCAGTGGAACATCTCCCGGAACCAACATCGTTTTGAAATAGTACTCGTACAGAGCGCTTATTTTGCCCAACTCAAGAGCAATCTCACCCAGTCGTCCACTGATAATTATAAGAAGAAATATGAACAGGCTAAAGCCGAACTGGCACAGTTGCAAAAGGCGGGCAAGTTGAAGGAGGAGGAATACCGCCAACAAATCAATGACCTTGAAGACCAATACGACAACGCCCTTCGTAATCTTGACAATTATATCGACCAATTCGCCCGTATCGACCTCAGCGAGGTCTCTGCAGAGGAGCAGCGCATCCTCGACATGGTGCAGGATGGCCAGATTGACGAGGCGGTGAAGGCATACGAGGAATTGGATATCAGTGGTAAACTGCGCCAGGCATGGGAGAACAAGAAAGCGCTTTCCGAGGCCAAAGCCAGAATAGAAGATGAGGAGGCAGCCCAAGACCAAATTATTGAAGATTTGACTGAGAAGCAAAAACGCGAGATTGCCACGCTGAAACTTGCTGGCGGCAAGGAAAACTATGATAAAATAGCCATGATGTTGAAAGACAATGCCTTGCGTGATACTACAAATGTTAAGATTTTAGATGAATATGCAAAATTTGCTTACGACCAAAATGATTTCAAGGAAGCCGAACGGTTTTGGCTGATGTGCTTGAGTGGTTGTGGGGACGACCCCAGCAAACTCTCTGCTTTTCAGAATAATCTCGGAAACATTTATTCTAAAAGCAATGAATTTGCCAAGGCAGAGGAGTTCTTCCTTAAAGCATTGGAAAACCGCACTCTATTGTTCAATCAGGACCCTGATGCCAACCGAGCAGAAATAGCCATGATTTACAATGACTTGGGAAACATGTATTTTGTCCTTCGTGATTATGCCCAGGCAGAAAGTATTTATCTCAAGACATTGGAAAACAGAACATTGCTGTTTGAGAAAGCCCCCGAAAAATATAGAGCGGACTTGTCTGCAACGCAAAGAAACATAGGGAATCTGTATAACAGGATGGGTAACTATTCCAAGGCTGAGGATTTCTATCTCAAGGCATTGGAAAACAATATGGTATTGTTTTCGCAGGATCCCGATAAATACCGAAATGTTTTGGCCATGTCCCAAAACAATCTCGGTAGTTTGTACTATACGATGCATGAAGATGAGAAAGCCGAGAAATACTTCCTTTTGGCGTTAGAGAACAAGACCCAATTGTTCAATAAGAATCCTGATGCTTACCGTGCCACTTTGGCAAGCACACAGAATAACTTGGGAAACCTATACTGTAGGCTGAAAGACTTTAAGAAAGCCGAGGAGAATTTTCTCAAAGTGGTGGAGAACAGGGGAATTATGTTTGCGCAAAATCCTGATGCCCATCGCCTTGATTTAGTACTGGCATATATCAATTTTGGCAGGATGTATTCCATCGCACAAGATTTCAACAAGGCGGAGGCATGCTATTTCAAGGCGTTGGAAAACGAAGAGGCACTGCTCAAGCAAAATCCCAAATTTGGCTCATATGTCGCGTCTGTTTATTCCAATTTGGCATATATGTGCTTGAATAATCAAGACTGTTCCAAAGCCATAGGATTTATCGAAAAGGCCATAGCCTATGTGTCGAATAACCCTGATTTTTACGAGATAAAAGGTGAAATCCTTCTTGGGCAAGGCGATGAACAGGGTGCGCTTGAAATGTGGACAAAAATAAAGGAGATTGCACCCAATTACCTGTCGAAACACAATGGTGAGACTGAACTGCACCGGCAACTCAAGGAAAAAGGGATGATTGATGATTGATGGTGAAGGGTGGCACCCACCCGAATGGCTGTTACATTCCGTCGAGGAGGATGAAGGCTGCCCAGTATTTCGGTTCGCTGAAACCATTTTGACGGATTTCCTGCTGCGCCTTCACTAGGGCCTCACGTTTCGACGCTCCCCCCATAAGGTGCTTGTAGAAACTGACCATCAGGTCGGCTGTTGCTCTGTCGTCGACCTTACGCAGGCTCATCAGCAGCGTGTGTACTCCCGCGTTCTTGAATCCCCGTTGTAGACCGAATACACCGTCGCCACCCAACTTGCCCAGTCCCGACTCACACGCCGAGAGCACCGCCAGGTCGCACTGTCGCAGGTTCATCGCCGCTATCTCTGCTGCGCTTAGTAGCGCACTGTCATCAGTATTGGCGCCGGCAAATGCCAGCAGACTGTTGTTCATCGACTCTGCGTCGGTGGATTCCTGCACGTCCTTGAACAGTCCATGTGTGGCAAGGTGAATCAGGTTGACACCCGACCCCGTCAGGCCCATGAAGGCTTCCTTGCTCGCTTCGGTGTCACGAAGCCTGTAAGCGTCTTCCACGCTGTTGTCTTTTAGGATGGCGAGGATGTTGTTGATTTCGCGCAGCGTGTTGCCCAGGTCGGCAAAGCCATCGCCTGAGCCACGCAGTGTGGCGAGTGCCCGTTGCGTGTCGTCCGAATGAGTGGCGACATCATTATAGTTGATATCACCAAAGAGCACAGCCTTGGTGGGTTTGGCATGTTCGTGTCGGTAGCATAGTTCCTTTGTCGACGACAGCCGGTAGACCTCCATTTGTTCCGAAAACGGTTTTCCCTGATAGGGTAGGTATTCTATGGCGAGATTGTTGAACATGCCGTCGGCGGAGAAGAACACCCTTTTCTTGCCTTGCAGGTAAGGCGACAGCCTTCCCCAGATGATTTCTCCTACCTCGGGACCGACAAATATGTTTTCATCTTGTTGGATTAACTGTTCATATCCCATCAACGATACCGCAAATTCCATATCATATTTTGCTTGTTTCATATACAAACTTAGGGTATCCTTGTCGTTTTCCAATAAGTGAAGAAATAGAGATAACTCTGCTTTCAATGGAGTTTCAGTTGCATCAAGTTGTTCTCTTAAGTCCTTTATGAGAGTGGCACCATTTTTCCCTTTTTCAAGACCAGGAAGGGTTTGTAAAAGACTATCTCTGATGGCTGGATAAAAAGGCGTATCGAAAATGTCGTGGGCATGGTGATTGTCCCACAGCGTCACGGCTACAGGCCGTGCCATGTCTTTCGTGAGTACAAGGGCAATCATGTGCGATGCCGTCGCGCCGATGCCCAAGCCGAGTGTGGCGAACTCGATGCATACGTCGTTGTCGGTCATGGCGGCCTGCACATCTTTCCAGTCATAGGAGATATAATGGGTGAAGTCATCCATCTCCTTGCAACCGTTATTGAGTTGCGTCTGCAACTTCTGGTTCTCCTGTGTCAGGGTAAGGAGCCGTTGCAGGTCAGTTTCCGATTTGGCCGTTTTTCTCAACCGTTCTATCTCTTCCCTGTTGGCTTTGGTCTTCCGGTAGATTTCGGTCAGTTGTTTGTCGGTGCTTTCGTTGAGCAGTTTCTCAAACTCGATGGCGGAGTTGAGCAAGATGCCTTTCGACAGCAGTTCGGCGTCGTAAGCCAGTGCCGCCACCTCACCTGCCAGGCTTTTGTGTTCATCTGGCAAGTCTGCCACCAATTCCTTCAACTGCCTCATCGTTTCGGTCTCACCTTCCCATGTGAGCATGCGTTCTGCCTCGCTTTGCAGGCGGAACTCCTCTCGTATGGCCTCGCGCACGTTATCCATGTATTGGCGGTAGTAGTCTACTGCTTCTTGATAGTCGCCCAAATCGAGGTGGTTTCCAGCGATGACATTCAGCGAATGGGCGTAGGTTTTCTTGCCGAGATATTTTTTTGTATATTCCAAGCCTTCTTTCTCCGAAGCAATCATCTGTCTGGCCCTTTCTGCCCTCGTTGCACTGATTGCCTCGTCGTGGCTGCCGTCAGACGCCTCCGACATGTCTTTCCCAGCATATAAATAGCATAGTTTCAGACCGTTTTCCGCACTGGCATAATCCTCCATCATCCCCCGTTGCTCATAGATTTGCATGGCTTGTCGGTAATGGCTGATGGAGGCATCGTATTCCTCGCACTTTTTTTCGGCATAAGCCAGTCTTTCGATAAGTCTGGGATACTCCTCGCTCTCCTTGTCATTTGCCTCGTAATAGGCGATTGCTTCCATATAGCAGGTCTTTGATTTGGCGTAGTCTTCAAGACCGTTGTAGGCACTGCCTTCCTTTTGTTTGCACTTTGCTACGTTAGCCGCATCGTTCAACCGTTCGTAAATCGGCAGTGCCTGTTGGTAGCAGTCGATGGCCTTTTGCCAGTAACTCTGTGTCATGGCGAGGGAGTAGAACTGTCCGGCTTTGAAGATGGCATCGGCATAAGCCTTGTCTTCGCCATGAATTTTTTTGCGCAGAGCAGCAGCGGTGTTCTGGTATTCCGCACCGGCTTCCTTGTCCTCCATGTCGAGTGTCAGGAACAGAGCAAATTGCTCGTAAAGTGCTACACGTGTCTCATCGTCCATGTTCATGTCGAGGGCTTTCTGGTAGCATTCCTTTGCCATGGCGTTGTTGCCTGTTGCTACGTAATACCTCGCCCTCTCCACCATGCACATCGGGTCGTCGCAGGGTTTGGTGAGTTCATGCTGATTGTGCTCCTCCATCAGTGCCATGATGCGGTAGAAGTTATCCGTGTCTTTTGCCTCTTCATAGATGATGCTCAGTCCGGTGAGTATCAGTTCGTATTCTTCTCCAAACTTCTCCACCAACGGCATTGCTCGTTCCCAAGCCTGTGCGGCTTTCGTCATATCGCCTGCCAGGAAGTAGAACCGTCCCATGTTCGTGGTGAACATGCCGATGTTTTTGTGGGGTGGGGTAAGTTGTGCGCACAGCGCCATCACTTTTTCCAGCACTTCCACGCCCTTGGCATAGTTTTGTTCACCGCCATACGTCAGGGCGCAGTTGTTGAGTGAGTTGATATAGTCTTCATTCACTTCGCCGAAGAGTTGTTTCCTGATGGTCATGGCTTGAGAGAAACACTCCCGTGCCTCTGCGAACTTGCTCTCGTTGAGCAGGTCGCGACCTCGCTGGTGCAGGCTATCAGCCTGCTGCGCTGTCTGTGCCTGGCAGCAGATGAATGCCAGGAAAGTGAAAAGGATAAGAATTGTTGTTCTTTTCATTGTTCTTTTAGATTTACTCTTTGGCTCATTCAGCAAGTAAAGCAAAGCGGTAATCTTTCAGTAATTTTTTGCCGCGTAGGCGATGCTGGTAATCAGTTCTTTCTCGAAGTGTGGGGTGTTGCTGAACTCTATCTGGTGGATGTCGGCGATGTCGAGTCGAATACTCTTGGCGTAGGGCGTGTCGTCGAGGAGGATGGGGATGATGGTCTTTCCCTCTTTCACCGAATAGCCCAGTTCACGAATAACGTTGATGGAATCATTGGAATTGGCCGACGACACGAAGATAACGGCCTGCGAGGTCTCTATGGCATCCACGATGACCTCTTTGTAGTTTTCGCCGCTGAAGATGCCCTCTTTGTCTATCCAGTAGGTTACCCCGTTGTCGTCGAGCACGTTTTTGATAGCCTCCACGCTTTGGATGTCTTTCCTGGAGTAACTGATAAACACCTGATGGTTCATCTCCTCACGCTGTGGTATATCGACGATGGGTGTGACCGCGTGTGTCGGCTCTGTCTGCATCCTCTTGGTCTCTGCCTGCACTCCGTAGCGGTAGAGCGCCGCCTTGATGGCGAAGTTCTCAAACATGTCGATATAGTCGATTTCAGTCATAGTCTTCGTGTCGTCGTCGAAGCCTTTCTGGTTAAAGAGATACAGTTCCACCTCGTATGGTTTCTGTGTCTTGCTGAGGTTCGACGAGATGGCGTCTGCCATGATTTCAGCCACTTTCTTCAGCGGGATGTTTGCCAGGCCAGCCCCGATGCAGGGAAAGGCGATGGACTTCAGGTCGAGGGCCTGCAGCAGTCGGAAACATTTGTCGACGGAGTGTTGAAGGATGTAGTTGTTGATGTCTTCGGTATTGGAGAGCGCACCGCTGAACACCTCGTATTTCTGATTGAAGTCGATGGTGAGGCAATGGAAGATAAACTTCTGGTAGGGCAGGTCGCCGGATGTCGACACGACGACGTCGCCCACCTGTGCGGGTAACTTTTTCTGTGCATCGATGCGGATGGCTTCGCCACCTGCTTTCCTGATACTTCCCGACACACCTCCTGACATGCTTACGCCAGTGTCGTCGGAACTGACTATAACCTCGGCTTTCGACTCCAGGATGTTGCCGAAGATGATAGTCAGCGTGGAGTTGTTGTAATAGTATTTTCGTGGTTCCATATTTGTGGTAGTTGTTGTTCAAGGGAAGAGACTATCTTTTTCATGGTGGGATAGGTATGATAGGCAAAGATAGTGATTTTTGGGTAAAGAACAGCCCCTCGACTAAAAAATATTCACAAAAAATGTTCAAAAAGATGTAAAGGTTGGGGAAACAATGAAATAAAAATGCTTGTGCTTCGGAAAAGACTTAACAATGCGGCGTGGAAAAAACGCCCAATTGTTTGGAGAATATGTGAAAAAATGCTATTTTTGCAAAATACATCTAAATACGATACCATGGACAATCTTGACAACAACATGATGGATTCTCTCTCCTTTGGAGAAATCTTTGGAGACCCAACGATTTTCGAGAGCGATGATGAGCCGTTATGGGACAAACTCATTCAGCAAGTCATCGACGGCAACGTGATTCCCGTAATCGGTGCCGACCTGCTCATCGACAGTGTTTCCAACCCCCACAAGTTCATCATCGACTTCCTTGCCAAAGGCTTTCGGATTACGTCGAACCCCAACAGTTTTTCCGAGTTGGTGTACGACCCAGACTACATGAAAGCCAACAAAAACAAGGAAGACGCCATCTACTATCAGGTCAACAAGATACTGGCGAGCAACAAGTTCGCTCCCTCTGAGCGGTTGAAGCGTCTGCTGTCCATCCGTCAGTTCCCCTTTGTCATTTCAACGAGTTTTACGCCCATTGTAGAGCAAGCCATGCAGGCGATATGGAAGGATGAGTTGCGGGTGATGCGCTTCAACAACAACCCTTCCGAGAACAACGACATCAAGAGCGGCACCGACCTGCGCAAGCCAACTGTCTATTATATGTTTGGCAAGGTGGGCGAGGGCGCGCACAAATACGTGCTCACCGACACCGATATGCTGGAGTTCGTCTCCTCCTGGCTCTCCAATGCCGATAGGGCGAGACCCAAGAACCTCTACAACGAGTTGAAGGACAAGTACCTGCTGATGCTTGGCAACAACTATAGCAACTGGCTCTTCCGGTTCATCTGGTTTTCAATGCGCAAGAGCAATATGGGGCACGGTATGTTGGCATACGACCAACTCGACGAGTCGCTCATCCATTTCCTTGAGCGTGCCGAAACCTTTACTAAACAGAACACGTCGGATGTCATCGACCAGATTATGACCCGCCTAGACAAGAAACTCAAGGAGAATGAACTGACCAAGTTTGACAGGCCGGAAGACAACACCGATGTCTTCATCTCCTATTCACGGTCCGACTCCGATGTGGCAGAGAAACTCTATGCCGCCCTCTCTGCCCAGGGCAAGCGGGTGTGGTACGACCGGCAGAACCTCACCGATGGAGGCAACTTCATGGAGGAGATACGCAAGGCTATCCGCACAACGAAATACTTCGTGCCCATTCTCTCCAACCACATCACTCAGGAAAAAGACGAGTCGCACGTCTACCGCAACGAGTGGGCCCAGGCCATCGAGGTGGCCATCAGCATGGGCCGCACGTTCATCATCCCCCTTGCCGAGCAAGGTTTCGACTTCTACCGTGCCGCTATCCCCGAGAAGTTGCAGCAGCACAATGCTATCTTCTTCAACGGTGATGACGACATGAGCGCTGTGGCAGAGAAAATCATTCACAACATGAATCAAGACTAACCGACGATGGAAGAGACCAGAAGAAACAACCCTTGGTTAGGACTGGAATCCTACCAGGAAGGCGAGATACTCTACGGGCGCGACGAAGACATCCGCGACCTCACACAGTGTGTGCTCAACGACACCGACACCCTGCTATATGGTAAGAGTGGCATCGGCAAGTCGTCGGTCCTCAACGCCGGTATTATTCCCGCTGCGCGCCGCAATGGTTTTCAACCCGTGTTGGTGCGCTTCTCGCATAAGGAACTGCATTCCTATTTATTCCAACTTAGGGAAACCATCGCCAAAGAAGTAGATATCAGGGAGGTGGTGCCGTGTAAGGACAGTGCCAGAGAGTCGCTCTATGAGTTTTTTCACCGCCATACGTTCCACAACGCGAATGGCGATAGGGAGAAGTTGCTGATTATCTTCGACCAGTTCGAGGAAATCTTCACCCTGCAGGAAAACGAACAGAAGAAGAAAGTGTTCTTCGCTGAGTTAGCCGACCTGCTCAACGACGTGATACCCGCCTATCTGCAGACCGAGGCGGTGGAGCAGGCCGACAATCAGAAGGTGATTGATTTGTCGGATGACAATGCCTTCGACAACCTCTTCGAGTCACTCGACTTGAGCAGTGGCACCGACACCCCCGACTATGTCACCGACAACGAGATACACATGGTCTTCACCATCCGTGAGGACTTCCTGTCGGAGTTTGAGTATTACACTGCCACCATCCCCTCGCTGAAGCAGGGCAGGTATGGTCTGCGCCCCATCAACGAAGAGCAGGCAGCCCAGATTATCCTTCGTCCCGTGCCCGGGTTAATTGATGAAGACGTTGCCAAACTCATCATCGAGAAGGTCACGGGCAGGAGTGACTTCGAACTCGATGGTGTCCCCGAGATTGAAGTCGACTCCGCTGTGCTCTCCCTCTACCTCAACCGTCTCTACGATGCCAAGGAAGAAGAGCACATCACCGCCCACCTCGTGGAGAGTAAAGGTGGCGAGATTATTGCCGACTTCTACAATGAAGCCATCTCCGGCATCTCCGATTCCACAGTGGAGTATTTGGAAGACATGCTCCTCAACGGCCAGAACCGTCGTGACAACATTACCGTCTTTGATGCCATCAACGATGGTCATGTCACGGAAGAGGAACTCGATATTCTCTGCAACAAGAAAAAGATTCTGCGCCTCTTCAACTATGCCGGCGACCTGCGCATAGAATACGTGCACGACATCCTCTGTCCGGTGGTGAAAACCCATAAGGAAGAGCGCCTTAGACTGAAGCAGGAAGAAGAAGAGCGGAGACGTCAGGAAGAAGAGACGCAGCGACTCCTCCAGGAAGAGGAAAACAAGCGTCGTGAGATAGAGAGAAAAGCAGAGGAAGAAAGAGCGGCGATGCAGGCACACGCCATGCAGGTGAGGCGCCGCAACCGTAATAGGCTCATTGCCTTGGGGGGGGCGTTGCTGCTACTCTTGGCTGGTGGATTGTGGTATTGGTGGTACTATGACTTTGAACATGTTTCCTATTACGCTGCCTTTGAGCGTGTGAATGGCTGGCCCAAGGGAGTGGGCGAGGAACTTTCGTTGTCGGAGAGAAACGGCACACCGCTGTATTACAAACTCACGCATGCGGGCCATCTTGACCATGATACCGATGTGGAAGTGCTCTCCTCCAACGGTGCACTGCCCGTATCACCCCATGTGCCATCGCCCTTGGTCAACGCTTCCGATATGCGCGATGCCAAGGCCAAGGCCTACTACGATATGCTTTGCAAGGTGGGGCATGTGCATTTTGTTGCAGCGGAAAATGGGAAGATAGACAAGGAAATCTATTATGCTGAAGACAAATCCACGGTTCTCTTCATCACCAATTATTTCCACCTTGATAGCGGTAAGGAGGCATGGTGTCAGTACGTGACTCCCAATGGACAGGCCATGGCGGTCCGCGACAATGGCGTGGACCGTGTGAAAATGTCATGGCATATCAATGATGATGACCCCGAAGATCCTTACAACGGACATATAGAGTCGATCATGTTCTTTGATGCATCAGGAGTGTGCCTCCCGGCAGCCGATAGCATTTGTGGTTTTTCTTACCGTTTTCTTGATGGTAGCAGTCACTACTACCGTTTCGCATTAGACGAATATGGTCGTCCGCAACAGAAAGCATATAATGTGGTAATGACCAAAAACGACGGGGAAACCGTGGAGGTGACCTATGGAAAAGCCATCTCAGTAGGCGATAGCATTCCTGACGTGGCTGTTGGACCACAAGGATATGCCAAGGCAGTGACCCGTGGAAAAGTTACCGAATACTATCTCCCCGGTAAAGAAAAGCCTGCTGCGACCAAAGTGGTGGAACGTGATAAAAAGGGAAATGTTACCACAGAGAAAACAACTGGCAACTTGCCCGTTCCTGTGCCTGCCTTGGTGAAGTATTCCTATGCGGCGGAGACAGGATATATGACCAGCATGGAGAAGTATGATGCCGACGGCAAGCCTTTCGCCTCGAAAAACGACAGCATCTACAAGAAACACTGGCAATATACGGCAAAGGGCGAACCGGCTCTCGAGGAGCATTGGGATGCCAACGACAAGTTAACCTACCTGCATCGTATCACCCGCACAAAAAAGGTGGTTACCGACCAGTTGGAGGATGCAGCCCACAACACCTTCCTCACCCGTGTAGACTCCACGCTCACCGACCATACGAGCACCAGTTACTATGGCAGGGATAAGAAGCCTGTGACCCACAAGACCGTGGAGGGCGAGGATACGCTCTACTGCCATAGGATAGTGACCAAGGAGGCAGATGGCATCGCTACCATGTATCATTTCACTATCGACGAAAAAGGGGCGGTCGTGCCATGCCCGAAGCAACTCAACGATTTCGGCAAGGTGCTCTCCTATTATTGTAGGGAAGAAGGGACCGACAAGGATGGCAACAAGATTTATTACCGGCTACTCGATGTAGACGGCAAGGTCATCAAGTCGATGATGCGCTACTATCAGAACGGACAGGCTATGGCACGCGCCGTGATGGGCGTGGATGGATACGGCCATCCCGTGAGGTGCGCCAATTGGGAAGAAGAGGGATATGGTTATTACAAACTCTACTACAGTAATAATTTCGACAACCATTATGTGAGCGTTAAAGCCGTGAATGAGTGGGAGTCACCTAGCGTGTTCTTCGACGGATGGAGCCAACAATACCTCACCATCTCCTACAATGACTACAAGGGTGCCGCCATCTCGCTCAACAACGAGACGAATACCATCATGTATTCCTATAAGCAATTCTCTTTGGGCAAGGCCAATGATGTCACCCAAGTGCAGTTGCCTTATCTGCATATCCTCGATAAGAACAGCCCGCTGTATGCCAACGGACTGCGCGACGGCGACCGTATCATCTCCCTCGGCTCATGGAAACACGGCATGGCTGTGGGGCTGTTTGAGTCGGCATGGAGCCAGATGAAGGGCAGAACGATGACCATCACCGTATTGCGCCCTGATGGTCAGGGTTTCAAATCCATCACCAAGGAACTCACCAGAGGCAATGCCGACAATGAGGAATGCCATGTCTTTGCCCTCACTACGAACGAACTCGAACATTTCAACCAGTATGTCCACCAATAACATGAAAAAAGCCTTTCCCTTCATCGCCTTGCTCTTGCTGATGGCTTGCGGCTCCCTCCATGCACAGGGGGTACGAAGTATCAGTGCCATCTCTGATGCCAAGAAACAGGGAGTGAACAAAAACACCCGCTTGGTCCTGACACCATCCACGGGTAATACTGCCTCTAAGTCTACCACCAGGCAAAAGACATCGCAGGGCAGAGGTGGCACCGCCGCATCGAGTGAGCGACAGGAGCCTGAGTACGTCCTCTATAGAGGTCTTGTCAGGAAATACACGTGGTATGAGGGCTTGGGAAAACCCATTACCAAGGACGTGGCGAGGCATCTCCCCGTGTACTACCGGCTGTCGATGAAGAACGACAAGGGGCATTGGCAGCATGTGGAGGCAATGCACCAGGACACCCTGACTAGCCAGCACGACCAGGAAACCTATGTGCTCGACAAGCGGAACGACACGGATGAGAGCAGCAAGGAGTGGAGAGACAAACTGGCAACCGTGGCACAGTGGCTGTTCATCGGCGACCTCGATGGTAATGAGATGTTGGAAGAGCGGGCTTACGATAAGGATGGAAATCTCGTCTACAGTTTCATTCCCGTAAGGAATGCCGATGGGAGGGTGACGGGCAGTTACAACGACGCTTGGGGACTGCCTGTGGATATGCGTGAGGACGAGAACAATACCTACGGCAGCGTGGTGTGCATTACCTACGATCAATGCGGGCGCGACAGCATCATCGACTACCTCGATGGAGAAGGGCTGAGAAAGTTCAACTCCAACGGCGTGGACCAGCAACGCTACCTCTATGACAACAACGACAGGACCGTTCTCGTCACCTCACACAATATGGTGGGTGACTATGCCAACGACAATTGGGGAAACTGTGGCAACCGATATATTTACGACGACCGTGGCAACAAATACTCCAAAATCAGAGTCGATAGAAACCTCGTGCCGATGAAGATGCCCTCGAAGAGAGCCGATGGCACCCGCACTTTCACGCGTTGCGATATCCACCTCGATACCTGGGGGCGTGAGGTGGAGGCGGTGATGCTCGATGCGGAGGGCAACCCCGACACCACCAGCACCGGCATTCATAGGATATTATACGAATACAATGACAAAGGTGTCTTGTTATCAACCACATACCTGAATCTCCAAGGAGAGAAACTCAGGGAGGAAGATGTTCATTGAAAGCAATAATCATACTACATCATGAGAAGGTTTTTTATTGTCATAATGATGTTGTTGGCTGTAGTAATGGTCAACGCGCAAGGTGTATATAGGTCAGGAGTTCGTGATGATATTTCCACGAAAGGGAAGGGAAATAGGTCTGGTAGGCCTCGGGGTAGACCTACCCCCGGTACCCCACCTCGGGGGAAATCCAAGCCTAATACTCCACCTCGGGGAAAATCCACCCCCGATACATCACAGAGTGATAGTGATTTTGATTTTCGTGTGTATGATTATAGTATTGACTCTTTTGAAATATCACCAGATGATAATTACATTCTTCGTGATTCAGATGAGGTCAAGACCGACACGTTGGGACTTCGTCAGCAGCCTTCTACGAAAGGGAAGGCAGCGCCAAACGATACCATCAATGGCAATTTGCCGGGAGTACAAGGTAGTAGGACTTTGAGAGAAAAAGACAATCATTGACAACGAAAAGGAAGGGGCAGCATGAAAAGAACCATTATCATCATATTGTCGTTTTTTGCCTTATTGGCGGTCGATGCCCAAAGCATACGTCAAGGGCAGATGGCCCGTATGCATGCGCATCCTGCAGCACGAGGCGGTTCTTCAGTAAGGGGAAATACACCTCAGTCAAAGCCAAACGTAGGTTCTCGCCAAAGGACGTCAGTAAAAGGAAATGGTGGTGATGTCATGACGGATGTCCCTATAAGACGAAGGGACAACCTACCAGATACCGTCTATTGTCATACAACCAAAAAACAACATGGATGGTTTGAACCTTTAGGGATGCTTACGAAGGAACAGACCTCGCACCGCAAAGTTTCTTACCGTTTCACTCATCGCAACTCCAAAGGCCATTGGTGCAAGATGGAAGTGATAGATGGCTATGGACGTTATACTACAGGAAATTTGAGCCCCTACATTCTCAAGTTGGGGGCGGTGGATACAGACACTTTGGCCAATCAGGAATGGGCGGAGAAGTTAAAGACAACTTGCATCTATGAATTCATTGCTGACCCCACTGGAGAGATTATTATCCAGGAAAGGGCTTACGACGAAGATATGAACGTGATTTACATCTATTCGCGTACACCTATCGGTGAGGACAAATATGGCCATCAGCAATACGTGGGTTCTTACAAGGACATCTATGGACTGCCAGCAGAGATGCGCAAGGACACTACAGGCACCTATACATATGGTACCCTTGTCATGCTTACGGAGGACAAATGGGGCAACGATTCCGTCGTGGAATACATGGATGCCAAGGCAAAGAAAAAACTGAATTCTGATGGAGTGGCAATGGAGATATATGTGCAAGACAAGGAGGGGCACTGTGTAAAGCAGATTTCCTGCAATGAAGATGGCAAGCCTATCATTGACAACTGGGGAAACTGTGGCTTTGAAGTCACTTTGAATGAAGACCATACCACATCGTCTGCCATGTACATGGACGCTAATTGGAATCCCATGAGGATGCCTTTATTGCGTGATGTGTCGGAAAAAGCAGGAATCATGAAAGTTGTCTATCGATATGATGAATTTAAGAGAAACACTGAGGAATGGTTTGAAGACAGTGAAGGCCATGCTGATGAGAACATATACGGCACTCATAAGATTGTATATACTTTCGACGACAATGGCAACATGACGGGTTATCGTTCTTATGACAAGAATGGCAATCTTTCGCCCATGGATGCCACGCAGACAGCCGTGAGGAAGAGTACATATACCCCAGAAGGAAAACCAATAGACCATTGTTTCTATGACAAGAATGAGCAACCCTTTTCTCTTCCTAACTACTCTTCACGCATTCATTATGAATATGATGACCAAGGGAAGCAAACATTGGGTGAATGGTATTCAGCCGAGAATGGTAGGGAGCATATGACTTCGAGTGACATATATGCCGATACCTATGAATACCATTTATACACCGATGGGAGTTCTCGCGTGGATTCCTTGGACAATAAGGGAAGAACCTATTATACAGGATGGTTTGGCCATGACGGAAATCCCCTGATGATTGACGGAAGGGCTTCTGAAAGGACGGTATATGTAGATAATGGGAAAACGACAACTTCCATTGTGGAAAATTTCGATGAGAATGGAAATCCTACTGAAGACGAGAATGGAATATACAAATTCGTTTATGTCACCGATTCAACCGATTACACGAAAAAAGTTTTCCGTTATAAGTTGAACGGTGACTTGATAGATTCCTATATCCATCAATATGATGATGGTTTCAAAAAACTATTGATGCAATACGACGCAAATGCCTTTGGAGTTGTGGGAAGGTGTGGGGGTACTTCTGGCACAATTCATTATAAGGCTGATGTCCTTCGTAGCCAAAAAGGTGAGTTCGCCTCAATTATTGGAAAGGATGAGTTTGACGAACCTGACTACATCGTGACTTCATCGGATGTTTATTATTATCAGCGAGTGACAAAAGGACTATACGTGAGGTATGATGAGAATAATGAGGTAATATCGGATTATAAAAAACTCAAGGACAATCTACCCAAAGCGATGACAATCGAAGTCACCGACAGTTCCGCCTACCGTTTGGGGCTTCGCGACAACGACATCATCCTGCTCTTTGGCGATTATTACAATGACTTGGAAAAAACAACCTCTCTTTATTCTTTCAGAAGTGATTGGACTATCCGGACTATGCTCGATGGCCAAAAGACAAGGCGAATGGTGGTTTTCCGTATAGAGGATGCTAAGACAAACCAATTCCGCTTGGTGGAGATTAAGGGACTCAAGGGAACACCCACCGATTTGGGTATTATTCCTCATATCAGATACCTTACTGCCAGGCAGAAGGCGAGGGTCATGCAGGCCATACATGATAATGAAGTATCAGACCATCCCTATATTACATCTTTAGACAGAAACAAGGAAAAATGGAATGGGAATCGTTACATTATCTTCGCATATCCTGATATGGTGAGGCAGAATCGGTTCAAACCATACTCCAAGCAAATTAAGGATCCTGCCGTTCTCTTAGGTACTTGCCTTGTAAAAAGGAATATGTCGTGGCTGATGCCACAAGGAGATTCAGGTAGCATTAACACCATCTTCAATATAAGAAAGAAGGATTCGCCTGAGGATTTCTTTCTTACCAAAGATATGAAAAACCTGACTTCGTTGACAACGGATGAATCGAGTTTGGGCGCCTCTTGGTATGTTGAAAATGTTTCTGACGAGGTATACCATCAACTCATGACGCTGAATCCACAAGTAGAAAGTCGGGTGAACCAACTAATGGCTTCTGCTCCACAATTTGCTGAGAAAGACTTGTGTGGGCGTTGGCAATTCGACAATGAGAAGTTAGGTGATCATTCGCCAAAAGGCTATCTCCAACTGGCGAAGGATGGTACCTGTGAGGGAACCATTACCTATTTGGGATATGTATGGATAGATGGAAATAGGGCATGTTTCAAAATCGACCGGGATTTATTAGGTAAATGGGAGTTGGCCGGTAGCGTGATGAAGTTCACTCCAAGGAAAACCGATAACTTGACCCTCACATGTATAGATGTGGAAGATGTCGAACCAGAAGAGAAAGACCAGTTGATAGCATCGTATAATGATTTAGTCAACAAAAGAAAGTCTTATTATTATAATGATAAAATGCATTTCTATCCCGAGTTTAAAGACGAATTGGTGATACAATCGTTGTCGAAAGACTCTTTGGTGATAGATGATACATCGGTCGGTATCCATCTCTTCAGGACGAACACCGTTCGCTCCAGACAGAAATTAGTAAGTGGCCTTAAACCCCATGAATTCTTCTCCAAGTTGAGCAAGAATCCGGATGTGATGTATGCTTCGCATGCCATCAACTTTATCAATGTGGATAGTTTATATTTGCCCGAAGTGTTCAATGATATCGAAATGGTCTATATAGGCAAGGCTCAAAGCAAGGACCTGTATAATAGCGTGAAAAATGAAATGGGCAGCATGATAGATACCACAGGCTATGTGAAGTTGCCTACATTCTATTCTGAGGATTTGGCACTGGTTAAGAAAGAGGGAGAACGACTTTTCAGTGAGTTGCTGTTGGTCTATGTGATGGATGACCATCTGCGTGTCCTTTATCAAAAGGGATGTTTCTCGTCGGAAGAACTGATGGCCCTTCAAAATAAATATGGAAAGAAAAGAAAAATGTGGCTGTTTGAGGGGGCAGATGGCGCGTCTGAAAACCCGCTTCTCCTTTTCCGAACAAACAGAGATGGGTTGGCCCGACAAGCGGGAATGGAGGGCAGTTATGTGCTTTTGGAATTGAATGGATGTAACCTCTTCAATGGGCATCAAAATCTGAAGGAAACCGTAGAAAGCGCCAAACAGAGTACCAAGCGGATGGTGTTTTTGCCCATCCACTGGGATGCAGACGACAGTTTCGCGCGTTTTGGCGAGCCTCTGTTGTATGAATTTGGTGAAGGGACATTGGGTATGAGATATAGTGATTGGACTGTTAGCGAAGCAGTATACAATAGGGCTGCTTCGGCGTATGAGAAGTTTATGAGAACCCATAAAAAGAAGAATCCGGCAAAGGTTTCTCTTTCCCAAAGGGAATTGCCACATGGACTTCAGCCCGATGATTTCTTTTCCAAGTTAAGAAAGCATCCAGATGTGATGTATACTTCTCATGTCATCAATTTCCTCAACGATGACTCCCTGCGGTTGCCAAAGGCTTTCCACGATATGGAAATGGTCCAGATTGGCAAGGCACAGCATGAAGACCTGTATAATAGCATCAAAAACGAAATGGGCAGCATGATAGATACGACAGGCTATATAAGACTGCCTCATTTCTCCTCCCAACACATGGCTTTGGTAAAGAGAGACGGCGACCAACTTTTCAGTGAAGTACTGTTGATTTATATCATGAAATACAATGCACGAGCCTATTATCAAAAAGGATGTTTCTCGGCTGATGAGTTGATGGCTCTCCAAAGAATATTTGGTGATGGCACTTCGAGTTCCCTGTTTGATGATTCGGATGAAGATTCGGAAATACCCCTCCAACATTTCCGAACCGAAGAGGATGGATTGGCCCGTCAGGCAGGAATAGAGGGCGATTATGTGATGCTGGAGTATAACGGATGGAATCTCTCCAAAGGGCAAGACAATCTGAGGGAAACAGCTGAAAGTGCAAAGAAGAGCCGCAAGCGGATAGTCCTTATGCCCATTCTCTTCAATAGAGATAATAGTTTCGCGTTTGGTGATCCTCAGTTGTATGAACTTGGTGAAGGGATATTGGGCATGAGATATGGAGATTGGACAGTAAGCGAGGCACTCTATAAAAGGGCTGTTTCAGCATATGAGAAGTTCAAGAGGATTCATAAAAAGGATTATAAATGACTACTTTCACGTTCCACTTTTTTTGTAAAAAAATTGTGAGATATGAAATAAATGTTTAAATTTGCAGTGAATCAGCGAGATGATGAATCAATCCCCCTTTTCCCGGGTGAGAGACGGGGTGGGGGATGTCTCTTGATTCATAGAGAAACTAACACATCTAATACCCAGCATCAGTCTATGACAAACCTTTCGAATGTCACGGATAGTGAGATTGTTGAAGCCCTGTTGGCCAAAGACAGCGGCGTGACCCATCAGTTCCTGTATGTGAACTGCCGTCCGCTGTTCCTCGCCATATTGAACAAGGTGTTTGACTATCCTGTGGAACTGGAGGAATTCGTGAGCGAACTCTATGTGTATCTCATGGAAGACGACGGTCGCCGCTTGCATCAGTATGAGGGGCGCAGCAGCCTCTATCAATGGATGAAAGTGGTGGCCTTGAGATTTGCCATGCGGATAAAAATGAGAAACGCAGTGATAGATAATTCCTCCACAGAGTCTCCTTACTTGCAGAACGTCTCCGACGAGTCGGCTTCCGACACCCAAGCGAAGGCCGACGTGGAGAATCTCTTGGAAAGAATGTCTAATCTTACTTATGTTTATGTCATTCGCCGTCATATCCTTGAGGGAGTAGACGAACGTACCTTAGCGGAGGAAATGAACATGAAAGTGTCGAATATCTACAATCTTAAGCGGCGAGCAATGGCAGCACTGACAAAAATCGCTTTAAATGATGTGAAAAACTATGCCAAAAAGAGATACTAACATACCAGAGGAGTTGATCGCGGCTTTTCTTGACGGAAATACCACGGCAGAGGAAACCCGCGAGGTGCTGGCGGCCATCCAGCACGACAGCGAGTTGCGCGAACTCCTGGAACTCTCCATGGAGGTGGACGAGGAGTTAGAGCAACAGTTCAGTAAACCCATGGTGGTCGACATGAAACCCTATCCCATGTTGCAGATGGCGGCACGCAACCAGGTAGACAACCTGTGTGTGGTGCGGTGCGAGGGCTATGCCCTCCGTGCCATGGGCGTAGAGGTGAGCGACGACCAACTGATGGAAGAGGCCAGGGAAAAAGGATGGCTCAGAGAAGGGGGCGTGCCCCTCTACCTCATCGGCAGGATGGCAGGTGAGCGGGGGCTCTATGTCTCGCATGCTTACGACTGTTCTTTCGCCGACATCCACATGGCGCTCAAAAACGGAGAGATGGTGATAGCCGTCCTCGGTAGCCATGCCGTGATAGTGAAAGATATAGCCATGGACGAGAAGCGGCTCACCCTGCTCGATTTCGCAAACCCACAGCCCGAGACTACTTGCCCGTTCGCACAGTTCACGCATTCCTGGTCCGACGCATCGTCTTACCTTGTTATCATCAACAACCTGCGCCGTTACCAGCCACGGCCCCTGAGCCTTGAGAACGTGCCGGTGGAAGATGAGTTGATGGAACTGCGTGAGGCCATTGCCGAGAATGCCCATGAAGTATGGGCGGCTGCGAGGGTGGAGGAAGGCTGGACCTATGGTGAGGAACGCAACGACCAGTTGATGCACAACCCCGACATCGTGCCCTACAACATCTTGCCGGAGAGCGAGAAGGAATACGACCGCATGATGGCTATCAACACCATCAAACTCATCAAGAAGTTGGGCTGGAAACTGGTGAAGAATGACAAACCATCTACACAGGAATGATATGAAGGGCAAACGTGTACTCATCATCGGACGGCACCCCCTTGCCGGCAACGTTGTGGCACAGTATGAGGCCATGGGCGCCAGCGTCGACCACGTTGATGACTGTGGCGATGTGACCCATGTGAGCGAGTATGATGAATTGGGCGTGTTCCCGGCATGTGGTGAAACCCCCACCGAGACAGACAGCACGATGCTCAGTGCGATGCGACAGTTGGCAGCCGACTATCAGATGAAGTCTGGTGCAAACCGTAAACCCCTCTGCCACATGCTGTTGCACAGCAAGGTCACCTTGTGGCTCATGCAGACACTCGACCTCTACAAGGGTATCAACGACAAGTTCGAGGTCTATGCTTTCACTATGGCCGACCTTTGGGCGAAGAACGTGTTGTGCGAGGTGGGCACATCTACCCCTCACTACAAGCCTCTCGACCGTGAGCCTGTGACCACCGACATGGATAAGACCGTGCACTTTGTTATCTTCGGCATGGGCGACATGGCGGAGAGCCTGGCACAGCATGCCGCCCTCGTGGCACACTTCCCCAACTACGTGCGCAACCACTCGCTGCGCACCCGCATCACCATCGTGGGCAAGGGCATCACCGCCAGGCGCAACGCCTTCCTGCAACGTCATCAGGAACTCTTCGACCATTCCTATTACCGCTGCATGACTTTGGACAAGAGTTGTTCCACCACACTGTTCCATTATCCCGTCTATGTGTCGTCGAGAGAGGACTTCATTGACGTGGAGTGGGAGTTTGTGGAAGGCGAACTCCACCATCCCGTGATGCAGGCGAAACTGAGGCAGTGGGCACAGAGCAAGAGTCAGATTCTTACCCTCGCGCTGTGCTACGACTCCTTCGCCCTCAACTTCGACGAGGCTTTCACCATGCCCAAAGAAGTATATGAGAACGACATCCCCGTGCTCACCTATGTGCGTAATAGCGAGATTTTCAACGATGTGAGAGCTACCAACGCCTTCACCAACATCTATCCTTTCGGCATGGAAAATTGTGGCTACGACGTGCGGCTACCACTATTGCGGATGGCCAAATGTCTGAACTACTTCTATCAGAGCAGTTATGGCGGTGAGGGAACACCCACCGACATGCCTGCCGAGAAAGTGGAGGAGGCATGGGCAAAACTGAAGAATTTCAGTTTCCGCTACTCGAATATCTACAACGTGATGACCATCGCTACGAAGATGCGCTCCCTCGGACATAAGGAAAAAGAATGGGATGTGTTCTATGCCCTCAACAAGGAGGAGATAGAGCAACTCTCTGCTGTGGAGCACAACCGATGGAGTTTGGAGCGCCTGATGCTCGGCTTCAGACCACCCTCCGACAGCGAGCGCAAGGAGATAGAGGACAATATCAAGGCTTTCGAGCGGGCGCGGAAAGACAATACCCCACAGCCGGAAGTCGACTTGAAGAAAGAATACAAGAAAAAGAAAGTGCATTTCGACCTCTGTTCCTATAACGAACTGGGCAATGATGCCACGGGGAAAGACGTGAGAATCTACGACTACGACCTCACTGCCTGCATCCCCCTCATCGCCAACACCTTTAAAGAGCAACAGACATGAAGAAATACTATGTTCTCAGGTTCGAGAATTCCGACTCCTTGCACAAGGCAGGCGATCAGGTGTTCAATGCCGATGCCACCTTGCGTATCGGTCAGCAGGAGGGGTGTGAGGTGTTGCTGGCCAATGAGACCCAGTATGAGGATGCCGTGCTCGCCGTAATCATCCGCAACGATGATGGCGAGGGATGGCGGATTATACGTACTTCATCTTATCGTGAGCACGCGTTAAGGGTGAATGGCACCGAAGTGGACTACGTGCAACACCTGAGCGATGGCGACCGCATCGCCTTCGAGGGGTCCAAGCAGGAACTGCTGTTCAATGTGCGTAGCGACGATGAATATAATGGGTCGAAACCGGTGGTGGTGCCACATACCTTCCCCAAGTGGCTCATTGCCACGCTGGTGCTGCTTCCGCTGGTGCTCTTTGGTGTAGGGTATGGAATCATGTCACACAATATGGAGAAGAAAATGCTCACCGAGGAAATGATCAAGCAGGCTGAAAAATCGGTGGTGCAAATCAAGACCGATTCGGTGTTTCTGATTGCCTATAATAAGACAACGGGCGATACTTTGCACATCGATTCTTGTGAATATATGGTTTCGGGAACGGCATTCATCACCGATGATTCGTTGTTGGTGACAGCACGCCACTGCGTGGAACCCTGGCTCAATGTCGATTCTATACCTGCCGATTCCTCCAAGATTGAGTCGCTGCCCGTGAAATGGGCTTTGATGGCAGAGACCCGCAATCAGGAAGAAAGCGACAGTATTGAGTGGAAGGTGGTGAGCCGTCTGTCGGTAGTCATTCCCGATTCTACGGGCTCTTTCATCATAGAAAAGTTCAGTTCTACTGATTTCAACATTGAAAAAAGTCGTGACCATGTGATTGAATATGGCGACTTCGACCATCTTTATTTCTGGAGGAGCATTGCAGCACTGCCTCGTCGTACAGACATGATGCTCGACGACTTCGCTTTCCTCCGGCTGCCGGCCCACCTCGCATCACATGCAGAAGGAGCAATCCATCTGGCATCGAAAGAGGAAATCCTGCAACTTGAGAAACGCAAGCCCGTAACCATACTTGGATTCCCAGAATCGGGAGTGGGGGCAGCGGATTTTGAGTCGTCTACTGATGAACTGCGGCATCTGCCTACACAGGATTCTTTAGGATTCCCCGATGGCGTGCTCCACCACAATGGAGAGATTGCGCATGGATACTCTGGCGGACCAGTTCTGGTAAGAAACGGTAATGAATGTTATGCCGTTGGAATCATCTCCGTGCACGACAGACTCAATAAAAACCGTACGCTTTCGGTACCCGTGTCGGAAGTGGAACGGTGGAAAATGAAACAAAATAATTACAAATGATTATGGACAATCATACCAACAATGCTAATTCAGCCTCTGATTTCTCTGGCTACTGTCAGGAAGTCACGGCGTGGCGGGTGATGGCCGACATCACCGACGGTTTGCTGGCGGATGCGCAGTACGACAAGGTCGTGGTATCTCCAAAGGCCATCGCCATCAACGACGACGGTAGTTTCAGGTTGGTGGACCAAAAGCCCGACGAGGTGTTCGAGGCCCCTGAGACACGACGTGGCAAAAAGAATGAGGCTTCGTTGGTATGGTCGCTTGCCGCCACCATCTTCCACCTGGTGATGGGGTGTGATATCATGAACGGAAAGGGTGGGGCAGGGCAACACGCCAAGTCGAAGGTGCCTTATATGCGGAGCGAGATGCCCTTGATGAGCGCACTCCTGCAGAGATGCCTTCACTTCGACCCCACAGAGCGTCCTTCGCTGAGTGAAGTGAGCCAGACGGCTCACCAACAATATGAGGCTTGCAAGAATTTCCTCAAAAAAGGACCAGCATTCAAGCAGGTCATCGACAGTACTGGTAAATCAGGGTCGCGTATCGATGAGGTATGGCCCGAAGAAATGATAGATAATACCAAATGACCATGAAAAAGATAGCCATAGCAATCATGCTCTTCATGCTGGTGATGCCCATGAAAGCACAAGACAAGCATCTGCAACAATTGGTGTCGATGGTGACATCTCTGCGGCAGCCTTCAGAGAGCCAGCAACGCGCTGCCTACAATGAACTGAAAATAAAATTGGCCGCCGACAAGGAATGGACACCGATGGACGAACTTGTGGATGAGGGAAACGGGGAGTGTCGGCCCACCAAGAAGATGAACTGGTTCCGACTCAATACTTTGCTCATGCAGGCTCCCGGACAAAGTGGCAACCTCTCTATGGTGACCAAAGGCGACTTCCTCAACGGGGAAGACCCACGGTTTAATTATTCACTCATCGAGAAAGGCATCCGTCAGGGCGCCACAGTAAGATATACGATGAAAGGGCGTGAGGGCGCGCAGACATTTGTCATCGTGCCCTATGAAGCCGATGCCGCTTCGAAGATAAAGGCTACAATCAAGAAAGATGGAGCCGTTATTGCACAGGGAAAAGTGGAGAATGGAAATATCGTGCTCAAAGTAGACCGCAAATACAGTTTGAAGAGCAAGGATAGGATAACTCTTGAGATAAAGAATGATTCTGGTAAAGATATGGCGGTTGTTATCCTCAACCACAACACACGGAAATGAAAACGATAATTATAACGACCATGAAAACGAGCATAAATCATATGATATGGATGGCGGCATTCCTGCTGATAGGCATTCTCCCGTCGGCAGCACAGGATGTGGCACAGATGGATAATGATGCTTTCCGCCAGTATGTAGATGCACTGTATAAGCAAGGGCAGGCTGCTTATATGAAGAGCGACCGCCTGACAACGAAGAGCTGCTACGAGCAGATGGAGAGTGCCATCGATGCAAGGGTAGAAGCAGGAAAACTGTCGCAGGAGACAGCCGACAGTCTCATGCAGTATGTGCGCAAACTGGAGGGCGACTACCATTATGATAATGCCGACTACGACAAAACGTCTTTCGGGTTGGCAGCAAGTAGTTTTTTGGAGGCACTTGAATATGCAGAGTCAGATGAACATCCCTTCCTTGAGGCGAATTATAACCAGTGTGTATTGCACATGGAACTTTCACAACTCTATTACAAACAAGCCTGTCAGGAAACTGATGCAGGAAAGAGACAAAGAAAGTTTGAAAGTGCTCTTGAGGAAATGCAAGAGGCCGAAAAGCGGGCACGCAATTGGTACGACCCTGAAAGGCCTGATTCATTCAACGTCTATTTTCAAGCCACTGCTGGTTTGGCAATGTGTTATGCCAGAGTAGAAAAGTGTGATTCAGCACTGCTGTTGATTGATGAACTCATCGAGGAGTTTAAGGACACTGACTCCGAGCGCTACGGCGAGTTGCTGCGCCGAAAGGCGAAAATCATTATGCTGCAAATAGAGGGTGGCGACACTAATGCCAGCATTTCGCAGGCGCTCGATTGCTACAAACGCTATTTCGCCATCAAGAGAACTGATGCTCTTGCCAACTTTTCCGGCATGGACTCTGGTCAGCGTGAGCAATACTGGATGAACATCCGGCCGTTTGTCACCGACTGCTACCGCCTTGAAGAGGCCGATCCCGCTTTCCTCTACGACGTGACTCTCTTTGCCAAGGGACTGCTGTTGCAACTCAACCGTGACGGTGGGGGAAAACAGTCGCTCAACTATACCTGGCAGCAGATTCAGCAGCGGTTGCCCGCCGACGGTTGTGCCATAGAGTTTGTGCAGTATGAGAAAGGCGGCGCGCAGCACATGGGCGCCCTCGTGCTGGGAAAGACCGGCCAACCCCGATTTGTCCGCATGTTGGCTCCCGAGGAGTTGGCTGCCAAGAGCATAGGGACTTTCACGGTAAGTGAAAGGTTGTATTCCACAGAAGGAAAGAAGAAAAACGAACTCTACAACGACACCGCGCTGGCTTCGCTGATATGGAACAGTCAACTCATAGATGCCATGGGAAAGGTCAAGAAGGTGTATTTCGCTCCCGATGGCTATATGCACCAGGTAGCCGTGGAGTATCTCTTGCCCCAGAACCTGAAGAACCTCTCGTTCTATAGACTGACCTCCACCCGGAGGCTGATGGACGACAGCCCGACGGCAAAGGGTGCCAGCGCGTTGATTCTTGGCGGTGTGGTTTATGCTACCCAAGTGACGGGTGCCTCACAAGACAATGACACGCGGGCATACGACAATGCCCGAGGCTTACATTTCGACTATCTGAAGAACTCGGGCAGGGAAGTACAGGATATCCTAGACCACCGAAAAATTGGGGCCGACAGACTGCTCTTGGGAGAAGCCGTCACAGAGGGAAGTTTCAGGACATTGTGCAGCCAGTTCCCCTTTCTGCACATCTCCACACATGGCGTGTTCACCGCAGCCAAGACTCCTCAGGGCACCGACCTGAAGCCTTGCCTCTCCGACGAGTCTCTCTCGCAGTGCTTCTTGGCGTTGGCAGGCGTGCAGACAGCCGTCGACAGTCCCCAATATGACAGGGAAAATCAGGATGGTGTACTATCGGCAAGGGAGATGTCGGGACTCGACATGAGTCGTGTGCAACTCTTCGTATTGGCTTGCTGCGAGACAGCCCTCGGCTATGTCACCTCGGATGGTGTATATGGCATACAGCGCGGACTGAAGAACGCTGGCGTGGGAGCCATCGTTGCCACGCTGTGGGATATTGACGACGAGGCCTCCACGATGTTCATGGTGGCACTGCACGATTTGCTCGCCAAGGGTCAGACTATTCACCAGGCATTCTATGGGGCTCGTCAGGCGTTGCTCTCCACGAAGATGGAAGACAACCAGGAACGGGTGAAACGGTTCAATCCCGTCACTCTTACCGAGGAGATGTATGCCGGTGAAGATTACAGTGATCCGAGATATGTCGATGCCTTTATTCTCATCGATGCTTTGGATTGACGATGGGATATGATACTAACCATATTGTAAACATAATGATGAAAAAACATTTATTTGCCGCTCTGGTGATGATAATGACCGTGGGCATGGTCTATGCCCAACCGGCAGGAAGAGGCCAGGGTGGAGCACGCCCAGGAGAAGGCGCACCCAGGGGCATGGGTGGTGCCGATGAGTCGTTGGTGGTGAACATCAACACCATGGATGCCCAGACCCGAAACCGAATCACGGAGGCGGCCGATAAAATCAAGGCGAGTGGCGGAAATACCCGGGGCGTGCTCAAGGACATCGGGATGTCGATGCTCAGCGGTGGCGTTTCCGGTTTGGTGGATGTCGTAGTGACAGAAACCATGAACCTGATACAATATAAAAAGAACCAGCGCCAGAAGTGGTATGCGATGATACAGAACGAGTGCAACTACACCGATAGCATCTCGTCGGTGAAGGGACTCAACGACTTCTACACCGAGAAATCGGAGAATAGTGCCCTCGACCCGTCGAACATCAATTTTGACGGCATCTCGCTTCGTGCCATGCGCAACGGTCAGGAGGTGCTCTATCTCTCATGTCATATCGATACCACTAGGCTCGATCATATGTTCAACCACAGCAAGTTCTACTTGGTGCTAGATACGATGATATTCCACCCCTATGCCTGCCACCTGCCCAACCTTCAGGCCAACGGCATTGATGCCCGCACCGCCAGTGAGTCGGAACGCGACAATCGTTTCTCTTTCGATGAGCGCCGCAACCTCACCGTTGGAATGGAGATGGTGCTGTCGTCGTCGTGGATCAATGAGGCGGTGATGGTGATGGACAACGTGGAACTGGGCCGCTTCCGGCTCACGGTGAATATCGACCGCGAGACCGACACCTTTATTTATTCACGTAGGCAGATAGTGGCCAATCGTAAAGCAAGACTCGACACAGACACCACCTTCGTCAATGTGGAGGGCGACTGTTTCGTAGTGCCACGGTCGTATATGCCCCTTGCCGAGAAGAGGATGTGGGGAACGGGCGAATACAACGTGAAGGTGAAGTTGCGTGAATCATGCCAATGGAACAATGATGAGGAACGCAACAAGAAGATGAAGGAGTGGTATAAGGACTACAAACAGTTGAGGAAGATGCAACGCAAGGGCAGTCTGGCAGGAGAATATCTCAAGACCGTTTGGCAGCAGCATGGCAACACGCTGATGAAACAGATGCTCAAGCAAGGAGTGACGCAATCGACCACCTATCTCGGACTCGGACAGAACGGAGGCATGCAGGGTGGTATGCGCAGTGCCGCAGGCACGTCACAGGGTGGTGCCGCAGGCGCTGGAGCGCCTGGTGGCGGTTCTGGTGCTCCAGGCGGTGCCCCCGGCGGTGGTAGGTAAAAAAAACTCCCCCCCCTGTGATAGATTTCCGTCTGTCGCTGCTCTATAAGGGAAAGAAAGTAATAAACCGGGGCATTGCTTATGCCAGTCTCTATGCCCCCAACATATTAAAAGCCGAATCTGTGAGACTATAGGCAACAAAACTAATACCATTATGTCTATCAAAAATTTGTTCTTGGGAGCCGCAATGCTCTTTAGTGTTACCGCTTTCGCACAACAACAACAAGGTCCCGCTGCTGATGCCACCGACAACACTGTACCACAGCAAGCCCAGTTAGTGACCATGGCTTCCGACCTCGTGAGGTATGGATACGCCCAGAAGGCTGCCCTTCCACTCATCCAGGCCGTACAGATCTACAAGAACCTCGGTGTGACCGACGCTACAACCGGCGAGACCAAGGCCCAGGCAGGAAGCGCTGTTACTTCTTCACTGACAAAGGGTGGTGAGGTATCGTTCGACGAGGCCAAGATTCTTGCCGATGCCACCACTTTCGCTGATGGCGACAAGACGCTCCTCGCGCTGATCAAGGACACCCAGAAAGCCTCTCGTGGCGTTACCACTGGCCCCGTCCGCAGGACCGACCGCGTGCTTGCCGGCTACACCGACACTTGGCACTTCACCTTCCGTGGTGGTGAGTATGCTTACGTGATTGTTTCTGGTGACGGCGACACCGACCTCGACCTCTACATCTATGACGAGAACGGCAACCTGATTGACTCCGACACCGACTACACCGATGACTGCGTCTGCTCCTTCACTCCGAGATGGACTGGTACGTTCTACATCAAGATCAAGAACAGGGGTCGGGTTTACAACAACTATGTGCTGGTAACCAACTAAGTCGCAGCCAAGCAGGATACTCCCCTGCAAGTCTAAAAAAGAATGAAGACCATTTCAATACAATGTCAGACCGTAATGGAATGGTCTTCTCTCTTTATGCCCTTTCGCTCGTGACAGTACCAAGTGTCACGATACCATAATCAATGACTCAAAGATTTCAACATGCCATGACCATGATAAACAATAACAACAAAACGAGGAATAATATGAAAAGAACATTATCTAAATTAGGAGCAATTGCACAGATATCTTTGGCATCGCTCATCATGTTGGTCACTTTCTCTTGTCAGTCGGATGACAATGGCATGGATAGTGTGAAGGACACAGAGAACCCAAGCATTTATGTGTTGAGTCCCACTTCGGAAGAAATGTATGTAACAACCGACAACACCATCACCATTAGCGGTGCTGCCGATGACAACGACAATCTTGGTTCCATTTCTTATGTCACGAATACTGGGGCAAAAGGTGTAGCCAGTGGCTTGGAGAATTGGACAATCTCCAATATGCCGCTCTCAGAGGGTGACAATAATGTGGTGATAACGGCTACAGACAAGAGCGGAAACACAGGTACGGCCAACATCACCATTACCAAGAACCAATATCTCACGTTTCTCGGTACGCCTACAATAGACCACGATGTGATATATGCCAATGACCCAACCACAATTTGGATTACGGCGAATATTGCGCCCAACGAGCATCTCATATCATCGAGTGTGCGGCTTATTGAGGTAGACGACAACAATAACGAAATAGGGGAGATATGCTCGCTCTACGATGACGGCAACCTTGAACATGGCGATGAGATAAAAGGCGACAATGTCTTCTCTGTAAAACATGTCTTCAAATACAGCGGCGAACAGACAAAGAAATTCCGTGTCTCTGCCAGAACAAACGAGGATGCCGGTGAGGTGGAGGGCTTTTCTGCCATTTTTGTCCTCACTGTCGTCGACCGTTCCATAGCCGAGCAGAAGGTACTCGAGATGATGAGGACACAACAGGATATAGAGAAGAAACTGACTGACCTTTCATCGTTACCAGTGAATGAGAAAGCAACGCAACTGATGGAATGGATGAAAGGCAATCCGAAGATTGCCGAGGTGAAAGAAGAGAATGGCCTCGTCACGATAAAGCATCAGTCTGGGCTCATTTCGTATGTATCGATAACCGATGGCAGCAATTACAAGGGTGGGTCAGGAAACGATGGTGATAGGTATAAGACGCCTTCCATTCCTCTTGTTCAGCAGACTCGTGGCGTGCTGCATGCACCTATGCGTAGGGTCATGAATGCAGGTCAGCAGACCAAAGACAACACTATCGTACAGAACCGGAAAGTTCTGGTATGGGCTCCGTTTGAGTCAGGAAACGACCCCGGTGTCTTCTCTCGGGCGATGTATACTTCGTTAAATGGTATCTTTGAGAACAGTCCGGTTGATTTCGTCGTCCGGCATGTCCAAGATCAGGCGTGCACAAGGATTTCGTTGGAGGACATCTCCCAATATGGCATTATTGTATTTGATACTCATGGTTCGGGCGGAAACCTTATCTATACGAGGGAGAAGACCAGTTTCGAACAAGATGTAGAAGAAGACAGAAACATTGTCCTCCAGTTCTGGTCTGGATTGTGTTGCTTGGTTACCACGGCTGGAGGAAATTCCAACGCACTGGGAACCTATTATGCGGTGACCTCGAAATACATCAGGAACAAGGTCGTGGGCCGGTTCCCCAACACCATCGTGTTTAACGGTTCGTGCGAGAGTCTAAAGACACGGCAACTGTCGGATGCCTTTATTAGCAAAGGGGCAAAGACTTATCTTGGATTCAGGGAAAAAGTAGGAGTGGACATCTGTATTGAGAAAGCAAACGAATTCTTCACGGCCTTTACTGGAAATGAACTGAAGAAGACAGGAGAGGCATATCGTTATGACAAGTTCATGGACGGTGACCATGAGAATGAATACTTGATGACAGGAAGTAAGGAAATGCATTTCTACCTTGGACTGATTAATGGCGATTTTGAGTATGGAAATCTTAATGGCTGGGATGTGAGCGGTGATGGAAGAGTCATCACGCAGTTGGGAAGCCAGCGTCCGACGCAGGAAACATTTATGGGTATTGTATCTACAGGATTGGGATACACCACTGACTATGGATGTATCTCACAGACATTCCTGGTAACCAATGAAACACAACTTTCCATCAAGTGGAATTTTCTCTCCGAGGAGTTCTTGGAATATGTGGGGAGTTCATATCAAGACTATCTGAAAGTAACTATCGTTGACGGGGATAACGAGGAAGTTCTCATCAACAAAAGTATAGATCAGTTCGCAAGCGACTACACTCTGTCGATGGTTTCGCCGGGCATTGTATTCGACAAGGGGGATGTCTATACCACAGGATGGATTACCTCTACGTTCGACATCAGCAAATATAAGGGAAAGAAAGTCAAACTTGTCATTGAAACAGGCGATATAGGCGATAGTATCTATGACAGTGCTACATTGCTGGATGAGATAAGGGTATTTTGACATTTCTGTCTCAGATAGTTGAGCATAGTATCACTGAGTCTACTCTACAGTGGATTTAGATATATAATACAAGGTGAAGGACATTCCAATGTACCATAGGTGCAAAGGAATGTCCTTCTGCTGTTTATTTTAGATTCCCCCCGAATTGTTAGAAACTTATCGCTGACCCTCTGACTCCTTATTGGCGAGAGATGAGCGTTTTTTTAATTTTTTAAAAATATTGCATTATTGTTTGGTCGTTTTTTTATTATTTACTATTTTTGTAAATAATTAGAAGATATTCTTTTTCTCAAGGATAGAGCGAAGAATCTGATTGTTTTGAAAAACAAGTGTTAGACTAAACCATGAAATCTCTGAAACGGTTATTACTTGGCTTGGCATTGCTGTTCACTACCAGTGCAATGGCACAGGTATCCACAGATACTACAGACAACACTGTTCCCCAACAGTTGCAACTTGTAGCCTTAGCGTCACACCTCGTGCGTTATGGGTATGCTGGACGAGCGAATACCAGAATTTGGGAAAGGTTTCAACAACTATGTGCTCATCACCAATTAAAAAAATCTACCCCCCTGTGATAGATTTCCGTCTGTCGCTGCTCTATAAGGGAAAGAAAGTAATAAACCGGGGCATTGCTTATGCCAGTCTCTATGCCCCCAACATATTAAAAGCCGAATCTGTGAGACTATAGGCAACAAAACTAATACCATTATGTCTATCAAAAATTTGTTCTTGGGAGCCGCAATGCTCTTTAGTGTTACCGCTTTCGCACAACAACAACAAGGTCCCGCTGCTGATGCCACCGACAACACTGTACCACAGCAAGCCCAGTTAGTGACCATGGCTTCCGACCTCGTGAGGTATGGATACGCCCAGAAGGCTGCCCTTCCACTCATCCAGGCCGTACAGATCTACAAGAACCTCGGTGTGACCGACGCTACAACCGGCGAGACCAAGGCCCAGGCAGGAAGCGCTGTTACTTCTTCACTGACAAAGGGTGGTGAGGTATCGTTCGACGAGGCCAAGATTCTTGCCGATGCCACCACTTTCGCTGATGGCGACAAGACGCTCCTCGCGCTGATCAAGGACACCCAGAAAGCCTCTCGTGGCGTTACCACTGGCCCCGTCCGCAGGACCGACCGCGTGCTTGCCGGCTACACCGACACTTGGCACTTCACCTTCCGTGGTGGTGAGTATGCTTACGTGATTGTTTCTGGTGACGGCGACACCGACCTCGACCTCTACATCTATGACGAGAACGGCAACCTGATTGACTCCGACACCGACTACACCGATGACTGCGTCTGCTCCTTCACTCCGAGATGGACGGGTACGTTCTACATCAAGATCAAGAACAGGGGTAGGGTTTACAACAACTATGTGCTGGTAACCAACTAAACACTGCTCCAAACGGACAGAATGGTGCCGGGCCTTATGGCTCGGCACTTTCTATATGTCTTAACACACGGTGGATTCCTGAGTTATTCGTATTTATGGGAGATGGTGTAGAGATGGGATTCTTCCCGTCTCCTATGAAATCCCTTTACCTACCACGATTCTTCCGCATCTTCACGAATTCTTTTCTCCCTGAGATTACATACCCACTGACCAATGGGAGGTAAATGTGAGATTTTGTAGAATTATTCTTTTGTTTTTCATTTATAGTTTTTTTCTTTTGTTTTGTGCTCGATATTCACTATCTTTGTCACTACAAACCAACAAGACTTTACCGCTATGATAGACCAGATTCTCGAATACAACAAAACATTCGTAATTCGGAAAGACTACGAGAAGTTTATTACCGACAAGTACCCCGACAAGAAGTTGGCTGTGCTCTCATGCATGGACACCCGTCTTACCGAACTCCTCCCTGCGGCTCTTGGTCTGAAAAACGGTGACGCAAAAATCATCAAGAACGCGGGCGGACTGGTTATCGCTCCCTTCGACTCGGCCATGCGAAGCCTTATCGTAGCCATCTACGAACTGGGCGTGGAGGAGGTCATGGTGGTGGCTCACTCCCATTGTGGAGCCTGTCATATGAGTTTTGCCCACTTCCATGAGGAGATGGTTGCCCGAGGTGTGACCGACGAGACTCTCGACACCATACGCAGGTGTGGCATCGACCTCGACACGTGGCTGGAAGGGTTCAAGGACACGCCCACCTCTGTGCGGAAGACAGTAGAGACCATCAAGAACCATCCGCTCGTTCCGAGAGACATTGTGGTGAGGGGCTTCATCATCGACTCTGAGACCGGTGAATTGGAAGAAATAACAGTTGGCAACAACGATTGAAGTCGGGTGATGGCGGGCAATGCAGACTACATGACACCTTCAGCCTACAAGCGTGGCGGGGTGAACCTCCTTGACATACGCCTTTGTAGGTGGATGGTCGTTGCCGCGTTGTTCTTGGCGTTGGGCATGTCGCCCCCTTGTGTCGTGGCCGCTTCACAGGGCAGGGGGCTGCAGCCCTCCGTCTATGAAAGATGGTCGCGTATTGATGCCGACTCGCTGCTGAATCGCGCTGAGCATTACCTTGAACGGCCCAACATGCAAGACAGCGCGTTGCTCTGCTATACGATAGTTGCGAATCTATACTATCATGACAGCAGGGACGAGAGAGTGATCAGGCAAGTGGTGAGGGCTATGACCAACCTTGGGATGATGTACACCCATTTCTATTACGACTATTCCAAGGCTCAGGCCTACCTCTTGCAGGCACATGAGTTGGCAGAGAACTACGGCATCAAGGACGCATTGCCCTACATTTCGCTCAACCAAGCCAAGTTGAACCAGGTGAACTGGAGCATCTTACAGGTCGACGACTTCGACAGGAAAGCCGTCGAAACCTTCAAGCAGCCTTTCCGTGAGGCTCTTGCCGCCGGTGAGTGGAGCATTTTGGGAGCAGTCTTCACCGGGCTTGCCATGAATGCGCTTGAGGGAGGCCTGCTCGATTCCATTCGGGAGGAGATGGCAGTCATCGACACTATACGCGTTGTCGATAACCCCGACATGCGACGCGCCAAATGCTTCAGCAGGGCTATAAAAGCCTATCAGGAAGAGAAATACGACAGTGCGCTCGCTCTCCTTCGAGAGATGGAGACCCATAGCGGAAAGAAATACCTGTCGAAAGTCACCAGTCGCCTTTACGCAAAGATGATTAGGTATTCCCTGCTTTTCCACCTTCACCGTTATGATGAGGGCCTTGCCCTGCTTGAGGAAGTGGAGAAGGAGGCCCGTGAGGAAAAGCTCCACGATTACCTGCTTGAGGTGTACGACAAACGCTTTTATTATTATAAAAATGTGGCGCACGACAAGGCACTTGCCGACAAGAACCACCTTCTCTTGCTTCAGATGAAAGACCAGATCCTCACTGGCGACCAACTCACCAACATGGAGAAGACACGTTTCCTGTTCGAACTCCATAAGTCGGAGCGCAAGATGCAGGAAATGGCCTATGAGCAGCGCATCGGGCGTAGGGTGACGTGGTTGACCGCGGCACTTCTTCTCGTAGTCTTGGTGACGCTTGCCATCCTTTGTGTCCACTACCTCAAGATGAGGCGCAAGAACCGCCAGCTCTACGCGCGCGTACAGGAACTCATTGCCTCGGAGCAGAAGAACCGTCAGCTCGCCATGCTTTATGAGCAGAGCGTGAAAGGGGCCGAGGAAGCAGAGAAAGGGAAATATGCCAAGAGTCCGATGCAAGAGGAGGACAAGTCCGACCTCCTGCACCGCATCTTCATCGTGATGGAGACCTCCGAGGAGGTGTTTGGCGAGGGGTTCACCTTGGATAGGCTTTCAGAACTCGTTGGCGACAAGCGCAAGAACGTGTCGCAGGTCATCAACGAGAAATACCATACCACCTTCAACGGTATCCTCAGCGACTACCGCATACGCGAGGCCTGCCGTCGCATCAGCGACACCGAGCATTATGGCAACCTCACCATCGAGGGCATTGCCCAGAGTGTGGGGTTCAAGTCGCGCACCAATTTCGCCTCGGTTTTCAAGCGTTATACGGGCCTTACTCCCTCGGCTTATCAGCGCATGACTCGAGAGGAGAAGGAATAAGGCTGTATCATTTCATGCGCTGATACACTTTTCGACATCAAAAATGCTTTTCTTGTGGGGTTTTCCATTATTTTTGCGTTCAAATAGTTCATTAAACGCAAACAATAATAATCTAAAACAAGAGCTTATGAAAAGATTTTACTTGATGATGGCCGCGGCCTTCCTATTGGCGTTTTCTGCCATGGAGTTGGAGGCCCAGGTGATTACCCAAATGGGGAAGAGTGGCAATTGGACGACGATATGCGACAACCTGCAAAGGCAGCATGTGATGTCGGCCAAGAAAGCCGGCGACGTGTTGCTCACCCTGAAGTTTGTCTACGATGAGGAGGTGTGTTCGCCACAATCCGTATGTGTGGTGCTTTCCAAAGACAATGTAAGTCAGAAGAACTTCAGTGGAAGCGACGAGATCGACATCGACGTGGCTCCCGGCACCTACGACATGTATGCCACGTATTACCTGAACGAGGGCGGCATAGCCTATGTCGTCAGGGAACAGGTAGAGGTGTCGGGCGACATGACTGTCGACTTCGACGCGTCTACCGCCACTGTCGCCACTTATGTCAAGTCCTACGACGAGAATGGTGAGCTGATGACCATGGACAGGCTGATCAGCGCCCAGGCCATGACGCTGTTCGTGTTGGAGGGTTTTGGCGGTTTGTTTGGTGTAGAGGATGACACCTATGCCGAGATACCCGTTTGCATGGTCAACCCTTTGAGCGACCGTTTCACCATCGTGAATGGCCGCAACATGAACATGAAGGGCGGTAAATACTATGTCCTGAAAAACGAGTGGAAGGGCTCTGAAAACGGCGAGGTGGCCAACGACCCCGCCAACCTGAAGGAAGTGGAGCATACCTTCGCCCTATCGCCCATGTCATCGGTCAACTATCTTGAGCACATTGGCGCTACCGGCAACCTGTCGGACTGGGGCATGAACCATGTGCTGGGGTGCAGGATGTATTTGTTCTACAATGACCCTGAAGGTTTATACTATGCCTGTACGGGAGGTCGAGGTGCCATCGAGATCCATGGTCCCGGAGAAGAAGAATCCGACAATGTCGATCCCCCATACGAGGAAGGCAGCATGGCCCAGCTCTTCATCGACGCGCCTTTGGACAACATGGACCAGGGGTTCACCTTCGATGTGTTGGGCACGAGTACAATCGTAGAAAACTATGGTATTGACGAGGTGGAGATGTCAATGTATTCATTGTTGACCGAGACTCCCTGTGTCTTTGACAATGGGACGGAGGCCGTCTACCTTCATTCCGGGCCGGAATACAAACTCATCAACGATGACTGGACCTTCAACTCCAACTACAACCTGTTGCGCAACGGTGACGAGAAGTGGCTGACCCTCTTCCCCGGCAGTGCTGCCTTCAACTTCACCACGTCGCAGGTGAAGATTCCGAATGGCGGCTCGGTGCCGTTCCTCTCGGTGAAGCCTGTGCGTGTGAACAAGGGAGTACGCGACTCCTACCGTTACGTCGGTCGCAACGGCGAGTATCGTGAGGCCGACTTCCACGTGGTGGATGCCAAGTTCACGGTAAATGGTGAACTTGTTTGTGACAACTATCAGGAAGCCGACAATCTCCGTAGGCAATGGATGACTAACGCTTACTATATGGTGTTCGACATCGAGTTCGACAACCAGAACATCATCGTTGACGGCCTGCAGGGTCGCAGCCATGCCACCCTGCACTACGACATGAACAACGACGACTGCACCTTGCCCACCATCCAGGCCCTGCAGTTGCGCGATGCGGAGAACAACGTCAACGACCGTTTCGCCACTGCTGCCGACGGCACCCTGCTGTTTGCCGCTGCCGACTTCACCGCTCAGATGCCCCATTACGACGGATTTTTCACCTGTGGTGACATCGCCCAGGTGCAAGTCTCTTGCAGTCCTTATGGCACGGAAGAGTGGCAGGAACTCAGCACGCAAGAAGACCCCGACTTGTACTATATGCCAGGCTTGGGCCATGTCTATCGCGCTTCCCTTGCCGATGTGGCAGGCAAAGGCCAGAACGGATGGTTCGACCTCAGGATTCGTCTTGAGGATGCCTCCGGCAACAGCATGGAGCAGACGCTCAGTCCTGCTTTCCGTTTGGAGGACCGCGTAGACGATGGTATCCACGAGCAGTCGCTCTCCGCGACTCCCGTGGCATACTACACTTTGGAAGGGAAGCGGGTCAACGCTCCCATGAAGGGTGTCAATGTGGTGAAAACCGAGGATGGGAAAACCTACAAGGTAGTGGTGAAATAGTGCTCATTGGCCATTCCTGTAAGGCACTTTCGTTTTTGTGTCCTGACAACACGGGGATGCAGAGGCAAGAGTAAACTCTCCTCTGCACCCCCGTGTCGTCGTATGGTTACGCATCGATGGCTCAAAGTGTCAAAAATAGTGAAAACTTTGTCATTTCCCCGTTGAAATTTGCTGAAACCAAATAAAACCACTACTTTTGCACACAGATTAGTGAATGTGCAAAAAAGGAGGTTACTATGTCAATTTCCAAAACTAGACAGAAACTGGTTGATGTGGCCAGGCAACTTTTTGCCAAGAAAGGCATTGAGAACACCACGATGAACGACATCGCTGTGGCATCGGGTAAGGGGCGGCGGACGCTCTACACCTACTTTAAGAATAAGGAGGAAGTGTATTATGCCGTCATCGCTGCCGAACTAGAACGCTTGTCCGACAAACTCGACGAGGTGGCAGCGAAGAAGATTCCACCGCAAGACAAGATTATCGAACTCATCTACACCCATCTCAGCATGATTAAGGAGACGGTGGTGAGAAACGGTAACCTCAGGGCTGAATTCTTTCGCAACATCTGGATGGTGGAGAAAATGAGGAAGAATTTCGACGAGGACGAGATAGAACTCTTCCGGAAAGTCTATTCCGACGGGAAAGCCGATGGCGAGTTTGATATCGACAACGTGGAACTCGTGGCCGACATTACCCATTATTGTATCAAAGGACTTGAAGTGCCGTATATATACGGACGCCTGGGACATGGTCTCACCGAGGAAACGAGCAAACCCCTCGTTGCCAAGGTGGTGTATGGTGCCTTGGGCAAGAGCATCAACAAATGAGGTCATTGCTGTTCGCTTCACTCCATTGGTGGAGAGAATGCGACTTCAGCCATGCAGATAAACATGAATCAACATCATACAAATCTAAAATATTCAGAAAATGGGATTATTAACAGGTAAGACAGCGCTTATTACAGGTGCTGCACGCGGTATCGGAAAGGCTATCGCGCTTAAGTTTGCGGAAGAAGGTGCCAACGTGGCATTCACCGACCTTGTCATCGACGAGAATGGTCTTGCCACCCAGGAGGAAATTGCCGCCAAGGGTGTTAAGGCAAAGGGGTATGCCTCTAATGCCGCCGACTTCGCTCAGACTGAGGAAGTGGTGAAACTCATCAAGGAAGAATTCGGTTCTATCGATATCCTGGTCAACAACGCCGGCATCACCAAAGACGGTCTGATGCTGAGGATGAGTGAGCAGCAATGGGATGCCGTGATCAACGTGAACCTGAAATCTGCTTTCAACTTCATACACGCCTGCGTGCCTGTGATGATGCGCCAACGCGCCGGAAGCATCATCAATATGTCGTCGGTAGTGGGCGTGCATGGCAACGCCGGACAGGCCAACTACGCCGCATCAAAGGCCGGACTCATTGCCCTCGCCAAGTCGATAGCCCAGGAAATGGGTCCCAGGGGCATCCGTGCCAATGCCATTGCTCCGGGATTCATCGATACCGCCATGACCCAGCAACTCTCCGAGGAGGTGCGCAAAGAGTGGTGTCAGAAGATACCTCTCCGTCGTGGTGGAACGGTAGACGATATTGCCAATACCGCGCTCTTCCTTGCCAGCGACCTCTCCGCTTATGTGAGTGGTCAGGTTATACAGGTGGATGGCGGCATGAATATGTAACCAGCACATGCAAGTACTCTACGAAGACAACCACATCATCATCGTGAACAAGGAGAGCGGTGAAATCGTTCAGGGCGACAAGACTGGCGATATGCCCCTCTCCGAGACGGTGAAGCAGTATATCAAGACGGTGCGCAACAAACCCGGGAATGTGTTCCTGGGCGTTGCGCACCGCCTCGATAGACCTGTCAGTGGCGTAGTGGTCTTCGCCAAGACATCGAAAGCCCTCTCGCGCCTCAACGTCATGTTTCGCGATGGTGAGGTGCACAAGACTTATTGGGTCATCGTGCAGGGCAGGCCGGAAAGGGAGGCCGACACTCTCACGGGGTGGCTCACGCGAAATGAACAACAAAACAAGAGTTATAGCCACCCGCGCGAGGTGCGTGGGTCGAAAAAGGCGGTACTCGAATACAAGATGCTTGCCAGCACCGGCCGCTATAGTCTGCTCGAAGTGAGGCTTCTCACAGGGCGTCATCATCAGATTCGGTGCCAGTTGGCAGCGGCAGGATGCCCTATCAAGGGCGACCTGAAATATGGTGCCAAGCGGTCGAATCCCGATGGCTCCATCTCGCTCCTTGCCCGTAGGGTAGAGTTCACACACCCTGTCTCCAAACTCCCTATCGTAGTCGAGGCTCCCGTTCCCGACGACAATCTCTGGCGTGATATCACCGCCGGTTTTTGAGATTTTTCGCGAAATATTTGCACGTTTCATTTATTTTGCATATTTTTGCGAATCAACATCTTGATGGGAGGAAATGTTAACCTTTTTTCTCACTGTACACAATAACTGACAGACGAGTGAAGCCATCGGTAGATGACCACCTATAAACCTATGAGGAACCTATATGAGTAAACCCTTTTTGGTATTTTTATTGTTGCTTGCTACCTTTGTGGCAAGGGCACAAGACGTGTATGATGTCTGCCGTTTTGGCGCTCTTGGCGATGGGAAGACTGATGATGCCGTGGCTATCCAGCAGGCTATCGACCGCTGCTCTTCGGAAGGAGGGGGACGCGTGTTGCTACCCGCCAACCACACCTTCCTCGCTGGCCCTATACAGTTGAAATCCAACGTCGAACTCCATCTTCAGGCCACTGCTACACTTCTTGCCAATCCCGATGAGTCTATTCCTGTTTTCCGCAACGGGGTGACCCAAATCGGGGGTTAGAGCTTCAAGCCGATAGTGTCCAATAGTTTCACGACCTCCTCATCATAGTCTGTGCGGAGCATGACGGACATATTCTTGCCGTTATA
>Ga0256407_10000536_pt1 | contig 90180 bp, 92 predicted proteins | sample RumenRJG_04DNA_FD_193489 | JGI IMG/M metagenome (GOLD analysis project Ga0256407, IMG submission 193489) | Bovine rumen microbial communities from Lethbridge, Alberta, Canada - RJG_04 | ecosystem: Host-associated > Mammals > Digestive system > Stomach > Rumen | place: Canada: Alberta... | reverse complement strand
ACTCATTTAGTAATTTTTTGGCTATTTGCAATCTTAAATTCATAAATGATAACCATTTACTATGTCTAAATGAATCATCTAAACCTACTCTTGAATCATCATATGTTAAACTATTGCATGTGTTATAGGGTGGATCTATATATATTACATCTATTCTTTCTTTGTGAGTTTTCTCAAGAAGTTTTAAAGAATGCAAGTTATCACCTTCTAAAAGGAAGTTATAAGGCAATGATGAGTCAGAAACTATCTCTCTGGTTTTATCCTCAGTAAAAACCGGAATATTATCAACAAGCATTTCATCAACTTTTTCTGAATGTTGTTCCCAAACCAAACCATATTTTTTATTTGTTATTTCCTGTTTAAGTTTGTTTAGGGTATTTAAAGATTCAAAATCATTAGCATCCAGTTTTGTTTTAAGTTTTTCAATTTCATTAAGAAGTTGTTCACATTTGATTTTAGAAAGATTCGCCATTACTGTACCTCTTTTAACTTTGATACAGTATTTATGCTGAATTGAAATATATGGAACTTTAGATTGATAAGGATAAGAAGTTAAAAAGAGTGAAAGGAAATTTGGTAAGGCTCTTACCCCCCGTTTGATTAAAAAGTAATCTGATTTCATTAATGACTTTCCTGTTATTTTTATTGATTTTTAATTAAAAAGTTTAAAAAAGTACTTGACAAATACAAAAATATTTGATAATATATAGGCATATTTCAAAAGGGGTTTAAATATGTTTAAGATTATCAGAATCTACAATCCAAAAGGTTATAACTATACCGGCAGAAGAACCGCAACAATTAAAGAATATGCATTCACTGACTATGTAATCACTGAAAGTGAAGATGCAGAAGTTCTTGAAAAATCAACCGAGGATTTCAGCAACGAACGTGTAAAATCATTGAAAAAGTTTACTGTGAAAGTCTGGGACAGTTTAAACAATAAATGGAAAATTGTTTCAACTAATTTAGTAAATAATTATGACAAAAAATCAGTATTGCCATTGATGCGTAAAATATACAAATATTCTGAAAATGTTAAGATTTCCTTTGCGGGGTAGATTATGGACAGAAACGATTTTTTAAAACAGAAAATTGCACATGCATGTGAGATTGCAATCAATTCAAACTCTGCAGATAATGATGAGAAAGTCTTTATCGATTCTATCAAACATGCAATTATTAATGATACAATTGATTGCAGCAACTTATTGCCGTTTTTGAATGATTTCAAGGAATCACCAGTCCTTGCAATTTTAAAAACAGATATTGCAGATGCAATTGAAGCAAGCTACAAAGTTTGCAAAGAAACGGATTATTAAAGAAAAATTTTAAAAAAGTACTTGACAAATAGTTTTTAATTTGTTATTATATATACATCGAAATGAATGAGGGACTTGAAAAATGGAATTAGCGGAAAGAATTATAGGAAATCTTAGATACAGTATTAAAACTAAAACTTCGCAGAGCATTTTAACACACATCATCAATGCATTAAACGGTGACAAAATTCACTTTTTCAGTGCATGGCATCGAAGAGGCGGATGGTCAAATCTGAATGTTGTTCCTCAGGCACATGATGCTTATGAGTTAATGCGTAAAGCCAAGATTAAAGTTTCAACAGGCAACGATGCCCCAAGGGGCGGTTCTACAGGCAACTACTGGGAAACAGAAACAAACCGTGAACTTGCAAAAGAACTTGAAAAGTACATTGTATGATACAAATTAAAAACATCATTGATAGCTTTCCGTAAACTACCCCACCCCATGAAGGGGTGTGGCTTTCATTAAATAACAGTTTACCAGACTAAGTTTAGAGAAATCTAAACTACGATGTTAAGGTCATGCTACCTTTGGTTGACGCATCAGATCAATGCTCTAGCATCTTAAAAAACTGATAAGGTTGAAGTAATAAATGCCTTACGATAAGATATGACAAGCCTTAATGTCATTGTCGAGATGAAGTCGGATTTTAATTGTGGTAACAGCAATTAAATACGCATAACTAAGTCTTAGGACTTTGAATTATATTCTTAAGGAATAATTATGTATTTAGTATACGTAAAATCTAAAAATGGAAAACCCTTAATGCCTACTAAACGGTGTGGTAGGGTTAGAAAGCTGTTAAAAGAGGGAAAAGCAAAAGTGATATGCAAATGTCCTTTTACGATTAAACTTCTTTATGACAGTACTGAGTACACTCAAAAACTGTCTTTGGGTATTGATGTTGGTTCATCACATATCGGTTCTGCCGTTGTTAATGAAAAAGGCGATACTGTTTATATGGCTGAAACAACAATCAAAAATGACATAAAAGATAAAATGGAACAAAGACGGATGTATAGGAGACACAGACGTTCAAGAAAAACTCGTTATAGAAAAGCTAGATTCTTAAATAGAAAGAATAGTACTAAAAAAGGTAGATTACCACCTACTTTAATTAGTAAAATTCATTCTCATGTAAAAGAGATTGAATTTGTTAAATCTATTCTTCCGGTAACAGATGATGATCTAATTTTTGAAACAGCTAAATTCGATATGCATTTATTGAAAAATCCTAAATTGCATAATGAAAAATATAGACATTTTGGTTATCAAAAAGGTATACTTTATGGGTATGCTAATGCCCGTGAATACGTTTTAGAACGAGATAATCATGAATGTCAAATATGTTGCAAAAAAGAAGGTTATAAACGTAAAAATGGTATTCGATTAGAAACACATCATATTGTTTATAGAAGTCGGGGTGGAAGTGACGATCCAAGGAATTTAATTACTGTATGTCCAGTATGCCATCCAAAAATACATGATGGTAAAATAACAATAGACATTAAAGGAATGCCTTTTGGGGTTTTAAGACATGATACTCATATGAATATAATCTCAAAACGATTAGTTGACCGTTACCCAAATGCAATAGAAACATACGGTTATATAACTAAACAAAATCGTTTTGAAGCTAAATTGCCTAAACGACATTATATAGATGCATGTATAATAGCTAATGGTGGACCAGATGTTAATTTTAAATCTGATATAGTATATATTAAAAGAAGTGTTACTAAAGGTGATTATAGACAGACTAACGGAAAACGGTCTGAAAAGCGAATGAATAGAGGTAAAGTAAACGGTTTAAGACGTTATGATAAAGTTCAATATAAAGGTAATATATACTTTATAAAAGGTATTGATAGCAAAGGTTATGCGACTTTAATGGATATAAACAATAAAACAATTAAATTTCCAGATGCGCCTAAAAGAGATAAAACACCTAAATTATCTAAAATAAAAAGGATAACTGCAAGAAACACATGTCTAATAGATATAGAAAAGGTTCACATTGCATATACTCGTTAAAGGCACATATAATTTTAGTTACTAAATACCGTAAGAGAATATTATATGATAAAAATTCATGGAAAGTTTATCACGTTTGAAACTCGAATATTTGAAATTCCCGAACAAGGAATCGAATTGAAAGTATTTGCAAATAATGTTTTTATTATATATTATAATATATATAAAAATAAAAAATATGATTTCGATGTGATTAAAAACGAAACAGATGTAATTGAGTATATTGAAAACTGTTTAAAACAGAATGGTTTCACACTTTTGAACGGGTGGTAAAAATGGTTGATTATGGTGAAATTCTTATAAACGGTAGATGCAATCTAAACTGTTTTTACTGTTTAGGCTGTGAAATGGATAATGATGTTTATAAACCGTATAACATGCATTTCAACGAGTGGAAAAACTTCAAGGAATGGATTGCATCCCTAGAGGGGACACCTAAAATCTATATTTCAAGTACCAACTCAGAGCCTTTATTATATCCTTATCTATCTGAACTTATTGAATATCTGCAGTATAATGGATTTAAAGTAGGTATAAGAACTAACGCATCATTACCTAAGATGGATATTGTAAGCAAATGTGATGAAGAGATTTCAGTTAGTCTGCAATCTTTAGAACCTTTTACATTCCAGAAAATCACCGGAAAATTATTAACTTTTGATATCCTTGATAATATTAATAAAATTGAATTAAAAGATGGTGCAAGTTTAAGAGTTTCAATAGTTGTTAATAGATATAATGAATTTGAAATATTTTCAATTTTGAATGAACTTAAATCTATTGAAAAGATTTCATATGTTCAATTAAGAAAAGTTTATAAATTCATAGCTACCGATGATTTCCATGATGATTTAAATGCTTATCTTAGAATTAGCAGTTACATTAAGAATGTATATCAGAAAATTGGTAATTTCAAAGAATCTGAAATCTTTAATGTGCATGGATTACACGTATCATTATGGAATGACGTTTTTGCCAGTCACAGTATTAAATCAAGCAATTACTGGACAGACGGTAGAATGACTTTAAATAACTTGCTTGTTCCGGGGTATTCAGATGCAAAAGGTAATTGATTTTTACAAAACTTATGATGAGTCTAAAAGACTGACTTCCGACAACCGTCATAGATTAGAACTATATCGGAAACAATATCTATACAAAAATCTATTACAAAATTCAAAACGAGTTTTGCAGATTTCCTGTGGTACAGGAATACATACAAAATTCATTCTTGATACCTTTCCAGATATTGAATTATTTGCATCAGACCTTGTACCGGAACATTGTCAAGAAACAGCAAAACTGAAATACAAGAATCTTAGAGTATTTCAATGGGATTGTAGCCAGAAAAAGCCAAACTTTATACATAATATCGATACAATCCTTGTTGAAGGTGCATGGTATCATCTTAACAAAGAACAAAGACAGTATTTGATTGCTAATCTTATGAGTTTAAATCCATCTTTAATAGTGATTGACTTCCTTTCCGAGTTGCATGAAGTACAACAAAGATTGCTGCAAGATAAAAAGTTTATAAACCCCGAAAACGGAATTAGAGAACCGTTCTTTTTTGACAATCGAGATGATGCAGAAAACCTCGCATTCAGAATATATGCAAACAATTATAATCTTTCAATCTGTCCGATTGATTTAGACCTAAGATTTGGTTACGCAGATTTAAACAATGTTCCAGAAGAAGAATTTTTAAAGTTTGTTGAATATCTTAATAATACTATAAGAGTATCAAAAGATTTTGAAACTGTGAATTATACTGAGCATGGATGTTATATAATTAGATAAAGCTATGTTGTAAAAGTGTATTGATGTATCAATCACACAATTATGAATTTTGATATACTAGAATATATTGAAACTGAGGTGACGTATGGCTGATAATACTAAAATTAGAAAATCAATTAAATCATTTATTGAAAAGTATAAAAGCATAGAAAAATCCGAGGGTAAAATATCAGAGGATTCATACCGTCTTAACTTCTGGCTTCAATTATTACAATCAGCTTTTAACTTTAATGGTATGGATTATCTTGATTCAGAGAAAAAAATTAAAGATCTAAACAATAATACTAAAAAGATAGATATATACATTCCAAAAACACGGGTACTCATAGAGCATAAATCATCTGATATTGATTTAAACAAGCATCAACCCAGTCATAACAATTTAACCCCGTTTGAACAAGCTAGGGAATATCAAACGTATCTGCCTACAAGTGAAAAAGCTAAATGGATTATTGTCTGCAATTTTAAAGAATTCCAGATCTATGATATGGACAGTAAACAACCTTTAGAATCCAAGATTATAATCAAATTAGATGAACTGCCGAAACGATATAATGAGTTAAAATTCATAGTTGATAATACAGTAGAAAGAATAATACAAGAAAAAGAGATTTCAATTACAGCCGGAAAAATAATAGGCGATATTTACAATCTTTTACTAGATGAATTCACTAAAAAGGGGATTACCCCATCTGAAAAAGATTTGAATGAAATCAATATAGTTTGTGTAAGGTTAGTTTTCTGTTTATACGCAGAAGATTCTGGCATGTTTAATGAACATCAGCAATTTGGAAAATTCCTAGTAAAATATAAAGACGATCCTAATATATTCAGGAAACAGCTAAAAGAATTGTTCACTGTATTAAATACAGAAACTAAAGACCGAGATCAATGGTTGGAAAAAGAACTCAATGATTTCCCATATATTAACGGCGGTCTATTTGCTCAAAAAGCTAACATTCCGAATATATCAAAAGAACTGATTGATTATCTAATCAATAAAGCAAGTTTTGAAACAGATTGGAGTCTGATTAGTCCGACAATTTTTGGTTCAATATTTGAAAGTACATTAAATCTTGAAACAAGAAGAAAAGGTGGGATGCACTATACTTCTATTGAGAATATACATAAAGTTATAGATCCCCTATTTTTAGATGATTTAAAAATAGAACTTAATGAGATTTTAGAATATAAGCAGGAAAACGTCAGGAATACAAAATTAAGAGAATTTCAAGATAAAATAGCAAGTTTAACATTCTTAGATCCCGCATGTGGCTCAGGAAATTTTTTAACTGAAACATATCTTTCGTTAAGGGATTTAGAGGATAAAATCCTTATAAAATTATACGGTGCTAATGAACGAGATGAATTTCAAACAAAACTTGCAACTACTGAGGATGCTCAAGTTAAAGTTTCTATAAATCAATTCTATGGTATTGAGATAAACGATTTTGCCGTTGATGTAGCTAAAACTGCGTTATGGATTGCTGAATATCAGTGTTTACAGAAAACCTTAGAAAAAGGTATTAACACAAATGTACAAACTTTGCCTTTAAAATCAAATAACAATATTATTGTTGCAAACGCATTAAAAATGGATTGGAATGATTTAATCCCTAGTAAAGAGTTAAATTATATAATGGGTAATCCGCCTTTTGTTGGGAAAAAGGAACAAAGCATAAAACAAAAAGAAGATATGTTATATGTATTTAGAGATCTAAAATCTAGTTCAATTTTGGATTATGTTTCAGCATGGTTCTCGAAAGCTGCTGACTATATTATTGATAGCCAATGTGCATTTGTTTCGACAAATTCTATTACGCAGGGACAGCAGGCACCTTTGCTATGGAATTATCTACTCAATAAAGGTATTACTATAAACTTTGCTTATCAAACATTTAATTGGCAAAATGAATCTAATAATAAAGCCCATATACATTGCGTTATAATTAGTATATCTAAAATTCCAAAAGATAATAAATTTTTAGTTGATTGTAATAATAAAAAAATTAATGTTTCAAACATCAATTGTTATCTTAAATGTACTTCATCAAATCATAATCATTATAATATTACTTCTAGGAATAAACCTATATCCAATTGCATTCCTATGATCTATGGCAGTATGCCAATAGATGATGGGAATCTAATAATAAAAGATGAAAATGAGTATGATTTAATATTAAATGAAAATCCAAACAATGCAAATTTTCTAAGAAGATATATAGGTGGGAAAGAATTTCTAAATGGGATAACGAATTGGTGTATTTGGTTAAAAAATATTGAGCCTTCAAAAGTAAGCAAATCAAAAACAATATTGCAAAGAATTACTAATACTTATAATTTTAGAAGTTCAAGTTCAAGACCAGAAACAAAAAAACTAGCTGATTTGCCTTATCTTTTTGGCGAAATTAGACAACCAGAAAGTGGTAATATACTTGTCTTTCCAAAAGTATCTTCACAAAAAAGGTTATATTTACCATGCGGTTTTGTTTCCAGCCAAATAATTATTAGTGGAAGCGCACTAATGATCCCAAATGCAGATATGTTCCACTTTTCTATCTTAAGTTCGGTAGTTCATAATGCATGGATGAGATTTGTTTGTGGAAGAATGAAAAGCGATTATCAATATTCAATTAATATAATATACAACAATTTTGTATGGGTAAAACCTACCGAGCAGCAAAAAGAAAAAATCGAAAAAGCTGCACAGTCAATTTTAGATGCAAGGAATAAATATCCTGATAGTACACTTGCAGATTTGTATGATTCATTAACTATGCCGCCGGAATTACGCAAAGCGCATGAAAATAATGATAAAGCAGTACTTGAATTATACGGTTTATCAAAAGACAGTACCGAAGCACAAATGGTTGAACTATTGTTTAAACTTTATGATGCTAAAATATCAGGAAATAATAATACAAAATTAGAACTGTTATAATATCAATACACCTTTACAACTTTAATATACCCCCATAATTGGGGATATTCTTAATCAAACCCCCTCTTTCTTAATCAAAAATCAAGTTGTCAAGATTTTTTTATAAAAATTTTTAAAAAAATATAAATAGAATTATAGTAATAAAGTTTCAGGTGATGTAAGAACTACCGAAATTGATTTTACATTACTGTTTTTTTAATATATTAAAATAAGAGGAGTCCTCAATGGATATTATCAATGAAGCTACCCGTAAGGTGCTTAGTGAAAATTATGCTGATAAAATTTTAACCAGCACAAAATCAATCTACAAACCATTAAACGAAGAAAACAGTCGTTTAATGAATGTTCTGTTAAAGAATACACAGAATGCAGTTCGCAGAATGATTAGCGAAGGTACTTATACCAATGACGTTGCACAGTTTACCCCTATTCTGCTGCCAATGGTTAGACGTATCTATCCTAACCTGATTGCAAATGAATTGCTTGGTATTCAGCCAATGACCATGCCTACCGGCTATCTGTTTGCACTTGTAAACGAATACTTAGGTACTGGTTTACATAAGACTGCATCTGATACAAAGCCACGCGGAGTTGTTTATCAGTTAATCGATGCAAATGGCGATCCAGTTGATGTATTAAAAGATGGTGTTATCAACGTTGCCGGATATGCTACAAATGCTCAGAACCCAGCAAACGGTCTGAACGGTGCCAGCGTTGGTGCATCAAGCGGTGATGAACAGGTTACTACTACTGCTGGTACTTCAATCGGTGGCGGTTATGTAGTTTATTCTGAAGAAGATAAAATCCTTGTAACATGGGATGGTGTAACAGCTAAACTTGCAGCCGGTGATGCAGTTCCGGGTACAAACTACACTGTAAGAAACGTATGGTCTAATGAAGCTTGCTTCAATCAGATTTTGAAATATTACACCGGTGATTATCACTATGAAACAAAGACTGTAACCAATGCTCAGGGTAATACTGTTACACAGCAGGTTCTTGTTAAAGGCGGTTTAGCAACCCCATTGGCAGAAAGACTTGGTGTTGACATGAAGGAAATTGGTTTCACCATTCAGAGAAAACAGGTTGAAGCTAAATCAAGAGTTCTGAAAGGTCGTTATACCATTGAAATGTTCCAAGATTTACAGGCACAGCATGACATGGATGCTGAAACTGAAATGATGAACGTAATGGCTCAGGAAATTAATGCTGAAATTGACCGTGAATGCGTTGAATTTGTACGCTCTGTTTCTCAGTGGTTGCCAGATACAACTTTCGGCGGTTTCCATACAACTACCCCTAACATTGCAAACGGCGGTGTTGCAACCCCTACATTTATGGTTGACGGTCGTTGGGAAATTGAACGTTATCGCGCTCAGGCAATTCGTATTGCTAAAGAAGCTACTCAGATCGGTATTGAATGTAAACGTGGTCAGGGTAATGTTATCCTTGTTTCACCAATGGTTGCTACAATGCTTGAACAGACTGCTAAATTCAATCTTGCCCCAGCAGGCGATATTAACCAGCCTGTATCTGGCGGATTTGCCGGAATTTATGATAACCGTTATCGTGTAATTATCGATCAGTATGCTACCGATGATTATGTAACTGTTATGTATAAAGGTGCTGATAAACGTGACGCTTTAGGTTTCTTTGCACCATATGTGCCACTAACATTTACAAAGACGACAAATTATGAGTCGGGACAACCTGCAGTGGTGGCCCGCACAAGATATGCGTTGGCTACTATTCCGGGCATTGAGAATGCAGATAGCGATGACCGTGCAAAACAGTATGCTAGGTCCTTTTCGGTGGATCTAAATAATTCTGTTCTTAGACACTAATCACATAGTTCATTAATATCACCTTATTAATATATTCAAATCTCCCCGAAAGGGGAGATTTTTTTATATAAATATCTTGACTTTTAAAATTTATGATGATATTTTAGAATTAAAATTGTATTAAAGGAATTTTGAAAAATGAAAAATAAAGAATTTGATATTATTAAAGAATATGTAGACCAAAACATAGACAGTCCTGATTTATTATCTAACTTAAAGAAAACGATTCAAGAAAAGATTTCAAAATACTCAGTCAGCAAGATTTTAAACATTTTAAAAGCAAATGAAAAGTTCAAAGACTTATTGAATAAAACAATTCATACAGATGATACCAAACTACAGGCATTATACTTTCAAGACCTTTTAAACTACTGTCCTATGTGTGGGAAACCCACAGCAAGTATCTATTGTTCCTCAAAATGCAGCAATCATGATGAGGTCACAAAAGATAAAATGAGAAACAGTTTAAAGAATACCTTGAAAGAACGCTATGGAGATGATATTCAATCGACAAGTCAACTCGAATTTGTAAAAGAAAAAATGAGAGCAAACTGGAAAAATGACCCAGAAAAACAAAAACAGACTTGTTTATTACGTTACGGAAATGCAACTTATAATAACAGTGAGTTAAGAGCGCAGACAAACCTTAAAAAGTACGGTGGAGTAGCACCTCTTCATAGTAAAGAAGTACAACAAAAAAGCAAAGAAACATGTCTTAAAAAATACGGATGCGAGAATCCTTTACAGAATGATAAGGTGAAAGAAAAAGTTAAACAAACATGTCTTGAAAAATACGGCACTGGATGTGCTTTGCAGAATGAAGATGTTAAAAACAAATGTAAAAACACTAAACTTGAAAAATACGGTCATCCTTATTATTCAGACCGTGAAAAAGCTAAACAGACAAAGTTTGAACATTATCATGGGGATTTTTCTAAGATTAGAGAAAAGACCCAAGCAACATGTCTTAAGCGGTATGGGGTAACAAGCCCTAACTATGTGCATTTTAAAAATTATGAATTACTCAATGAAGAATATGTGCGTAAGAATTTCATTGTTGACGGTATCTTTATGCTCAAACAATGTATGGCATTTTTTAACATGTCTGAAAGCGGTGTAACATTATATAAGCGTAGATTCAACATTACTGAGCCAAATGATGTCATAAACGGAAGATCGTATGCAGAGATGGAACTTGCAAAATTTGTAAGTTCTTATACTGAAATTTTATGCAATTCAAAGAAAATAATTGACGGTCTTGAAATCGATATATACTTGCCGAAATATAATCTAGCGATTGAATATAACGGAATTTACTGGCATTCTGCAGATTATAAACCAAAAAATTATCATTTAAACAAAACAAATAGATGCAAAGAAAAAGGTATACAGCTTTTCCATATATTTGAATCTGATAATATGGATATATGGAAGTCAATGATTCTAAACAAACTTGGGAAATCCGAGAAAATCTATGCTAGAAAATGTGAAATCCGGCAAATTACCGATGCATCAATAATCCGTGACTTTGAAAATGAAAATCATCTGCAAAGATATTGTGTTTCATCAATTAATTATGGATTATATTATAATAATACCTTAGTTCAGATAATGACTTTCGGTAAGCCTAGATTCAAATCAAGATGCGATTTTGAACTAATCCGTCTATGCAGCCTTAAAAATACTGCAGTCATCGGCGGTGCAACTAAACTCTTTAAGCATTTTCTAAAAGAACATCCGAACGCATCCGTGGTTTCATATGCAAACAAAAGGTTTTCAGATGGTAAAATCTATGAAATTTTAGGATTTAAAAAACATCATGAAACTGCCCCGAATTACTTATATGCTAACTATGAAATTGTTCTGAGCCGGTATCAATGTCAAAAGAGATTTTTGTCAAAAATCCTTGAAGAATACCATCCAGAATTATCTGAAGTTGAAAATATGGAATTGAACGGTTTCTTTAGAATTTTTGATTGCGGAAATTATGTGTTTGAATATAATTCCCAAATTCATTAACTCATTTTAAAATCCCATGAACGTTAAAACATTCGGAGGATATTTTATGTGGTTGGAAACTCATATCAATACACCTTTCAAACATGCAATAAACTATTAGGAAACTTAAATAGTTTATTGATACTTTGAAAGGATTTGATTACTTTTTAGCCACTTTTATTAAAAATTTTCAATATTTTTTGCATAATTTTTTCATATTTGATATAATATGTTTTATTTTAAGCTTAAAATGGAATGTTTAATATGATCAATGTAAAAATACTTGCAGATTCAAAATATAAAGACAATCGTGTTATCACGTTTGAACTTGAATACCCTAGACAAATTCATTCACAAGTTAAGACACACCGGATATTTTCGAGTAATTCAGCATCTTCAAGGGCAATCCCTTTGGATAAGATGATTGAACTTGTTATGAATAATCCAGTAATACCGACATGGACTAAAAATCAGAAAGGTATGACGGGTGCGCCGATTGATGCAATCTCTAAGGGCAAAGCAACCGATATCTGGTTACATGCGTTATCAAATGCTGTTGATTCTGTTAAAAAACTTCAGGAATTAGGAATCCATAAACAGAATGCTAACAGACTGTTAGAACCTTTCCAGCATATCAAAACCATTCTGACCGGAAATGATTTTGATAACTTCTTTCATTTGAGAATTGCCCCCGATGTTCAGCCGGAGATGTGCGAACTTGCTAAAAAGATGAAAGATGCTTATGACAAACATACACCTTATGAGTTAAAAGATGATGAAGTCCATTGTCCATTCTTTAAACCTGTAAATATCAAGGACATTGATACCATCTTAACAAGTGTTGCACTGTGCGCTCAAGTTTCATACCGTAAAGAGAATTCCGAACCCGATACAGTTAAAAGAATTATCAATATGCTCTTAACGGCAGAAAGACTTCATGCAAGCCCTTTTGAACATATCTGTAAACCAATGACTGCAGAAGAAGTTGCTTTTGGACTGCAGAAAGGCAATCTGAAAGGTTTTAAACAGTTACGTCATGCTGTTGAAGAATTGCCGCCGGAATATAAAAGCTATGATGGTATAGTAGATTATTTCAAAAAATAAGATATTTTTTAATTAATGTGAACTATTGCAAATTTTGCAATAGTTCATTTTTTATTATACATTCTGACACTCCAACCTTGATTCTTCAGCTTGAATTTTCTGTTTGAAATGCTCAAAACCTTTATCATCAATATACATGATGACTCTACGATTCACAAAATAATCAATAAACATGCTTCTAAGGCTTGCAAGTATTTTAGATTTGCGCTCGTATGGCAGCTTGCTTTCATTTATAAGTGCAATTGTTTGATCGAAATAATCCACAATCATTTTTTAACCTCTTTATCTTCTAAATAATCTAAAAGTAGATCCATGTTATCCTCTGCATTGCAGATTTCAGCAATAAGACGTTCTACAATCTGTCTTATATTCCCCGGAAAACTATCTGAGGATGCCATTAAATCAAGCCTAAGTACGCAAAGTCTTGATTGCATATCTTCCAAATCCGGTCTTAATAATTCAGTACGTGCAAAAATATCAAACATAGAAAAACCGTCCAATGAAGTAGTATTATAAGTATTTATTTTTCTTCTATAGGTTCTATTTTGATATGTGGGATGTTTTCCATAGCGGTTTTTGCCTGAATATAATATGTGAGCATTGTATCACGCACATGCTCTAAAGTTTCTTTTGACTTAGGATCTGCAGTATTAACGGTTTTCAATTCCTTTTCAAACTGTACCATCATGTAGGTGATACCGCTTAGTTTTTGCATATACTCATAAATTGCACACGGATCTTGGAAATGTTCCTGTTCCACATAGCAAAGCATATTATGTTCATCATGGCAGAACAAAACACTCTGCAATCCAGTTCCTTTATCAACCATTTTTTAAATTCCTTTTTAAACTATAAATAGTATTATACACGTTTTCAAAAAATAAAAAATGTGATTTATATCAATTTTTTTAAGATTTGAAAACACTATTATATACGTAAATTTTTAATAGGGAGATGTTATATGCCTAGGGGTAGACCTAAAAAGAATCTTGATTTAATACCGGAAGTAAGAGAAAGTGCCGAAGTTAGTCTGATGGAACAGATTAAAATGGAAATCGATGGAACTAAAAAACACATTTTAGAACTTGATTCACCGATTGATGCATTCTTAAATAATAATGTAGCAATTGATAGAAAGTTCACAGAAAATGAGCAGATTGCAGTAATCAATCTTATAAAAATCTTGAATCGATATATTTGTGATGTTAATATCACTAGAACAATCTGTACGGAACTGATTAAACATTATTATGACAGTGCCGAATTCAGATTATATAGTAAGAGATTTACAATGCTTAATACGGAATTAACGGTAGACAGATTCAGAATACCTTTCTCAATCAAAACCGTTGCCCCGAATGCAGCATATAATATAAGACTTACTAAATTTAAATATGATTATAAAACTAATGATTTAACTGAAGAGATTATCTGTAATTTTTAATAATGTTTGCAACAATTTTTAATGCGATTGTTTCAAATTCAAAACATCCTTATTCACCTTATGGTGATAAAACATACGATTTCAAGGTTGTTGAATTTGAAACAAAATATGATTTTTTACGTTTGCTGTCTAAATTTTTTGTTTTAAATATAAGTTTAGATGGCAAAAAAGTTCAATCAGTAAGAAGTGTTCGGAGAAAGACTGAATTAAAACAGTACTTTTCTGAAACGGCAGAGTACATCATCATTGATGTTGATGATGTGCATACCCTTGAAATGCGTAATAAGATTTTGAACTATTTCAAACAGTTTGACTGTATGATTTGTGAATCCAGATCTTACAATGGCATTGATAACTTCAATCTTAAAGGGATTCTAATACTTGAACCGGTAAAAAATGAAACATTAAAATTTGTTGCTGCACAGATTAAGCAACGCTTGAAAACATTCTGCAACTGTAACAGTGATAATGAATGCAACTTTGACTTAGCATCCTCGCATAATGTTAAATATAATGCACCGATTCAGAAGTTTAATGTGCTTCTTGAAAATTCCGGTGTGCCGTATAAGTTTGTTTATGATAACTCAATAAAGTCTTATAAAAAATCAAGCAAGTCAAATTTTGAGGTAATCTCAAAACAAGACTATTCAGATATTAAATGTATTGAAGATTTATGCCTTAAATACTTTCAATCTATCGGTTTTGAAGCCTTTGAAACCAGTGAGGATTGCATTAAGTTTAAACATCCGTCTGAGCAGAAAACCCCCGGCGGATACTTCTGGTTTCGTGATTCACCTTATATAATGCACCATTATAATGAGGTAAAGAATATCAATATTTTTGATATTATTTCAAAAATGCCGGAATCAAAGGAACTTCTAAGGAATGCAATCAAGTATGAAGATACTTTTGGCAAGAATGCTCTTTTGATTGATGTTAATTTCAAATATCTTGAATTGACCAAAGATATCCGTGATAATATTGATACCTTTTTAAGCAAGCCTAGCGGGGTTTTTGCAATTCGTTCACCAATGGGGACTGGAAAGAGTACTATTATCAATGAGATTATTGTCGATGCACTTGAGCAGGATATGCGTGTTTTAATCATTACAAACAGAATATCCGTTGCCGAAGATTTTTCAGAAAAATATCATTTAAAGTTATATAATAAAGATAAGTATAATATAAATGATTCTTTAATCTGTCAGTATGACAGCTTATATAAGTATAATATCAAGTATTTTGATTTGGTAATCTTTGATGAATTCATCTCTGTATTACTGCATTCACGGAACAACCTTAATAATACAATTATCAATCTTTCAAAGTTTTATGCTTGTTTTAAAACCCATGTGGTTATTGCAGATGCATTCCTGACAGGGTATGAAAATTTTATCATGCCTAAAAATGATATGATTGCTATTAATAATACCTATCGAGATGAAACTAAACTGTTTATGTATAATAACTTTAATTATTTTATATTAACAATTCTTAAAACATCTGAAAGGAACAAGATAACCATATCATGTACTTCAATCAAAGTGATTAAAGCCTTGAAAGAATTACTTAAAAAGTACAATTTAAGGGTTATAACATTGACTGCAGAAACTCCCGAAAGTACTAAACAGCTTATATATGAAAAGTTTAAACTTGAAGAAAATAATATCTGGGATGTCTTGATTTATTCACCTACCTTAACAGTAGGTGTATCAAATCTGAATAATGTTAAATGCCATTTCCATTATGACAATGCCATGACATGTGATGTAGTATCATCATTGCAGATGATTAAAAGAACAAGGAAAGCATCTGAAATACATTTATACATTAAAAACAGAATTAACTATGTAAAGACTAACTTCAATGATTTAAAAGATACCTATATTCATAATCTAGGCAAGGTTGCAGAACATAACGAACTGTTTACCTTTAATGATTATGGAGAGCCTAGATTGAGTAAAATCGGTAAGAATGCAATCAAGACTGATATATTCAAGAACATCTTGGAATACAACCATAAACAGGCTTTCTTATTTTTAGCACAGTTTAATTTTAAAGAGAGTCCGGTTTTTGTAAACAATATATATGAAGCAAATATCTTAAAACCGTATCTAAATACGGTAAAAGATGAAACTATGCAAAACAACCTTGAAATCATCGATACCTATTTTATGCTCAACGGTTTTGATTGCAGCGAGATTTTGACTATGTATAATGATAACAATCTAACTATCAAAAGGATTGAAAACATCTATACTAAAATCAAGCCGGAAACCCCTATAGATATTGTCAAAGAGATTGTTGTTCTTGAATTTACCAAACCTTTTATTGATAAATGTATAAAGTATATATACACATATAATCTAACCAACGGAATATACACAGATGATGATATTCGTAATAAGATTTCAGATTTATTGAATCATAACTCAAATGATGTTAATTACTGGATTTCATTATTAAAACTTGATAAATCTTTTGTACTTAAAGATTCTTATAATAAGAAGTTTGTAATAAATAATGATAATCTTAAAAAACTTCTTGAAGAATGCGGTTATAAGCTGTATAATAAAGATAATGATATTGTAGGTCTACAACGATATGAAGTAGACCATAATATACTAAAATACAAAGAATATGTCAAAAATTGTCCTTAGTTGTTATTTGCCATGCGAAACTATGTGAAAATATGGCATATATGCCATATTTTCACATTTATTTTACTTAGCTTTTAACTGATTTAATTCTTCTTTTAATCTGCTTATTTCACGTCTAAGGTATGCACATTCAAGTACAAGCGATATATTGCTACATGTGAACTACCCCACCCCGTAAAGGGGTGGGGTTTTGTGGGAATTATAAAAACATTTATTCATTCCATGAAATCGTTTCAACTTCTTCAACTGTTTCACAATTTGCGAGTAAATCTTTTAAATCCCAGTATTGATTATAAATTGCTTGAACGGCACTTAACATTATAAGGCTTAGTTCTTGACAATGCTCTTTATCAAAAACATGAGTTTCTTCTGTAGAAGAACGAATTGAAACAGTTTTAGCACCTAAATCAAAAGCTTTTAGAAGAACAATCATATTTGCCTGTGCTTCTTCATTAGCATCAAAAGTATCATTGTCATAATTGACTTTAACATTTTGTCTTTTAGCTTGCATTACTGCTTTTAGCTGAGCGTGTTTTTCTTCTTTTAATGTTTCTAGTGATTTCTTAGGCGCAAAACCTTTCAGGTAGGTCCAACCATTAAGTTCACTAACTTCAGTATCAGTAATAGCAATTGTATTATTTTGCCAACCTAATTGATGTGCAAGTTGTGTACTTTCAGTAAAACTACCTAAATGCTTATCATCATATAACTTATCATAGTAATAAGTATTTTCTACTTGCTCAAACACTGTTAATACTGTTTCTGTTTCTTGTTCTAATTCTTCCATTTTGTTTTCTCCTTAAACATTGCCTTGACATGGGAATATCGTCTAAAATCTCTATCCGTTATTGTATATAAATCTCATTGTATAAGAAGCACTTTCATTATAGGATATAATTGCATAATATTCGCCTTTTCTTACAGGTATACTACCAAATTGGTATTGATTCAAAGGTGGGGAAATGATAGTAGGATCAGCATTGAGATCAGAACCTAATGCACATACCTGAAATGTTCCGCTACCGCCGTGTTCTCTACACGCTACCCAGCCGTTATCTGGCGCAACACAATAATGAGCATAGATACCTACATTTGGATTAATTCTAGTGTAAGTTTTAACATTACCGCTTTGATCCATTGAACTACTGCCAATATGACCTATTCCAGTAACATCAAAACCATTAATGTATTTCCATTTGTTAGTTGATGTACCGAGATTGTATGTATCTGTAACACTAGGTACTAAATCATGTGCTGTAGTTGTACCCGTAAATTCTTTATTTCCGGCAACAGTTTGATTATTTGTTAAATCTACACACTGAATATTAGCAGTTACATCAGTATTAGAGTTAGATGTGAATGTAGCTACGTTAGTACCATTCTTTTGAATTTTAAGAGTAGCATTATTAACAGTAGGGATTGTTGGAAAATCCGTTATTTCACTTTTTGTATGGGTATGTGATGTAGGAGTTCTAGCATCACTTAATCTTGAATCATTACCTTCACAAATTGTATTTGCAGTTGTTCCGTATGACGGAAAATCTGTAATTTGTGATTTAGTGTGAGTATGTGAAGTATCAGATTTGCCAGTTAATAGGGTATCTACTTCTGATTTAGAGTACCCCCCCCCCCAATTGAGATGCTAAATTATCAATTTCAGAGATAGAATGGGTATGAACTGAACTAGCTTTTGTGTTTAATTGTGATGCAATAAAACTTTTTATGCGTTGCATAAGTTTTAATACACCATTTTCGGTTAAAATCATGTTTTTATTCCTTTTTATATAAGATTTTTTATTAATTATTATAATTATTATATATAGTATTTATAAAAATTTTATTTTTCATGCATTATAGAGTGTTAAAAAGCAATCTGAAATCGCTTTGAACCAGTTCAAGAATCCCATAAACTACCCCAAAATCAACAAAACTTCAAAAACATGCTTCAAACTGTTAATAAACTTTTGCGATTCTCAAATAGTTTATATGCACTTTGAGCAACTTTTAAGGTCTGTAACAGTTAAAAGCCTTTGCTTTAGAGCAATACAAGTGGTTAAAAAGTGAAAAAACCTTTCAAACATGCATTAAACTTTTGAGGAATCGAAATAGTTTATCGCTATTTTGAGGGGATTTTGATGTTCTTGCATAGGTGGGATACCGCTTAGATTTAATGAAAGTGGCTCAAACATGCAATAAACTTTTCACAAACTGCAATAGTTTATCGCTAGTTTGAGCCACTTTGAATGGTTTCTACCCCATTCTAAGATGCTTGAATACCCAAAAAGTACTCAAACATGCAATAAACTTTCGGCAATCATCAAAAGTTTACTGTATGTTTGAATAGAAAGATGGTTAAAAAGTGAGCAAAAGTGCTGAAACTGTGCATAAACTATTTGGATTTGAGAAAAGTTTATTAGCAGTTTGAGGGTGTTTTTGACTGTTTTAACTATATAGAGCAAGGCTCTTTAATATTAAAGAACCCCCAGAAAGTTCTTAAACATGCTCAAACTATCAATAAACTATTTAAGAATCGCAAAGGTTTATTGCATGTTTGAGGACTTTTGATTACTTTTTAACCGATTGTAATCATCTTAGAGTAAGGCTCTTTATATGGTTACAAAACCTCACAGGTGGTTCAAAACCATGAATAACGTTTAACAGCCTTGGAAAAGTAGCCAAAACAAAGAACTGCATCATTTTTTGATGCAGTTCACAATTTAATTCTTGACATATAACAAATCTGTGTTATTATATTCTCATTGAACCGAATTGAATTTTGGAGAGAATAAGAATATGGAAGTTAAATTTACACCGTCACAGCAAAGAGCATTTGATGTACTTGATGAATTCTGTAAATCAGATATATCGAAAGATAAGAACAAAAACGAAATTATTTTAACCGGTTCACCCGGCTATGGCAAGTCTTTTCTGATTAAAGAACTTAAGAACAAGTTCAGTAATATTGTAATCTGTGCAACTACAAACAAGGCTGCAAACTTAATCAATGGTGTTACTATCTATTCGTTTCTAGGTTTAACCTTGAAAGATGATTATACTCAAGGTAAATCAGTAATCAATTATGATAATGCACAGTATGTGCATGATGAAATTGTTGTAGTTGATGAATGTTCAATGATTAACAAAGAATTATTTTATGCTATGCATACCTATATGCAACAGTGTAAAATCATCTATGTAGGTGATTATTACCAGTTACCTCCAGTGAATAATGATGATTTTTCAATCTTTAGTCTTGGAATCAAGATGCTCGAATTAACAGAGCCATGCAGAACCGATAAAGAAGATATTTTAAAACTAATCAATACCTTGAAAAGCGGTATTGATAATCAATCTGTTTATAGGGATTTCACTCAGTCTGATAATATCAAAATCATCGATTCTGAGGAAGAACTTAACAACCTTTTAAAAGATTTTGACTTCAAGACAGATAAATGTCTTTCATATACTAATAAGAATGTAGAAAGCCAGAATTACCGTATCCGTGAACTGCAGAATAAATCTCACCGTTTCGGTAAGGATGATTATATCGTTTGCAAGTCTGCAGTTCCGGCATTTATTGATGGTCGTAACTATTTGACTAAAATTGAAAGTGTTTCAAGAATTGTTAAAGTTATCAGTGACAAAAAAGATGAATGTTCAACTATTAAACTCAGTAATGGCGGTATTTTCAAGGCTTTCTTAGTGCCTTTTAAATACACTGAAAACTTGAAAACCCTTGCTAAAATCGCAAAAGATGAAAAGAATCCAACGGAACGCAAGAAAAAATGGAGAGAATATTTTAACTTCAAGAACAATGTTCTTGATATCCGTGATATTTATGCAAGTACTGTGCATTCAGCACAGGGTTCAACTTATAATAATGTATATATAGATTTAAAAGATTTATTTATATGTACTAAAAAAGAAGAACTAGCAAGGCTTTTGTACGTTGCTGTATCAAGGGCAAAGAATAATATTTATTTAATAAACTTATAAAGGAAACATTGTGAATTCATATACAGATAAATACGGTAATTTTTATAGAAGTGTGACCGCGGTTCTAAGACATTATAATATTCCTAAACCGAATTTCGATGCAGTAAAAGCCACCGGCAAAGACATTAAAACAACCCTCGATACCTTGATTGATAAGGTTGAAACAGATTCCTTAGAAAAAATTGAAAGAAAACGTGAAAGAGCAAGGAAAGAACTTGAAGGCAATCTGTTTAAGGATTTGATTAAAAAAGGGATAACCCAAGAACAAATCTTTGAGAGATATCAGGAACTTGTTAAAACTTCCGATGATTTAAAAAGACTTAATGAAGATTATACATTTGCTATTTCATATCTGGATTTTTTATAATGCTTAATCCTATTGATATTTTATATTTTAAGATGGCGGTCGGTCAAGACCGCATCAAAGCTGAAACCCCAACGGATATCAGTGCAAGATGCCCTATTTGCGGCGATTCTAAATACTCAAAAAACAAGGCAAGACTTCATCTGTATGAACGAGATGGAAAAACTTTTGTAAACTGTTTTAATGAGTGTTCCTGTGTTAATAAAACGGTATTTTCGTTTCTAAGAAACTATTATCCATCTTTATATGACAGCTATAAACGTGAGATTTTCAAAGACCAGTTAAAAACTGTAATAGATGATTATTCATCTGATATTAATAAACTAGATAAAAGTATTAAAAAATCTTTAAGTTCTGTATTTGATACAGAAAGTATTGAAACACTTTCAATCAAGCCGGAAATACTGTTTAAACTTAACTGTTTTGCAGATGAACCAAATACTGTATCTGAATACTTTAAAAACCGTGGATTAACCTATAAACCGGAAATCTTCGGGAAATGCTTTATCTCAAAAACCAAGATTACTATCGATGATAAAAATTTTCCTTTAGTTAATTATATAATAATACCTTTATATTGTAATGATTCATGGTATGGATTCTATTCCCGTTCATTGACTGAGCATAAATTCTTTACCTATATTCCGGCTAAGAATGTGGGCTTTAAAGTTTGGAATCTTTATAATGTAGATGTGAATAAATCTGTTTATATCTTTGAGGGTATTTTCGATGCATTATCTGCATATCAGGCTGGGATTACTAATGTGGTAGCATGTTGCGGCGCAACAATTCCTGATAACATCTTGAAATCTTTTAAAGATGCTGTATTCTGCCTTGATAATGATCGAACCGGAATTGTTAACAGCCTTAAATATCTTAAAAACGGTTATAAAGTAGTAGACTGGCAAAACACATGCAAAGACTGTAATGAGATGCTAAATGCAGGAATTGATTTAAAATCTGAAATACTTAATAATACCGTCAGTGGTATTCTTGGAATAGTTAAAATGCAAACAAAAATGTGACAATATTTGTCACATTTTTGATAAGATTGTTAGGAAATACTATTTTTCCCAATATTCTGCGGCAATCTCTTTCCAGTTAACTTTAGCGATTGCATGTTTTGCAAGGGTCTTGATAATAGACTCAAAAACATCATTGTCTTTAAGTTTTTTGTCAATAATATCATCTAAGGTATCAACAACATCTTCCTCAAAGAACTTGATAAACTCACCCATTGTTTCAGAATCATCCATAATGCCGTTAACATCATGTTCAAAGCCATAATCGTTATTTAGGATTAAAGCAGCATCGTATGTTTCCTCATTAGTATATCCATTGTAATCCTCGTTGATATGCTCATTCAATGGTTTGAAAACCTCGTATTTGGTGCAGTAGCTTTTGAAATCTTTTAAATCATCGAAAGTTGTTATATATAATAAACCATTTGAATAGTTTTTATCATCTTTTAAAATATAACGCAATTCATCATCGTTGCTTACATGATGCTTTTTCTGGAAGGTACGCAATGTTTCTTCACTGAACTGAATCTTTTGAGATGCAGAAAAGATTCCATCACAAATGCCGGTCAATCTTGCATTCTGATTGAAACGGAATAGAATTCCTACTCTCTTAGGAACATAATCAGGATAAGATGCTTTGAAAGTATATAAAACATAATAATCCCCATTATCGGATTCTCTCAAAGAACGGTTTTTAAGATATTTTTCAAAACTCATTTTAATTTCCTTTCTGTTAAAAAATTATTTTATATTATATATTTATATAATATATAAAAAATTGTGAAATATTGATACTTTTACCGAAAAATTTTTGTGAAATATTGATATCAATCCCCCAAAACCATATAATCCGGCATTTCCAAATCCAAAGGCATATAATCATCATACTCATTTTCAAGCAATAATGATAATGTTTCAGATGCATTATTTCCTAAACCTCGTTCATAATTGTGCAATATGATTGCTTTTTGAAATATTGTAATCTCATGCTTAAGTCCATCTGCATCATACATGGATTCTTTAGTATTTAGGAAACGAATCAATGCACGTTTTTCAGATTTTGTTAAAAGCCAATCTTCAAATCCAATGTTTTTGTGGAATATATATCTAGGGTATCTGAATTGTATTCTAATAACTTTATCTGCATTGTTTAAAATGCTTGCGTTGTATAGTTTAAAATATTCATCCCCGACATGGTGAATATCGGGGTTGACAGCTATAAACATATTTGAACTTCTTGAAACCGTTGACATCTCATCGATTTCAAGAAAATCTTTAAACAGCATTCTCAATAATCCTTAATTTACTTTGAACACATATGCTGGCAGCATTTCATGCTCGTTCTTTTTATCTAAATAACAGGTTTTATCGCCTTTAATCTTTGTCATACCGGCTAAAGTGCAACCACATTCTACAAATGCCATGCAAACTTTCACACTACTACTCCATGTACTAGACATGGTGAATTCAGTGATATCATTTGCTCTTAAAAGTTTAACAATTTCCGGGATATCTTTTTCACATGTGGTATCATTGAAATCAAGAATCTCGTTGCCGTTTTTGCGAGCATTTGCATATTCACGATAGATTTTCCAAGCGTGTTCGCCAAGAACTGATAATTTATCTTTAGCAGTATTCCAAACGTTTCTGAGTTCGGTTTTCTCTTCTTCAGTCTTTGCAACCTCGTATTTTGCCATTGCATCAGATTCAATCTTGTAGGTTTCTTCAAAAATGTTCATAGTCAATTTCCTTAGTACTCGTTGTTCGTTTCAATGGTTTTATAATACTAAAACTATTATAAAAAGTCAAATGAAATATATTTAAAATGTGATATAAATCACAATAATACTTTAGATAATAAAAATCCGTGATTTAAAAATCACGGATTACTAAGATTTTCTACCAATCCGTTAAATCTACTGTAGTTTTCTTTAAATTTATATTAAGAACTTTCATAATGTTTTGAATAGGATTTATAAATGTTTTTTCAAAACATACATCATAATCGATTGTATTCTCAATATAAGGAAGTATAGCATTTGAAACAAATGCAACTTTGTCCGTATGAAAGTTATTAGGCTGTCGTAAAAACAGTATTTTACATTTATCACCGCCTTTGAGTAATGAAACTTGATTTTCAAGTTTATTAGCTTTTACATACATATTATGATAGATTGCTGCTTTCGACATCCATGGAATGTCTTTATCTGTAAGACTGTAGTTTACAGATTTAACAGAGCCGTTCATGGCTAAGTCATTGATATTTGCATGAATAAACTGCTCTCTTACACCGTTAATCCAGTCTGCAACGGTTGATGGGTCGTTTGTTAATATGTATTTCAAGGCTTTAGACAGATATTCTTTGCACCAGTTAGGTGTTGTTGCTCTGGCTAATTCAAGACCCATAACTTTAGAATGCAGATTACCCTCAGAGTATCTAGTTCCCTCACTGTCAATAACATCTGCAAAGTATTTTTTCTTAGCCACAAAGATTGCTGCAGTCATGATATTTTCACGTTTCATACCGATAACACTTGAATCACATGCATTGAACAAAGTTGCCATGGCTTTGATTGACTTTTGAATCACCGGCTGCATATGTTCATTTTCAAACTTATCTGCATAGTTACAGTAATCATCTAAAGATTCATCCTTATGTGTTGCAATATACTTTTGCATAATAGGATTTATACCTACATAGAATGAGTCAGTATCCCCATACACAATATAAGGGGTTTCAGAATGTTCCATATTTTGCAGATATTTTTCCATATTGTTAGCACTAAGTTTGATAAAATATCTGCCGTTGCCGGTTATTGCCTGTGCAATCTTTTCATTAAACAATACGAATTTCGGCTTGCCGAACGCACCATATAATGAGTTCATAAGAATCTTTTGAACAAGCTGTTCAGTTTCATAGAATAATGCTAAATCCTCGCATTTTTCCATCAAAGATGTTAAATCATCTTTACTTAAAGATGCATACTCAGATTCGGTATATTCTAAAGGGTCTTTCAAGGTATGCTTTCCTGTTACAGATGCAGTATCTAAACATTTTTTAAATACTTCATGCATTTTTTCATAAGAAAGCATTTTATTTTTATCTTTTTTACGTCCATGATAGATATCAAGTACCAGTTTAGGTATAAGACCGATTTTTTCATTACTGAACAATGCACCGTTAATACCCATTGAAAAGTTATACTTTTTAAGAAGTTCAATGGTTTTGAGTTTAACTTCATTGCTCAGATTTAAACAACGGTCTTCATCTTGATCTGTATAGTAAGTAAGAATAAATTCTCTTAACTCTGCCGGTGCTTTCGATAATGGTACATAAGTTTCAGGACTCATGTTGAAACTCACCATTGATAACAGCGGATACATTGAGTTAACATCTTCAGAAACTACCCATTCATGCTTGCCGGTAACTGGTTGACGTACAAATCCCCCGATTACATTTGCTATTGTTTCAGATAAAGTATGCGGTTGATCTACCAGATGAAGTTTATAAAATTCATTAAGAATGTATGCACCCCAAGGCTTTAAGGTATAGATTGATTCACCTATACCCACACCCATTCTACATGCTTTCGCACATGCGATATTTGTTAAATTCCTTACTTTATCTATAAGTTTTAACAGATAAACATCTTTTACACCGTAATAAACAAATTGAAACTGTAATAACTCATTTAACTTTTTCTTTTGTTCATCTGTAATAGTATTATTTTTTTCTGAAATTTTTAACTGTCGGATTTCCTCTCTGATTTGATCTGCATAAGGTTTATCACTAATGATATAATCCTTGCCGGTATAAAATGAATCAAATGAGGTGAACTCATCATGCTCAATTTTACCTTGCTTTAATTCAATTTGTGAAATGTATTCAAGGGAATATGACGGTTGATTTTTCATTACCACGGATTTGTAGGCATCAATCATATCGATGAAAAAATGACCGCTTGAACGTAAGGTAATTTTCTTTTCGTTATTATCATCAGTTCTTATATCTAATGATACATCACCGTAATTTGATAGATTGTTTGAATCAAGTCCTAGTTTTTTGGCACGATTATACAAGTATGGAAAGTCAAAGTTATTTCCATTCCATGCATAGACAATTAAAGGATTTAATTTTTTGAAAATTGCAAAGAAACCGTTGAATAATGCAATCTCATTATCAAATTTTATATATTTGACTGGGTATTCAAGTTCAGAAAGTTTATTATAGTGATCTATGAAATCTCTTAAACCTAATACAATCATCGAATTGCTTTTACTGTCGAAAATCTGTATTAAGGTTACTTCCTCTAATGCTGTTTCGGGTTCCGGGAATCCGTTTCTTTTAAAATATATACTATCGTTAATAGGTTTCCATTCATTTAAAACTTCATCAAAGTACTCATAATTTTCAAACTTTTCATAAGAAACTTTGATTTGTTTAACTGATAGATCTTGTATATATTCATTATGCCTTATTTTTAAGACTTTATTATCAAATGTGTTTTCTACAAATGATTGACCACTTCTAGTTTCTATATCTAAATAGAACACTCTAGGATTAAGATTGAATTGTTTAGTGTCCCAGAAGTGATCTCGAATGTAAACATCCACCGGTGAACGTACACCGAAATTGCCGTCAGCTTCTTTTTTCGTTCCTAAAAATTTAGCAAGTTTTATAGTTTGATCTGTAATACATGTATATGTCCCCTGTGAAAATGGTTTATAATATTCCCATTTGTTTTGAATCTTGAAACACACACTCCTATTTGTTTCAGTATCAAATACTCGAATGTAATTGTCCCATCCGGCTCTGTAATTGCTTTCGTACAAATAACTCATTATAAATCCTTAATTTTTTATTTTTTATTATATATTATAAATGTTTATTAAAATGTGATTTATATCACATAAAATATGTTAAAAAGTTCTTGACAAATATTGAATTATATGATTTAATTAAACAGTGATTTATATCACATTTTAATTTTTTGAATATTATATAATAAGCAAAAAAGGTTTTCAAACATGAACTACGGAATACCCTATAAAGGTTCAAAAAACAAAATAGCAGAAAACATCATAGCACAATTGCCACCGACAAAACATTTTTATGATTTATTTGGGGGTGGGGGTGCTATGACCCATTGTGCCTTAATGAGTGGGAAATATCAATATATACATTATAATGAGTTGAATCCTTTAGTTTTTAAAGCCTTTAAAATGGCTATTAATGGCGAATTTAAAGATGAAAACAGATGGATTTCAAAAGAGGATTTTGAAAGATTAAAAGATACAGATCCGTATGTTGCTTGTTGTTTTTCTTTTGGAAACAGCTTTAGAACATATGCATATAATTCTGAAACTGAAAAATTCAAGAAAGCTGTACATTACAGTATCTTTTTTAATGATAATTCTTTACTTAATACGTATATAGATATAAAAGATTTTAAATATAGTTCTGGAAACATTAAAGAAAGACGTTTAGAACTTCAAAGATACATGAAAACAAATTTAATAGAAAGCCTTGAAAGACTTGAAAGGCTGCAAAGCCTTGAAAGCATCAATAATGGGGGGGGGGTGGTACTTCTATCTAATTTAAGTTATGATGAAGTTCCTATTGAGAATGATTCAGTAATTTATTGTGACCCACCTTATGCTAATACAGATACATACTGCATTTCATTTGAGCATGATAAATTTCATGAATGGTTAAGGAAATGCAGAGAGAAAAATCAACAAGTTTTCATTTCCGAATATCAAATGCCGGATGACTTTTTTGAAGTGTATTTTAAAGAGAAAACGTGCAGTTTTAACGATCAAAAGGCAACTCACAAACTTGAAAAACTTTTTTCAACCTTAAAATACAGCCCGATTGAACTTTTTGAATGGTAAAATTGTGACAAAGAACATAGATTTTTTATTATTTTTATTGTATAAATATAAATATAATATATAATAATTTTTTTTTCAAACAAAAGGAAAATTTAAAAATGTTTTGCAAAACAATTAGAAACCCAGCAAGAAAAAGATTCGTTAAAGAGTCAAAAGAAGTGACCGTTTTTGTTCTTGAACCATCCGAAGTACCGTTTGAAGCCATTGAAGGGTGGGATGTGAATGATTTCCATCTGCATGATGGCAGCACATTCTATGCTTTTGATGATGATTATGCATATCTTTGTGGCGGCCAAGTATACGATCCAGCCGATATCAAAGTACCTAAATCATGCAAGATTTACGGTCTTGAAGAAAAGGGTGATGAATTAGTCGATACCAAGTTTGACTCTGAAAATGAAGACATGGTAGGTTGCTTAGTTATTGAAAGAGGTCTTTGGTCTATCGATGAAGAACTCGTATGCTTAAACGATTTCATCAACGGACGTGGCATCTATGATGTTTTCATGTTTGAAGATGTACCAGTAGATACCCTTGAGAAGATTGATTTAAAATACGCATTCGATGAACTTAACGACCTCGGTTTTGATGGTGGTCTTGAACGTTCCGAATATGTTACAACCGATTTAGAACCACGTCTTGTTCCTCATAATATCGACTGGAGTTCTTACACAAACGATAATTACGTTGTTATCTTCAACGGCAAGATTGTTAAGCGTGCATAAACAAATTCCTTAGAAACAATAGAATCTAAAGAGATTTTGCAAAAACTTTGCAAAATCTCTTTTTTGTTATATAATAAATAAAATCATTTCAATAGGAATTTTTATTATGAAATACATATATATAAAACTACTTCATTCAATAATTTTTACATCTGCAATTTTAGTTGCTTTATACTTAAATCAGATGTATTTTGCTATCGGCTTTGCAATCTTTGCAGTGTTACTTTATCCGTTCAAGTCGGATTTTGAATCAAACAGTAATGATGAGCAGTATAAAAAGAACTTTGCTGATATTGATGCAGTTTTGAAAGATCACGAAAAGGCACTTGTTGAAATTATCAACAAGCTTAAAAATCAATAATCATATGCTGTCCCGAATATTCGGGACAGTTTTTTAAATAGTTCCGGTTTCTGCAACCGACATTCCGCTGGTGAATTCATCAAGATAATCAATTACTGTATACTTAATTCTAGCTTTAGTGTACTTGATTTCAACATCTACCGCCATATCAAACTCTCGTTCATGACTGAAGAATAAGTTATCATCTACATATACATCAAGCTTGAAATCACCGTGTTTATAATCTTCCAAGGCTTCAAAATGGATAATCTTTCCGATTGCATTGATATTATTGATACTTGATTCAAATTCAATAACAATCTTATCTTCCGGTCTGGTATCATAACTGTAATGATAATATCCTACTAAACTGTTGCTGTCCCAGTAGTTATGATTTACTCTAGGTACTGCATAGATGTGAATAGGGAACTCATTACCATCAGTATCTTTATAAACTTTGATTATATCAGTCTTTGGATCTGTTACTCTATTCTCATAGAAGTCAAGACCCGATATTGAAGTTGCTGCAAAGTTGATGTACTGACCAAAAATAAGATTTGTAAACTCAATACGGAACTTATGATTAGTATCATCTTCTTCATCATCATCTGGAATTTCCGGTGATAAAATATTTGCCGTAAGTACCGCAATGTTATCTTCATCCTCACGGGTAATCTTGATAAGAGTCTTTTCCGGTAGAGTTTTTTCACAAATTCTTTCAACTTTAATCTGTTTTAAATCTATGTAACCGTGATTACTGCAGTTCAGATACAATCTAAGCGGAAATCTGTGGATATTCAACCAGTTAATAACCCCGATTGCACAATCATTGATTTTTATAACACATGGTACAATGTCGTTCTTTACATGATCTGCAACAAATTCCATCTCAAATTTTATCCATTCATTATAGTTAAATGGATATTTGATTGTATGTGTATTATCAAGCAGCCATGCATCATCAAGCAGTTTAGTAATATGCAAGGAATACGGCACATTTCGACTGCTGTCATAAGCATAGATAAATCCGCAGTTATCTACATCATTAAGTTTCATATAAAAACTTAATTTGACCGGATTCTCGGATTCCTCAGAACTCGCTGTATTATAAGCAAGTTTCAAATAAGGGGTATCAAGATGAAATGATGATAAATCTGTTTCAATCGTATCAGAAACACGGATAAATGTATCATCATCTTGCATAATGACCTGTGCAAGAATTTCGTCACGGTTCAGAGGATCTACAATACTTACATCAAAAATCTTTGAACTGGCAATATTTGATAAAATATCCCCATTACGTAATATTTGAAGTTCGCTGTAATCGGTAATCCATTCACCGTGTTTAAAACGTTTTAAATTCATTTTTGAAATCTCTTTTTTTATTTATATTTATATTTATATAATAAAAAATATATAATTAATTTTATAGATCATCCTCTTAAATCATAAGATTTAAGAGGATTTTTATTTTGTGATATACTTATCAAAATTTTAAAATACAATTAAAAACTTCTTGACTTTTTATAATAATTGAAGTAATATAAAAGCATAATAAGACGTTGGAGAGATAAAATGATGCATTATGAACTGAAAGAGAAACATGATTTTGATACCTTTGAATCAATGAGCATTGATGGTGATTTTTCACAGTATAGAAAAGTTAAAGTTTCTATTAAAAGCGGTAATACTGTTAAAACCTTGATCCGTGTGGTTAAATACACAAAAATTTACGGATTACATGTAGTAATCAACAATCAGAGATATTTAAAATCAGCATTCAACAGTTATTATGCATAAGAGGTGGCATTTCATGAACAAGATTAAAAAACTTTCAAATACTAGACCTGTTCAAATCCTTGTAACTCTGAACGGCAAGATTATCAAACATTTTGATACTGTCAAATACAAAAGATAAGGATTTTAATATGATATATAGATTAAAAACAGAATACGCATATGATTATGATATACTTATCAGCACACCGGAATTTATCGAGGGTGAAGAAGTTGCTCTTAATATTTTTAAAAATGGTCGTATCATAAGAATAGTAAAAAGAATTGTCCACTTTTCAAAGAAAAATGGACTATACATTATTTTTAAGAATAAAATATATACTTATGAGATGTTTTATGTCATATGATTAACTCAATCCAAGTATATCCATGATATCATCAGAAGTATTTGATTTTTGTGATTTTTCGATTTTGATAGTTTCTTTGACCTGTTTAGAGATATCTTTCATAGTATCAAGAACTATCTTATCACCATTTTCTTTATCTGAAACAGTATTAAAATCGGTAATTCTGTCAAGATATTGCATATGTTCATAATCAACATCCATCATGAACGAATCTGTTTTGCCGGTATAACGGTTTTTTGTAAATTTTACTAAAATCTCTTTATTTTCTTTCATGTGTTCATCTTGAAGAATGAACATCATGCAGTCTGCAGTCATAGCAGTTCCAACTGAATCGGAAATGAACGAGTTATCAACACCATCGGTTTTATTAACCGAACCACGGTTCAACTGTGATGCAGATATAATCGGTATTTTAAAATCTACAGCAACGCTGCGTAATTCTTCACCGATTGATTTAATGTAGCTGTACAGACCGGCACTCGGACTCAATAAATCAGATTTCATAATACCTAGATAATCTACCATGATAATATCAAATTTCATATTCTTTTCAGCACGGTATTTATCAAGCAAATCTCTGAGCATCAATGAGGAGAATGAGCCGGGGGCATAGGCTTTTACAGAAAACAGTCCTACTTTACCGGACATCATATATTTATCAAATGATGATAAGATTTGATCTTTCGTTACCGGCATTCGATTAAGATTTTGAAGTTCCCCATCTGTTTTTGAAATATCGGAAAATTCATTAACATTGATATGCAATACATTTGCATGAATACGTTTCATGATTTCCTCTTCGGACATTTCAAGGGAAAGATATAAAATGTTCTTGCCGTTTGAAAGCATATTAGAAACAAAGTCACACATCAATAATGACTTTCCAACACCTTGCGATGCAAGAATGACATTTAATGTCCCCGGAAGGAAACCGCTGCCTAATCTGCTGTCAATCTGTTTATGATTTGTCTTAATACCGATGTTTCTTTGCTGGTAGTACTCAATCATATGTTCTATATTGCTGAATTCAAGACCGAGTTCAGAATCAATTTTAATCTTTGCAATTTCATCAAGATACTGTCTTGCTTTTTGCTTTTTATCCTCATTCTTTTCTGCAAGACCTTCAGCACCGATTTCCAGCATTTTATAAAATAGAAAGTCTTTTATAAATTTAACTGTTTCATCAAGCATAAATGTGGAATTCTTATTCATCTCACATTTAGAAACAGATTTTAAAGAATCGACAATTACCTTTCTGGTTTCAGCATTCGGTACATCTTTAACCATGGAAACTATTGAAATTTCCTGAGGTATTTCATGATACTGTGTATAATAATTCTTTATAAGATTAAAAACATTCGAGTTACCTAGATTCTTGAAATACTTCTTATCTAAGATTGTAATAGCCTTTCCAAAGTATGCTGGGTCGTAAATTAAGCTTTTTAAAATAATTGTTTCAAAGTCCATATCAAAATTCTCTTTTTATTTTTACTATATATATTATTATATTCCAAATTTAGAAAAATATAAATACATACATATGATTTACTCCGAAGCTTAATGCAAAATTCTGTGATATACATCACAAATTTTGCATTTATTTTACTATATAATGCGAAAAAATATTTTAATAAAAAGGTGCTATTTTGAAAGTTTTAAGTTTATTTAGCGGTATAGGTGCATTTGAAAAGGCACTAAAGAACATTGGAAAAGATTTTGAACTTGTTAATTACTGTGAGATTGATAAATATGCAAGCAATGCATATTCTCAAATCCATCATGTAAGTGAAGATTTAAACTTATGGGATGTTACTAAAGTTGATACATCAAAATTGCAAGGCATAGATCTTGTAACATATGGCTTTCCATGTGTTCCTAGGGGTTATAAAATCAAAACCGATAACGGTTATAAAAACATTGAAGATATCAAGGTTAATGATTTAGTATTAACCCATACAAATACCTATCAGCATGTACTTAAAACCATGAACCGTTTCAGCGATCATATAAATCACATTAAATGTGTAGGATGCGAAGATTTACAGCTTACCGATGAACACCCGTTATATGTTTTAAGAAACAATGAATTCTGCTGGATTAAAGCAAAAGATTTAAATAAACTTGATTATATAACATATAATATAAATACAAATTCAATAAAAACAGATATTCCTGATAATGCTTTATGGCTGCTAGGAAGATATATTGCAGATGGTTACAAAGAAAAGAATACCCCTAACAGACCGGTATTTGCCATTGGAAAAGCTAAAGTACAAGAATTTGAACAACACATCAAAGATTACAGTTACACTGTATTCCATGCAGACCGTTCTGCAATAGAATATCGGATAACAGATGATTATTTGTGTGAACTGATTAAAAATCTCCCTACCGGAAGTATAAACAAACAGATTCCGCAATGGGTTATAGATTTACCGAAAGAACAACTTGAAATATTCTATCGAGGTTATTTCAGCGGTGACGGTCATAGCAGAAAAGACCGTGATTTAGAGATGTTCTGCACTGTAAGCAAAGAACTGTATCTAGCTTTGCAGGAAATAATCATCAAACTTTATAATGTAGTACCTACTGTAAGTATCAGACATGACAATAGAAAAGATACATTTAATGATACATACAATGCACAGTATTCATTCAACCCTAAAAATCAAAAAGTTATAAATGATCAAATCTGTGTACCGATTAAAGAGATAACCAGAGAAACTAAAGAGATCGAAGTCTTTAATTTTGAAGTTGAAAAGGATAATTCATATACAGTTAATAATGTTATTGTACATAACTGTCAGGATATATCTATTGCAGGAAAACAAAGAGGTTTCACCGATGAAGATGGACAGCAGACTCGTTCTGGATTATTTTTTGAAGCATTAAGAATCATTACAGATTTACAACCTCAGTATGCAATTGCTGAAAATGTAAAAGCATTAACAAGCAATGCATTCAATGATGAATTTGAAACGGTAATTAAATCTTTAGCTGATGCCGGTTATAATAATTATTATTCGGTATTGAATGCTAAAGATTATGGAATACCTCAAAACAGAGAAAGGATCTTTATAGTATCAATCCGTAAGGATATCGATACCCACGAATTTACATTCCCTGATAAATTACCGTTGACTAAGACTTTAAAAGATCTGCTTGAACCAAAAGTTGATGAAAAATATTATATCAATAATGACCGTGCTAAAAATCTTATAGAGCAGATTAAATCAAGATATATTATTACTGAATCAACCCCGGTTGACGGTACTATATTAGAACCTAGGGCTAAAGAGGTATGTAACTGCATAACAGCAAGATATGATGCTGGAATACAGAATCAAAAGTCTATCGGATGTATGGTTGTAGAACCAAACAAAGATCCTATTGTAATTGGAAGTATGCAAGAACATACTGCAATAAAAAATGATGGTGTTTGCCCTTGTTTAACAACTGCAATGGGAACATCCGGCGGTAATACACCAATGGTTGTTGAAGATGATGCACGGATTAAATATATCGGTTCATACGGCAGTGGCGAACGCAGAAAAGTGTATGACCCGGATGGTTTAAGTCCATGCTTAAATGCATCGGATTATAAAGGTGCAACTAATATCATTCAAGTAGGTAATCTAATGCCGGAAGCTAAATTTAAAAACACACAAAGGGGCAGAGTATATGATCCTGATGGTTTAGCACCTACTTTAAATACTGTAAGCGGTGGCAGTTTAGAACCTAAGATTATTGAAGTTCCATGTGCTATTGCAAGCAGAGGTCGTAATCCTGATAATCCGAATGATCGAACTACCGGCAGTCCTACTGAACAACGATTAGAACCTAATACAACAAATTGTGCAAATACTTTAACCACAGTTCAAAAAGATAACTATATCTTAGAACCAAAGGTTATTGATGATACAGTAGGTTTTAATGATGAACCTAAAATTTATGACAAAACTGTGCCTACCTTACGTGCTGAACGATACGGATTAAAGGTTACGGAATGCAATCCAGAATTAAGAATAAGGAAATTAACCCCGAAAGAATGTTTCCGGCTTATGGGATTTTCAGATGAAGATTTTGACAGCATTCATGGTATAAGCAACTGTCAACTTTATAAAATGGCTGGAAACAGCATTGTTGTTAATGTACTTGAGGAAATATTTAAATCTTTATTCTTTAGAAGCTTTTATTGGTGATTGATATCTATTTTCATTTGATGATTAAAGGGAACTTTAGTTCCCTTTTTTGATCTATCTCACAGTATTTTTCAATAAATTATGATACATTCCGAATATATTTTGAGGATTTTTGACTATGGAAAAACTTGACTTTATTTCGATTAGCACAGATGACGAAGTTGAACTTTCAAAACTTTATGCTCAATACGGTTTGTACATTGCCGAATCAACCGGATTTAATAGGACTGGTCATGCTGAACAATTCTGCGAAGTCATGGAAAGACCGGCATTGAAAGACTTAGTGATTGAAATCACACACAATGGCAGAAAAATGTATTTAGGGGTTTATCATATTGTCAAGAATCCCCCTGAATATTTTAAATACAAGCATGAATGCATAAGCAAAGCATTCATGGTTTTGACTTTGTTCTTATATGAAAATAATGAGTATCATAAAATTGTTTCCGGTTGCTGCGGTATGACCGCAAACGGTGGATTGAGTGTTGATTATGACTTCAAAAGCCGTGAATTTGCATATGTTGCTGGTTGGAGTGAACAGTCAAAAGAGATTGAAAACGAATACATTGAACACCTCTGGAATGATATGTTTAATACATTCATTTCAATAAACCTTGCAATGCTTGATACATCATCTCAGAAGTATATTGAAAAAACTAGAACAATGAAACTCAAACCATTGTCACAAATCAATAACAAAGCCCCCGGAAAAGTCAGATTGAATGTGTTTAAAGTCAAAGAATACATCGCCCATAAGGTTGCAACTAAACATATTGAAAAGGTTTGGAACTGCCCTGCATGGGGAGTTCGAGGGCATTATAGAAAGTGCAAATCCGGCAAAACCGTTTATGTGAAACCGTATGTGAAAGGCGAACATAAAGAGGAATACAAAGGTCGAATTTATGAACTATAAATATAATATATGAAAAAACGTATTACTATTAATAATAAACTTTATTATATTACTCAATATAATACTAAAAACGAACTTGAATTGCTTGAATTCATAGAGTTAAACAATGATTTAACTTATGATGATTATCATGACTGTGCATTTGAGTTCTTTAAAAGGCTTGGAATCCATGCAGATAACTTATCTGATTATGAGATTATCATCTTATTATTAAAAATCCGTGAATTTACTATCGGTACTGAGGTTAAACTCAATATCAAATGTCCTATATGCTCTAAACAGTTTGCAACAACTATTGATACGTCAAATGTGTATACAAATGCAATAAAAGACAATACTTTTGATGCAGATAACTTTGTAAGCAAAGAATATATTGATAATGCCGGTGAAGAAGTTATCCCAGAAGATACAGACTGGGATTTATACGAGGATTTAATAAAAAATCTTAAAGATTATTATAATATATATAACCTAGATTTTAAAATAAAATGCCCTCACTGTAATGCAGCAATTACCTTTTCGATTGACAGTATTCAAAAAGCATTAAGTTTTATCAGTGAAGAATCTTTACAGTCATTGATGAATACTATTCACAGCTTAACATACCATGATAAATTAAGCCGTTCCGATGTTCTTATGATGACACCTTTAGAACGGCTTATTGAATTATCATTGCTTAAAAAGAGTTTAGAAGCCTTGACTGAAACACAGAAGTCTTAGAACTCATCTGTGTCATGTAATGACTTGATAAAACGTTTCCATGCTCTTGAATTCTTAATTTCCTGAAAAGTGGCACGACTTGTCGATTTTCCGGTTTCTCTTTTAAAATTACGTTCAAACTGCTCAAGACCGGCTTCAACTTCACCGGACAGCTTTGAAACACGGATTTTAGAGTTTTCATGTTCATTCAAAGAACCTGAAAAATGCTCTTTGAGCAAAATATAGATTTTAAAATTCATTTTTGAGAGATCTCCTAAAAAATATTTTTATATTTATTATATATAATATATAATATTTATAATTTTTTTGTTAAAAGGAATTAAAAATGTCTGATTCAACTAACTGGGATGCACGTTATTTAAAAATTGCTAAAGATGTTTCTGAATGGTCGAAAGATCCGTCAACAAAAGTTGGTGCTGTAATTGTAGGTGATAAGCATCAAATCGTTTCTCAAGGATATAACGGCTTTCCTAGAGGTTTTAAAGATTCTTTAGACCGTCTTGAAAACAAGCCGGTTAAATATCAATATACAATTCATGCCGAAGCAAATGCCTTGTATAATGCACTCTATAACGGTTCATGTGTCAACGGCAGTACTATATATGTTCATGGCTTGCCATGCTGTATAGAGTGTGCAAAAGCCATTATACAATCCGGTATTAAAAGGGTTGTTTATGATTCTAAACCTAAATCAAACTGGGAAGAATCAACGGCAAAAGCCTTGGAACTTTTCAAAGAAGCAAATGTAGAAACAGTCTACATCGAAGATCTAAACTTGCTTTGAAATTGAAAAATACTCATATAGCTTTTGAGGTGTGTAGGTTTCCGGTTTATCGAGTTTTAAAAACTCTGCACACCATTCTGAACAAAAATAACGGTTCTTATGCTGATGAAATTTAATAACACAGTTTATACAACCGCAATAATCATATTTGCAGTCTTTAGTCTTATAATAAAAATCAATAAGATTTACATTTGATGTATTCGTATCAAAGAATTCCCACTCATTCTTATCATAATATTGCTCAAAGTAATCAACACCTTTAAACGGCAGTGCAGTGAAACCGCACATATAGTTTGACGTTCTGCGTGTGATGATTGCACAATGGGAAAATTTAGAAAAGGTAAAGATTCTGACCAAATAATCAATTATTCCCCCTTTTCCCTTATAGAAACCTATCTGCACTTTCATTTTTAAAAACCTCTTAAATTATCGGTATTTCAAATGTGTATGTTTGCCATTGTTCGTTAGGTAAATTTGTATGCTGCATTCTAAAATCATCATCAAAGTAGAACTTTAATAATGATGGTGATGTCAGTGTGCCGGAAAACATAACACCCTTGCATCTGAATGAAATCTCTTTTGTTTCAAGACCCTCAGAAACAAAGTCCATATAAATAATTTTGTCACCTTTAACAATAACTTGCGGGACTGCATTCAATGGTATACCATCGGTGTTATATATGTGGATTTTAAATTCTTTCTTAGCTATTGTATTATAATAAACCTTATTTATTTCAAATTCATTTATATATTCATTCCTGATGAAATTACAATCATCAATACGTATTGTATCTAAGTCAACGCCATAACCTTCAGCACTCCATACCCCACCAATAGAAATTAACTCAAATTTAATATTATGACGTGGATAAACAGGTTCTAATTCAGGAACATAAGCCGGTGCATTGTTGACGTATTCAATGTCTGGAATTAAGAATTTAACCGTGTTAAATACACGTTCAACAGATGTATAAAGCCATTGATTCATAAACACATTGAAAATGCAAGGATATGTATTATCATCCTGTGTAAGCGTAAGCAATCTGCCGCTTAAATCAATATCAACGTATTTAACAGAGAATAAAATATTAAATGTATCAGATTTATTAATATAATATCTATATAAATAATCATTATTAAATTTAACATCATGTAACATGGTTGGATTGTTAAAGATATGCACTTTGAAATTCTTATCGGTGATATTATCCTTGTATGTTTTTACAAGATAAGAATTCAAGTAAACATATTCCTCAGATACAAAGGTGCAGTCTTCAATCGTAAGATTCTGTATGCAGATTTTTTGATTTGGGGTTAATTCTGCAAACTGCAGTTGAATGTATTCGGGGGTTTCCTCAATCACAGTATCTTCAAAATTTGAACTTAATGTGATTGTAAATTTATTATCATTGTTTACGATTTCAGAATCTATAAACAATTTTTCATAATATGGAACAATTTTACATATTTCAAGGTTTGCTATATCAAATCCGAGATTTGCAGATTCATTATATATAGTTAAATCTTTATCAGTAAATGATAAAATGTTTTCAGACTCGTATTCAAAGATACAGTTACCGTTCAGATTGATATATGTAACCCCGTTAACCCACAATGCTTCAAAATTGAACCATTCACCTTTGATCATCTCTGGGGTAAAAGGTATCAAATCATCATCATTCAATGAAATTGAAAAACAAGGTGTATAAGTATCACTTATGTTTTTATATATAATCTTTATATTTAAAAAGAAGTCACTTACAGTATCACTGTTTTCCTGCTGATATAATCTTGCTTTGAATGAGATCTTAACCGGATGTTCATCAATGACGAGTTCATTCGTTGCATGATAGGTAAGTTTACCTATACCGTCAACGATTGCAGCACTGTGACAATAACACGGAATTAGATTGTCATCATTTCGCTTAACTGAATCCACAGTACCGTTAGCCAAAACAATAGCCGGAACATCTGCACTGTTTTCAAATGCTGTGCCGTATGAACCAACATCATATAAACTGAAATATTTACCGTAGCAATTCCATTTTAAACTCATAATCTTTAACCTTTTTTACTATTATTTATATTTTTATTTTATCGAAGTTTAAAAAGTTGCTCAAACTATCAATAAACTATCTAGGTTTGGCAATAGTTTATCGCATGTTTGACGTGTTTTGATTACTTTTTAATCAGTTGCATGAGCCTAGAACTAGGTTCTGAATCCATACAGAACCATAAAAACATGCTCAAAGTGTTAATAAACTATTGGGATTCTCAAATAGTTTATCGCATGTTTGAGGGTATTTGATTACTTTTTAACCACATGTATGAACATAGAGCAAGGCTCTGAACTGTTACAGAATCATAAAACATGCTCAAAGTGTGCATAAACTATTGAGGAATCCAAATAGTTTATTGCATGTTTGAGGGTATTTGATTACTTTTTAACCACATGTATGAACATAGAGCAAGGCTCTAAACTGTTACAGACTTCTAAAACATGCTCAAAGTGTGCATAAACTATTGAGGAATCCAAATAGTTTATTGCATGTTTGAAAGGTTTTGATTACTTTTTAATCAGTTGTAACCATCTTAGAGCATGGCTCTAAACTGTTACAGACTTCTAAAACATGCTCAAAATAGCAATAAACTATTTAAGAATGCCAATAGTTTATCGCATGTTTGACGTGTTTTGATTACTTTTTAATCAGTTGTAACCATCTTAGAGCATGGCTCTAAACTGTTACAGACTTCTAAAACATGCTCAAAATAGCAATAAACTATTTAAGAATGCCAATAGTTTATCGCATGTTTGACGTGTTTTGATTACTTTTTAACCACTTGTAAACCCTCATAAACCACTCCCGAAATTTTAGGAAAAAATCTTAAAAAATATAAATAAAGATAGAATACAAAAAAATATTCATCAAATTACGACTTGCCCGAAAGGGTGTTAAACGTAACTTTAACAATTGTTAACATTAAAAAGGAATAATATATGAGTGACAAGAAAAGATATATTGACCAAGCTGGCTTAAAATTTTTCTACACTAATTTAAAAAAGGTTTTCAGAACCGAAGCCCAAGTAACTGAACAGATTCGCAGTGCAATCAGTGAATATCGTGCTGATGCTGTGCAGATTGTAGCATCTAAAGAATCCGTAGCATCTCCTGCTGAAGGTGTTCTGTATATTGTTGATACTGTAACAGGTGAGGCTCCCGATCAAGTTCACAGCTATAAATCTTGGGTTTATGAAGGCGGTGTATGGGTAGAGTGCGATACAAGTTCTGCTTTATCTAATGCTCTCAATGCTCTTACAACCCGTGTTGGAAACATTGAAGGTGTATTCAATGTAGATTCTGGCACAGGTGCTGTAACATGTGATGCAAGTGTAACCGAAGGTTCTACAAATGCTGTTAGCGGCGGTGCTGTTAAGACCTATGTTGATACTGCAATCGCTGATTATGTTCCATTATCACAGAAAGGTGCAGCAAACGGTGTTGCTACTTTAGGTGCTGATCGGAAGATTCCTAACGAACAGTTACCAGACCTTGCTATTACAGATGTTATCGTTCTTCCTACAAAAGCTGATTACGATTCATATCTTGTAACAAGCCCTACTGAAGACAAAGTTGGTGATGCAATCGTTGTAACCGATTTCGATGGTAACGGTCATTCAAAGACCTTTATTATCACCGGTGTTGATACAAGTGCTTCCCCAGCTACTTACACCGTTCAGGAAATTACCGCAGCCGGTTATGTAACCTCTGTTGCCGGTAAGACTGGTGATGTAACTCTCGCTTCAAGTGATCTGACCGATGTTGCCGGTTTAGCTGCTGCTGCCGATTTAACAACCGATTCTACTATTGCTGATAAGATTGTAACACCTAAAGATGTTAACACAATGTTAGCAGCTCACGGTTTTGCAAACGATATCGCAAATCTGCAGACTGTTGTTAATGTTGATCCAAGTACCGGTGCTGTTAGTCTTGATGATGCTTTAGACGGCACTTCTACAAAGGGTGTTCAGAACAAAGTTGTTAAAGAAGCTCTCGATACTAAACTTAATATTGCTGATTCTATCACCGAAGCTGAAGTTGATGCTCTGTTTGTTGGTGAAAATGAAATCTGGGTTGACAGTGATTGGGCTGCAATGACTGTATTGACCAAGACCGGTGAAACCGCAGTTTCTTTAACCAAGAATGATTACGACTACTATGCAATCAATACAACCGAAGTTCCATCCGATGCAGATACATTTGTACTGTCTGACGGTAGTACTAATACAACCGGTGTGTTGGCTGCTACTAAAGCTGCAATCGTTGCTTACAAAGGCAAGATCATTTCCGTTGCAAATGGTTCAACTGATGTAACTGTAGTTGCTTAATATTTTTTTTAAGATTAACTTAAAATAAGATTGAATGGGGTGCAGAATTGCATCCCATTTTTATATATAAATATAAATATAAATATAAATATAAATATAAATAAAAGTATATTGTATTAGAGGTTTAAAAAATGGCTGAGATGCTTTCCCCCGGTGTATACGTTGATGAAAAGGACATGTCGGAAATTGTTCCAGTGGTAAGTTCCACCGTTGCGGTATTAGGTGGTATGTTTACCCGTGGACCTATTGATGATTACAGTTTAATTTCAACCGTTGCACAATATGAAGACATTTATGGTCTTCCAAAAAATGATAACTATAATGAATGGTATCAGGGTTATAATTTTTTACAGTACGGTAATCACTTACTTGTTTCCAGAGCCGGAAACATGAACGGTGCGCCTAAAGATACCGATTTAAAGGTTGAAACTATTACATCTGAATCCGGCTATGGTATTCAGCCATACGGTTTGTCTCAATTCGGTATCGGCACAGATGATGAAATTGTTGTTATTGATAAGAAAACAACTTTAAATGTAGGTGATATAATTTCATTTGCACCAGATAAGAATACTGCTATAGATCAGCCTAGATACATTATTACTGGGATAATTGATACAATTGTTAATAATGCACCTTTGTATGCACTTGTATTGAATAAACCGGTTAACTTTACTATTGCTACAACTTCCGGCGGCTCTTCAAGCTATTCATTCAATACCCCATATCCGGTTGGAATTGTATCTACAAATGCTATAAATCCATTATGCAAGATTTTCAAAATCACTGAACTTTTTAACGGTTCATGCGAAGCCCTTGCATATGATTTTAATAATTTCACAATTACTGACAGTGTGAATAACGGTGTTACAACTTTACGAAATGCAGATACTATTGACAATCTCTTAGACAGTAACGGTGACTATATCCGTATTCCACTGTATTTAAGAACTGATATTACCGATGCAGAATGTAACGCACATAAACTGCCTAGCGAAGCAAATTATCCATTGAGAAAGATTAGATATCTTGCTAAATCAATGGTTGATATGTATGATTTGTTTAATACTAATAAACAGATTAAAAACGATTCAGAGTTTACCTATAAACTTGAAAATAAGCAATTCTCATTTGCATTTCCAGCACAGAGTAAACTTAAATTCTTTTCACGGAATCCGGGAACTGATATGGCAAGATATAAGATTGTTATTGCAAATCCTAGAGATTTCAAAAAGAATTACGGACCGGATGAAGATGGCTTTATTGCACGTTATGTATCTGACGGTATTCCGCTAGATAATGTATTTGACTATCCACCTGAAACCCATACACATCAAATGGCGGTTGTTGTTTATGATCCTGTTAATGATGAAGTGGTTGAAAAGTTTGTTTGTTCACTTGATAAAGATGAGGTGGATTCTAATAACAATTCGCTGTACATTGAAAATGTTATTAACAGACGTTCAAGCAAGATTTTTGCAATCGTAAATGAATCAATCCCATTACATGAAATTGATGTAATTGATGATTATCCTGATGTTGCATCGTATGTATTGTATGATAACGTAATTAAGATTGTAAGATTTACTGATTTATCAGATACATCAAAGTATATTGAGATTGCTGTAAACAAGTACAATCTTGATTCTGTAAACAATGAAATTGACTTTACTGTTACAACTGCAAATGATTTGAAAGGTACACAGTACGAAACATGGACTAACTGTGTTGATGAACACGGTTTAACTTGGGCTGATATTACAAGTTCTTCTGTAACAGCACCGGCACAGTCTACCGCTTATACGATAAGCCTTGATAACTACACTTGCAGAACACAGACCATTCATTCCTATAAAGGTAGAACACTTAGTTTGTGGAATGCTACAGACAGTTCAATTCAGACCGATGATTTGATAAATGCATATAATGTATTCTCAAATAAAGATGATTTGGATATTGATATCATTATTGCAAATGAACGTGATGACGGTTATTCAGCAATACTTCTTGCAAATGCTCGTGCTGACTGTGTAGCCTATATCGGTGCAAGATATGAAGATTGTGTAGGTCAGACTTCACCAAATGCAACTAAAGCATTGATTGGATATCGTAAAGGTAACGGCATGGTTTCCGGTCGAGGTGTAGGCTCTACAGAATCATTATCAAATATGTTCTGTGCATTGTTTGGTAATTATAAGTATCAGTATGATAGATATAATGATACATATCGCTGGGTTAACTTTGCCGGTGACGTTGCCGGTTTAAGAGCGCAGACAAATGCTGAATTAGACCCATGGTGGGCATCTGCAGGTTTGAATAGAGGTCAGTTAAAGAATGTAACTAAACTCGCATTCAACCCTAACCAGTCACAGAGAGATGATTTATACAAGAATAATGTTAATATCATTTGTTCTTTCCCATCTCAGGGTGTTGTATTATGGGGTCAAAAGACCTTGCTTGATAAGGCAAGTTCATTTGATAGATTGAATATTAGACATTTATTTAATCACATTGAACGTGCATTGGCTAAGATGTCGAAGTATCAGGTATTTGAATTTAATGATTCATTCACACGTAACAGAATTTTGAGTATTATCAATCCGTATCTGGCAAATGTTCAAGCCGGACGTGGTATTCAAGATTACTATACTGTTTGTGATGAAACTAATAACACACCATATGTTATCAGTCAGAATCAGATGATTGTTGATATCTATATCAAGCCTACATACGTAGCTGAATTTATCAAACTGTCATTTATCAATGCCGGAACTAACTCATTTACAACCGTGGTATCCGGTGGTTAAATATGATTATGCTCCCGCTTTTTGCGGGGGCTTTATGTTTTCTATTCCCCCCACAAAATCACACACCTTTACGGTGTGAGGGTAGTTCACGCAAATGTGACTGAAATCATAGAACAGAAAGGTCGAATAATCTTGAATACAAATGAGGAAAACAGTACAATAGAAGATGTAACAATTGACCCTCAGGAAGAATTTATAAATACTGTAGAACTACTTGAACGAGGCAATATTTTTGCATCTTAGGATAATTAAAAATGGATATTTTTAGTAAAATTAAAAAATTTGAAGAAGCTGATTATTTTAATCAGAATCTTTCAAATGTTTTAATCGATGAAGACCATGATAAATTTACAATCGGTCATGAATTAATTGAGGAATCCGATTATTTTAACAGCAATCTTTCAAATGTTTTAATCGATGAAGACCGTGATAAATTTACAATCGGTCATGAATTAATTGAAGAATCCGATTATTTTAACAGCAATCTTTCAAATGTATTGCTTGATACAAGCAGTGATATATTTGCTGACAGTCTTGTATTAAATGATGAAGAATCTGATTTTTTCAATCAGAATCTTAGCAATGCTTTGATTGAGGATGTTGATTTAGATTCAATTGTTGATACCTTATCACTTGTTGAAACCGCTGAACAGCAGAGTGCAGTTAAATATTATAAAGTTGAAATAACTAAAACACCCAGCACTTATACAACTGCTACTTTGTCTAATGGTCGTTTTAACGGTTTAAGATTTAAAGAAACTACTTCTACATTTGAAACAAATGCAATATCTGAAAATGTAGTTTTCACAGATTCAAACAATCATGATATAAATGCAGTTGTTGAATACTTAAACGGTAGAACTGAATCAAATAACAATTCATATAATCCGTCAGCATTTTTTGTTGAAGATGCTTCACAGTCATGGGGTGGTACACCTTGGAATACTATTGAGGGAGATTCCAATGAGGATTTAATTTACCGTATAACATTCCAGACTAAAATACAAAGAAGTGATATTGAAAGTTTAACCTTTAATGATATTAACGATGATAATGTTCCGGTTAAATTTAAATTATTTGTATCAAATGATTTAGAAACTTGGAAATTATTAGACAGTACAACTTTATCATTTAATACCGATGATAACGAATATCATTATGACAGTCCTGAGGGTAAGTACAAGATTGTATTAACCTCATATAATGACGTTAATAAAACATCTCAAGGTGTAATGGGTGACGGTAAATTTGAACATTTAACCTATGTAGAATGTTTAAGTCCTAGAAGTGCAGCGGCAACTTCTGAAAACATTGTATTCAGTGATGATGATGGAAATACATACAATTGTACTGTATCTATAAGTTCAAGATGGTGGTATGATAACGGTGTTGATGATTATGCACCGCATAATTTGTTTGCCTTAGAGCAGTCACAAAGAGTTTCACCGATGACAACTATATGTCCGTTAAATACCAGTGAACCGTTAACTATTACAATTCAATTCACAGATGATATTAAACTTGAACTGTTACAAGGTTTAACAATCAGGTATGGTCAAACCTTCAGAACAGCGTCAAATGCGAAGTATGCTAATTATGCATTATATGATGAAGATGATAATCTGTTATACCATGAAGAAAATGTTAATGAGAATTTAACAGATTTTAATAACAGTGGGCAGTGTTATACATTAACCTATTATTTTGATACATACGCATCAAATCAAGATGATATAAATCATAAATTTAAGATTGAGTTTACAAATCTTACAGTGGGGCAATATATCAATTTCAGAGCAACCTCAATAACGGGTCTTGAATTCTATGAGAATAGAGTAACAAATCGTAAGACCGATATTGTAAAGGTTTATAAAGATACGGGGGGAAATGAGTTCCCAGTTCATATCTATGTAGTACCTAGTGTAGATCACAACTACTACGATAGTAATGATTTTATTGGTGTCTATTTTTACAAGGCAAATACAAGTTCGAGTGATAAGATTGTTATTGAATTTGATACACTTATCAATAATATCAATGCAATTGGTAAAACTATCCACTTTGAAGCACCCGGTAATCAGTCACATAATAACTTCACTCTTAATGTTTATGCAGATGATACATTGTTATACAGCGATACAAGGGTATTTGATATGGCGGTAGATGTGGAAATCAATACCGATAGTCAGAATTAAAATTAAAAAAGGAACATACCATGACAGTTAAACAAAAAGTTACATATACAGTTGAATATGATAGTTCAACCGACACTTTAAGTGATAAATTAAATTTATTATTAGATAATATAATAAATTTAATCTTGCGTAATAATTCAGAATTGACTGAATTAACACGTATTGATTACGGTTCAGATGAAATGACCGGTGCGCCATTGTATGATACCGGTGCATCATACCATTATCAGAGTGATGTGGTTTTCTTAGGTACTGATAAAGACAATATTGTACTGTCATTATGTTTCTTTAATGGCAGATTGACTATTGCAATGAACATAGATCCGTCAGTTGAACAGATGTACGTAGACCGTTGGGATGTGTATAAAACCGGTCATTCAGCAAATAATGTTCCACCATATTGTACCACCCGTGCAGCAAAGTGGTACGATGACGGAAGTAGTGCTGATAATGCATACCGTCAATGTTATAATGTTAATCTTCCGTATGTAATTGCAAATGGAATTATTAAACTTGATGTAGTTTACTGGAATGGTGATTATTCAAATGCTTATATGTTCTACAATTCAAACGGGGTGACAAACGGAGTTGATTTAGTATTCTATAAAACCGTTGAAAATTCATCAGGAACGCAAGGTTTAGGCTGTGCCTTATGGAGATATTCATCTGCAACTACATCAACTTGCCGTGCAATGCCAGCTACTATTCTTGCTTGGTCATTTGATGAAAACCTTACAAATAATATGGCTGATAAGCTGTATTTTGACGGTAATGATGCAAATACAACATTATGCTTATCTTATTCATCAAATCCATCAATTACAAACAGTGCATATGAAATTCGTCAATGGTTTAGAACAACTACAGATGCAGATAAATATGGTTTCCAAGACGGCAACGGAATGGCATACATTCATACAATCGGCGGTTCTTTAGGTATCAGACAGACTAGTAACGATAATACAAATGTTTTACCTGAAATTGAAACGGTTACAACCACAATTCCGGCTAATAGTGATTTCATATCACCATTATTAACCGCATATAACATTCCGTATGTGCAGAATGATGACTGTTATTTACGTAAATTAAGAATTCCGGGATTTAATAAATATTGCAAAGGCGAACTGTATTTATTCTATTCACCAAATACTTCTAAATACACTTCCGGTGATATTATCAACGTTGATAATAAACAGTTCGGTATTATCACCGAGGGTATTGTTTGTTATGCAGTTAGAATTAATTAAGGTGCAGTATGACGGTAAAACAAAAAGAAACATATTCAGTTTCTTATGATAGTTCAAATGATGTATTAAGTGAAAAATTAAATTTATTATTAGATAATATAATAAATTTAATACGTTCACATAATCCATCATTGCTTGAACTTACAAGAATTGAATATAATTCCGAGGAAATGACCAATGCACCTTTGTATAATGGCAATACAAATCTTACTGAAAGTAATAGAAGATTTGAAAGTGATGTAGTTTTTTTAGGTACATCAAAGAATAATTTAGTACTTTCGGTATGTTTTTATGGCGGCAGATTGGTTATTTCAATGAATGTAGACCCATCTATTGAGTCTGCATATATGGATAACTGGGCCAATATTAAAACATCTGATTCATTAAATGTTTTTGCCGTGGCAAAAGCATGTAGATATGTTACAAATACCGGTACTGCATATAACAGATATAATATCAATACAGCTTATAATGTATTAAATAATGCAATAAGTATTGATGTTGTTTACTGGTATGGATTGAATTCAAGCGGTTATAAATTCGATTCAAATATTTTAACAATTTTTAAAACCGTTGAAGATGATCAAAATACTCAAAGTCTAGGATGTGCAATTACTAAAGCAAATAACTGTTTACTTGCTTTCTCATTTAATGAGCAGATAAGTATAATTACAGATCAAAGGTTAAATGCAACGGCTTTAAGTTCGGTATTCTGTAATTCTAAAACAGATTTAAGAGAATGGTTTGGTTATTATACATCTAACGGATTTTATGTAAACCGTTTTGAATGTAAAGGCATGGCTTATCTGCATACTTTAGGCGGTATGAATGGATGTAATAATTCAAATGCATCAAATCAGATGGGTTCATTTGAAAGTATAAATACTAAAAACAATGTAGTTTCACCATTATTAACACCTTATAATCTACCGTTTATCGGTGAAGAAGAGGGATATTTCCGAAAAGTTCATATTCCGGGGTTTAATAATAAATGCATTGGTGAATTATATCTGATGTGGACACCATCAGAAACTACATTTACAATAGGCGATATAGTATCGTGTGACAATAAAAATTTTGCAATTTTAGGAACTAGCATTGTTACATGGGCAGTAAAAATTTAGGAGTTTAAAATGACAGCAGTTAAACACAAAGTTAAATACTCAGTTGACTATGACAGTTCAACCGATACATTAAGTGAAAAACTTAATACATTATTAGATAATATTATTACATTGATCCGCACAAACAATCCTGAAATTCTTGAACTGTCAAGAATTACTTACGGTTCATCTGAAATGACCGGTGCGCCTTTGTATGATGGACAGCATACAGACAATTTCAATGTATGGGTTCAAAATGGTGGTCGTTATCAAAGTGATTTAGTATTTTTAGGTTTATCTAAAAACAATTTAGTTCTTTCAATCGGCTTTATTGATAATAAGCTTGTTCTTGCAATGAACATAGATCCGTCTATTGAATCTATATATGTAGATAACTGGGATAGTATAAAATCTAACGATTACCTATTACCAATGTTTGCCGTAGGTATGGCATCAAGATATTCAAAACCAAGCGATGGAGAAAATCAGAATTTGTATAATTTATTTTTTCCATTTATTATATCAAATAATAAAATTGAAATAACTGTAGTATATTGGACTGGAAATAACAGTAGCGGTTATATGTTCTATAATGTAGAGCGTCGTACTAATGACGTTGATTTAGTATTTTATAAATCATTAGTAAATGGCAATAATAGTTTATGCTGTGCATTATACAGATTTTCAAAAGAATATAATAACTATTTGGAAGATCAGCCGCAATTATTAACATTCTCATTCGATGAAAATGTATCTGAGAATTTATTGTTGGATATTAAGATTCCGAATGGCAACACAGGTTGGTATACACAATCTGTTGAAGAAATATATTTACCAACACCAAATAGTTATGTAAATGAAAATGGTAAAATTTGTTTAAGACTTTGGTTTGCACAACCTTTGAGGCAAAATTACGGTGGTATATTTGGAAAAAGATGCTGTTTATTTATGGGTAAACTGCATACATTAGGTATTGTTAATTCTGCTAAATCATACAATAATATGTATTCAATGCCTAACTATGATAATGTAAAAACATTCCGTCATCCAGAGGTTAATGCAGATCAATTAGTATCTCCAATGTGCAGTGCATACAGTTTACCATATCTTGAAGATGAAAATGAGGTATATTTACGTCAAGTGCGTGTTCCGGGGTTCATTGATAGTTGCTATGGTGAATTATACATGATGTGGACACCATCAATTCAATCGTATAAAAGCGGTGATATTGTTGAAATTGATAATGATAAATATGCAGTAATCAATGAGGGTGTTGTTTGCTGGGTTGCGAAAGTTTAAGGAATATAATTATGATCAGTTTTAAACAATTTTTAATTGAAAGTGAAATCTTAGAAGATGAACAGCAATCATCTGAGAATGGTGTTACTGTTTATTGCGGCGAAGATAAACGTACAAAAAAGTATCGTATTTTTGCAGTTGAATATAAAGACGGTGATCTAGTAAATGTATTTGATAATTTAGGTTTTAATAAAGTATTACCATTTGATTTAAGAACTGGTAAAATTGCCGATGATGCTTTAGAGAATGCATCTGAAATGGCAAACCAGATTAAAGACCAATACAAAGTACATAAAAAGAAGTCAATGAGTGAAAAAATTGAAATGTATTTGCAGAAAATCTTTTCAGCATATAAAGAAGTTGGAAAAGGTATTACTGTTAAAGCCTTATGTAAATTTACTCAAGATATTTTAAATACTGCATCAAAGGGATTACAATCACTTTTTTCTTCAAAAGGCTATAAATACTATGATCGTGTTACAGAAAGTGAAGAAGTTGATTTTGATGATGTAGTTAAACAATTAAAAAAGCTTATTAAAAAGTATACCAAATAATTTAAAAAAGGTTTTGCACAAATGCTGATTACGTTAGATCCGTTTTACGATGTTGAATTTTACAATCGATGTAAAAATTCACTCGAAAATAATAAATGCGAATACCGTGAGTTTATTTGTGTAAGACCGCCTTTTAACTGGTATCTTGATATTAAAACCGAGCCGAATCTGCTTGATTATACCAAAGCGGAAAGAATTGATAAACAGCATATGGTTTCAGTAGCAAAGCCAATAAAAACGGCTGACTTCTGGAAACATTACCGCAGAGGAAATGACACACGGGATAACATTAGCAGATTTATTGTTAATGATGCTTTTGAGGAAGCATCGAATTCAACTTATTCGGCTTTTGTGCATATACGTTCTAAAGAGCAGGCACTAAAACTGTCTGCTAATATGAAAGGGATTAAACTATGGTATTTTGGTAAATTTTATCGTAATAAATACAGAGTATATTTAATAAACTCTGAACTTGTTCCGAATTTTATTCCTAGAGAAGATATTCTTATTACTAAAGACAACGATTTAGTAACATTTGAAAAAGACTTGAACTTCAAGATTTTCAAATTACAGGATTTACTCATAAAGAATTCGGAAACAGTGTATATGTTAAATGGCAGAATACAGCTACCATCTTATAAGAATAATTTGCCTAAGTTTTAGTTGGATTAAGCTGTTTTTCGGTTAATATGACAAATTTTAACCCTTTTGACTTTGCAAAGTTGCTTGCAGAGTTCCATTTAGCTTTATTGACAATATATGTCATTACACTGTCTTTATAGTTTATTATCTGTTTAGAGGTCATTTTCTTAGGTTTCTTGGGCGGTATGGTTTGGTCATACGGCTTAATCTCCACTATTACTTTATAACCATTTACAAACTCAATATACATATCGATAAAATATCTGTGTTCCTTATTGTCAATAGGCTTGATATATTGAATGCAAAAAGGTTCCTGTGACCATTTCAAGACCTTTGGATTCAAATCTGCATACTTAATAGCGTTCTTTTCAAGCGAACTTTTGTACTGAATGAAGATTTTACCGTCATAAAGCTTAGTACTTTTCATATATCCGTCTGCCGGTTTGATGTATTTTTCAGGATTTGACAGAGGATACCAACCTTGATGATACTTTTTCACAAAAAAATCTCCATTTAAAATTATTTTTTTTATATATTTATATATATAATATATATTAATAATTAATATTTCATGTTAAAAAGGTGCAAAAAATGGATTTAAAAAGCCTAAAATCATCTGATATACCCAAAATTAGAAAGGAATTGCTTGAAAAACAGGGTTATAAATGTGCAATATGCGGTAAAAGCATCACAGAAAACGATAGAATCACGTTAGATCACCAGCATAAACTTAAAAAATCAGATGAAAACGGCATAAACGGAAATGGATTAGTCCGAGGTGTATTGTGTGCAGACTGTAATTGTTCCGAGGGTAAAATATGGCATTCTATGACTAGATTTCAACAAACCTATACAAATAAAGAAAGAATTGAATGGTTACGACATTTAATTACATATTATGAACAAGAGCCATATCCATACATTCACCCATCTGAAGTTAAAAAAGAGAAAGATGTATCTAAAAAGAACTTTAATAAACTTAATAAAGAGTATAAAGTTAAATACCCTAATAAAAAGCCGTTGGAATATCCTAAGTCCAAGAAGTTGACTAAAGGCTTGAAAGTTTTGTTTGAGGAATTTAATATAAATCCGTATAATTAGTGTGATATATATCACATTTTTAATGAAATATATTTGACAATGCGTTATATGTATAGTATGTTTAGATTGAAATAATATCGAATATAAGGAATGTGAAAATGTTTGAATTAGCGACTGATTTTTCAAAACGTACTGTATACCCGAAATTTTTAGATATAGATCCGAACTGGGATTATGAGGAATCACAGAAACAAGCTACCCGATATATTAAGACTTTGATCTGCAGAAACATAGAGATTCCGAATAAAGAACCCATTGTGAGAAACGATGTCTTAGAGTGGAAAATCAATCCGACAGCAATTAAACAAATACTGTATATTATAAATAATATAGATATAAGACATTGGGAATATATAGGTTATTCCTCATTACGTAATACAGGAGTTTATTCATGGGATGAAGCTATTTATGGGGAATACCACATCAGGTTATCAGAAAAAAGTGACGTTTCGGATGATGAAAGAATTTTATTTAGCGATCTGTGCATCACAATTTTATTCGATACTATAAGTAATTCATGCAGTTCTATAAACATTTCTTTTATAATCACTGATAAAATTACAAAAGAAGAAAAATCAAAATATTTTTACAATATTGATGAATTTATAAATTACTATAATAATATAACAAAAAATAATGGAGAACTATAAATAATGTATACAATATTTGATGAATATTTTATATGCTTAGTGCATGATATTTTAAATGACCAATTAAATGAGGATAATACATCTCAACTAATACCTGTAGAAGACACCGAGTTTGTGTATAGGAATTTGTCAATTCCAAATATTGTAAAATTGAAAGAACCATTAAATTTAGTAATTGACGGTAAACAAATCACATCATTCTATAGAAGAATCAATAATAGAAAATTTAAATCGTTTTTATATGAAAATATTAAATCGCAAGCAAATGATGGAATATCAGCAAACATCGGTAAATCTGCAGGCATGGAAAATTTAACTGCAAACATGAATGATAGACTGAATGGAATAGTAACAAAATTGAAAGATAAAGGCATTGATAGCAGTTTTTCACAGGTTTATTATGAGAATGATGTTAAAACTTTCCATAATAAGATTAAAAATACATTTGCTCTTGCACGGTTTAACGTTGGGTTTTTAAAACAGCATGGTATTAAAGTTTTACGTACTGCTAATAATACAAGCAATCCACATGTTGTAATTGTGTCAGAAAAACTAGAAGAACAAGTTTCTAATTATGTTAAAAATAAATTAAACGGCAAACAATCAGGATTCAATATTCTTGATACCAATGAGCAAAACGATGTGTACAATTTTCTAAAAAATATCATCTATGATGATATTAAAACATCTACTTATGTGCCATTAAGTTATAATCCAAAAAAGGGTGTAGTCGATAGAAAAGATATAAAACAATTACCAATTATGAAAAATCATTGTGTTTTCACCAGCATTTTTCATAGAGCATATTTAGATATTTTGTTGCAAAAGAAACATCTTACACATTCTGTATGCTATGATGGAGATGGTTTTATCCTGTTTGAGTATAAATCTGAAATGGATAAGTATATTTTAGATGTATTACAAGAATTATATCAAAATAAAGGAAAAGTGACCGAATCATTCAGATCGTTTTTAGAACGAAAAGGAATACTTGAATCATTATATAAATGGTAAACTACCCCACCCCATAAAGGTGTATGGTTTCATGGGGATTATGAAAATATTATATTGCTGCATAATTAGTGTGATATATATCACATTTTTAATTAAATATGTTTGACTTTTTAAATCATTTTGAGTAATATATAAAGCATAGAAACAAACAACGAACAACGAAAGGAAGAAAATCATGGAAAACTTGAATGCTACTGAATTAAACTCAATCATCGATACCTACTGTGAATTAGCTGCAAAAGCTAAAGAGATTGAAGATCAGATGAAAACTCTGAAATCTGTAATTGTTGAACAGATGGATTCTCTGAACGTTAAAAAGCTTGAAACTGCAGAAAACAGCATCACTATGAAAAAGGCTATCTATAAGGATTACGATGCTGCGATCGATTACTTAAAAGAAAAAGCCCCATCAACCCTCGTATTAAAGGTAGATGCATCAAAGGTTAAATCCGCTATTAACGTGGGTATGCTTAACGAGTCTGAACTCGCTCAGTACACTAAACTGAGTGAACGAATCAGCTTGACCCCGACTGCTAAAAAGAATTAAAAATCCTCTCCACTTCCAACGAGAAAATCAAAGAGCCATTAAATATGGCTCTTTTTAATGTGATGCATTTCAAAAATATTAACACAAAATATTGATTTTTAATATTTTATTATATATATTATATAATAAATAAACAAAAAGGTGATTGAAATGATTGATAACAACAAGCCATACAAAGAATTTACTTTAACTGAAAAGGTTGATGTAGCATTTTATGCTATACATCAATTGTTTAGCTATTGTTTAATAGTTGATGATGATGATTTCACAGAAGAAGTTTTGAATAAATACGAGATCAATAAAAATCCATCTTTATATTTAAGCAAAACTAAAGAACTTCTTAGAGGGATTAAAGTTGACCAGCATGATATTAACAAACTAAAAGAACTGCATGAAGATACTGTCGATATTCTTGACAGTATCAGTGCAGAGATCAATCATAAATATAGACAATTTTTAAATGATAAAACATTAGATATATATGATCGCAATGCATTTAAAATACTTGATTTAAAAATGGATTGAGATAATACATCAAACAATAATTCCATATTGCTCTTTTTTATTTTTTTCTAAATTTTAATATATATTATATAAATATATATAGAAAACGAAAAATTGTATAAAAGGCACATAATATGGAACACAAACCTCACAATGCCTTGACTGAACAAGAACTTATAATTAGAGCAAAACTGTTAAGGCTTGAAAATGAAGATCAAAAAGAAGATTCCCAGCGGTGGATGATTTGGTTTCTTCTCGGTGGAATGCTTTTATATCCTTTCTTAGTCATTATATGCTCTTATTTTAACTTGGAAAATGCAGCAAAATTACTTGAAGATATGAGTAACATCTATTTTATGAGTATCTCCGGCTTAGTCAGCGTGTATTTTGGTTCAAATGCATATGCAAAGTCAAGGACTGTTCATTCTATGGATATAAGACCGCCATCTGACGATGAACCACAGGACTAGAAAAAGTCACTCATCTTAGATGAATGATAATCATGATTTTTGTAGTTCTGATCGTTCGCATCATCAAATGAACCGATTACCATATAATCGGTTATACTACTGTTTTTACTTACTGCATCTTCAGAATTTGAGGAATAGATTTGTTTAATCAATTCTCTGAAATCCTCAAAGTTATGAGAATTACAGAAAGGGGCAAAAGCAAGGGCTAAAGACATTATCATATCATCATGGCAGCCGTCATCTGCTTGATATTTACCGTTTTTATTTATGAATGTATAAAATTCAGTTATAGTATTCTTATCATTTATAATAAGCTGTTTATTATTCATAAAGAGTTTTAAGGTATCTAAAATCAATTTTCTTGATTTAGTGGTAGTTCTAAAACCGGCTTCTTTTACTTTTTTACCGTTTGGATTGTTTTGATTGGTCTTTCTTTCAAAGAATAGATTATCATACTCAAATTCTGTTCTAAGCATTTCAGCAATGAATGTTCCTGCACCCTCATTGTTTTCTATAATGATAAATGCATTATTATATGATATTCCCCATTCATTAACATATTCCGGCATTATCTGCCAGTTACATTTATAGATTTGTGCAGTACACACCTGTTTAAAAGGGAATGTGGTAATATCTAATATATGTGAAGCAAAAGCATCAAGACCAGTTTTAGCCGGATCTACTGCTAAAATGTATTTATGATTCTTGATTGGTTCTTCAAACACATTCAAAAATCCATCTCTTTGATATAAAGGCTCGATTGATGAAAAATCTTTTAATACTTCTGGATCTATCAGTGTATGACTCGAACCGATAAAAGAACATTCATAATTCTGTGCAAAATGTACTTCACCGAATGAGTCAATAATCTTTTCCTTGAATACATCCGGCGGAATGAGTTTACCTTCATTATCATATCTAGGAACATCTCTCCAGTTCACAAAGTAATGATCGTAATCGTTTGACGGTTTATCTAAAGTCACATCATATAAACCATCATAGTTTTTAACTACATTTATAATCTCACTTTCTTTTAGCATTTTGAACCTTTCAAGTATTGATTGAAAAACTTTGAGCATAGATATCCCATAGTATCAAGTTTATACATTTTTCCACTTTCACTGCAGAAGTGATGTATTATATATTATTTATATATAAATATATTAAAAAAAGAATAGCTATGCTGTAAATTTGAATCAATGCACCTTTACAACATAGCTTAATATATTAAAAACTTCAACACATATCACAAAAATAAAAACCCCCCACAATAAGTGGGGGAAACATTTTAATTAGGGTTTCTTAAAAACTTTCTAATCGCATAAAGATGATTTATTCTGTCTTGTAAACCGTTTAAACCACCATTGATAGCTTTTGTAATATCTTCATTAGACATATTACCGCTTAGATTGTTTGATTTCCAGAACCAGATAGCACTCTTTGCAGCACCATCGATGCTTTCAAGATATTCGGGATTCTTGATACAGTCAATCTTTAAATGCCATGTGCAACGCTGGTAATTGTTCTTGCCGGTAATCTGAAATATTCCACGTCCACGGTAACGATAACCATCTTTTGATTGCTCATCACCATTTCCCATGCGGTTAGCATACACCAGACTTCCTATTCTTTCAGGATTACGTGCATAATAATTGAGATCTTTATTCTTGAAATACTTTCCAAAAACACGTCTTAGCCCATCGGCACTATAATTAAGGTTTTCAACAAAAGTGCTGAAACCGTTGCTTTCATGTGCCGCTTGAGCAAGAAAGTTTTCCTTATCAATCAAGGTAAAATTTTCTTTGGTCATTTCAGTATCAAGAACTTCAAAAATCCCCGGTTTTGCTTTTGGATAGATTTTATATAATTTGGTTACAGATGTTAATTGTTTTTCTGCCATTTTGTCACCTCTTATAAGTTGCCCCTTAAAGGGGCAACCGTTAAAAACATATTAGTGTTTTGATAAATCAGGAATTGGGTCTGTATATGCCTGTGCAGTTAATTTAACTGTATTTTCTTCCTCGCCATCTTCCTGAGTAATCTTAATTGAAGGTGGGGTAACAGTACGTTCATATATTCTCTTAACCTCAATATCTGAAATATCAAAGCAAGGGGCATGTGAATTTCGGTTATAAGAAGTTGCAAGTAATATCTCATTCCTGCTAGTACCAAGTCTTGAAGTTGTTTTTGTTGTATCATCACTTCCGATTGAATAACCGTTGATTCTTACAGTTTCCTTGAATTCAGACCATAAAACTTCAACTTCAAACCATGCACCGTTTAAGATTTCATCTGATAGTGGATAAACAATTTCAGTTTGAGCGTTCTTAGGACCTGAATTTGTGGTTAAACCTACATTTTGAGTACTGTTAAAACACAGTCTGTATCTACCGTCAATAATCTTTTTATCAATATTACAGATATTCATAAAATTATAGGTACTTTCATAACCAGTAATATTATTGTTTTGATAATTGTTAATTCTTGCTTTGAATTTGATTATATAAGGATAATCATATGGAATTGACTTGTTTCGATCAATAGCAATGCGTAAACCGGAACTATATAAAACTGCATTACTTTGTGGATTATCAATGAAATAATTCATATTGTTTCTAAAGTAAACTGTATTGCCTTCTTTGGCAATTATCGGATTTGATGCACCGATAGGCGCACTGCCAGTTGATAACCATGCAGATAACATTAAAACCGGGGTATCTGCAGTATTAGTTGCAGAATCTTTCCATGGATTGTTTGCAAGATTATTACCATTATGATTTTGAATGGATTTATTCACATCATCTGTGCTGAACCATTTACCTATTTGTTGCCACTCTAAGAAAACCATTTTTTAAACTCCTAATTATGTTGTAAAGGTGTATTTGTATTATATATTATTTATATAAATACAAAAATATTTAAAATTTTTATTGCATTGTTATATATAGTATAATATTATAATAAACATAATAGATGAAAACAAAGAAATACGCACACGTAAAATTCAAGTAAAAAGAGGAAGCCAAGCTAAAAAAGAACTTGACTACAATATGTTTTATCTAAAAATTTATCAAATACATGTATTTAGGAACTGTCCCTAAATTAAATCCAATTTTAGTGGCTTAATTAACCTTAGTTTCATTGGTAAGTATAGTATAGATAATGTTTAAAACTTTGAAGTATATCACATTTTTTAAAAACAATTTTATTGACATATAAATAAAGGTGTTATATACTTCTTTTTAATATGATGATAAATTTATTAAAAATATGAAAAAGTTAAAAGCCAAAACAAAAAATATAAAGCAGACTAAAAAAAGACGCAAAAAGAAAAGTCATAAATATAGTTTTATGATTACTCTTAAATTTGCGTATAAGATAATCTTTGGTGATAAAGAACTTTTAGAGAAGTTAAGAAAGCAATTTTCATCTCTTGTTCATATTTTTTATAACTTATATGTTGATAATCCGAAGATAACATGTCATGAAGCAAATGAGCATATCAAAGGTTATAAGAACCTTGATTTAATGGATTCGTATTTGATTTTATGTGCATATAATAAAGCATATGAAATTTATAAACGTCATAATGTTGATAATAAAGGTGAACCAGCCGGTCATAAACTCGTTTTTGGTGAACGAAAAAATCTAATTAAAACATCTAAACACACATTAACAAAAAAGGAATTTAGAAAACTAAGAATGATGCCTTTATATTTAGAAGGCGAAAAACAATATCACGGTAATAGACGTGTTAGAATTAAAGATAAACACACTCTTGAATTTTCTGTTAAGGGTAAAGTAGTTTTTGTTTTTAAAGTATTTGATAAAAGATGTAGTATCTTAAATCAACTCAAGAAAAAACAGGATGCTAAACAGATCCCGATTACTTATACTATTGGCGATGATTATATTAGTATAACTTATAATCAAAAATTACTTACAGTTCCTAAAAATCATAATCTTTTAGCAAATAGAATCATGTCGATGGATTTGAATCCTGATTATATCGGTATTACAATTTTTGATGTCGATCAAGATAGTCATATCCGAAACATTCTAAAAGCATATGTTATGGAGTGGAGTACTATAACTGAGGTTCAAAAGGAATTAAACCAACCTAATAACTCGGAAGGTAATAAATATCTTACCAATAAGAGAAAACATGAAATTCAGGAAATTGCTAAACACATTTCAGATTTATCAGTATTTTATAAATGCAAATATATCGCAGTAGAAGATTTGGATTTTGATTCTAACTGTAAAGGTTTTAGAAACTCTAAATGGAATAGGAATTTAGTGTTTCAATCATTATTTAAACATTCCGTTGAAAACGGTGTTACTATTTTACGTGTTAATCCGGCTTATACAAGTATCATAGGAAATATTGTCTGCAGACATAATATTCCTGATATGTGTAGAAGTGCGTATGAAATTGGTTATCGAGCAGTAAAAGGACTTCAAAATGGAAATTTCGATAAAGACTGGGTAGATACAAATGAATATCTTCATTCCTTAGATAAGGTTAAAGACTTTATTATTAAATCGTTGGAAGAATGCGGTAATAAAGATAAAGAGATTAAAAAAGTTAGTAAATTTACTAACTACAGACAAATAAGTATATTCATCAATGAAAACAATATACAGTATAGAGTTTCCATTGAAGACTGTCATGATAATGAAACAGTCTATAGATTTAAAAATAAAAAATCGCTTGCTAAGATACGTTCTTACGGCGTAAGACACTATAAAAAGAAGATTGCTTGATTCGGGGTTTACGTAGGAAGTATTGCTTTTGAATCAAGTTAGAATGCCGTAAAAAGCAATCTAACTTTAAAATAGCGATTCACTATTATAGTGTCTTAAAACAAAATGAAATCCGAATAAGGTTAAGGTTTCAACTTAATATGCTTATGCATGATGAGTTCTTTTAGGTTGAACTACATGGTGTATATCATAGTTCAAATAAGTCCCGAAAATTGGATTTAATTTAGGGACAGTTCCTTAGATGTTTTGAAGTCCCTCTTTCAAGGGACAAATTGCAATTGTTTTATATATATTTATATTTTTTAAAAAATGGTTGAAAAATTCTAATGGTTCATTCTCCATAAATGCAGACATGCTACCGAAAGCCGATAGATTTGGTTATCAAAATCCTTGATTGTGGATGCAGTATTATACATCTCTTTAAGTTTTGAAAATTCCATATCAAGTATATCCATTATATTATGGTTTCTCCATTCAGAAGGTGTATTCCTGTCAATCTCACCGCATGAAATCATATATTCTTTATCTGGATTGCTTCCAAAACTGTCTTTGTCTTTAATGATTGTGATTGTTTTCATTTTTTAATTCTCCTATAAATACATATATTTAAAATTAAAAAATGCATTTGAATAGTTTAAAAATGTGATGTACTTAACAGAATTAAATTATGAAATGCTAGATAATTAAAACTGTCCGATAGGACAAAGGCTATCATCCTTTTAAAATAGTGAAATAAACTACATGTACTCCTTAGAAACTAAAGCCTACATAAGTAGGCTTTTTTTCATTTTATCGTTTGATGTAAAAGTACTTTTTTAATAATACAATATCAAAATAGATTTGAGTTATCACAGGTCTGTATTCGAGATATTTATCATCTGAATAGATAAAATAGATTAGTTCTTCTGTTTTGCCTAAATCAAGTCTTTGATAAGAATCTGATAAAAAATTTTCAAAATCATCATCATCTTTAATATATAATATTTCATATATATTATCAAAGTTGTTTTTCTTATCTGTTTCTATGATAACCATTTTCAAATCCTCAAACACTAAAAAAGGCACATGCAAGTTTAAAACCCACATATGCCAAAAACTTTTAATTTTTATTGTTATTCTTCATCATCATCAAATAGCAGTTCGTTTTCTGCATCTTCAATATCATCCTCAACATCATCGGAATCAACGAATTTATCAGGATCGATGCTTCTTGTAAAACATACTTCTTCATCATCCGGCTCTGCAAAATCCTCAGGATCTACACACTGGCAATCAGCATATTCATTATCCAGTGGGATTCTTAAAAACTTGCAAGGCAGTTCATCTTCAAATGAAATTGTGATGCAGTCTTCATCAAGCTTTCCGGCACGTCTTGGGTTTCTTCTAAAACGTGAAACACGGCTTTCGCTTTCTTCAACCTTTTTCTTTGGGTCGAACTTATCAAAATTATAATCTACTTCTGCATCTTTGTCTACAAGATACCAGATTGCAAGAACATCTAATTTATCAATCATTCTTGAATTGATATCTAAAATCTTGAAACGAGGTACTTCACCTTTCTGTCCACGTAAAGGAATGTTACGCATTGTTACGTTTCTTTCATTTGATACTTGAATCAGTTGACTTCTAACAGCATCAATAATATAGATATGTGCTGAACCATCGCCATCGGCTGCAACGGTTAACAGAGTACGTGATTTGTAATCTTCCATAACATCAAGAAGTCTTAATGTTAAGGTCTTTGTAGAAACCTTGTTGCGTTCAATACGTTTGATGTTACTTCTATTCATCCATGTTTCAGGAATTTTAAACATGCGAACACGGTTGGCATCAATACCGAAATGCTGTAAGCTTACCATAAGATTACGGCGGATTACTTTTTCATCCACATCGCCTAAATACTTAGCAACCTTGCGATATAACTTTGTAAGATTATCAATTTCCTTTTCATTGATAAAATCAGATCTATCTGATCTGCATCTAATAAATTTTTTAAAACTCATTGTTCAAACCCTTAATAAAATTGCAATTTTAAAGTTATTGTATATACATATTTATATTTTTAATGTATTTTTATTAAAAAATAATTTTCCATGTAATACGCAATGCAGTTGACGAATCTTTAACCTTAGTTGGGAATGCACGATAACAGAATAACTGATCGTCATTCACATATAAACATGCTTCATTAAAGAAAGTCATCTGGGTATCGTATTCGGAACTGCTGATTTGATTATTAGCATAATTCTTTGGGATAACCCATACGAATTGAACTGTACTCTTAAAATTGCTTATTACATTACCATCGTTATCAGTTGCATCGGTGGTATTGACAACGTTCACAAATGCTTCACACTGAGCCTTTGATCTGTCAACTTTCATTTTATAACCTAAGTCTGCAGAGTAGAATGTTTTATCAAAGATATCGAACGGTACTGTATACAGATATGGTTTATAATCTTTTTCAAAAACATTTGTATTTGATAACAATGCATGATTGATAGTATAAGAATCCGCATTATCAGGATTTAAATATCTGTAATACTCATCGTTATATCTGTAAATCTTGTACGGTGTAAGTACATTTGCAGTCTGTGATGAATAGTTTGTAATATAATCATCTGCATATTGTTCAGTGAACAAATGCTGCAAATCTCTTGTATAGGTTTTGTTTTCTACCCTTGGGGTAAATCTGTTTTTAGTAACACCGCAAGTTCCGAGTGCGAGCCTACATGCATGTGGCTTTTGAAATGCTTCAATTATATTTGAAAAAATACTTGCCATGCCACGTCTGGCATTTATACAGATAGTATTGTGATCTTCAAAACTATCTATTACTTCAAAATCTTTTAAAACTTCAACTTTAAATCTACCCTCAATAGGCGATTTGACTGTATCAATCATGTTTTGAATTCCTTTCTAATGATGTAATTCTTTATTCATATTTATATTTATTTTTATTTTCATGCTCAAACTGCTAATAAACTATTGGGATTCTTCAATAGTTTATCATCACTTTGAGCCACTTTTTAGGATTCTGTATCAATCAAGAACCGTGTTCTAAAGGGTTACAACTGATTAAAAAGTAATCAAAAGTCCCCAAACTGCTAATAAACTATTGCCCTTTGGCAATAGTTTATCATCACTTTGAGCATGTTTTTAGGATTCTGTAACAGTTCAGAGCCTTGCTCTATGTTCATACATGTGGTTAAAAAGTAATCAAAACCTTTCAAACATGCAATAAACTATTGGCAAAAGCCAAAAGTTTATCATCACTTTGAGCATGTTTTTAGGATTCTGTAACAGTTCAGAGCCTTGCTCTATGTTCATACAGTTGGTTAAAAAGTAATCAAAACCTTTCAAACATGCAATAAACTATTGGCAAAAGCCAAAAGTTTATTAACACTTTGAGCATGTTTTTAGGATTCTGTAACAGTTCAGAGCCTTGCTCTATGTTCATACATGTGGTTAAAAAGTAATCAAAAGCCCCCAAACTGTTAATAAACTATTTGGATTCCTCAATAGTTTATCATCACTTTGAGCATGTTTTTAGGATTCTGTAACAGTTCAGAGCCTTGCTCTATGTTCATACATGTGGTTAAAAAGTAATCAAAAGTCCCCAAACTGCTAATAAACTATTGCGATTCTCAAATAGTTTATCGCCACTTTGAGCATGTTTTTAGGATTCTGTAACAGTTCAGAGCCTTGCTCTATGTTCATACATGTGGTTAAAAAGTAATCAAAAGTCCCCAAACTGTTAATAAACTATTTGGATTCCTCAATAGTTTATCATCACTTTGAGCATGTTTTTAGGATTCTGTAACAGTTCAGAGCCTTGCTCTATGTTCATACATGTGGTTAAAAAGTAATCAAAAGTCCCCAAACTGCTAATAAACTATTGCGATTCTCAAATAGTTTATCACTATTTTGAGCCACTTTCCGACCCACGAACCGCATGTATTGATTAAAAAATAACCAAACAATCAATATTTTTAAGAAAATTCTTGACACATTTCACAGATATGATAAACTTCTTTGAATAATGGTATAAACAGTTAAAACAAAAAATGAACAGTTTAATTGAACAAAAATCTGATTTAGCAGCTTATCTGAAAATGATAAACAGTTTTCCTATGCTTTCTGCAGAGGAAGAACATGATTTAGCCGTGAAATTTCATGAAAGCGGTGATAAAAAATCTGCATATCGTTTAGTAATGTCGCATATGCGGTTTGTAGTGCATATTGCAAAAGGTTATCTTGGATATGGACTTCCGTTGAAAGATTTAATTCAGGAAGGTGCAATCGGTTTAATGCAGGCTATAAAACGTTTTAATCCGTCAAACGGAGTAAGACTTGCAACTTATGCTATGCACTGGATTAAATCTGAAATCCATGAGTTTATTTTAAATAACTGGAAACTTGTTAAAGTTGCTACTACCAAAGCGCAGAGAAAACTCTTTTTCAATCTGAAAAAGTATAAAAAGAATGTTCAATGGCTTTCTAACAAAGAAGTTTCAAAAGTTGCATCTGATTTAGAAGTAACCCCGAAAGATGTTACTGAGATGGAACTTAAAATGAGCGATTCAGAAGTATCATATGATGCAGATGAACCTGAAATCCTCTGTCTTGAAGATAAACGTTCTGATTTTGCAAAAATTATTGAAAACAATGATTATAAGAATGCAATATATAAAAATTTGAAAAATGCTTTACAATCATTAGATGAAAGAAGTAGATTTATTATTCAAAAAAGATATCTTGAAGAACAATGTACTTTGACCGAGTTATCAAAAACCTTGAATATATCGATTGAAAGAGTTCGACAAATTGAAAACAATGCATTAAAATTATTGAAAGTTTATATGGGGAACAAAAATGTTTAATGTTTTTAAAAATGTGATGAGTAAATCACATCAATTCACAGAGGAAGAACTTAAAAAGTTTAACAGTTTTATGTTCTGCCGCTGGTTATCAGGTACTTTTGATACTTTAAAGATTGCACAGTGTATAAATCTTAACTATAACATACCGGATGAATTGCAGTTGAAACTTGCTCAGTATGCATTGAACGGTAGAAAACGATTTATACCTTTTCCGAAAGCCTTGAAAATGAATGAAGAATACGAAAATAATTTAAAATATATATCTGAGTATTATAATGTATCTTTAGATAAAGCTAAAATGTATTTAGAACTTATGAATCCAGAAGAATTTGAATACATCAAATATCAGATAAACACAAAACGTCAGGCATTAAAAAATGGAAATTAAAACAAAAGGCGAACGTCTTGCTAAAAGGTTCAACGAGATAACTGCAAAGATTGCAGAAAGTGTTCAGAATGCGGACGATCTCATGGTTGATGCAGATGAGATAACAACAAGTGTTGATGAAATTATTGAGGAATTGCCGGAAGATCAAGCTGAACTCGATGTTTCTGAAATCATCAATCTTAAAAACTTACTTGAAGATTTCAAGTATGTACGTCAGACCTTGAAAGAAACTACCGATATGGGTAAAAACATGTTAAAATCCATGGGTAATGAACTTGAATGCGAACCAAATCCGAAAATGCTTGAATCCTATGCATTACTTCAAGGAACTTTGACAGACAATCTGAAACTGTTTTTACAATCTTATAAAGATATTTCAAATGTAATGATGAACATTGCAAAAATCACGGATAAAAACCCTAAGACACAGAACATCACAAATATAAATATTGAGAGTGAAAGCAAGATTGTTAATACTGCCGAACTTATTAAAGAATTAACAAAAAACTAAAGAAAAAATATAAATACAAATATAACATTAAAAAAGGAAATCAAAATGGCTGCAATTAAAGTAAAGAATGGTAAAATTGGTGAAAATCTGCATTTTCAAAGAATTAGAAGAGTAACAGGATATTTAACCGGCGATTATAAAACAAGATTCAATGATGGTAAACAGGCTGAAGTCCGAGATCGTGTAAAACACAATTTAAGCGAACACTCTGAATCTGAGGAATAAAAATGGGTATCTTATCAAAATCGGATTACGAGCGCAGAATGCGTAACGTTGACCGCCGGAATGCGGAAAATGCCGATATTCTTGAAGAGCAAGGGTTTGAAACAGATCAGATAAGAGCATTAGAAGATTTGTGCAGTATCCGTCATGATTTGCATACTTTCGGTGCTGAAACCCTCTGGAATGTAGAATGCAGTAATTATGATACGTTTCGTGACTGGTTGAACGGTGGAATTCAGGAAATGCTTGAAGATGTCGGTTTTGATAATGATTTATCTTTTGATACCGATGATTTACCGGCGAGCAACGATGATGAATTCATGGATATTGATGATTTCGATGCTTACTATGAAGAAAGCATTGAGGTTCTTAGTGATTTCATCGATGATGTGAACCGCAAAATTGAAAAGTGGCTCAGAAATTTTGATAAACAATACGGTACTCATTATGCACCTACCGGATTGCAGAGGATTTAAATGTTAAAACAATTCCAGCTAAAAGAAAGCAGATATGATGCATCGGAACTTTTTAAAATCAGTTCCGAATTGACGGATTCCGAGAAAAGACTTCTTGTTCAAGGCTGTGTACTTCCGGGATTTGAATTTTTTGAAAGTGGCTGGGATATGCTTGAAAACTGGTCAGAGGATTTAGATATTTTAATTTGTCAAATCCTAGATAACAGTAATATAGAATCCAGCAAAGATTTACGGCAGGAATGCTGTATATTCTCAAATTCATATGGTATTAGTGAAATCCGTGTGCTTCCAAATGGAATAAATTCATTAACAGATTTGGAAATTAATGGAATACTTGACAATGCCATGGAATTTGTAGATAATATAATTGTAAAAAAAGAATACCACACGGAAATTGCTGAAATTGCTAATCGTTACGAATCAAAAATTGATAAAATTCTTGAAAAATAACTTGCAATTTGAAAAATAATATATATATAATAAGAATATCAAATATAGTGTACATATTACGGTTTTGCAGAGTTCCGGCTGTTTAACAGCATAAACTGCAAAATTTTATTTTTAAAAGGGAGTAAAAATGCTTAAACGCAGAAGAATTCGTGAAAGTTCAGAAGTAACCGTTTCTGACTTAATTGATTATCTACAAGGTGTTATCGATGAACTTGAAGATGAGTACAACGAAAATGATATTGTAAACATTTCACCGAATACTTATCGCATGGGAACACCGATGGCTTATTATAATGAAGGATTCATTGATTTGAACGATCTTAATAGCCATATTGAAGTTGTTGATGATGATGAAGATGAAGACTTCGATGAAGAAGATGATGAATAATTAAAATTTTTGGAGAGGTTCCAGAGTGGCTAAATGGATCAGACTGTAAATCTGACGGCTCTGCCTTCGATGGTTCGAATCCATCCCTCTCCACCATTTGAAAGTTTTTGAATGTGAAATGATTGATGTTTTAACAATCTGTCAAGCAAAACATGGTTTTGAATTTGTGGCAAAATTATACTCGAACGATCACAATCCGCCGCATTTTCACGTAGAAACGTTAGATGGAAAGAAAATCGCAAAAATTGAAATTACTGAAAATGCACCAAAAAATTTTGATGATTTGAAAATTTTGAAAATTCAAAATCAAAAAGATTTTGATAAAATTAAGAAAAATCTTTTAAGATGGTGCAGTTCAGAAAGAAACGGTGTGAAAATCTGGCAACATGCCAAACTTGTTTGGGACGATAACCACACGGATGACACAGCATTTGAATAATCCCCATATTTATGGGGATATATTAAATATGACAAATTATGTCATGTTATCTACTTTGTGATAAAGTATTCAATGACATTGTTTGTACAGATTTCATCTCTGTGAACATCAGTTTCAATACTGTGTTCAGATTGTTCGGATTCTCATTCTTTAAGATGTTTAGGTATTTGTCAAAGAATGCAAGGCTTTCAGCGGTTTCATATACATAAGACCAATCTGGTGATTGATACAAGTCTTTTGCAAGGTCTTTATATTTGCTATTCCATTTGAATTGTACCGGCGGAATACAAAAGCGATATTCTGCTTCTCTCATAATGGTTATTCTGTCAATACACAAATATGCTTCACCATTGCAGATAGGTATGGTGTATATGTTATTACCGTTACATCTACCGCCAAACTTATTCTCAAAAAGATATTCAAAATCACGTTTCTTCAGAATATTACCCTTGCGCTTTTCGCCTTGGGCGATTGCTTTGAGTTTCTTGCGGTCAAAGATGATAGTAGGATCTCGGAAAATTTCCCGTTTCCCATAATCATTATAAGTTTTCTGTTTAACACGTTGCCGTTTACCATCGATAAACAGTTTGGTTTCATAAGTTACTTTCATATCCGGCGAGGAAAGATTTCCATTTGCAATACTACTATACACATCATCAAACCGTAACCAGATATCTAGGTCGATTATCTTAGTCTTTCCGGCATTAAAGAATTTTACATGCTTGCCATAGAAGATTGAAAAATCCGTGAAATCGGTTACTGTGTACTTGAATGAATCGTTAAACATCTCATTGAAGTATTCAACAAATACGTCAGGATTAAGATTATCGAAGTATTCCTTACATAGCTTTTCAGTCTGTTTCTTAAGGAACTCATAATCGGACTTCTTGGATTCCCTAGATTCCGGCTGTTTATAATCCTTAGTTACATTCTTCAAAAGCAAGTCTTTTGCATAGTTCAAGTCCTGCATCTTTTCAACATCACCGCCCTTATCAGGGTGAAATTTGATAGCAAGCCGTTTATACTTCTTCAAAACATCATTTTCTGTGTAATCTTTATCAAGATTAAACAGTTTCAAGGCTTCACTATAGCTGAGTGACTCCAAAAGCATACGTAATTTCATGATTTTTCCTTTAAAAAATTATTTTTTCAGATCTTATATATATAATATATTAATAATTAATAAAATTTTTAATAAAAACACGTTCAATCATGTGAAAAATTCCTAAAAATTCCTAGATTTTAGGATTTTTAACACTCAAAACACGTTCAGAAAGCTAAAAAAGCTTGTTTTTAGTGTATTTTTTAATGAAAACACACTAAAAATTAAAAATTTTTCTATTTTATATATATAAATATTAATAATATTTATAATTTTTTAATTATTACGTTAATACAAATGAAATTTTTTCTATATTTTATGCGCTGGCAATTGAGTACGTTAGTACTAGCTTTGCCGATGTGGTATTTTGAATCACTTGGAATTGGTGCTGTGTTGAATCTTGTAATATGTCAGTGCATTGGTGCAGTGATTTTTTACAAGATAGACCAATTGATATTTAAGAAAGGGTAGTTGTATGGGTAAGGATGCTGGTGTTCGTTGGGGTATCAATACCGTTAAAGGATGGTTTAAAGGCGGTAAGGGTGGTAAAGGTGTTAAACCACCTAAAGCTGAAGGAAAACCCCCTAGACGTGTTTCAGAAGCTAATAAGGGTGGTAAAGGAAAGCCGTCTAAATCCTCTAAATTCGGTAGAAAAGCATTAGTAGGGGGTGCATTAGGTGCATTGGCTTTAAAGGCTGTTTCTGACCTTTTAAACAATAACGGCAACGGAAACGGCACAGATCCGAACGCTCTTTCCAGAAAGAACAAAACCAGAACATCAAGTACTGCTACCACCAAGCCGGTATCACAGAACATAGTCATAAAAAAGCATGATTACCCAAATACTTATCGTGTACAGTTGAATCAACTGTCAAACACGATAAATTATGCCATAAAACGTGACAAAATCTCAAATAGGAAAACTAATAACCGGTATCAATCTATACTCTGTAAAAAGATTATGGATAAATTAACCTTGCATACGGAAATACAAAATGATTTAATAGTTAATGAGATTTATAATGTTCTTGCCCTTAATAATGATTTAAGTGATACCACAAAGAAAACCTTTATCAATAACCTTGTTGACTTAATCAAGCCAAAGAACAAAGGTAAAATGTCTGATACCTTTTTGAACTCTGCATCCTTAAAGGAATTAAAGAGCATCAATAAAACACAGACTAAAATATATATGGCATTAAAAGAGTTGTCAGAGGATAATTTACACTCTATATATGATAAAAAACGTGAACATGTACAAAAATTGCCATATAAGAATACAGATTATCAGAATGTATCTAATATTGAATCCGGTGGTAACGGCGGATTTAATTTTGGGTTAGGCGGTATTCTAGGTGGAATACTTGCCGCCCTTGGCGGTGGCGCATTGTTTTCATTGTTCAATAACTTAAATGAAGATGATTCAGATGGCTCAGATAGCGATGATGAAAAAAGTTTTATTGATAAAGTATTATTGGATGCTGCTAAATTTGCAAGATATGAAAGTGCGATGAGGGTACACAAAGCCAATAAAAATGTAGCAACTCATTTTAGGGATGCAAAAACGAATTTCAAAGATTTCCGAACCGATGCACAAAAGGCTGCAAATACAAGACGTGTTGCAGACAATATCAGATTATCTAATCAGGAACAACTTCAGAAAAACATGGCTAAGTTGAAACCTGAATTAGATCCGGTTGCTAAGAAAGAATTACTTGATAAGATTAAGAAAAATAAGAAAGCGATTGCATTAGCCGAAGAGATTTGGGGACGTAACAGATTAAAGAAGGTTTATCCAAAACTTATAAAAGCTTTGAAAAGTACCGGACGTGCATTAGGTTCTGGGGCTTTCTCAATATTCTTTGCCTTTATATCCATATGTATGGTTAAGTATGAGTTAGAACATATGGATGATGAAACCGAAAAATACGCATTAACAGCAATAGCAACCCTTGAATTGATTCCGGTTGTAGGTGCTATTGTTGGATTTTTTGAATGTATTCCGTTGCTGTTAAATCTTGCCGGTACTATTATAAAAGATTTCATAGTCCCAGCATTACAGTATTTTGAAAAAAAATACAATAGAAACGATCCATTATGGAAAGAGGTTGGTTCTTGGACTATTGATGGATTTCCGATTGGTCAATCAATTTTAGTTATTTTAGACTTCTGTAAAATCTCTGCATGGGCGGTTATTCCTGTTCTTAAAGAACTTGGAGAAGCATTATACTGTATAGATCCAGATGCATTGCGTCATTATTTTATGGATATTATCAGAGTAGGGGAAAAAGCTATAGAATACACCTATCAGACTGCAGAAGCCTTGCATGTTTCTAAAAACAGTGTATTAAAAACCTTGGAAAACGAGGGGTACATTAAAACATCTGGAATAGGTGGTATAGGTGATACTAAAGTTGTTGATTTTGATAGAATCCGTAATGAGTTAAGTGTTGCTGAAATAGATGCACTTATTCAAAGTAATGCTCTTTTATTCAGTGATAAACAACAATTAGAAAATATTAAAAATTCTAAAATGCGTGAACAAGCCGATTTGATTAAAAAGACCGGCGATCCTGAAAAAGATGCTTGGAATGCAGTTGAAAGGGTTGAAAAAGCAAGATTTGAAGCTGGTAGAAACTTAACTGAAACAAATCTCAGTACTCTTAATGAAGAATTAAACAGTAAAGATGCATATGAAACCCATATTTTGCGTTATTGGAATGCGTTTAACTCATTAGATGCACAGATTGCAGCAACCAAATACTTTTTCCATCATCCATGGAAAGAGTTTATCAGCCGTATTCGGTCACAGATAAATAATATACAATACTGGCTTGCACCCCCTATTACTGTTGAAGTAACTAAAATACATAATAAAGATGTAATGACTATATTCGGCGGTGCAAATGTGTATTTTATATTCTTACATGGCACGGTAGCAATCAGAAAAGATAATGAGAAAGAACCGTTTTATAATAACAATTTAAAAGTTATCGGTCAGTTAAAGAACGATGGCAGTGCTGAACTGTCTAATAACTATGTAGCCAATGATAAAGAAAGTTTTGAGTATTATAACGATCCTAGATTTAAAAATTTTAAAGGTAAAGGTTATAATCAATATAGAAAAGAAGTATTATATGCAGAAGTTACTAAACCGGTGGAAACTTTTAAAATTCCTACTGTATTAGATGAAAAACAGTTTAATATGAGTGCCGCCGGAATTCCTACTGAAACTAAACCGGTTGATACTGTACCTAAAGTTGATACTCCTAAACCGGTTGATGCAACTAAACATGTTGATGCAACACCTAAAGTTGATACTCCTAAACCGGTTGATGCAACTAAACATGTTGATACTGCACCTAAAGTTGATACCCCTAAACCGGTTGATACTGCACCTAAAACTGATGAATTAAAAGTATCAACCCCAGTACCAAAGGTTTTACATTATACTAAACCTGATGGAACTACTGGTACTACAAATACTACAGCACCGAAAGATGATGTTTTCCAAAAGGTTTTAAAAGCTGCTGAAACAGCAAGAAAAAATACAAGGTTTGACCGTTACGGAAGAGAAAAATCAGAAAAACAAAGTACCAGATTGTGCGCTCATTATGTATCAAATGCATTACAGGCAAGCGGTCTTAAATTTAACAGACCTCATTATGCACATGAATACCATACAAAAGGTATATTACGTAAACTAGGTTTTAATATGGTTTATAGCGGTTTAGGCAAATATGATGCAAAAGTAGGTGATATCTGTGTTGTTAATAAATTTAATACCCCTGATGGAAATGAGCATTATCATGTAGCCATATATGATGGTAAAAACTGGATATCTGACTTTGTACAGCAAAGTCCAGAAGCATGGAATATTTATAAAGGTGTAAGACCTAATAACGGTGTATTTTACTATCGTTACGGTGCATCTGATACCCCAGCACCGACAGTTGCGACAAATACTGATGTTGCAGAAACATTTGATACTACTAAAACACCGGAAAAACAAGTACCTTTTGAACCGAAAGTTAATAAAGAAAAAGTAGAAGTAGCTAAGAACAATACAAAAGATGCTGATACTCGTTCGGAAAAGACTTCTAAAGATTTAGCCACGAACGAAAGAAAACTGAATGAAAAGAAAACAGCAAGTAATAATAATGATACTTTATTATTTGATGTTAAAAACAATTCATTCTTTAAACATAAGAACCTTGATAATGCAAATGTGTTCTTCACATTCCCTGTTTTAGATTACAGCACTTTAGACTGGGGATAATTGACAACGGCTGAGAATTCATGTATTATATATTATAAGAATATAATGTGATTTATATCACGTTATATTTTTAAAAAATAACTTGACAAATAAAAAATAATATGTATAATTATACACATAGACTTGATTGAGAGAGGAATTTGAAATGGACACATTGGCTGAAAGAGAGATTAGTTTTTATGCCGAAGATGGAAATATTGATATTTTTGTATCTATTGCAAGAAGTGTGTGCGATGGTGTGACCGTTTCAAGACAATATTGCAGTAGAAGTCGTGGCGCTTTCTGGACTGACCCTGATGTTGAATACTGCAATCTTGAGGGTGGTTTCTTTGCCACTGCACAGCGCATTTTACGTGCCTATGGCAAAGATAATATATCTACACACAGAATAGGTTCTAAAGCGAACTGGTAGCGTTCTAGGGGGTATTCTGGGGGCATTCTAGGGGATTCTATGACTAAAGACGAAGTATTGATTGCTAAACATGCATTAATGACTCTTGAAAGCGCATTGGGAATGCTTTCAAATTCAAATATTCCAAATTCTGAACTTATGCCGATTTTGAACATGTTCAGTTCCGTGCAGGAAGATTTGGTCAAGTTGTATGCAGAAGATCACGCTAAGAAAGAGAATACTAAAAAGCGTGAACGTTCCTCAGAAAGTTCACGGGATAATTCAAATTATGAAAGTGAAAGTATAGGTGAATTCTTTGCTCATTCTACCGATTTTGACGGTTTTGGCGATTTGTGGATGTTTAAATGATTAAAATATTGAAACAATTTATTTTATTGCTGATAGCCTTGACTATCGGCTTTTTTGTAGGCTATAATTTCCCTAAGAAGTATGAGGAATGCACATTAGAACCATCTGAGTACTATTATCACTGTCTGCAGTATGAAAGCGGAAAATGTCTTAAAATAATTTTGAAAAAATATAACGAAATGGAGATTTTCAAGTGAAATTAGCCGAATTAAGAAAATTAAGTCATAGTCCCGTGGCTGTATATAAATATGAGAAAACTATTGAAATTTCGGATTTGATGAATAATTAGGAACTGTCCCTAAATTAAATCCAATTTTAGGAACTTGTTTAACCTTAGTTTCATTGTTAAGTATAGTATAGATAATGTTTTAAAATTTTGAAGTATATCACATTTTTAAAAACAATTTTATTGACATATAAACAAAGTTATTATATTATTGATAATATAAAAAATTATTAGTTACTTAGAAAATACAAATTGAAAATAAACAGTATATACAGTAGAAGTTTTTACAGTTATGAACTCAGCGATACAAAATATCATGAGATCTATGACTTTGCTTGTTATCTGAATGGGATTAAAAATGAACTTTCTATTGAAGTTAATAAAAATCTGTTGTATTTTCATAATATGACAAAGTATGAGTTTCAACAATCAATATTACCTTTAGTTCGTGATAGGATAAAATCTAATTTTTACTTCCACATGGCTGATGATGTTTTTGTAGCATATCAAAACAAGTTTAATGCGATAAAGAAAAAATTAAATTTTAAGATGGTTCAAGATTACCATTTTGTATATTACAAAAGAAACTCTAAAAATCATTCAATCGGTGAACTTAAGGAAATACATAAAAAAATTCGTATCTACACCATTGACTATAACATTAACATATTTGGCTAGATACGGAAATAATGATATTCTTGATTATCTTTTAGAAAGGTTTGTTTCAGAAACAAATCATGAAAAGGAACTGTTTTATGCATCCATAATAGATCATATCTATAAATATGGTTTAAGCAGACTTATGAGCCTTGCTATGAGCAAAAGGCAAAGGATTATAAAAAAGTATTCAGAAAATCCTATAGTTTTTAGTTCATTGACGTTCAGAGGTAGAAGCCGTTTAGCATCAGATATTGTTTCGTATAATAAAAATTTTAATTCTAAAATTAAAGCTTTTATAAATATATCATGGGGCAATAACGATAGAAAAAAGTTAACTATACCAGTTAAGTATTCAAAAGATTTTCATAAAGATATGAAACGATATACTAATGGTAGAGATACAACATATACATTATGTTTTGATGAAAATAACAGAATAAGAATCATTCTTAGTTATGAGGATGAAAGAGATATTCCAGATAATAAAACAAATTTTATTGGTATAGATGTAAACAGTAAACATAATCTCATGCAGTGTTCAAATGGGGAATCGATTGATTATGATCGAAATCTTGTTGAAACTTTAAGTAATGAACTTTTAAAGGTTGATTCACTTAAATCTAATAAAGATTATGTAATTGGGAAAAGAAAAGCCCATAAAATAAAGCATCTTACAAATGAACTTAGATCAACAATTAGATATGAAATATCATCATTATGTAAAAAATTAAAATCAACAAATATAGATCATGCCGTGCTTGAAGATTTAAATGGCTTTGAAGATAAATGTTTCTGTAAAGATGAAAATGGTCTTAATTATAATAGAAGAATTAAGCTTCTTAAATTATCTTCTATTAAAGATGAATTTGAACATATTGCTAGAAAATATGGTATTGCAGTATCATTAGTTCATTCATACTATACATCTCAGCAATGTTTAATGTGTGGTTGTATTGATAAAAACAATAGAAAAACTCAAGAAGAATTTGAGTGTATTGAATGCGGCTATAAATCAAATGCTGATTTAAATGCCAGCAGAAACATTTTAAAAAGAGTAGTTTCGACAGTGTTAAGGAACAAACTTTTAAAAAATAGTAAACTTGGTAATGGAACTTATGAACCTAAACTGTTAAACAGACATAGGGTAAAAGAAGTTTTATTATCGTTACGTTACAACCTATCAACAATAGGCGAAGAAGCTATGAATTCTACTTAATTCAAGTAGTTTAAATAGTTTTTAGGTAACGTATAATTATCAGTACCCTAAGTATTATCAGGTTAAAAACAAAGAAACTGTGGATATCTAAAACTTTCATTTTTAATCATTTTTTAAAATTAATTATAAAAAAGTGCTTTAAATTTTTTTCGATATCTTTATATAAAGAATATATAAAAATACTTTAAAAAGAGTTTTAACACTAAATCAAATCAAATCCAGAACTTAAAATAAGAAAAGTCCATTGCGTATTTTTTATTACGTAACAGACTTTTCGCAAAAGTTCATAACGTATTTTTAAAGGCTTTTATAATCCCAGACTATTTTTTCAACATCTTCAATTGTTTTAGCATTTTCAACTTCCCCTTTTAAATCATTTGAGTAGAAAACAACCTTTTGAACTTCTAATCTCATTTTTCTTGCGAGTTCAACGAGTTCGCCAAAGGTTAAATCAACCGGTTTATTTGATTGTGATATCCACTTTTGAACAATTGCTGTTTCGTCTAAACCGCTATCAATCTGATCTTTCCAATCTTGAATTGTTCCTGAAATTCTTAATAATGATGTATCATCAATATCAAAACATCATTTTTAAATTTTACATTGCCGTTGTTTAAAAAATTATTTTTTTTTCAAAACTAATTTCACTTAGTTTAAATTTCTTTTTCTGTAATAAAGTAAATATTATTAGAATAATGCCTAATGATATATCGTGGAATCATCAATTAGATTTTATTTTTGATCCATATATAGTTCATCATTTAGGACCTTAGGCATTGTAAATAAATAACTTCCGAAATTTATCTACATTTATAAGCTCATTCGTTTAGAAGCTTGAAATAAATTCCCGTTTCTAAACGAAATTCTTACAGGATTAGCCACATCCGCTACTTCCAGTTTTGCTGTTTCACAGCTAAACGTAGGAATTACTTTTCTAATAATATTCAATGCCCCATTAACATCACTGTTAATAGTTTTTCTATCTGAAGTCCTAAACAATCCTCTTTTAATTCGTTTTCCTTGATACTTATCATGATGACACATTTCCTCATTATCAAAGAATGAACATTTTGAGGTATAGGATTCCTCAGTTGTTATAACATCTATACCTTTATCTTTAGCTTTATAAGTTATCATATCAATTAAGATATCAAAAGGTATTTCAACAAATTTTTGATTATTTTTCTTTCCGAGTTTAATCTCTTGTTTCCATTCTTTATTCAATCCAATGAATATGGCAGTAATACCATTAGAAACTGCTTGATTGATTAAATACGTAGATATTTTATGAAAATAATCTTTAATTTTGTTATAACGGTTTTTCGTTATCGAGTAAATTTTATTCGATGTATACTTTTCTTTCCCCTTTTTAGTTAATTTAGATTGCAGTTCTGATACATATTTATTATAAAACTGATTTATTGCTTTAACCGGTCTACCATCAAATATAATAGGGTTTATCCCCTTAACATTTGATGCTACAGTAATTAGGTTGTCTAAACCTAAATCAGCCCCCATATAACGGTTATTCTTTTCTTTAAGTTCAACTTTCGGAACTTTATACATTATAACAACTTCAATATGAGATGATTTTTTAACAACATCAACACGTTGAATATCTTTATAATCAATACCATCAGGAATTTTGAATTTGGTATTTATGCCGGTTAATTTTATATAACCGTTTCTAAGTTCCTTAGTTGATATACCATTTTTCGTATAAGAAAGTTTGTTACGACCTTTTACTTTATCTTTATATTTAGGTATTCTAGCTGTTTTATCACCATTCTTTAATTTTTCAAAGAATGATATAAAATCATTACATGATTGAATACATGTTTGTTGAGCATTAACGACTGGTAAAGCCCTATAATCAACTTGATTTGAATCTTGAAGCATTTTAATAAGATCAACAAAAGTTAAAAATGACTTCATCTCGCTTTTCAATTTTGGATCTTGGCAATCTCTTTTTGTGAAAAAATTATTTCGTTGAATATAGAGACATGTATTATATAAATTTTTAGATAAAAACATATTGTGGTCAAGTTCTTTTTCAGCTTGACTTCCTCTTTTTACTTGTAATTTACGTACACGTATTTCTTTGTTTTTATCTATCATAATTGTTATAATACTATAGTATCTATAATAATGCAATAAAAATTTTAAATATTTTTGTATATATTTATATGCATTAAATTTCGGAAGTTATTTATTTACAGTTCCTTATAAACCATTCTCGAATATACCTGATAATTTTAAATACAATAAAAAAATTTATGTATTTCAAAAACGAATATATCGTATTTATGAAAGAACTTTTAAACATTCCATTTTTTCAATAATTACTTCGAAAAAGCCGCCAGTCGGCGGCGACAGAAGTTAAGCGTCCAATTGATCGTAGTCTGCTCCATCAGCGATTGTGCCCACAGAACTTCCCGGCAAAGCCTGACCTTTAGCAGGGTTCTTTCTAAGACCAAGGTACGCATACTTGTGCAAATAAACCTGTCTAAGTTCAGAGTCATCAGCGATGTTCCAATCAATCAAGAATCTCTCTCGAATGCCATCATGAACGTTTGCAGCATCGTATTGAGCTACGGAGTTACTACGTTCTACTCGTATTGCTTCGCCGACAATCTTAGTACCAGCAGGCGCGTTGATAACAAGATTAGGATCGCTTGAGTCTTTAGCCATAGCGCTAAATGCAGATCTATCTGAGAAGCAAATGCAGTACGAGCCAGCGATTGTAGTGCCTGCGTTCGCAAGTTCAAGATAAAGCGCTGGCTGGCTGTCACGCACGTCTAGTCCAAGTTCCACATTATCGTACAGAATGATGAAGCCCCATACGTTAGTACCGAAATTATTGTTATCAATAATCATGCGGCAGCCGTGTACGAACGCCAATCGGCCAGAACCATAGCAGCGGAAGAAAGTCTGTCCGTTGATTGGCGCTGACGGAGCAATAGAGCAACGAAAGTCAATTCCGTCAAGGCTTAGTGAAGACACGCTATTGAACGAGATTTCCCATGAGCAACGGAACGACGGACGCGATGAAGCGGCTGACTCAACATAAGTGTTGCAGTTGACTACCACGGCGCGGTAGTCACTGTCTATGTAAGAACCGCCGTCAAGCACTTTTATCTGAATGGTGTTTCCCGGGAAAGTATGAATGTTGGTCTGGGTTATGGCGTAACCGAGCGTTGCGAATGGGTGATTCTGTGTTGAACCCCACGGATTGCCGTTCTCATCATCGCCCCACTTATCCGCAGCGTTAGTCTTGCCGACATACCATACCGACGGAGTATCGGAGATGTTAGGGGTAACAGTAATGTGACAGTTGCCGTCTTTATCGAATGAGCCTGAGCCAGTGACATAGCCGTCGATGATAACATCGCCTTCTGTAATAGGATTTGCCGGAAGTTTAGCTTTAATAGCTAATCCACCCACAGTACCCAAAGTAACTTCTGCATTCCATTGCAGATTTGAATTTCCGGCAGTACTTGTAACATTAAAGGTAGTTCCATTTAAACTCAATCCAGTACCGGCACTATATGTTGTATTGTTATCCTGAGTCTGAAATGAACCTAAAGTCTGTCCATTAACATTCTTATATGTTACAGTTCTGCCGGAAACGGTAATACTTCCTACAGCTTGGGATTTTAAATTATCATTTGCAGTTGCGAGATCACTAGGGGTAGTAAAAGTTGTTAAATTCTGTGTTATCTTTCTACCGGATGATGAATATGTAATGCTTGCAACACCGTTGCCAGAACCGGATGTGTTAATACCGAATTCATCAGCTTTTAAATAATTTGCATATGTATTTGTTTTATCAAAAACATTTGAAAATCCGCTGCGTTTAACATACAGTTGACCGCTTGCTTTATTCTTGATTTTGGTGTTTGCTGCCATGGTGGTAAGTGCTAAATCACCATCAATAGTACCACCATTTTCATAGGTGAAGTTCTTTGATATGTCATTATAAGCCATTGAAAGCCCTCTTTTTAAAAATATTTGTAATATTATATATATTTATATATAATATTTAAATATTTTTTAAAAATGCTTTTAAAGAGGGTGTAAATGTTATACGTTTCTGAAATAGAATTAAAAAGTCTTATAATCAGGATTAAAAATGCACGTATTACAAATATGCGGAAATGCTATGTGACAAATGCAGATGATTCTGAAAAAAATATTTTAGCTAATAATTATATTGATAATAGAGTACGATTATATAATAAACTATCAAATTTAAGTTTTGATAATTCTGAGCAGAATTCAAAATTGAAACGTATACGAAACCGTTTGAAGAATCAAATTCTCAATAAATCCACTTTAGTTCCGATTGATTCTGCATCTTATGAACTTTTCGGACGTGATGTGATGTTGATTGTTGAAAGAATCCTCACCAAATCCCAGTTCCGTGGTTACAGCTACCATGATGAATTTAAATCCGATGCATGTTATAAAGTTCTTAAATACATTGATAACTTTGATTATACCAAAGTATCAGCAATTACGAAACAGCCGGTTTCAGCATTTTCATATATCAGTACTATTATTCATAATTCTTTTATAAACATTATAAACAAGGAAACTGAAACAAACGAGTTTATACAGAAACAAGTTTTGATGCAAAAAGCAAAACTTGGAATGCTTGATGATTTTGTTAATGAACGCAATCCAATCAAACCGGATTTATCCTTGAAAAGTACTATCTATATTGATGATAAATCAAATCTTGTTGATACATGTAATGAATATCTTGCACGGTATGAAAACAATCTGAAAGATCCGAAATTTACGATTGAAATAGTATGCAATAAACCGATAGATGATGAAGAATACCTTTTTGCTGAATTGATTATGCACCGTCATAACAATGTTAAAATTATTCAAAATCAACCAAATCAGTTCAAGTCTTTTGAATTGTAAATAAAAAACTCTCTCAAAATGTTTGAGAGAGTTTTTAATTCTTATCCATTTAAAATATCTAAAATATCATCTTCACTCATAGTTTCTGGATCATCATCTGAGGAAGAATCATCATTCTCTTGATTGCCATTATCGCCACTGTTATCATTATTGCCAGTGTTGTCATTGACATCAGGTATATTGCTATTGCCGTTATTGTCAGTATTGTCAATATCAGCATTATCGTTTTCATCTGTTAAATCACTTCCAAAAATATTTAAGATATCTTCATCATCAATTCTGACAAAATCATCCATACAATTACATGTTTCCGAACTATGTCCACTGTTTCCGTTCACAGGAACCATTGGAACAGGATAAACCGGCATGAATCCATAAGGGAATTTAGGTTTATGATGTTTCTTTTTATGTTGCGGTTTTTCACATGTATGTGAATGTTCACCGTCAGTTCCGCTTATGGTAATATCCTCATAATCCTGAGTTGGAACAACTAAAATTTTTAAAATACCATTAACAAATGATGAACGTATTTTAGCACCTATATAGGCATTGTTCAAGTAAATTTTACGGTTTATATCCTTTGACGGAATATTCCTTTGAATGTATTTAAGTTCATCTTCACAATTGCAATCAGAACATGTACAGATATTTTTGTCTGTATATTCAGCATCAATGCATATAGTGCTTCCATTATAACGAACATGTAGATCATCTTTATTAAATCCTGCAAGTGAAACTTCAATCAAAACATACTTACTTTCAGGGAAATAACCTATATTTGTCAATGGATAGGTACTTTCCGTTTTCTGCTGGTTAGTGTTTACAACTTCTAAATTCCTAGCAGATGAAAAAGTCTGCCGATGCTTATCAAACACATCATTTATAGAGTTAAAATTAGTTACGTAATACATACAACACCCCTAACCTTAATTATTTGATGCAACAATGTTAAGTGTTGATGGATCGTACATGCTAGGTAAATCATTATCCTCGCTGTTTCTACCAACAATGAAATCGGTAAATGTAAAGGTAATATCAAATTCCTGTACCTGATCGTTCTGGTCTGCAGAAACTTGAATTTCCGAAACTTCTGACGGAAATACATTATGAAATTCATAACTTGCAGTTTCGTTTTGATCTGAGTCAAGCTGTGCAATTACCATAGTAATCATCAATTCAGCCGGTACACCGGAATGTGAGTTAGCCTGAAAGTGATCACATGCTTTCATCCATTCAAAAAATGCACGGCGGATATTATGTTCCTCAGTATTATAAAATGTGCAGTTCCAGTTATTTTGATACTGGGTGTCTCCCGGCAATACAAGTTTTCTACCTTGATTGAAAACTTCAATCTGTCCTATCGTTTTAGACGGAAAAGATGTAGATTTACACAATACCGGCAGTGAGTTCAGCACAGTGCTGGGAATTGATAAAACACTTGGGAATGATATATACACTCTATATTTGTTTGCTCTGGCACCAGCACCAATATATTTTTTGAGTTCGGTTATTTTGTTGCTCATTTTAGATCCCTTTTAACAAATTTGTTTTATTTATATTTATATTTTTTACATTAAAATCTACATAATTTGAAACCAGACAACGCATCTTGCAGTAGTGTTTATATCACCAAAGTAGTACTTGTTTGTACTTAAATCATGCCATACCGGAAACTTCACATTGTCTAAATCTATTAAAAAGCTGTAATCCGGCGGTGTATTCTGTGAAATTACCATAAAGGAATTTTCAAGAACTTCCTTTGAATGTTCAGGAATTTGATATGCTCTCCATAACGCTTCTACTGCCATCTTTGCAGTCATACCAGTAGCATACGGCTCGTAACCATCTAATGTAGCCATTTAAAAACCTCACTCTATTTAAATCTGATCTTAGTTGGGTAAATAAATTTAGAAAGATTCAATCGTGCAACGTCAAGCAGATATTTCGGTTCAAGAACCGTTGCTTTGCGTGACATGTGTGTTTTGATATAACATCTTAAACACAGTTTATATCCGTTTCTTTTAAGAAACGGTTTCAACTTTGCATAATCAAACTTCAATGGAAAATTTATTTTTCCGCTATGTGTATTTATATTTATAATATATTCAATCAATTTCAAACGTTTATCAAGGTTAATCCAGTGGAAATTAACCCCAAGCATGTGATTACGGCTTACTTTAAGAATAAGTACCAAAGGATATTTATCAAAGATAATCTTATCTTTAGCCTTTGCATCGTATTCAAAAAATAAAATACCCCCTGCATGTAATCTTCTTGCACCCCAGAACCCGCTTATATCCACCTTGTTTTCAAGCATGGTTTTAAGCATATTCTTTGCTTCATCGTGGGTCAGTTCCTTAATCTTTTTACCAAAGAAAAAATCATGAACTGAGGATTTAATTTTATTCCATGAAAAGAAAGCCATAAAAATTCTCTTAAAATCTTGAAATAGATCACTTTTTGTAATATATTTATATATATAATATTTATAATTATTTTTCAAAAGGAAATTTAAAAATGATTCAGAAAATTAATATGAATTCAACCGAATTTAAACCAAATGGGGATTTAGTACTTGTTAAAGTGCAGCAGAAAAGAAAAGATGATGAAAAAACAAGTGCATTCGGCATTGTTATCGAACAGGCAAAACTGAAATCTGTTAATGATAGACCGTCATACGGATGCGTTATTGCAGTAGGCTCTAAAGTAACTGATATTGAAGCTGGTGACTGGGTTGTATTCCCTAATACCGATGGTCAGGATGTTCATTTTAATGATACTGAAGAAAATTACTTGACAGATGATTTAGCACAATTTATAATACTCAGACAAGTTTCAATTCTGGGTAAGAAGATGTAAAAATGTTGAAAAGTATCAACCCTAAAAATATTAAAGTATATGACATTCTTGCAAAGACTCCATCTGATACAAGAATTAAAATCCGTGAACAGCGTACAAAAGGTTCACCGGATATCGTATACTTTAATGATACGGTTGATTCTTTCTTCAATTGCAGAGAGGTTTCATTAAAAATTGCTGAAAAACTTTCGGTTCTTTCAGTCAATAAAATATATGTAAAGCATAAAAAGCTTGTTATAGAGGTGTCTAATCCAAAAATTCAAACATAATGGTCATATTCTTACTCCTGTCAAAATGTAAAGTCCCATTTATGGGACTTTTTTGATTTCAATGACAAAAGATGTCACACTTGATAATTCTTTGACAGTATTTGAATTATATAAAGCCTTGATATTTGCAATAAGCGGAACATCATGGGTATAGGTAATCTTTCTATTTGATAAATCAACACCATCTTGGAATACTTTACATCTAATATTTAAAATATCCGAATCTGTATGATTGGTAATATATCTGAAATCAGATAAGATAGTTTCCTCAAAATCATGGGAAACCGGATTATTCATATATACATCAATTCTAACTTCTTTATTAGTTCTTAGATCTTTGAAAATCTTATAACCTCGAATTCCGGGGTATGTTTCTTCTTCCTCTATGAACTCGCAACCCTCAATAGCTATAGATTCTGTATGCACAGTTTGACCAAGTTTTATATTTGAAAGCTGAATAACAAATACATCATTCTCAGTTGATTCCGGTTCATCACTTGCCGGATTTGAACTTCCTGTAATGTCTGAACTTGTATTTGATGTGTCTAAAAAATCTAAATCATCTGTATCGGCACTTTTTGAACTTTTCTTGCCGTAAACAATCGGTATTGCAGCAAATTGATCTTCCTCTTTAGTATAATAACCTAAAAAGATATCAACTTCATTTGGATTGATGTTAAAAGTTTCCAAGATTATAATCCTCTTATATTATATATAATATTATTTATATTTTTCATTTTAAAATTGATAGATATAAATACATAATGGATAAATTAAAAAATATAGGAATCAGATATATGACATTCAAGGAATTCTTAAAGATTGCTGGAATTATTTCCGAAAGTAAAACGACAATAAACAATACTGCAGTATTTAAAAATCCTACAAGTATTAAAGGGGAATTTGTATCAATCGATGGCACTAATAAATTTTTCAGGTATCAAGGCAAAGATAGCGCACGTTCTAAGTATAGACGTATTCCATTAAATAAACATATGATCCCTAAGATTAATGAGGTTTTAGAATGTATACATCATTATTGCAATTTAGAGTTAAACAGTTCAATAAATCGTTATATAATAATAGATAATAGAAAGAAAAATACTAATATGTTTAAATATTTAGGTTTGGAATTTAATAATAAAACAGATATCAATAAGGTAATTAAATACATATTTCTAGCCATCACACCAAATAATTTTAATGCTGATTATGGCGATGATCAAGATTGGTTATTTGAATTTGTTATAAGAAATTTTCCAAACAAAAAAACATATTGCAAATCATTTTAAAAAAATAGATGATGCCATTTTAAAAAAGAATGGTCGAAACTTGTTAATAAAAATGACGTTTCGTTCAATAGCAAACAAAACAGGAATTCTGCCATCATCAGATAATTACATTTACATAAATAGTAAGTTCATGGTTTTACGAGATATATCTATGCATTTAATTAAAAGTCCTCACTAAAATTAATCCCCCAAATTATAATGGGGATTATTGTTATAATATCATGACAATTCTACACCTTCGCCATATGTGCCGGTCAAATCGGTTTCCATTAGTTCCTCGATTAATTTTTGATTGCTATATATTGTTTTCAATTCCTCAGGATACTTCTTTTTAAGTTCATCAACCAGTTGATGTATCCTTTTATTAAAATACGAGCAGTCAAAATTATCAAAATTCATCTCTTTAATTGGGGATGGATCAATACCCAAAATCTCAAGTATACTTCTTATTCGATCAAAAAAGTACTCCTGAACTTCACCTTTCCAGCAAGTACACCCAAACATCATTTCATAAGGTATATATGTTAAGGCATCATAAACAGCATATATAAGTTGCAATTTTGAGTATTCTTCTAATTTCATAATGTTACCCCCCATTCTGTATATAATAAGTATATAAAAAATAGTTTAGAAACGCAATAGTTAATATGTATATGTTTGACGTATATCACATATAAAGTTATTATTATACAACCCAAACAATCAATAAACTATTTCAAAATCTCAAAAGTTTATTGATACTTTGAAAGGATTTGATTACTTTTTAACCACTTTGACTAAGGATTGAAATATTCAATATTGCCTTTTTTAAGAATGGGAACTTTTCCAAAAACAGTACCTATGAAGTCTTTGCCGGATATCATTCCCCAACGGTTTCAAGGTTTGAATGTTTAAACTTCCGTATTCAATTTCAGAAAGTTCATTAAAAATTTTTATTACGTTTTTCATATATATAAATATATATAATAATAATTCAGGAGAAAAAATGAAAACATTAAACGAAAGAATATCTGAAAAGTTTTCAGAATTAAAAGAATATATAATATATTTATATGAATACAGAGATTTTGATATCTCAAAGTTCGGAAAATATCTTTTAAAAAAGTATTACCGGCTTTCACTGTTTGATAATTCAAATCTTATTACCAAGGTTAATGCTAAACAGGTTAAAATCCCCGGTACTGACAGTTATAATTTTAACAATGCAGATTATTACAAGTATAATTATGATTCATACAATTACAGACATCCTATGAATTTAAGAGATGTTTTAATGCTGATAGATAAGATTTATAAGATTTACGGTGCTGAGTCTATACCGGAACTATATAAACTTATTGAAAAGAACATGGAATAAGATGATACTTGATACTGCAACAATCATTCAGCTTAAAGAGAATAAATCTTTAATCACCTTTGAACTTCTTGAAGCATTACGTGCTAAAGGAAATGAGGGTAAACAGCTTTGTCTTGATATTCTCGATACAAAGAAAGATGAAGAAGATTATTATCTTGATGCTTTCGGGGGAAGAATCACATACAAGTCTGAACGTGATTTAAAGAAAGCATTCACTCGAATGAACCTAGATCAAATACATATTGATGAGATTAAAAGATGTGCAAGTGATTTCAATTATTTCAGAAGTAACTATGTTAAAATCAAGACCCCTACTTCCGGCATATCATTTCCTGATTTCAGACCGTATCAGGATGAATTCATAGAGCATATTTTAAATCCGTATGAAAAGCTGATTTCGTTGCAGCCAAGACAGGCTGGTAAAAGTGTAACCATCGGTAGCTGGCTAAGTTGGGAATACACGTTCGATCACGATAAGGATATCGGTATTTGCGGAAATGATTCAAAATGTGCATGTGAAGTTCTTGATAAAGTTAAAAACATGCTGAATCTACTTCCAATGTGGATGAAAGTCGGTACAACGATCTGGAATTTAAAAACCATTGCTAACGAAAACAAAATGCGTATAATGACTTCTGCATCAACCTCAAAAAATCCGTTCCGTGGTTTTACATGCAGTATAATCATTGTTGATGAATGTGCATTTTATGAGCCGCAGGCATGGAAAACATTCAAAGATGCTGTGTTCCCATCTCAAAGTGGTTTACCATGGAAAAAGAACATTATAATAAGTACCGCAAACGGTATTAACCATTTTTCTGAAATTTGGAACAATTCCGAAAAGCGAAAACTTATTAAAAATGTAAAACCAACCGAAACAGTTCAACTCAATAACGGTAAGATTATTACCATTGATGAATACTACAAAAACAAATGTCAAATTTAGGAAATATCTGCAAACTTTTTAAAGTTTGTATGTTATTTCCGCAATGCCGTTATGCTTTCGAGTTTCAAACGGTTTCCCTACTTTTTCAGGATTCTTAATTGTATGATTCTTAAGAATGCTGTTAATATTGATACTTTGAGGGGGTTTTATGGATTCCGTAACAGTTAGAGCCTTGCTCTAAGATGGTTACAACTGATTAAAAAGTGAACAAAATCTTTCAAACATGCAATAAACTATTGGTAAAAGCCAATAGTTTATCATCACTTTGAGCATGTTTTTGGATTCCGTAATAGTTAGAGCCTTGCTCTAAGATGGTTACAACTGATTAAAAAGTGAACAAAACCTTTCAAACATGCAATAAACTATTGGTAAAAGCCAATAGTTTATCATCACTTTGAGCATGTTTTTGGATTCCGTAATAGTTAGAGCCTTGCTCTAAGATGGTTACAACTGATTAAAAAGTGAACAAAATCTTTCAAACATGCAATAAACTTTTGCCCTTTGGCAATAGTTTATCATCACTTTGAGCATGTTTTTGGATTCTGTAACAGTTCAGAACTGTGTTCTAGTATCATACAACTGATTAAAAAGTGAACAAAACCTTTCAAACATGCAATAAACTATTGCCCTTTGGCAATAGTTTATTGATACTTTGAGCATGTTTTTGGATTCTGTAACAGTTCAGAACTGTGTTCTAGTATCATACAACTGATTAAAAAGTGAACAAAACCTTTCAAACATGCAATAAACTATTGCCCTTTGGCAATAGTTTATTGATACTTTGAGCCACTTTTATGGATTCTGTACCCATCAAGAACCCAGTTCTAGTATCATACAACTGATTAAAATGTGAACAAAACCTTTCAAACATGCAATAAACTATTGCCCTTTGGCAATAGTTTATTGATACTTTGAGCCACTTTTATGGATTCTGTACCCATCAAGAACCCAGTTCTAGTATCATACAACTGATTAA